>Ga0116131_1001497_pt1 | contig 13814 bp, 8 predicted proteins | sample June2015DPH_17_1_FD_89734 | JGI IMG/M metagenome (GOLD analysis project Ga0116131, IMG submission 89734) | Peatland microbial communities from SPRUCE experiment site at the Marcell Experimental Forest, Minnesota, USA - June2015DPH_17_100 | ecosystem: Environmental > Terrestrial > Soil > Wetlands...
CATCCGGGCGAAGCTGGAAGTCTCAATGCTCAGCCAGAACAGCGCCAGCACCCACGGCGCATAGGCGTAAGCCATGAACATGACGTGCCCGGTGCCGAGATGTAGATAGTACCAGCTCGAACCCATGAACGCGATTCCGCACGCCACGGCTCCGACCGACGAGATATTCACCACGCGAGCGAGAACGTAAGCTCCGGCGAAACCGATCGCGATATGCGCGACGACTTCAAGATGCAGCCCGACGACCGGCCCGAAAAGCAGATGCAGCAGGAAGAACGGCCCGAGGTGAGAGTCGGGATGCGCCCAGATGGGATAACCGCCGCAGACCCATTGCTGAGACCACGGAAACTGATGCAGCCGCGCAACGTCGTACCAGGCAGCCCACGCCTTTTCGGTATTGTAGCCCCAATCCCACGCCAGCCCCGCTGTGCCGAGATGCCTGAGCAGCGGATAAGAAAACGCCAGCGCGAAGAGCGTGGAACCAAGGGCGACGATGGCAAGCAGGCGGGTCATAAAATCCTCACCGTGACCCGTCGAGCCGTTGATGTTGGCGTCGCGCTAGGCGTCGGCGTATTCGTTGCGGTAGCTGTCGCGGTTGCGGTGCTTGTGGCTGTCGCGGTTGCGGTGCTTGTGGCTGTCGCGGTAACTGTTGGCGTTGCTGGAGTCGGCGTCACTGTCGGTGTTGGTGGAGTCGCGGTAATCGTCGTTGTCGGCGTGGCGCTGATCGTGGGAGTCGGCGTCAGGGTTGCAGTTGCCGTGGCCGTTACTGTGGGAGTAGCCGTGACGGTTGCTGTCGGGACGGTCTGCACGTCCTTAACCGCTACTTGTGCTGCTTGCCATGTATTGGAAAGAGCCGCTGTTGCCGTTTTCGCCGGGACCGCACCTGCGATTACCTGCGTAAAATAGTCCGAAAGACCGCAAGAAAAGTTGGCCTTTGTCATGAACGTCGTTGTTGCGTCCGGGGTCATGTTTCCGCCAAGAAGACAGGACTGATACCAATATTCGATAACTTGCTCGTTTGCGATGGCTGTTGTTGTTTGCGGTCCCGTGCAACTCGTTCCTGAAGAACAATCACCAAACGCGGAATTATCATATTCTACTGTGTCGTATGAATTGGCAGGTGCCCAGCCGCTTGTTACGCACCACCAAACGTTGCCGCCCGTCGAGGTGACGTGAAAGTTGCCCGTTTCTCCAGCATACTGCTTGTCCCAGACCATCATCAGTTTGGCGAGGCCGCCGCTATTTTCCAGATTAAACCCAGCGGGTACTGTCACGATCGCGGTTGAAGCGACGTTGCACATTAACTGGATGTAATCGCCGGTTGTCAGAGAGCCGGGATAGGCGATCAGGTAGTCAGTGTACGGGCCTCCGACTGTGCCACTATCCGCTGCGCTAATAAACGTTGCGGCAAAGACATTGTTGCTCATCAGGCAACTCAGCAGCACCGCGAATGCGAGAATCCATCTCATGGATAGTCCGTCGTCGTTGCGTAAATCGTCGCTGCCACACCCGCCAACGTCGCATCGGGACTGGCCGGACCCACTACGCAAACCGTATCTTTTGCTGCTATGGGGATCGCGGCCTGAGTTGACAGCGTGCAATCTTTCGCTCCGCCCGCAAAGGTCAGCGTGGCAATCGTAGATGGCGTTCCGCCGTAGGGAATATCGATCACGCTAAGGGCCGTTGTGCTTGTCGCTGTCGCTGCCGTCGCGGAGCATCCTGAGCGCGCAAGATTGACTGGAATAGTCGCTGCATTCGGTACGAACGCACAGTCCGCCTCAGAGCCGCTAAGCGGCAACGGACCTGCGAAGAAAAAGCTAAGTGGATAAGGTACGGCACTCCCAGCAAAGCCGGGGCACTGCAAGGAAGTAATCAAATGACAGGTATCCACAAATGCTGCCGTCGCCTGTCCGATTCCGCCGCCACCGCCCGCCGCTGTTGATGTTAACACTTGATTGACGGCTTGCGGAGGACCATACACGGTGGTGCCGGGAATCTGGCCGTAGCTGGAATTTTGCGCTGATGCCGCGCAAGGGAGCAGGAGAAAGGCGATCATAAGAAGCCAGATGCGCCGCATTGTTATCTCCAGCAGGCGTCTACGGGAACCTGTGTGCTTCCCGTCTCCAATACTGCCGCCCATGCTTCCCCAATGCCATTAAGGCCGCTGGGTGTCGCGACACCCACGGAATCACTATAGGACGAATTCTGACTCGACAGTTCATGCGCATTCGCTGGCGCGGTGCTTGGTAAAGTCCCTGAATATGGGAAAATTAAAACAGGAGCCGCGCCGCCCGTTCTCCAGGTAATACTCCATGTAGTCATAGGCCACGGCGGTTTGACCTGAACCGGAGCTACTGAAGAACCCACTTGCGTCAAACAACAAGTATATCGGCCGCTCAAGCCACTCGTAGAACTTGGCGTTGAAAGAGCGCATGGACTGCTCGTGGCTGTCGCCGTCGGCGTGGCTGAAATTGTAGGCGTTGTGGTCGCTGTCGCAGTCGCCGTCGTGGTTGCCGTCGCGGTGGCGGTGGCCGTGGCAGTTGGTGTTGCAGTCTGAGCGCGGGCATCGGGTATCGCATAGAGACAGCCCGCAATCAGAAAGAGAACAATCAGTTTGCCACGTTTCATAAATTCTCCTACCAACTTATGCAAATCAGACCTGCTGCGCCGGGATTGCCGTTATCATCTCCGCCAGTCCCAGCAGCGCCGCCAGTGCCTACAGTCGGTGTAAGCGTACCGCCCGGCGTCACCGCGAACTGGTTTTCATTCTTTGCGCCGCTACCGCCACCACCACCACCGTTGCTGTTGCCGCCGCCACCGTTGCCGCCAGCCCCGTAACTGCCGTTTCCCAATCCTGGCGCGATGCCTCCCAAGCCGCCACCGCCTACTGTCGCTGTTACTGTTCCCGAAGTAAGCCCTGAGAAGCCATTGCTTCCAGCTATGTTCAACGCGCCGATGCTTCCGGCTACACCGCCTAATCCGCCATTGGCCGCATTACCGTGAGTAGCACCCGGCCCTCCCGATCCGCCAGCCGCCGAACAAACCGTGCTGAATCCATAAGCGAGCGTCGTTATGACGCCGGCGCTGCCCGCCGTATCCCCCGAACCATATCCGCCACCCCCACCCCCGCCACCCCAGCAATCAGGGACCATCGAGTATAAATTGGCTGGGATCGTGTATGTATCTGTTGCGGTAAAGCACCGTTCTCCATGTGTAATCAGTTGTGTGATGTTGAGCCCCGGTTGCCAAGTCGCAGTATTCGGCCCCGTTCCTACGATCAGCGAGTTTTGCGCTGGTATGCCCGTCACCGTCACATTATCGAAACCCGAAACATCCGACGGCAAAATCGTTTGCCATGTCGGCGGATTTGGCAGAATCGGGCTCGCGCTGGTATTCGGAGAACTGAGCAGGTAGGAATCCGCAGCCGTCGTATTCAGTGTCGGCGTTGTGTAGGGACTTGAGCCCAAGCCATAATCGTTGAAAGTCGGTCCGGGTTGAGCCAATGCGACCGAATGCGCAGTATCAGGGGAAAGCACGTCCCACGTCAGGCAGCCCACTTCACCAGGGAGGGTGACGATATTATAGTTACTCGTGCTGAGAGTCGCGTTGCCAAGGCCGGTTGAGCCGCCGCCTGTGGGCAAGCTGCTGTTTCCATATCGGTCATGGCAGACGAGATAATAGGTGTAGGTCGTCGAGCCCGCCGTGCCAAAGGTTGTGATTGTCGGCGCTGGAGGCGTCGGCAGTTGAGTTATCGAGCCCGGAAGTCTGACGTTCTCATCGGCGCTGTTTTCAGTCAGCATGTCGCCGACTGTTGTAAGCGTGGTTAAATCCCCGGCGAGAAAGGCGGCACTCAGTTGTCCAGTCGTATTCACCGTCGCGCCGCTGTAGGTCGAAGTCGCCTGCCCGGTGTCATTCAGGCTGCCAGTTGGAGAAGCAATCGCGCCCAACACCGTCGAACTATTCGTTTTGAACACAGTCCATGAGACGCATCCCTGCTGCGCCGCCGCAGCGATCGTATTGAAATTCGTTCCGCTCAGTGTGGCGTTGCCATTGGTTACGGTTACGAAAGACAAAGGCCAAGTCGTTCCCGCATTTCCGTCGTTGCATTGCAGCGCATAGCTGTACGACGTGCTTCCGGTGGTTCCGTTTACCGTCACAGTCGGCAATTCTGCCGTGATCGGAGTGACTGTCACTTGGCCCGTATCGGCGATGCCCGAAGTCACGTTCAAAGTCGAGAAAGTATTTCCGCCTGTCGGAGACGAGATCAACGCGCCTTGAACGGCGGTTCCGATAGTGATGAACGACCACTGGCTGTAGGTATTGGCTGCCGTTGCAGAAGACGGCTGAGTACCACCACCCGACCAGACCAGTGAATACCCGGCAGGGACCGCAAAAGTTGGCGTATAACCGCCCAACGCATTCTCAATCGTATCCACGATGGTTTGCTGTCCATCGATCATGCCACTTAGAGTCACCGTCGAGCTTGCGGAGAGCGTCACGCACTGAGTATTACCGTTGGCAAGATTAAGCGTTGTACTGCCGCTTGCGGGTTGGCATTGACTCCCCGGTGCCGTTAGTGTCGCTGTACCTGTCTGTCCCGGACCCGGATTCGTCACCGTCGTTCCCGCGAATACTGGTCCTTGCACAGCTACCGCATCCACTACGTCTGGCGGATCGTTCTGAGCCAGCATCAGACTCGCGATGTCCACGCTGTTCTGACAAGACACCGTAAGCGGAACCGCAGGCCCGGAGTTGACTTGGAATGTGACGTGAGCACCCTGTGGGATGAGTAAGCCGCTCGGTAGATTGCCCTGCGAGTCAGTCTGATACGTCATCTGCGACGGCGCGATAGGCACTTGAGAACCACACCCCGGCAGATACGACCCCTGCGACTGCTGAGTCTTAAAGGTCACCGTCTGATTCGCGTAAGCGTATCCCGTCCCTTGAACCAGAGAAGCGATCGAGCCGGTGATCGTCGCATAGTTGTTATTGACTGGAGTAATCGGCTTGTTCAGCGTTGCGGATTGCGCCTGCTGATCCGTCAGTTGCGTTCCGTTCCACCACGCCATGCAATAGAGAGTTCCGTTAAACCACGAGGACGGCGGAGCATAAGGCCATGTATTTCCCGACGGGCTTGCACCAGTCAGCGCGGCCCCGCCGAAGAACCAGTATCCGTTGGTATAGTTTGCGAGACTGGAATTCAGGCTGCCGAGCTTGGTTCCATCGGCGTATAGATTCATCCCCTGATTGCCGATGCTCGCGACCGCAATGTGTTCATTCCCATCGGCGTAATTCTGCGGCGTCTTGCTCTGGAGCACGTTCAGAGCACCGTAATTGAACGTACCGAAACTGAGCTTTCCGAAGGTATCCAGATAGAGTTCGTAGAATTGCTGGAAGCTCTGAATCGAAGAAAAACCGCCGAATTGAGCCAGCGGCCCACCCGTGCCGGAATACGCCACAAGCAAGCTCATCGGCTGCGGGCTGGTATAAGCAACCGAACTGGTCAGATCGCAGCCGTTCGGCCCTTGCAGCGCGTTACAGTAGATCGCGTTGCCTGGTTCGAGCGTATAGTTGGAATCGCCCTGAATCGTCAGCGGATTGGAGTCGATGGAATCGGGGATCGTGTTCCCGCTGCTCGGCGGAACCCAAAGCGAAGTAGGCGACATTTCCGAAATGAATAGCGGACATCCTGCAATCGCCGTGGGTGTTGCCGTGGGCGTCGCAGTGGCGGTCGCAGTTTTGGTTGCGGTTGCAGTCGCGGTCGCACTGATTGTCGGCGTTGCGCTGATCGTAGGTGTTGCCGTCACAGTGGGCGTTTTGGTCGGCGTCGGAGTCACCGTCTTTGTTGCGGTTGGAGTCGGCGTTATCGTTGGCGATGGAGTTGGAGTTGATTCGCCTGCACAAAGGAATGCGCCGATTAAGCCGGTGTTATAGACATTTGGGCTTGTCGTCCAACTCAACCCCTCAGTGCCCGCACCATTTTGATTGACCCAGCCGACAAATTGCGCGCTATTACGGAGCACAGTGTTGATTGCCGTACTGCTCGAGCCGCTAGCCGTTCCATATTCCGTAGGCCCGCTTGTCGCCCCTAGATTCGATCCATTGATACCTGACATGCCGACGATAATTTCGGCATTGTTTGATGTAGTCGGCGTCAGCCCGGTTATTTGAGTCGTGCTGTATCCCGTGCTGCCCCAATTTGAAACATCGTAACCGGCGTAGGCCGCGTTGCCCGATAAGTCCACTACCGAAATCGTGCCGCTGCAAGTCCCCGAACCGGGTGCTCCGATATGAGCTGTCACAACATCAGCGGTGCTTGCCTTCGCGATAGTCGCAAATTGGGCGGCGCAAACACTAGCGGTAGGTGAGCAAACATTTGCATTGTTGTTTTGAGGGTGCGGAATCCATAGATTCCCTTGCGTGTCGGTAACGGTAATTGATGAGGGGGTCGTGCCAGTTCCCGAAATGCTCACGTTGACGACAATCAATTCTCCAGCAGTCGGAGTAAAGCTGTTGGTAGTCGGAAATGCTGCACTACAAGAAGCCGTATTGCCGTTTATCGCCTGCACCAGCGTTCCACAGCCTGTCGGCGTAGCCGTGGTCGTAGCTGTGGCTGTTGCAGTCGGCGTGACGCTGATTGTAGCCGTCGGGGTATCTGTTGGCGTAGGTGTCTGCGCCCATGCGGGAGCCGCGAATAAAAGCAACAGCATCGGAATAAAGTGTCTCAACTTCACGGTCGAGCCTCCGCGCTCTCTTCTCTTCCTGTCGCAGCCTTTAGAAACCGCGTCAGCAATCCCCTTGCCTGCGCCTGCTGATCGGGCGGCAACTTCTGCAAATCCTTGTTCCTGAGCTTCGCAAAGATCGCCCGCGCCGCGTCGTTTTCGTCCTGCGTATCGCCATTGTCATGCGCCAATTTCCACGCTTGCAAGGCTACGCCGATATTCTGTTTCTTAACAGCACTGGCGAACGGACGAAGCCGAGCATCAGCTTCTCGCTCCTTAATTTCCTGAGTCGTAACCAATCCCTTAGCCAGTGCATCCTTGATCGGCCCGAAGTTGACCGGCGCTCCGCCTTGGAGGGCACGGCGCAGATCGGCTTCAAACTGCCCAAGTATCTGCTGACGCTGTTGCTGATCGGGAGATTGCGGCTGCTGGCTTGGCGTCTTGAAACGATCGATAAAGTTCTGTGCCGGAGTCTGCCGCAAGACGCGGGATTCCGGTGTCATCCCTATCCCAGCCGCAAGGCCAGTGCGAATTCCGCCGACGCCTTGGCGTTTTGCCTCTTCATAGTTGGACATCGAGAACGGTTCGACTTCCTTACCAATCGTCTCTCCGTACTTGACGATCTGATTGACGATGTTGCGAAGCGACTGCGGCTGGCTATCGAGATCGGGAAAGCTAATCGGTTTTCCGAAGTAGTCGGCATTCCGCATGATGTATCCGGCTGCTGCCAACGGCCAGTTCATCTTCGATAGCGCCGTTTCTCCAAGCGCTTTCGGCCACGCCATGATGTCATTTCCCGGCTGCGTGCGCCGATGGCCTAGCGTGCTCAGATAGTCCCGCACGAGGTATTCAGGCGGCACAATCCGCACGTCGTTTCCATTGGCGTCTTTCTTGCCCGTAGGCCACAGGAATACTTCGGATACGCTTCGGGGCATCCTGCCAGTCATCAGATAATTGGTAATCGTGCCAAGTGTGCCGCTGGTGATAATCATGCCGGAGACGTAGCGGAGCGCCATCGCTGCCTGCTCGTCCATCTCACCGCCACGCAGCCCCGTAGCAATGCCGCGAGCCGCCCCGCCAGTCAGGCGAATCGAGCCAATCTGCCAGCCTGGATACGCAACAACCATGTGCAGCGCATCCTTCATTCCGTTGCTGAAATGAAGATTGTCCCGGTGGATCATCCCCATCACGTTGTCCATGTGACGCCGGACATTAACCGCGATAGTCCGCCGCTCAGCCATGCTTAAAGCCTGATCACCGTTTTCTCGCGCGGCCTCGTCAAGTTTGGCCCCGTACATCCGCATGGCGGTCCCGATCTTGAGCGGCGACACCCAATGCTTCATTACCGCGCCGAATTTCTCGGCGAGTTGCGCCGGCCAGCCAAGCACACCACGCGATGCCGCTCCTATCGCGCTTCCCGTCTCGTGGTCCCCCATGCCGAAATCGTGACCGCCAAGCATCGCATCCTGCACCATCGGGTCTTCAAATCGACCGTCCAGCGCCTTGGCAATGACGTTCTTGCCGACTTTCCAATCCCGATAGGTTTGCAATGGGGAACTGAGCACCTTGAGCGGTGTCGTTGCGATCTTGAGCATCCCGGCTCCGGTGTCACCGTGCATCAGGTCTCCCACGCCAGCCATAAACTGATCCCCGACTTGTCCCGCCATATTCGAGAGCGAAGTCAGCATGAAGTGGAAAGCTGAAAATTCCACGCGGAGTCGATTGCCTGCGGCCGATAACGAGATGAGCGGATTAAGACCCGATCCTGGACTCAGATAGTTGTTGAAGATTCGCGCGACTTCTTCCGGCGCATAGTACTCTCCAAGCTGCGCGATGCCTTTTTCTGTCGGAGCCAGCACGCGAGCCACCGAATCATCAATCTTGGCCCATCCTTTTGGTGGACGCTCAGCTACGCGAACATAGTGCGTTAGTCCGGAATCCTTGAGCGCGTTAAACATCTCGGTTCCAGTCTGGTAGCGCCACTCCTGCTGCACACCCGCCAGCCACATATCGACGGGATTCTTGAATTTCGGTGTCAGTCCGGCTTGGATACCTTCAGCCATCGTCGGAAATTTACGCTGTTTGAGAAATCCCTTGCCCGCAGTCAGCGCCTTTCCACCGCCAGATTTGAGCGATTCAAAAGCATCCCGCACTTCTTCTGGCTTATTCGCCCATAGATGCCGCCAATAATTGTTGATGTAGCCGACTTCCTGATCCGGCCTGAGCGTATTCAGGCGATCGTGCGCCGCGTCGGTAATCTGCTTCATTGCGGAACCGAACGGCTTGAGTTCATCTGGCAGGGCGCTACTATCGCCGCGTTCGAGCGCCGATGAAAGCTGATAACGTGCCGACTCCGGCTGTGAATCGAACCATGCGCGTAGCGGTCGCATGGCGCGAGAAGCGGAACCGATGCGGGCGCGAAGCTCCGACGCTTTGGATTCCTGAATCTCAGTCGCGCGCTTGGCGAATGCGCCATCGGTTTCCGGCGCGAAAGTGCGGACAAGTTGCTTGCCGATCTGCGCTGGATAGTTACGGACGTTTTCAGGAAGCGCATCGACTACGTTGCGCGCAATCTGCGCAACCGGCAAGCCGGAATACATATCGACCGGCTCCGGCTCCTTAGGCTCAGCCGCCGAAACAGGTTCAGGCTCTGCCGGTTCCACAAACTTTGCTGGAATTAACTCGCGTTGCTGCGGCGCTTCGGGAATGATCTTGCCCAACTCATCGGCGACTTTCTGGTATGCCTCTTTGATGATTGCGCTCTTGCTGGTCTTGCCTTCCGCCAGTTTTTTCGCCGCGTCCTTAATGGCATCGTTCACTGGCCCCGCGCCGTAGGCCGTTCGCCCCAGCAATTCGAGATTCTGTGCGGCGACCGTAGATAGATGCTCCCCAGTATCGGCATCGACCTTGCCGACGCCTGCTTCTTCAATCTGCTCGGCACCGCCTGCAACCGTACCGAACAGCCGTTTTTCGGAAGCCAGCCGGGACTTGATACCCGCCAGAACGTCGGCCTGCTCCATCAGCAGGCTTTTTTTCATCGTCTCCGGGCCAAAGAGCGTCATCGTCGTTTCGGTGGTTTCTCCTGCGCCCTTGGCGAGCCGTAACATCTCACCGAGTTTCGACGCCCCCATATCGCGAAATCCGCGTTTCTTGAGCATCTGATAGAGCGCATCTTGCGCAGTCGGATTGTCGCCAAGTTCGCGCCCAATGACGACACCCAAACGTTGCGGCAGGACGCCATGATCGACGGCACGAAAGACCATCGGCGATAGTTGGGAGAGCGCCGCCGCTTGCAGCGTCTTTTCTTCGCGCGGATCGAGCGAGATACCGTGTTCAATCATCGTCGAGGTGTCCATGCCCTGCGAACGAAAGAAGCGTGCCGCATCCATCGCAGTGCCGCGACCTTCGGCAATGTTGATGATCGCCCCGTAAGAACGTGCCTGCTCTGGCGTCTGTCCGTATCGAATCGCACCTTTTGTAGCTTCTGGATCGTCCGCCGGCCGTGATTCGATTATCTGGACGCGGTGACTGGCTTCCGGCCCTTCCAGCCGTTCCAAGGCATCGACGCGCTGATGGCCGTTTGCAACGTAAAACTGACCATCGGGATCGTGATACATCGTAATGACGCCGCCGAGTCCCCGGTCATAAGTCTTGATGTCGCCGAGCGCAGCGCCCGCACCCGTCGTTGGATCGGTTCCCTTTTTGTACTGGAATCGTTCGGGATCGCGCTTCATATCGCCGACTTTCATCTCATACACTTGGGCGGACGGATGACGTTCAAGTTCCTGTAGCACGCCTTCTTTGGCGCTAGCCGTATCGCCTGCCGCTACCGCCTGCTGTATGTCTTCTTTCGGCTGTGGTATTTCCTTTGGCGGCTCTGGCTCTCGAACTTCCTGCTCCGGCTTGAATTCGACTGGTTCCTTGGCTTTCGGTGCGGGCGGTTCCTCGAACAAATCAGTTGCTGTACCCGCCATTTCTTCTTCTGGTCCAGCGAGAGCGCGATGCTCGGCGAGACGATGGAGCACGTCCGCTCCCCGCTCCGCTTCCGCCGCGGATAGTCGCAGTCCTGGCAGACGGCTTGCGCTTGGCATTTTCATCGCAAGGCCAACGCCGCCAGCCACGTCAAGAGCCTCCCGTAGATACGGATGATTCTTGAGAGGCCCGCCGATCAGCTTGTCGCCCCAATCAGACAGTATCGTAAAAGCGCCCCAATCGACACCTTCCGCAAGCGACCGTATCACAACATTCACAGCAAGCGATGCAAGATCGGGACCGGCGAAACTGCCGAAAGCTTCAGTTGCGCCTTCTCTTAATGCGCCAACTCCGCCACTCGCAGCACCCGCGATCATGGCATTTGCGATAGGTGCGTCCTCAAGTTCGGGCCCTGGCCCTTCGATCTTTTCCCTTTCTGCTTCGGCTTGTTCGAGCGTCAGCTCTGGCGATGCTTCCGCTTTCACGGGTTCCCACAACTTCGGATCGTAAGCCGGCGCGGACTTCACCGGCTCCCAGAGACGCGGATCGTAAGTATCAGGTTGTGCGCCCGTAGTGATCATTTCTTCGGTCTCACTTTCGTTCCATCAGGCAAGGTCCATGTGCCGTCATCGTTGGGCGTAGAACCCGCCGGCAGTCCGGCCGGTGGTGTTTTAGGTGCAGACGGTTTTGCCGCCGCTTCAGTCTTAGGCGTTTCTGCCTTGGGTGCTGGAGCCGCAGTCGGTGGCGTCGTCGGAAAGTGGGAATCCAAGAACGTCTGCAAGTCAGTCCCGCCGCCCTTAAGATAGCCGGTTAGCGCCGTTTGAAACGACTTGCGTTCTTCCGGCGACATCCGATTGTATGCCTTGTTCGTCAGCGCAAGCCGCTGAGTCATCCATGCCGCTTTCGCGGGAGCGACCTTTGCGGAGTCAGGATCGAGATTAGGATCGCCCGTAGTCGGATGCGCCTTGTCCCACGCATCGCTTGCTGTGGTGATTCCTTTGCCGAGTTCGACATGCTCGGCCAGAATGTCGGTCGGCTTCGGCGGCTTGGGTACTTTAGCCCCTGTCTCTGGTTTACGCGTAAGCATTCGCGCCATGTCGCGGGCTGGAACGCCGTCAAGCGTCGATGGATCAACTCCACGCTTTGCGAGATCGGCCATAAGCTGCGGGCGATGTTTCTCGGCGTCTCGGTTCTTTTCGCGCTCGGTGATAATGCTGTTACGAGCCGTTCCCGGCGGAATAGCTAGCAAACGCTCTTGGTCGTCCTTCGGCTGACCGCTCACCCATTGCTTGTATGCGTCGTCAGTCTTCGCGGCTGCGCCTACTCGCTGATTGAATTCGTCGCGGCGAAGTTGGACTTCCTGATTGCGCGCGGTGACTTCCTGATCTTGGTAACTCTTTTGCTGGTCGGCCCGCTGCTGCTCAACTGCCGTGCGTCGCGCCCGCATTGCCCGTTCTAACGCTTGATTCTGTTTCTGCTGATTAAGTTCCTGCTGCTTAAACTCCGCCTGCCCCGCGCCGCCCAGACCGGCAACCGCGCCCGCAGGACCGCCTATGGCACCGCCAATCGCAGCGTCAGCGACAAGAGGCAGGAGGTCTTTGACTCTGCTCCAAAGAGAGCCGGATTCTGTATCGGTATCTGGCATTAGGCCCCTACTGCTGCTGCCCCCAAGGTTGGCAAAGATTCGGCCACCATAGACATCGCATCAGCGCCACCACCCGCCGCTGCCCCCGATGAGAACATACTGCCGAGCTTCGACCCTATTCCCGACAAGGCGCCTGCCCCACCCGAAGGTCCACCAGTCGAACTAAACATGTTTGCCAGCCCCGGTATCGCTGACATCATCGAACCCATGCCACCATTCGCCATCGCCGACTGTTGCTGAATCGCTCCCGGCGCTGGCGGCGCGCTAGCTTTTACCGGCTGCCCTTGCTGTGGCAAACTGAGTTGCGGCGTAACGCCCGCCGTACCCGCTGGCTGCCCCGCCATCAACTGTTGCGCTAAAGCTGCCATATCACACCAATTCCGCGATGATCGATGCGGTCGTGATTGCCGGGTTCGGCCCCGGCTGTCCCTGCAATTCCAAGCCGCGTGGCGCAGTAACGCCTATCGGCACCGGATGCGGTAGCTCGCCAAGTTCGGGCCGGAGTTTCGCTTGCAGCACTTCCAAGCCCACATCGCCCAAACCCGCCGCTGCTGTAGATGCCGTGGACGGTCCCTGTTGCGATGTCTGCTGCTGTGCGAGAATCGCCGCCGTACTCGGATCAACGCCCTGCGCGATCAAATTGAGATACGCCGTCTGAAAAGCTGACGATGGCCCCGCAAGAGCGGGTGTGCTGGCTGCGCCTCCTTGCTGTTGCATCTGCTGTGCCCCCGGAAACCCCGCATTTGCCAGATTCCCGACCTGCTGCTGTGGACTAGCGATAGGCAGCACGCCGGAGCCACCGAACATCGCGCTCAATTTATCGCCTATGCCAAGCATTATAGTTTCGTGCCGCTGCCGCCAACGATTGGTTGCGTACCGATTGTAGTTCCGCCAGAGCCTAATCCCATTCCAAGCGCCTGCCCGTACTCACTGAGCAAGGCAAACGGCCATTGGCTCTGGGTCAGAGCATTTTGGTATCCCGTATTAAGGCCCGCCTGCGTTTGCGCCTGCTGTGCCGCTCCCGCTCCATACTGAGCTTGATAGGGCTGATACATCGCGGCTGCGGCTCCCGGTAACGCCTGTCCCGCCTGAAATTGAAGTTGCTGGCCCTGCTGATACGCAGGCTCATAGATGCTCGCACCAAGGTTGGCGAGCGTGTTGCCAAGGTTCTGCTGATTGACTCCTTGCTGCGCCATCATGCCGGTGCCGCCGAATGATCCCGTTTGCTCGGCTTGCGCCTGCAATCCCGGCTGCACGGCGTTCTGATAGTTGGTGACGGTCGGTTGCGCCGCCGCACCGTAGTAGGCGGCGAGATAAGGATTGTTCGGTCCTGCATTCGCACCGGATGCGAATTGAGCGATGTCGCTAGCGCCGAGGCCAGTCAGATTTTCGGCCACTCCTGTAAGCCCGCTGATTCCTGAAAGAGCGGATTGTTGATCCGGCGTGAATGGCGCTACTTGCTGGTTGAGTCCAGC
>Ga0116131_1001498_pt1 | contig 13813 bp, 21 predicted proteins | sample June2015DPH_17_1_FD_89734 | JGI IMG/M metagenome (GOLD analysis project Ga0116131, IMG submission 89734) | Peatland microbial communities from SPRUCE experiment site at the Marcell Experimental Forest, Minnesota, USA - June2015DPH_17_100 | ecosystem: Environmental > Terrestrial > Soil > Wetlands...
ATTGGCTCCAGCATTCGAAACACCCGCAGAAACCTCACAGAATTAGCCAACCGTGGATTTATAACCCTCGAACAACAAAGCCATGGCTGGATTGTCACTCTCAATGAGGAAGCCCTCATATCTAAAGTAAGCCAACGAACAGGGCCATATAATACAGAGACAAGTAATTTAAATATAAAGAGGTATGGCAAGAACAAGATCCGAAGTCATCATTGCCGCAGGATTAATGCCACTGTAGCGGCTGAACATCTAGCAAAAACGCGGACTTCAGAGCATGACACCCAAGATTTAATACGGGGCATTTTCAAAGGTATCTACAAATTTGATAAGGGGATCAAACAAGTGGTTGACGTGAAATATGAGAAAGCAGCTAACCCATTTAAGCAAGCAGCAGATTACCTAGAGAGGCTATTTAGCAATACGAAGATCCGAGTACGTCGAGAATCCATCGAATTTCAGCTCGAACGCCATGCCCATCACAGTAAAGTCTTCCGCAGAGACTTTCAGGAAGCTTTTCCCGAAGGCTATTGGCATCAGGTAGACATGTTCTTTGGCAAAGCTAAACAAGCAATCTATTCAAACGAAGGTATTGAGTTCATTGATGCCTACATGACGGACACTTATCAGCGAATCAAGGAGCGATTACAAATGAGTTATCACAAGGATTACACCGCTAAACCAGCTCCTTCATTCCAAGAGAAATACGCTAGACAGGAACCTGCGCAGGAAACCCCTCGTAAAAGGCCTTCAGAGCTCTCACAGGAAGAGATTTATCGTAGGGAATATGAAGGGTGGAGATACAACAAAGTCAACGTAAAAGCTATGGAATGGCAATTAAAGGCTTTAGGTATCACTGACATTAATGATAGTATATTAGACCGTGCTGCGCATTTAATGGCCAGCGGGAAACTGCTTAAAAAAGAAGCCTTCTTCAGAAGTCCGGAAAGCACTGCATCAACCTAACACTAAAAACCTGATTATCATCAACCTGCAAGTACTCTAATGCTCTTAAAATAGCTCAAGGAGGGAACGCAGGTTTTCATCCTTTTTATGTACCGAATAAAGATGAGGTTGTTCGAAAGCTTCGCACGGCTCGAGAAAACCTAGTGAGAAGATGCAGAGAGGAGAACAATAGCAACAAATCATTAAAAAGCAAGTTATGGGATTGGTTGGAAGCACATGGAATAGGGGTAGACCATGAGTTCAATCAGCTAATAACGGAAGCCAACAGACTTATTAATGAGTCAGAGAAGGCTTGGATCTGATGGTTTAGGTGAGCCCTCAAGGGAAAAGGGGCCGGTGGTTGCTACCGGGAAATCCCTTGGGACTCGCAGCAAACTTATCAGAATTAAGTGTATATGCAACAACAATCTTGGGTGAGAACATCATGAATTTTAAAGGTAAGAGATTTTTATTTGGTTTTAACTGTCAGCGCTGTAGGGATTATGAACGTTTCCCAAAGCCCATCTTGGTGAGCAACACCTTCAGAGATGAATTTATCTGCTACGACTGTGCCATGGAAAGAAAAGAACCACAGGAAGAGATGAGTCAGGTGCAATTAAAATACGCTTGCAACTAATATAGTCCTGGCAAACGTTCCATGTTCATCATTATCAGTTCCTCTTTTCTGTTTAGAGCCAGTGTTTATCGCTTTCTGCTGGCTCTTTTTTCCGCTATACCATTATCACTCCCCGGTCTTCTCCCTTTAAACACTGAGGGAGCTTTTTCTATCGCCTTGACATTTGTTATACATTTGTTACATAATTGTTATGACAGTGATTGCGAAGGAGAGATAGTATGACAATCAAGAGAATAGAAGATAGGATAGTTGCCTTACAGGCATACCTTTATCGACGTGAACGCAATTGGACATATAAGCTGATTGCGGAAGAATTTAATACTACTCCTTCGAGAGCAAAAGATTTAACCCTTAAGGGAGAGAAGATCTATTTTTGGCGTGCAGATCAATATATCTTAGCGCTAGACAAAGAGCGTAGCGCAGAATTACGAGAATATGTGAAAGAAAGTGGATCTGCTCGAGTGCCAAAGAAGATTCGGTTTGAGATTGTGTGGCAATACATTTATGAGCTTAAGAAAGAATTAGAAACTGCAAAAGAATTCTTTGAGTTCTTAGCAGTCGAAGTAAAAAAAGCAGAAGCTGCAGTAGAAGAATTACAGAAAGAGAAATACGCGATACAAGTAAAAATGATGACCGAGAAGCAAAAGCTTACGAAGTTTAAAACCATTTATACTAAAAGAGATTATGATAGAGAATTTCCTAAGGGGACCAATTAATGAAATATAGTAGATGTCCTCCATGCTCTGGCTCAGGCCGAGTGATGGGTGGTGGAATGATGATGGCAGATTGTGATGCATGTGATGGAATGGGCAAGATCCCAATTCCTGAAGATGATATTACTTATTTAATGGATAAGCAGACTGATAGATATAAGAAAGCCAAAATAGCCATTAAAAAGCGTTTAAAGGTTGATGATAAAGAAGCAGAAGAATTATTGGACAATGCCTTAAAAGGTGACGAATAAGGAGAAGTGAATGGTTGGCAAACCAACAGGAAATCCTAACGGCAGACCCCCATTTCCTTATAACGAAGAATTAGCAGATGAGATTTGCGAGACAATTGCCGTTTCCACTCGGGGACTAGATCATCTAGTTGCAAGTAATCCTCATTGGCCGTCAGCTGACACAATATTAAGATGGAGATTAAAGAATCCAGAGTTTTGCGTGAAATACGATAATGCGAAACGTCAACAAATCAACACTTTAGTCGAAGATACGCTTAATATTGCCTACAATTCCGCACAAGATGCAGATGTTAATGATAATGGCAAAGTCGTGATGAATAGTGAATATGTTGCACGTTCACGTTTAAAGATAGACACCATTAAATGGTTAGCGAGTAAATTAGCGCCTAAGATTTATGGCGATAAAATACAAAGTGAAACTACGCATATTATTAAACAAGAAGATGCGATCAAGGAATTGGAATAAGTGAAAGATTTGATAGAGTTTGTGAGATTTATTTTTCCTGCGATTGGTGTGGCAATTTTAATTGTTGTGGTTTTGGCTATTCCAGTAACATTGATTGGTAATGAAGTGAACATGAGAAATTGTAAGTTTGTAGCCGAAGGTATGCATAAAGATTACAAATACGATTTAGTATCAGGATGCTTTTTAATGAAGGAATTAAAATGACAGAAAATGAAGAAGATTTAATGATGATGAAAGTTTTCTGGAATGCGCCAGATGAAGCTTTTTTTGGGCAAGAATATATTGCAGTGGTTACATGTAAAGCTATTAGGACATTAGAAATGGAGCGCTGCCGCGGAATAAGCATTCCTTTTAGAAAAGTTGGTGGTCGTGTCTTATATAGAAAGGTCGATGTTGTAAAATTCTTGGAAAGCCATGAGCTCATTACATGCTCAAACGATAAAGAAGGCGAGGAATTGGAATAATGCAAGTCGAAATGAATGTGGGGCAATTCTTCGATGATATCTCTACCCTGATAGAGTTTTATAATTACTATATGCATGATGGGGATGGCTTAGCAGAAGAAAATTTGTCTGATCTAAATACCACAGAAGAAAAGCTTAAGTACTTTGAAGATGATGTTGTCGTTTATAAAAGATTGAAAGCTTTTTATGATTGCTCTCGTGGTAAGTACGGCTATCAAATTAAGTTTTTTGATTCTAGGCATTACATCACTCTACTTAGTAATTCTCTCGAGCTATTCGAGCGCGTTTGCAACGCGAAAGGTTTAGAATGTCTCGTTAAGATGTAGGGAATTGGAATGAATCAAATGCAGTACGAATCATTGGTTCGAAACTTTAAAGGCTTAGCATGGATGGACAAGCTAATGAGCGAAGCACAGAACGAACTAATGAAAGGGTTGATCGACGGCACGATTTGCCTCGCAGAATTTGAATTAGCTGTTCGTGCAGAAGAAGCCGCACTCATTAAAAAGTTCATGGCAATGCGTGAAGAAGACTTAACTGAGATAGAACACAGACGAGAATGGGCATTTAAGCCAGAAATAAAAAACAATATCGTCACCATTAATGTAAAGAAAGATGGTACATTCCGCACCTATACGATTAATCTAGATGACCATTCATTTAAAGCGCTGATTAAGGATGCAGAATGAGCAATGAAGACACCCTCACGTTCACCCATGAGGGAATTCATTATCGTATAGACATTTCAATCATGATGGGCTGGTTAAAGGTTAACGTCGAAGGCTGTGGTAGACCAAAACAATTTAGCCTAAAACTCAAAGACGATGACGAGGAATTAAAATGAGCGAAGACATGTTCAACCTTTATAAGCCAAATGGTGAAATCGCTTATGTTAATGCTCAAGACAATACGGTGATGGAAGTTTCCAAAGAATGGTTCATCTCCTTAATGTTGCCAAATGAACCAGCGTTGAGAAAAGTTCTTGGCGAGATTTGGGATTACGGTATTAATAAACCTGCAGAGTTGATTGAAGAATGAAATATCAGCTGAAAAATAATCAATGGCCATGTGTTACGAATACACCGAATCCAGAATCAAAAGACGGCAATTGGCAGATAGAAAATAATTCTTGGCGTTCGATTTACTGTGAAGACAAGAAAACCGTGGTAATTTTTAAACTACCGAATCCAGGCGTAATTGGTGACGTAATAAAAATAGCTTCAGACGTGAATCCATGGCGCATTGAGCTGAATGATGATGAGGAAATTATTTATACCAATATTGATGGCGATGCGAGCAAAGGGCTCATTAGTTACGATCCGGGAAGTAGCATCGAATTGATATGCATCGCGCCTACAAAATGGGCCGTAAATTCATCAATAGGAAAGATAGACGTATTGGATATTCCGGAATGATTACGTTCAAATGTCAGCACAGCGAACACGAAGGCGTAGAATTAACTATCTCTGGGCATTCCAGTTTGTGTGATGTATTAGAAGCCTTTCGAAAGTTTCTTGTTGCTGCCGGTTATTGCATTGATGGCGATGTAATTATTGAAGAGACTAAAGCAGAAGTGATTCCTGAGGGAGAATGGTAGTGAGCAGTAAAGGGGAAAGGTTGTGGCTGTAGATACATTTGAAGATTTGAAAGGATTTATGGGGCGATTTGTTATCGACCTTAAAGAACAAACAGATAACATTACACTCGAGCACGTGAATTTTAGGAACGAGTTCAATAGCAGATTCAAAGAAATGGATCAGCTTTTCATGGGCTCGTTAAACAAGTTCCAAGAAAACTTTAGAACAATGCGTGGATTCGATAATCCAGCTCAAATAAAACAAACATACGAAATCTTTACAAAGCAAACGGTAGAAGCTGTCCAGGCAATGGAAAAGCGCATATCCGGAAAGATCGAAACTGTGGAAGTCCGTCTTAGAGACAAAATCGATGGCATTAATGAGCAACTGGAGATCATTAATGCAAAAATATTAAACTTAGAAAGGGAAAAAAGAGGTCTAAAAGAAGGCGAACCTGACTTTAACTTATTCATTGCGCATAAAGGTACTAACATATTACGAGATCTTGATATCGCCATCGAAAAAGAAGAAGGCAATATTACTTATAAAGACTTAGGCGCAAAGTTTTCCTTCACAGGATCTAGAGCTCGAGAAATTCATCAAAAATGGATTCGACGTATAAGGCACGGAACGACGTTTCTTGCCTACGGAAAAGAAGGTGAAGAATTAGACGCTTTAAAAGTTTTAAAAGACTACAGAACCTTTCTCAGAGCGAAGTCTCCCTCCGAATTATCATTTGAATCCTTGTTAGAAGAAGACGTAAGCGTTTTAGATATTCCCTCACGTACGCGCAATTGTCTGGGCGCTGAGTGTATCAACACCATTCAAGATCTAATCAACTGGGAAGAGCGTGAATTAATTCGTACTCCAAATTTGGGCCAGAAAAGTATCAACGAGCTCAAAGAAAAACTTGCAGCGCACGGACTCTCTTTAAAGAAGTCGGATTGACTTAGGCGCCTTCATAAATATAGTGTAATATCACCCAAAACGTGAGGTTGCACTTATTTATGGACGACGTCGAAAAACAAATCCGCTTAAAGCTTAAGAATAACTTTGCTCACTATGCATCGAAGTGTCTTAAGATTAGAACCAAATCAGGCAAGATATATCCCTTCGCTTTAAACAAAGCTCAATTACATATCCATCAGCAGGTCGAACAACAGAAAGCTGCGACGGGTAAAGTGAGAGCTATTATCCTTAAAGGCCGTCAGCAGGGCTGCTCTACCTACATCGAAGGCCGATTCTACTGGCTAGTTACGCATCACTTTGGCTTACGCGCTTTCATTCTTACCCATGACGTTGAAGCCACCAACAATCTATTCGAGATGGCGCAGCGCTATCATGAGAACTGTCCCGCGATTGTGCGTCCCAGCATTGAGGCCAGTAACGCTAAAGAGCTTATCTTTGCAGGCTTGGACTCAGGTTATAAGTTAGGGACCGCAGGCAATAAAGCCGTTGGACGCTCATCTACTATCCAGCTATTCCATGGTTCTGAAGCTGCTTATTGGCCGCATGCGACTGAACATGCCAAAGGCATCCTTCAAGCTGTATCCAATGAACAAGGTACTGAAATATTCGTGGAGTCTACTGCGAATGGATTAGGTAACTATTTCCACCAACAATGGCAGCTTGCCGAGACAGGCCAATCCGACTTCATTCCTATATTCGTACCTTGGTACTGGCAGGATGAATACAAACGTACGCCACCTGAAGACTTTAATGCCACCGAAGAAGAGTTAGAGCTTCAATCCTATTATGGATTAAGCGCAGGGCAACTCTATTGGCGCCGACTCAAGATAGTTGAGTTATCAGTCAGCGGGATGGATGGTGCCAAGGCTTTCATGCAGGAATATCCATGCACCGCAGCCGAGGCTTTCCAAACAACCGGTGAAAACTGTTACATTCTTCCCGATATTGTCATGCATGCACGTAAAACCAAGGCAGAACCTGTCGGTCCGTTGCTAGTTGGAGTAGATCCAGCACGCTTTGGGGATGACCGAACATCAATCATTCGTAGAAAAGGGCGTGTTGCCTACAATTTACAAAGTTATACGAAAAAGGATACGATGGAAGTCACAGGCTTAGTTCACCAAATCATCATTAATGAGCGGCCTCATAAAGTATTTGTCGATATCGTGGGATTGGGTGCTGGAGTATTCGACCGACTTAAAGAGTTAGGCCACGGCGAAATCCTAGTTGCTGTCAGCAGTGGTTCCACCGCTCGAAACCAAGATAGATTTATAAACAAACGCGCCGAGATGTGGTGCGAGATGCGTGAATGGATGCTAGATGTGCCCGTTCAAATCCCCGACAGCGATACGTTGCATGCGGATTTATGCGGAATACGATATTCGAATGACTCGAAGAATCGTCTGGTCATGGAAAAGAAAGAAGATATGAAGAAACGTGGCATTCGAAGCTCGGATGAAGCGGATGCTCTAGCTCTTACCTTTGCTTTGCCAGGGACAGCCCTTAATCGCTCGAATGAAGTAGAAGATAATCAGCTGGCACGTAGCTTTATGTCCAGTTTTAACCAAATCGATCGCCTCAAGAAGAAGGCTTATTCACGCTAACGGCGTGTAATTACACTAATGTATATGCAAGGAATCTCTAATGGCTGACGTAATTGCTAAGAAACATCTGACGCAACTCGAGCGTATCAAAAGAAATGTTAAGCAAGCGCATGACTATTTTAAACATAACTATGACCGTTATACCGAGTTCCGTCGCTTCGTATTTGAAACCTCTTTGACTTCTGATGATGACACTCTCTTACAGACATTAAGTAAGCCGCAGATTGAGTTCAACATCATGGAAGCTTACATTTCTCGCTTACTAGGAGAGTTCAGTAAGCAAGAGCCATCGATTGAAGTGGGCACGGATAACGAAAGTTCTGCCGATCCAAATATGGTTAAGTATGTTGAAGCGCATTTACGTCATATCCTTCTCGATTCCAAGAATGAACATACTAAGTACGAAGTCTATAAGGACCTATTGAGCGGCGGCTTCAGCGTATTCAAAGTGACGACGGAATATGCACACCCGATGAGCTTCAATCAGGTCATTGAGTTTAAGAAAGCCTATGACACGACGTTATGCGGGTTCGATCCATTAGCGCGCATGTCCCACAAAGGCGACGGACGTTATTGTTTTGAAAACTTCCCGATGAGTCGCAGTCGATTCGAAGAAGAATACCCTGACATTGATTTACGCAGTGTCACTTTCAAGAAAGATTTTGAAGGATTTAGTTGGTCCTTCGTTAATGATCAAGAAGAAACTATTGTTGTCTGCGATTACTACGAGAAGAAAACTAAAAAGATTAAGATTGTTCAGCTTCGTGATGGACAAGTGGTTAAGAAAGAAGAATACGATCGCATGCTGGCCGAATGGGATGGTTTTGAACAACCTCCAGCGATTATAGGCAAACCAAGAACCACTGAACTTGAATATATTGTCCGTTATCGATTAATTGAAAACCAAGTCATCGAATACGTTGAAACTGATTATCTCTTCCTGCCCTTAGTCTTTGTTGACGGCAATTCCGTCATGGGCAAGACGCATAAGAATAGTAATGTGCGTCAATATACTCGTCCTTATGTTTATCACGCTAAAGGCGCTCAACGCTTAAAGAACTTTGCCGGAATTTCAATCGCTAACGAAATCGAAAATATTGTTCAACATAAATTTATTATCAAGAAAGAAGCGTTACCGAAGGAAGAAGAATATCTACAAGCCATTAAAGATATTCAAAAACCATCCAACATTGTGGTGAATGCGTTCTATGAAAAAGATCCCAATCAACCTATCCCCGAGCCCATTCGTGAAATTGGAAAAGTACCAGCGCCTCCGGAAATCCTACAAGCGTTTGCAGGCACAGATAGCCTACTGCAGAATATTCTTGGCTCTTACGATGCTTCTCTGGGCATTAACAATAATCAGCTTTCCGGGATTGCTGTTGTCGAAGCAGCTTCGCAGTCAAACGCAGCAGCAATGCCCTATATTGTGGGATTTCTACAAGGACTACAGCGAGTTGCGGAAATCATTATAGCGCTCATTCCTAAGTACTATACGACGCCACGCACCATTCCTATTATGGACGAAGAAGGTCAGCGTCATTTCGTTCGCATTAATGATGAACGTGATCCACAAAGCATCGATATGTTCTATGACGAGAATGCGCTCAACGTCACGGTTGAAGCTGGCGTCAACTTCCAAGTTCAAAAGTCCCGCGCTTTAAACCAAATCATCGCGATGACTCAAGCTAACCAACAATTCGGCGAGTTCTTTAATGCGAAAGGCTTGCCCGTCATTATGGATAACTTGGAAGTGCGCGGTATCGATCAGCTTAAAGAGCTAGCCAAAGAGTGGACGGCTGAGAAAGAACAACAGCAACAAATGATGATGCAGCAAATGCAACAACAGTCGCAGATGCCAAGTCCAGAGATGATGAAGCTACAGCTTGAAGAACAACGCATGCGCCAAGAAGCGATGAAAGCTCAAGCTCAGTTTGAAATAGATATGGCTCGCCTCCAACATGACGAAGTACGCTTACGAGCAGACTTAGAAGAAAACAAAGAAGCGCATGCTGTTCGCATGGAAGAGGTGGCCGCCAAACGTGAAGCAACACAGGCGGACTTACAGATTAAACGTCACGATCAACATCATCGGCATTTTACCGATATTGCTAAATTGCATCACGAAGTACATAAACCAGAGAAACATGAAAAGGAAGTAAAAAAGTGATCATCATCAATCGCTCAAAAAAGAAACTTAATTGGAACGACATTCGTGAAGGCCGTAAGACAGCTGAACATCATGGAATGAGCATCCGCCAGACCGAGGTTGAAGTTCGTAATCACTTAGATGGTGCTAATGCTAAAGAACGCCGCGAAGTCTATGATAACTTCTTCCGCAAGAAGGAAGACTAAAAAGGTTTTCTGGCGTGAGTTTTTGCATGTTCCCGAATATCTAGCACTTCAAGATTTTCTAAACGATTGTCGAGGGTGTTGTGATTTTTATGATGAACATGTTCGGTACGTAAGAGTTTTCTGCCGAGATGACACTGCATGACATATCGATGCTCATGCATTCTCACGCCATCTACAGTAACTCGCTTATATTTAAGATGAGTAGAAATATTGTTCGTTGTCATGGCAAGTGTGTAACAATCCTGAGTACAGAATTTCTTCTTTCCAAGACGGGAAGGAGAAATTGAAAATGGATTCTTGCAGTGATGACAATTGATTTGAATTTGCCCGTTGTTCGCTGCTTTTTTTCCTCTTATGGCAGCTAAGCGTTTGGGTTCTCGGGTAGATTTTGTTACGTGCCACAGACAACTTTGGGAACAGCAGCGAGCTGTTTTGGCCATGTAAGGTTTTACTGAAAATTGAATTTTACAATATTCGCAAATTAGGAGAACTGGCATGCCTTTAAAGTCCGGTAAGTCGAAAAAAGTTATCTCTGAGAATATTTCAGAGCTTATGCACTCTAATCCAAACAGAAACCAGAAACAAGCCGTAGCTATAGCGTTTTCGGAGGCGCGCAAATCGGGTGCCAAAATTCCGAAGAAAAGTGCAGCTAAGCCAAAAGCTAGCCGGTCAAAGACAAATAAAAAATGATGATGGAATTTATCAAACACGTCATGAGGACACCGACTCATCATGTGATGGTTATTCGTGAAGTGTTTGGGCTAACAATAGCTGATTTATCTCTCATCATTAATGTCCCAAGACCTACCATTTATTCTTGGTTCCAAGGGCGAGATCCACAACCTTTTGTTATTCCAAAGCTACGTTATTTATTTATGATGGCCGAGGAAGCGAAGAAGTATGAGATAGAAAGACTCGGCGCTCTAGTGAGTCGACGACTCTTTAGAGGATTATCGTTCATCGATTTGTTAAAGCGTGAAGAGCCTAAAGCAAAAATAAAAGTGGCGCTCTTAACGTTGAAGACTTTAAGTGAGCAAGAAAATGATGATACAACTCGATCCACCCATTCCTATGAAAACCCCGAAGGGGCTAGGTTTGGCGTGGGTGTTGATTGATTATGGTGCCGAGCATAATCTTATGTGGGTTGTAACACTAGATGATTCTGGTGAGATTTGGACTTTTCAAAACCCAGAAGTGCGGGCGCAGAAAAACATTACGATGGGTCGATATTTATATTCCTTAGGAGCTAATCATGCAGAAAATGATGCACAAGAGTGAAAAGAAACGTATGGATGCTTTAAAAAGCCGTCCTGAAAAGCCAGTACACGATCGCGCCAAGAAAGATATGTACATGTCTGAAGACAAGAAAGAACGTGGCGAAAAAGGTGCCATGGTTAACAGACGTATGAGTTTACCAGGTGGAATTGAACGCGTACTTCAACGTCGTGGTGATATGGAAGTTGGCCAAGGCGGCAAAATGCACTACGGTAATCCAGAAGCAAAGAAAGCGTGGAAAGTTGAAAACGATTAATCCCCAAATGGTGCGCTGTTTGGGAGCCGGCTGGCCTGCGCTACCGGATTTTACTAGTTAACGTTTGACAAGTTATTCAACGAGGCTGTACGATCTGTGCATATACATGCGTGTAATTCATCAATGCATATGCGTATTTAACTCTTCTTACTCTCCAAGGCGAGAAGAGTTACTGGGAAGCTGGATTGGCTTCTTAGGCAGGACCCATACTTTATCTGGGCGGGACCCTTACGTTACGAGGGGTATAAGCGTGGCGGCGTTAATAGCTCGAGACTCGTTCGTTAGGCGAGGCATCACCGTGATGGGGTTAATAATCGATAAGGGGTTTGTAATATGACTGATATGGTTGGCGGAATGAGCCAAGGCTCAGAGTCGTCTGTTCCACAAGCGGCACCCGTAGCATCAGCACCAGCTCCAAGCGCGCCCTCACAATCGCACGAAGAGAAGATGTTGAGGCAGTCTGAAGTTAACGAGATTGTCAGAAAGGCCAAGTATGGCGCTGTTGAAGACTACAAGCGATTGCAGACTGAACAGCCTCAATACGTCCAGCAGAAATATGGTGAGAGTTATGCGCCGCAACAGCAGCAGCAACAACCTTACCAGCAATCGATGCAAGGACTATCGCCGGATGACATGCGACGTGTAGCGGCAGAAGAGATTCAACGTTCACGTGATGAATGGGCTCAACAAGCTCAGCGCACTTCACAGGAACAAGAAGCTCAGCGAGTTGCCGGAGAGTTTTTTAATAAACTTTCATTGGGGAAAGATAAATACCAAGACTTTGAGAATGTTGTAGGTGATATTGAATTTGTCGAGTTTCCACTGGCGATCCAACTGGCAACCTCAGTTGAGAACAAAGCGGATGTGATGTACGAGTTTGGGCGAGATCCATCGAAGATGTTGAATCTTGAACAGCTTGCAGGCAAGTCACCTAAAGCGGCTTTAAAGCTGATTCAGAAACTGTCTCAATCCATCAAGGATAACGAGTCAGTGACGAAGATGCGAGTTCCAAGCGAGCCTCTCAGCCAATTGCGACCTTCTAACACTGGTACGGACAGTCCAGGTATGTCGGTTAGAGATGCGCGTAATAAATATCGCGGCTAAGTAGTTCTTTATCAGACAGCCATTGTCCCTGCCTATTAATCCATTAATAGTTAGGAGTCATTCATCATGGCTGTGTTCCCGAATAATATTCTTCAACAAGTCCAAACTTACCAACGTTCTTCCTTGGGCTTGTTGTTAAACCTTTGCTGCTTCGTCTCCACCGCGAACACCAAATTCAAAGATTTCGAAAAAATCACCGCAAACCTTGGTTCAACTGTAACCTTCGATTTGCCCCCACGATTCACCACTGTTTCTGGCTTAGTTGCTGGGTTTGAACCTGCTGTTCAGCGCGTATTGCAATTAGTTTGCGATCAATCCGCTAACACCAGCTTCGCAGTGACTGCACAACAACGTATCTTCAACTTGGAAAAAGGCGAAGAAGATTACATGCGTGTGTTTGGTAAATCCGCAATGGCTGAATTGGCTAACCAGATCGAAGCAAACCTTGCATTAAACGCTGTTTCAGGTGTGACCAGCCAATTAGATGGAACGACCAATACCTACTCAGGTCCTTATCGTTTCTTCGGTGATGGTGCTACTCAATTAACCAGCTATCAACAATTAGCAACTGCAGTCATGTACTTCAAGAACTATGGCGCAGTGCACAATGGCATGAAGATTTACTTACCAGACAGCGTGATTCCTGCGATCGTCGGTAACGGTTTAAATCAATTCGTACCAAAGCGAAACGATGAAATCGCAATGTCATGGGAAGTTGGGGATTTCGGTCAGCCTTTAGTTTCCTACTACCAATCCAACATGATGCCTATCCACGTTTCAGGGGATACTGGTGTTCTTGGACAAACCTTAACTGTGATCAGCACCAATGACCCCACCGGTCAAAACGTGACTCAAATCACCGTAAGTGGTGCAACTGCAAGCGATGTAAACGCTGTATTCGCTGGCGACGTATTCCAATTCAAAGACGGTGTTTCCGGTCAGCCAAACATGCGCTACCTAACCTTCATTGGACACGTGTCTTCAGCTAACCCTGTTCAATTCCGTGCTACCGCTAATGCAGCAGCAGATGGAAGCGGACATGTTGTTATCAACATCACTCCTGCTCTTAACTGGGCTGGTGGCGCTAATCAGAATCTTAACAACCCAATTGCGGCTGGCATGCAGTTATTAACCTTCCCATCACACCGTGCAGGTTTGATTGTGGGCGGAGATGCATTCTTCATCGCAATGCCTCAGTTG
>Ga0116131_1001501_pt1 | contig 13799 bp, 30 predicted proteins | sample June2015DPH_17_1_FD_89734 | JGI IMG/M metagenome (GOLD analysis project Ga0116131, IMG submission 89734) | Peatland microbial communities from SPRUCE experiment site at the Marcell Experimental Forest, Minnesota, USA - June2015DPH_17_100 | ecosystem: Environmental > Terrestrial > Soil > Wetlands...
CTAAGTGCGCCTAAGTTTGAATAACTGTCTCCAGCTATAAAGTAAGCCATGCTGTGGTTCATCATTTTGGTTGCTTTTAAGTTTGTAACTGATATTTACGCGCCAAATAACGCGCTGAATCCTAATGCTATCAAAAGCGCTTTAAATAATACACTACCGAGCAGCCCAAATGCGCCGCCTAAGATCCACGTAACTATGAGTGTGAGCAATGCATCGTAGTTAACTGCAATAATTTCTAGCATTTTTTGGTTCTCCCTCCTGTGTCCTCTTTGTATATTAGCCTTTTAATTACTCGTCGACAGTTCGTGTTTTGTGTTAACCCAGGTTAATCTAAAGTGATAGTTCTCCGTTAATAAATAACGGCTTTACGTCCTCGCTTACGCTTTCCTGTATCTCCTCGTCGCTGAAATACTGCTCAACGTTCTCGCTGAACTCGCACATGTACTCTTGTCTGAACCACCAATTTCCCAATACGGCCTTTTCTTCCTTTAAAAATTCTTTAGAGATCCGCGGACACTCGTAGGCTGTTACCTTAAAGCCTTGCCAGCCTCCCAAATTATCAGTTTCATAATCGTTCCAGGCCTCGTAAAAGAAGCCTCTGCGTCCGAATGGTGTTGAAAGCAAAATTAATCGGCCTTGCGAAACCGCTAACATTGGCCGTAAGGAGCCGTAATAGAGCTCATCATCCTCGATTTGTGCTGCTTCGTCAATAATCATCAGACTCGGCGCGCTGAACCCTCGCACTGTCTGCGGCTTGGATGGTAGGCTTATTATCCTGCTTCCATTCGTTAATTCTAACGTATGCTTATTCTCTGCATCGCTCGGGACCGGCCTGCCACGTTCCTGGTAAAAATCTGCTACTTTCTTAAATAGTTCTGTTGATTGCCGGTATCCTCTGCTTATGATTAGTACTAATGAATTGGGATTATAAAGAGCACTATGTAAGGCGATTATGGCGGTAATAGTCGATTTGCCTGACTGCCTGGCACAATTCAATATTATCTTTTTTTCTTCTGAGGTGAGCAGTTTGCGCTGCCAAGGATCGGGATCAATGCCGAGTAATTGGGCGAATTTGATGGGGTTGATAGCAAGAGCTAGTTCTTTGCGTTCGCTTTCGTTTAAGGTTAGAATTGCATCATCAAATCTACTAGAACTAATCGCCATCTATCATTTCTTTTCCTTTGCGACAGGCAGTTCTTTCTTGTTTGTCTTTATTTTGCGGTAATCGACTGAGTAGGTGAGTCTGTATGGATAAGTAAGATGCATCATGCCACTATTCTGATTCATCTAATTGCTCGCTAAACTCTATGCGTTTTTCAATCGGTAGCGTTTTAAGGACTTCTTTAAGCTTTGCGACATCAGGGCCAGTTTTAACCTCACCACTGAGCTCTAGCTTTTGTTTGTCAAGCCCTAAGATCTGCATAAACTTATCTACACCTAGCTCCCAGCGTTTGCGTGCTTCTTTTGAGCCTATCTCACCTGTTTGCATATTCTCAAAGGCCCTATCGGCTATTTCAAGGGCTTCTCTTGTGCGCTGGTCTTTGAACTTTAATATTCTGTTCTCAAACGTCTGTAGTGCTTTCTTTTGCAGGTAGTCGTCATAAGCTTGTGCGCGCTTAACCCAATTGTAACGGGCGCTATACAGCTCAAGGTTTCGCTGGGATACCGAAGCCTCTCCCATGCTTTTCCGCAGCTTGTCAAGTGAGCGTTCTGGGCCCATATCACGGTACATACAAAAAAGAGAGAATGCTTTAGACCTCTCGCTACTCTGACGCGCCCATAATTCAGCTTCGCTGGGCAAAGATATCTCCAATAGAAAGAACGGAAAAATAATACTTAAGTATTGTGTGTACAATAGCTTATTTTATGGCTTTTTTGAAGGACTGAACGCTTGTATATTCATTATATAATATTGTTAACGCATCACTAAGGTATGCACATTCATCACGCAATGCCAATTCTAACTCCTCATCTTTAAGCCCAGCGATTCTAGCGTGTTCAACGTCGAGTTCTTGATGTAATAAATTGAAGTTATTCTCCCAGTGGCTGTTATGCACTCGTTTCCAGTGTTTTATAATTGCTGCTGAACGAGCTTCCTCTTCTGGTGTAGCAAGCACTCCGTCGTGTATTTTCTTTTGCTCTCTGGAAACGTGCGTGAGCTGTAACCTTGAGACTCCGCCTAGCTCTTTTTCAATTTTAATGAGCTTGCCAAGTATGTTACAAAAAAGTATTCGTTTGCCGGAGTCTACGATCTCGTCCTGGATAGTAAAAAGACGACCCCGTATTCCGGTTTAGTCGGGTTCTGCCATTATGGTTGTTAAAGATTAGTAAGATTGGCGTATCTCTCGCATACGCTCCGCATGCCTTTGCTTGTGTAATCTTTTATACAGATCCTGCATATTATCCTTTTGAGTTCCTGCATATAAGTGGTCAGGGTTCACACATCCTGGATTATTACACTTATGGCACACCAGTTCCCCCCCTTTAAGTGGTCCTACCAAACTTACATAATAAAAACGATGTGCTAATATGTTCTTTTGTTCCCACCTGTCATACCGTATGCCGTATCCCATTTTGTTTTTAGCGCCTATCCAGTTCCAACAGTGTGACATTTTAGCACTCCACTCAAAAGAGAATTGGAGTTGAAGGGTATATAATGATTACTAGATCAAAATTTATTCCTAATAGAGAGACCAACCAGCAATCCCCACGCACAGATATCAATACCGTCTCCACAGACCGCTAACCAGAGGTTTAACGTGGCATATACTATTCCTAAAATTACTAACGCAGATAATGTTGTGGTAGTGGATGCGACGTTCATTGAGGTTTTGTTGCGATGCAACTCGAGAATCTGTGGGATGAGCATGAAAGCAAACGTAAAATTAAGGAGTAAAATCAAAAAATCTTGCCACACGTCTTACACTGTTAACTTGCTGAATACACTCTTTTATTACATTCTTCACAGGCTATTAAGCCTTTATCGGCGTCTTCTGGATCTACATAGACAATAAACGCTATGTCGCCATCGCAGATTTCCTTTCCACACTCTGAGCAGTAAACTTTGCTTAGCATCGTTTTTTTTATATATATTAATATCAACGTTTTAGGTGAAGGAACATACACGATAATAACGCACCACTCTTGGTGAATTCATCTATATCTACAAAGCAACTATCTAAGCTTAACGTACTTGCAATCTCCGTTAAAGCTTTGTTTTTATGTATGGTTGCGGGTGATTCATCATGGACTACGCCGTTATATATCGTGTCTTCTATTCTAAGAGAGTTAGTTATGCCCTCATAGCAGTCTTCTAAAGCTACATTTATTACGTTAAGTTCCTTATTTAATAATTCCCAATCATTTTCGTTAATAACGTCCTTGCACGCTAGTATAGTATCGCTATCTACCGGAAATATGAAACAATCTACGTGGTAAAGGTAGTTGTCTGTGGCTTCTAGTTTAATTATCTCTGCGTCAAACGCTTTTTCAATCCAATCTAATGTTGCATATGAGGTAAATAATCCGTAACTGGCTATATATTGATTATCGCGTATCCATTTAAGCTCGCCTTCGCCCTCAAAATACGCTGGTGGTGTATAACATGTGTACCCAAGAGTTTCTAAGAAGTCCAAGGCTACCCATTCCTCACCGACTCGCCCATCAGCCCTAAAATGACTTATTACTGCGGTTTTATCCTTTATGTGTGGTAGTACACATGCCGGGTTTGTGGCGTACGTCTGGTCCTGTAGGCCTGGTGTTGGCGGCAATAAGTAAATCAGTGCATGATTGGTAATTATCGTGTACAATGCCATAAACTGTTCTAGTGCGGCATCTAGGTTTATTTCGCGTTCCTTTTGGGGTAAATCGAGCATCCATATGTTATTTACTATAGTGGTGCTCAGGTACTTAGGCGGACACATCAGTAGCTCTTTCATATTTTGTTTATTCCTACTAACATGAAGTGGTACGGTACGCTGATAATCACCATGCAGCCGAAGAGGAAGAGGAAGAGTATGTCTTCAAAAGGATAGTCGGTCATTTCTCTTTACCATCTGGATTTGTAACTCTAAACGCTGAGCATGTCCAATACATAGCGCAGCACTTTTTACAGTAAGCGACTTCGATTGGGAAATACGTGATCGGGCATGAAACTACTTGTTTTGCTTTGCTCATTTTTTCTTCTTGGTGACGACGTTGCGTTTTAAGCTTTCGTCATAGTGTTCTTGATAATAATAATCAAATGCATCCATTTTTAGTAGATAGTAGTGTACTACATCAGCCATTGTAAACTTGCTCTCCCACGGTTGGAATATCTGATTGTTGTATTTTAGTGCGTCTTTTAGGTGTTCATAATCCTCTTCGTAAACCAAAACTTCCTCCATTTTTTACCCCTTCCTTTGTTTTATATAGTTCTCAAGTTCCTTAGCCCAGGCGTCTATCTGTTCGTGGGTAGGTGTGTTGCCGTATAGTGGTGAGCCTATCTTTGCGAGCCGTCTTAGGGCCATGATGCGCTGGAGTAATACCTGCTGCTCAGATTTGCTAGTCATTTTTCAGCCTCTTTTTCCTTCGTTAAATCTAATACCTTATCGGTATTTTCACCACACAGCCACGGTTCACTATCAAAACAGCGATACCTGCAAAACGTACAAACTGATTCAAAAGTCATCTTTTGCTCTCCTCAAACTCAGCTTCGGATGTAAGTCCATCAGTGCAGCGCCTAATCCAACTTCCCATACAATAAGCGGATAGAACATAACCCGTTCCATGCCGCCTGTGCCTAACAGACCTGAAAACATCAAAGCGCCGCCTGCAAGCGTGATAATGCCTAATACTATCGAGACGTACGTAAACGGCGGATTAAACCGCTTGTAAAAGAAAAGCATAACGATTGCGCCAAATACGACTATCAACATTGCAGATGAAATATGCAGATACGGTGCATATTTAAATGGATGCAGCGAAGGGAATACCCCTACGCCAATTTGACCTAAGCAGGATATACATAAAAGCCCAGTGAATCGGCTGCCGAGCGTCTTACGTACCAGCAGCGCGCCTATTAGTGCGAGTGATCCAGCGGTTACAAGTGTAATGCCGAAAAGTAGTATCGTTGGCGACAGCGCACCCAGTTCACTGATAGTGTCTAAGCGCACCGAATAGTTAGGGTTTAACGCTTCCATAACAGGTATAAGCAATAGTCCTAAAAATCCGGCCAAGAAAATTAGAGTGCCGCCGAGTTGTTGTTTATCAGTCATCGCTCGAATAAACCCCCGTTTCATTTTCGTCGCTTACATCGTGCGGCCACGTCCTAGCGATAACGATGCGCTCTATGCTGCCATCCTTGCGCTTAAAGATGTAGCCAATGCGCCCAGGGTATAATACATCAAGCTTATCAAAGTCAGAATCGCCAGGATATATTACCTTGAATAGCTCCAGCGGCCCCCATCGCTTTGGGTTTACTTCTGCGATTGTATCTTCTGCCATTGCCTCTCAAATATGTTTAACAGTTTTGCCGTTGCCGAACGTACAACTCACGGCTTTCTTTGTTCGAGATATGAAATGCATGCAGTCGTAACAGTTTCTAATTGACCGCGTACCCGTAGTTAATGAGTTCTTACCTGGCCAGGGACACGGTAATTTGCCTATATTCTCTGAGGCCCCTGACCATTGGATCGGAACTTCATGTGTTGCTTCTATCGAGCTCGTGTTAGCCCGCCTCACCTTAGGCTGTGTTACCATCTTTAAATCTTTAAACCTTTAAACAGATCATCTCATAACCGTACCCATTACGATTAAAATTACTCCTAAGAGCGCCCTAAAGATACGCCCGCCGTCGCGCATTATGTTGTGCACCTGACCCTGTTCTATGTAGATACTCCCTATACCGTCCATGATAATCCAAACTCCTAGACCTACTAATAGCGCCCAGCCCCACGTTCCGAGGCCCAAGAACGCCATGCACATTAGTGTTACGCCGATGTACGACCGTATGATGCGACCGCCATCGAAAACCCAACCGTGAGCTCCTTTCACTGCGATGCTTACTATACCGTCTAAGAAAAGGATGAGCCCTATTAATGCTGCTAACCAAATCATTTTTAAACCTCTTTTTTACATTCGTTCCATTCTTTTAAGATCGCGTTATTCTCACTATTTGATACTGGAATAGGCACAACGCTTTGACAATATGGACAGAGCACATATGTCTTATCTCCGTCAAATGTCAAGTAGTGCTTTGGTATTATTGGCTTCCTGCATTTCGGATTTTGGCATTTGATAGGAGCGTTCACCTTAGCTTATCTCTTTAAGAATTTCGTCAAGCAGTTTGTGACGCTTATCGAGCTCGCAATAACTACAATATAATACTCCGTCAACGTAAACGGCGTGGCCCGCGACGTGTTCACCACAACGCGAACAGCGCCCAAATGTTAGTTCAGACATCTTTTACTCCTTTTTGTTTACACCGTATCCATTCGTGCTCAGGACAGTACTTGCGTTGCCTCCAGCCTTTAACCCGAACATAAAACTTGCCTTCCCATCGTCCTTTTTCGACTTTTATTGGTGTGCTACATCCTAGATAAGCGCATTTTTTAATGATTATATGGCGCTTGTCGGCAGTCATTGGCATGTTATTCTTCTTCCTCTGCCGTAAAATCCCACGCTTTGACCGGTTCAAGAGGTATGGTTCCCCAATACCTGCCGCCGCGAATAACAGTTGTTGGCGTATAATCAATTTCTTTCCCTATCGGCAGCCCCCATTTATCTGGCCCTAACATCCCTTTATCATCTATTTCACTATAGATTATAACCGCCATCGCATCTATGATATTGGCTGGATCACTTGGGGCCATTTTATCCAAGTGGCGCTTCAGATAACCCCACGCCCAGTGTTCATAAGATGTTACGCTAAGGTTTTTAGTCATTCTTCCTCCTCTGGGAATTCTTCAACTGGCAGCCCTGTAACCTCAGACTCAGAAGGATAATCATACGTAATGACACAGAGGCAATTTATAGTATTCCAGTCACTACCGTTTGGATCTGACGGATAATCAAGATCTTCCCCACCTATATCGAAGCTGTCTGAGAGGGCAACAGTTTGTCCATCGGCGTCTTCATGTGCTGGTCGTGGGGCACTAGAGGTCGTGTTCCAGGTTTTTGTAGCTCCTTCAGGCATAAGGTCTTTAGCTGTCTCATTGCTTGCGTAAGAAAAAGCGCCGTTAGTTTCTGTGCGCGCGATTGTAGCTGCGCGTCCTTCACTAACATTATCAAAATCATCCACCAAATCGTCAGCTATCTCATTCTGCGTCTTACCCTCACTTACACCGCTTCGTAACGTATTCGCTAACCACTCCTGGTCTGTATCCGTTATTCCGTTAATCTTGGTTCCTGCGTGCTGATCCATCCATTCATCTGCATACTCTTGATAATCCTTCTGAATTATTTCTTCTCCCTTTTTAACTGGATTATGATGTTCCTTCACAAAGTCCTCAGCTTCTTCAGCGGAATTTAACCATACCTGCTTGAGCGCTCGTGACCACATTGGCTTAAAATTGACTTTGAAGAATAACGGTAAGCCTTCTATCGCCATTTTAGGTGTTCTTGAGCGGACATATCGTAAAATTAAAGGTTTCTGTTTGCGGTACACGGCGCGTATAATATTATAATTCTGTCCGCCGTGAAACGTTCCTTTAGAGTCTTCATGTCCGATAATATTGTTCATTATTAATTTATGCCTGTGAATCAAATTGGTTTTACTTGGCATTTTCTAACTACTCATTATAAGTTTGCCTATCCAAAATGTGTACGCTGGTGGGATTGCCTGGGTGAGTTCATACTTAGTCATCCAATCAATCTGCATAGCATCACACCACGCCCGATATTGCGCTTCTGTCTTATTCTTACCCCCAAACTCAGCAAACATTTGGGCATAAACTTTTTCCCTGTAGTGTTGGCGCAGCTCTTTAGGCATACTCTTCCCGTGATAATAGTCCCCTATTGGGTTACAGTTCGCCACGATATAATAATCACCATGCCGTGTTGTGCCGTTATGGTGACAGCATGTAGGGGGGTAAATCCACATGTTACTCTCGAATAAACGGTGACGGAATACCTTCAAGCCGAACATCGTTCCACAAAGCATCATTGGTTGGATAAGTGGTGCTCGTGGTACATTTTCAATGACATAATCAACGTCACTATCGAGGATTAGATCTCGCGTTGCCCCTAATAAATCAGGATATTCCACGCCACGTTTGCGCAGCCAAATGCTGCCGACGGTGTATGCTTGACATGGTGGACTTGCATGAATGATATCAAACTCTCTTAAAAATTCAGGATCTACGTCGAACACATCAGATTGTATAAATTCAAACGGGTAATTAGGCTGGTCTCTAATGTCAACACCTACAACGTCAAATCCTGCGCGATGGTAACCCATTGCCGCTCCGCCTGCGCCGCAATATAAATCAAGCAATTTCATCTTTTTCTTATCTCAGCACTCCAAATACGATAACCATAACCAGCACCCAGGGCACGATGCAAAAGGCAACGGTCATCGTATAATCTTTTTTAGCATTTCGGTGTCGAAGGCAGTAGGAGCGGTAGCCCATTGGGATTAATCTGTTTAGTCTAATATCTCGGATCTCTTCACGATAGCGTTCGATTCTTTTTTCTATTCTTTCAATCTTCTCCATCTAAGCCCTCCTTTAGCTTGCGCTTCTCTTTTATCGGCTCTTTCTCCCACTCTTTGAACTCACTAGAGCCGATTACGCCAGTTAATTTAACTGTGCGATAATCAACAGTCCGTTGTACCCACATCGCGTTCTCTTCGTATCCTTCTTCCCACGGTTGCTCTTGGCGCAATACCGAGTCAAACTCTAGGGTTCCGTCAAGAACTTCAAACCCGCCGATTCCACCTTTTGTCTTATAAAAGACGAAAAATGCAAATTCCGTATCACCTACTGCCGCCATCTAATCCCTCCTTAATGTTCTGTAGCCTCATTATAACGCCCCACCCTCTGCTCAGCTTTTTCGGATCACCGGCATAGGACGGGCATGCCTCGGTAAACGCGCTTATTGTTTCGCCTGTGTCTCTGCAGCGGATGTGTAAGTCTCTCAGCGTATAGGCCCGCCTGCAGGTGTGACAGCGTTTTATTTTAGCCATTTGTTTAGTCTCATTTCAAGTGGTGGGTGGGATTCGAACCCACAAACCATCTCACGTTGGCAACGCGCTTCTGTATATACCGACCAACGACTCATCGAAGACCATTCCGTTTGGATACCACCACAAGTAATTTTCAGCCATTTCTTTTGTAAGAGTCACACAGTACAAGTGTCAGATCTAAGCTTATTAGCCCCTCGTGCTCGGTAGGGAGGTTAAACCCACGAGACTTGCAGTAGTATTCATTATGTCGTATGACTGCGTTTGAGCAGCTGTTACACGGCTTTGGAAGTCTCATTTTTCAGCCTCTTTTTCTATGTAAGCGTATGCCCTTGCCGTCTTTCCCACCAAAACATATCCAAATCATTATGTAACCAATTATAAATAGGAGTGCAACAAGTTCTATTGCATCAAATAAAGTCATTTTTCAACCCCTTTTTTCAGCCAATCCGCCCGCGTTAAAATCGCAGTAAAAGTGCCGTTTTCACTCCACGAACCATCGTGGTAGTAACTTATGTATTTTCGGATATCACCTAATGTTTCTTTGCAGGTCATTTTTCACCCTCTTTTAATGCTAGTATCTTGGTGCATCCACGCCTCTCTGCATGCTATATGGATAGTGTACGGCATGGCATCCCTTACCCCAGTATAATGTGGTTCGCGTGGTTTTATCTCCCTGCCGCATTGTTCGCACAGCATTTTACATCACCTCTTAAGATGATACATAATCCGCCTGCCGTCAGTCGTTGAAAGCCACATGCCGACCTTTCCGTCCTGGCGGAGTTGGAGTAAATATCTGCATGTCGTAGGCTGCGAGGTCTTTGTTGCTTTTGCTAGTTCCCGGGAAGTACAGGGGCCTATTTGTGCCATTGTAGTAAGATAAAGACTCTCAGAATAGAGCTTCATTCTTCAACCGTAGCCAACATCATACTGTGGTGGTTTTTGGTCGCTTTCTTTCATCTCATGGAGTTTCATTTGAATCCTCAGAGCAAGTTCAAGCCGCTGTAAATACTCATGATAATCATCGCGCATTTTAGTAACTTCTGGATCGCTGTCAGGTATGCCTCTTCTTTGTAAGATATTCAACAATGTAGCAAGCCCTGTGACTATTGATTCGCACGACATTACCATAAAGGCCGCGATATCTGCTCCGTTGAGTGTGATTTCAATCTCTTTAAGTTCTAGTTCCTCAACCATTTGATAGGCCTCATTTATTTGGTGATCTTAAGTAGCTCTCTCTACAAGCAGGGTGCAACTGGTACTGCTCGCCGTCTCGCATCCCAATAAGACTAGGCATGTGTTCCTTTATCTCCCTGCCGCAGTAGGTGCAATTTTCGGTCATCTTACAACCTCCCATAAAATATGCATATTCCTAGGCATGCCAAATAGCAGCCACATCATAGTCCAATAGTACTTTTTTAAGGTGGTCATTCGTCCGCCCGTTTAAACTGTGTTGTGCTCGGCAAGAATTGGACAATACGAGGCCACTCATCCCCTCGCTGGTTCTTTACATTCTTCACCATCACTCTTACATGCTGGCCTAGGAGATCGTCAGTAGTCAGTGATTCGGGATACCCACCTAGCGTAACGCTAACTAAATCGCGCAGTATTGAGCCTTCGTTATAGTTTAGTGACATGCGCCTGGTTATCTCGCCAAAAGAGGTTTCAAAAGAGATGTATAAGAACGTCCGAACTCCCGGGCTTCCGTCAGGCGTTTTATTGTAATAGTCTGGATCTTCGCTTGTCCAGGTTTTCTTTATTACAGCCTCGTAAACGTCTTCTTTTACTATACTGATATGCTTCTTGCGGACTATCTCTATCGTTTCGTGCCTTGGACCGCGTTCTTCTGTCGTGCTTACAGAATTTGGAGTATCAACATTTACTACTTTATATGGCCTTTCATCTGCCCTTTCTGTTTTAACTTCTTGAGGGGTCATATAACGCGGTTCTTTTTTAGATTTAGTTACTTTAAATGCCTTCGCTGCTTCCTCCTCTTCAGACTCATTAGGGACAAATTCTTCCTCTTTCCTAGCTTGTTCAGCTTTCCATGCTTCGATTTCTTCTTTTGTTGGTTCTTTAACCATTTTTATAGCCTCCTTTTTAGCTTATAGGCAAAGTGGTCGTGAGTAGTGAAGCAAAGACGCAAAAGCAAAGGCAACCACACCATTTGTTTTTTCCCGCTCACGATTTCCACGCCTTATTCGGTTATACGGCCAGCGGATAGATTTAAAAAACCCGAGGTGACAAATGGCCGAGGACATTGAGGTGCTGATGCTCTAAGCCCTAAGTAGATCCGTCCGCTGGTTTCCGTACCGTTCATTTTTACGCCTTGTTATTTCCACAATGTTTACACAGATATTCTGGCCCATCAGCACCACCTAATAGGCAATATCGCTGATGCCCACAGGTAGGGCACGGAATTTGTATGAGTGTCCGTTCTTTATCATCGTTCATATCTGTCATTTTTCACCCCAATATCACCTTTTTTAAGATCTCTTCAACCATCGCCGATACTGGCAGCATTTCATCGTGCGCCATTTTTTCAACTGTTTCGCGTATATCAGGTCCGAGCCAGATGTAGAGCTTTCTGTATCCTTCCTCTGCTCTTCTCCTTTCCCACGCCTGTTTCTTATTGCTCATAATTCAAATTTTAACTTCAATTCTTATTTTATAAACTTCCTCAGCTAATGCGCAGATAGCCTCTGCGAGCAGGAGAACGTCTCGACTGTACAGTTCTTTACATTCATCCTCTTGTATTTCACTCAGTCTGTGGTCAAGTTCCAGGAATCCCAACGTTATCACTCCTTAATCTAGCGTTACGTTCAAGCGTCGCGCAAGCATATCAAAGCCCTTAACGATTAAGAGCCCCTCAGCCAGGACACCGACGCCTATGCACAGTTCTATTATTATTATTTCAATTATCATTATTCCTCCTACCGTTTCCATTTTGGCCTTGATTTAATACGCTTATTCCACTCAGCCGCGTCCTTAACGACGTTTTCATTGTAGCTGACCCACTGATTCAAATGGCCAAAAGTCAGATGATGATTCCCTGGACCTTCGCATAAAGTTATCAAATTACTTTGATCTAATTCTAACTCTTTATTCCATTGATATGGCGCAATGTGATGAGCTGCTAATCGCTTAATGGAACCACATACTGCACACGTAGGATTCATCTTTAGGAATCTCCTCCTTATCTTAGGCCAATCTGGATTTCGAGCGTATGTTGAAAGAAGCAGTTTATCTCGTCGTATATCACTTAACGTAGCACTTGCGCTCATACCATACTTTCTCTGTTCTGACGTATCCTTCCTTTTCTAATGTTCTGATCCGATGATACAGCATAGGTTGTTTTAATCCCCCAAACCGACCAAGTACAAGGCACATCCAGACCATTTTCACGTTACTGCCCGGCCGGTCACGAAGGCAGTCAAGTATTCCCTGATCCAGCAGATCAAGTTTACCTTCTGTTCGCCATTCGCGGTACTTGGATGTCTGTCTCTTGAGCAATATGAGCCTCCTCAATGTTAATCTGAGTTAATCTATCTTGGATCAATCTTCGTATGTCTTCAATCTGCTTTAACTGATCTTTAGCGGCATCTTCTAGGTGGGAAACTGCCTGCCAGATAGAATCAAACTCGTCAACAATTCGCTCGTGTGTTAAATCGTGGTTCATTTTAAGCCTACTTTAATAATTAACGAAAGACCGTATAGGATTATGACCGTTGCTATACCGTTCAAAAACAGGAACCAGTACAGCTTAGCAACGGTAACCCATGTTTCACGAAAAAGAGTATGCCGCCTATTAATTTTAGTTGTGGTTGTGATATTAGCAGTATTAGCAGCCATCTTTATCCCCCCATTGATTACAGGAATGATCTTTCTCAAAATAAGCACGCTGTGGGATACACCAGCGGTGCGGAGCATAGCTGTCTGAGTTACGCACGTTTATGCAGGTATCGCACCTTCTTTCCTGAGACATTCAGATGCACCCCCATTCATAAGAACGGCGCGGTTGTATAAAAGCGTTTATGCGCTGACGCTCGTCGCACTGGTGACATGTCTGCATAAAGGCCTGTTCATCCTCGCCTAGTGAAGCGCCGCAATACTTACAGTGCTCGCCGTCGATTATCATATTTTATCCTCTTCTTCTTCTAATCCAACTGCTTTGTCTTTGTTTAGCGCATCCTGAAGGTCAGCACCCTGAAGGTCAGCACCCCGAAGGTTAGCATCCTGAAGGTCAGCACCCCGAAGGTTAGCACCCTGAAGGTTAGCACCCCGAAGGTCAGCACCCCGAAGGTTAGCACCCTGAAGGTTAGCATCCTGAAGGTCAGCACCCTGAAGGTCAGCACCCCGAAGGTTAGCACCCTGAAGGTTAGCATCCTGAAGGTTAGCATCCTGAAGGTCAGCACCCCGAAGGTTAGCATCCTGAAGGTTAGCATCCTGAAGGTCAGCACCCCGAAGGTTAGCATCCTGAAGGTCAGCACCCCGAAGGTCAGCACCCCGAAGGTTAGCATCCTGAAGGTCAGCACCCCGAAGGTTAGCATCCTGAAGGTTAGCATCCTGAAGGTCAGCACCCCGAAGGTTAGCATCCTGAAGGTTAGCATCCTGAAGGTCAGCACCCCGAAGGTTAGCA
>Ga0116131_1001506_pt1 | contig 13743 bp, 27 predicted proteins | sample June2015DPH_17_1_FD_89734 | JGI IMG/M metagenome (GOLD analysis project Ga0116131, IMG submission 89734) | Peatland microbial communities from SPRUCE experiment site at the Marcell Experimental Forest, Minnesota, USA - June2015DPH_17_100 | ecosystem: Environmental > Terrestrial > Soil > Wetlands...
CATCGTTGATCGTATGGGCTTCGATAAAGTTCAAAGAGCTCGATACATTGATCCCGCTCGAAAGCTTGGGTACAAAGTTACCATTAGAGTATTCAGAGTTCCCCGTAAGGTTTGTTTCGATAGAGTTATGGCTCGCAGGGATCATGAAACTATTAATAGCGAGACTTCTGCTAGAGGCGCTATTAATTTATTTTTCGCTAAGTATGAAGCTCCTCTTCCTCTGGAAGCTGACACTGTTGAATACGCTGACTACGGTGGAGGCGTTGGAGAAGATAAACCTAAAGCCATCATTTGCGATCTAGACGGTACTCTTTGTAACATTGAACATCGTTTGCACTACGTCAAGAAAGGGGTCGAAGGTCGTAAACCAAATTGGCCAGCCTTTTTTAAAGGTGTTCCTCTAGATGGTGTGAACGAATGGTGTGCAGAGATTCTTAGACAATTCAGTGGTAACCACGAGATTGTCTTCTGTAGTGGTCGAGGGGAAGAGTCTAGAGAAGATACCGAAACTTGGCTGAAGACTAATAATCTTTGGTTTGGACATCTATTCATGCGTAGTGCAGGTGATCATAGACAAGATTGCGTTATCAAAGAAACTCTCTTAGACTTTGATATTCTTACTCAATTCGTCCCGGTATTTGTTATAGATGACAGAAAGCAAGTGGTTGACATGTGGCGCAATCGAGGTCTTATTTGTTTGCAATGTGCTGAAGGTAACTTCTAAAAAGGAAATAAAAATATGAAATCATTGTGGGGATTGTTCTTGTTATTCACAATAGTAGTGTGTTTCTTTATGAATGTACTCGGTATGATATACTATAGCTACATGGCTACTAACGCACCTAGTCACCATCTACTATATCTAGGTTTAGCTATTTGGTGTACAGGGCTAAGCTATTATGGTAGTACCATACTAAGGCAACTCTATACAGAAGCTAAGAAGGTCGTTGACGAGCAACCCAAACAATAGGAGAATTTATGGATAAAAGTCTGATGTATCTTTCTATTTTGCAGACTGGTTTACTTTATCTAAGTGGTTTCTCGACAGCTGAATATGTTGCTACACGTTCTGATATGTGGGGCTTTGTAGCCATTGCTACTACGATATTCTTATTTATGTCAAACAAGTTCGAGACCTATAGACGTATCGAGGCCTTGTTAGGACCTGTATCTCTTAACGAACCTAAGGAAACTAAAGGCTCTAAAGAGAAATCTGCTGGTACCGTTGGCTTTGCTCTACCCACTGCTAAGTAAGGAGACAATATGAATTATGTTCCTCAGGTTATCGAGAAGGCCCCTGCAGGCTCTATCATCAGCTACGACATCTATTCACGTTTGTTAAAAGACCGGATTGTCTTCGTAGGAGGGCAAGAGGGGGAATTTACTACTGATAGTGCCAATGCTTTGATTGCTCAGCTCCTCTATTTAGATTCGGATGACAACACCAAAGACATCTATCTTTATATTAATTCTCCTGGAGGGCAGGTTACAGCCGGCCTCGCCGTCTATGATACTATGCAATTTATTAAAGCTCCAATAACAACCATTTGCATGGGCATGGCGATGTCGTTCGGAGCTGTTATTTTAGCTGCTGGGACGAAAGGTAAACGTTATGCTCTACCTAATTCTCGTATCATGATCCACCAGCCTTTAATTGGAGGCATCGGAGGTCAGGCTACAGATGTTCTTGTGGAAGCTAAAGAGATGGCTCATTGTCGTAAAGGTCTTGAAGAGATTATGGCTAAACATACAGGACAACCCTTCGAAAAGGTTAATCGAGATATGGAACGTAATAACTATATGAGCGCGGAAGAAGCGAAGACATATGGTATCATCGACGAAGTAATCACTGGAGCAAAGAAGTAGTTCCCGAAACAAAAGCGGAAAAATTTCGTATAATATATTGAGGAGGCTCAAATTGATTATCCAGAAAAAGATGATACGAGAAGGCACTATTCGAATAGAGGTCATGGGTATGGATCGTGATCTTTCTACAAACGAAAAAGCCTTTCTCGAATACATAGCTAGCTGGTGTAGCGGCGTCTTAAGTACTAAGAACGAAGGCTTTACGGTTTATGCCATCCGGCAACTAGGTACTAGTTTAGATATGTGTTCAGCCTATTTAAAAAACTACACTCGGGGAATGTGAGCAAAAGCTGCTGCGGTATTCCTGATAAGATGTTATGTAGCTGTGCTGAGCTCTTGTTTCTTCACAAGGCTCTAAAAGAAGCTGAGCTTGCTTTGGAAGATCACCTTTGTCCAGATGACGGTTCTATAGATACTAGGTGTTATCCAGACAATCACAACTGCTCAGCTAGACGCGCTTTAAAACTTATTCAGAGGAAATAAATGGACACTATAGCTACATTCGCCATGATGCCACTACCTTTCGCAACTGATGCACTTGTGCCTTATATTTCGAAGCTAACTATGGATACTCACTATAATCGAAATTATAAGACCTATGTTGATAAGACCAATGAACTTATATCAGGAACAGATAAGTATGAGAATATGGATCTAGAAGAGGTTGTGCAAGCTATCCAACGGGATATGTACGATCCTTTGTTTCAGCAAGCAAGCCAAGTATGGAACCATGAATTCTATTGGCTAAGCCTCAGCGCTAAGAAAACTACTCCTGGACCAAAGACACTAAGCCTAATTCAGAGGTCCTTTGGAGATCTGGATTCGTTAAAGGCTCACTTCAACGATAAAGCGTTAGCTCACTTCGGAAGCGGTTGGATTTGGCTGAACAATTCAAAACTAGGACTTACAGTCGCTACGACTCCTGATGCAGACAACTTTATTGGGACTAACGTAAAGTCTCTAATGGTTGTAGATCTTTGGGAACATAGTTATTTTCTGGATAGATTGAATGACCGCAAAGCCTATCTAGAAGCCTCTTGGCATGTAGTTAATTGGGATTTTGTTGAAAGCAACTTGTGAAACAACCTACGTCTTCTGTAGAAAAGGTAGTTAGCATCCTAGATAGTAGTGAACCTCTGTTCGGAGTATTTTTGATAGCTTTGTTACCTTTTCTACTCCTGGCGACTATCTGGGATCATATTAGGAGAATCTATGAATACTATGGATGCAAAACTTTTAGTAGTCTTTATGGCCGCTCTCTTTGGAGCTATTTTAGTAGGTAGTTCTGTAGGGGTCGTAGGCTTTGGTTTTATGTCTTTAGCTTGGGCGACAGCAATGGCTAAACTCTAGTACATTGATTGTCGTCGTGCGAATGACTTTCGGTATAAAGAATGTATCATCGCGCAAGTACACGCAGGTTATGAGAGGATTTAGATAGTTTAAAGACTATATTCACAAGAATGGTAAGAATTATGAAACTGAAGGTTGACGACTTAATCAGTAAAGGGAAATGGGAAGAGTATTGTAAATTAAAAAATATAGACCCTACCAAGGTTAATCGGGGTGAAATCGATGACCAGATGGAAATAACTTTGACCCTTGAAGAGATTAAAGCACTAAATCTTGTTCGTAAGACATCCGTTTGTGGAGACTCAGGTAATTAACGCCCAGTTCGCCTAGCGGTATGGCATCTTCCCTACACGAAGAAATAATGTTGGTTCAACTCCAACACTGGGTACCATTTTATGAACATACTCTCTGAAAACGTTAAACTGATTGAATACCTGCGTTGCCCTACATGTAGACTACACCACTATATAGATCATCCAAAACCTCTTATTAATAATAACCCTTGGTATACTAAAGATAAGGTAGTTCGATTTTTGCCCTTAGTTAAAGGTTCTAAAGTTCGCCAAGACTGTGATAAAACGTTTGCTTATAATATTCCTTGTCCTAATTTACTTAGAAGTACGATAGGTGCTTGGTATCATGTGACTCCAAGTACTTTACAAGGGGTACTAGGAATAGTTCCTTGCGATATAGCTTTGGCTGTAACTCCTAATGGGTATACTGATATTAAGCTACATCATCCTTTACCTTCTAAAGTTAAATCAAGTGCTCGATTATGGAAACTTGCTTCTAAACATAATAAACTAAAAGAGCTGGAAGAAAGTTTAGGTTCAGATAAATTTGGTGATATTAGCGGTAAAGTTTTAGTAAGCTCTCTTAAGGTACGAAAATGAACAACCTCTGTTGTAAATTAAACCCTGAATTTCTTTGTCAGGAATGCGGAATGAGAATCTGTACTACTTGTTATGCCAAACTCGTACCCGATAGAAGCAAGGAAGCTACTAGAAAGTGGATAGCTGTAGTAGAGTATCACGAAGAAGGTAGTTGTCCTGAAGGCGCCGATACCTGGCTAAGTCAAGGTAGTGATGGTCCAATGATTTTCGGTAAACATCCAAAATGAAAAATTTAAATTCCTTATTCATAGAGCATGGTCTATACGATCAGGCTACTCTAAAAGGATATGCTGAGCGCCATACAGTATGGCTAAGAGTGTCCACTCGCTTTCCTCATTTAGGTATTCTTCACTATAAAGACGATGTGGTCTTTGGCAGAGGAGCTTGGACAGATTTTACTAAGGCTTGTCGCGGAGTTGTAGTTGATTTTCAAAACAAGAAGCTACTTAGTCGTCCTTACGATAAGTTCTTTAACTTGAATGAAGCAGAAGCACCTTCTATAAAAGAGCTGGAAAAACAAAAGAATTTCTGGGCTACTGAAAAGTTAGATGGTAGTATGATCATCCTTTGCTGGGATGAAAAAACGGGGCAGTTCTTTACGACTACTAAAGGTTCCTTAGATAGCGAGCAAGGGATATATGCAACATCGTTAATTCCAGAGTCTGTTAAGAATGTTGAGCTTGTTAAGTCTCATACTTTAATGTTCGAATTAATCTCTCCTAAGTTTCAAATCGTAGTACCTTATCATAAGATTGGCTACGATGAAGGCTTGTATTTAATAGGAGTGCGCCATAATATGTCGGAGAAGGTATTTAATCCTGATGAAGTTAAAGCTTTTGCTAAGCAGTACGGATTAAAAGTATATAAAACTTCTACATTCCCTTCTCTTCAAGCTGTCGAAGATAATGTAAAAGGTCTTCCATATACTGAAGAAGGCTTCGTTTTAGTTTTTGAAAATGGGGATATGGTTAAGATTAAATCTAAAGAGTATCTACGTGTACATAGATTTATATCTACCCTCAGTGATAAGAACTTGTTAGACATCATGATCTTAGGGGAAGATAAGAACGTAATTGATAATCTTGGATCCGTTCCTGAAGAATATAGACAAGATGTAATAGATACATTCGACAAGTATAAGAAAGAGGCGGTGATGTTTAAAAATACTTGTTACGAGTGGTTAGCTAAATGTCCCAGAGAAGATCGTAAGACATCGGCTATCTGGATTAATGGAAACGTTCCCGGTGAGTACAAACGCTTCTTATTTCAAATGCTGGATGAGAAGGACCTCCAACTACAGCAAATCTACTCAGTCTTTAGGAAAAGGTAATGAAGTGTTTTGATTGTGAACATGATACGGATGGGACAAGTTCGCAGGGTCATACGTGGGTGTACAACCCTTGCCAGACTAAAACCATCTACGGCCCCTGTAAATGTAAAACTATAGTTTACGGGTGCAGCTATCCTAAATGCGTACGTAAAGCTGCTAATCAGTCTGAGAGTGAGTACTCTAAAGAATCGCATCCTCACCTTTGTGAAGCACATGATGAACTTAAAGAGTTCATTGAAGATTGTGTCAGAGGGGCGTTGAGAAAGTTATGAAGACAGCCAAACAGATACTGAGACGAATATACACCCGGGAAAACATCTTACATAAGAAGTGGCTCAATAGTGTAGCTAAGGATCAGACTCCTCGAATAAGGATTTATGGAGCTATAGATGAGTTAAAAGAGCTCAGGGAGTGGCTCAAAAAATAATTATAGGGCCCTTAGCTCAGCTGGGAGAGCGCATCCTTTGCAAGGATGAGGTCGCAGGTTCGAGCCCTGTAGGGTCCACCATTTATGTACTTTAAAACATTAGCTAGATGTAACATGAAAGGTTATATATTAGGCATGATGGTAATGCTTCTTCTACGTAAGCCATTTATATCCGTCAGATGGTGGAGAGAAATAGATTCGCTTCATGGTGTGTTACCTAGTGAAGATAGGTGTTGGATTGAATTTTCGTTACATAAAGATAACGGTAAGAAAATATGAGCAAAAATATGTTTTGTCCTGGTTGCGATAAAATCGTATCTGTTGGTATCTTCTCTTGGGAAGATATGGATTGTGAAGTAGTATTAAAAGCTAATAGACTTATCTCTACAGGTAATGCTATGGAACAGAACGGATTGGTAATACAATTAGATCCTGCTACTAAGATAGAAGTTAATAAGCAACTTTCAGACGTTATTATAAACGAAAATATGGATGAAGAGGTTGTATGCCCTGGATGTCGTGAAGGGGTTCTCTTCACCAGTGGAGAATTAGATGAGCCAGAAGTCAAAGAAACTAAAGAAGATAAGCTCCGGCGCGCTAGCTTCAGTCCGGAAACTCCAGGCGCTCTATCTGCACTTACTCCTGAGTTCATACAAAGACAAATTCAATCTCTCGACAGCCAAATCAAAGAAGAGAAAGCGTTAACCAAAGATAGTATTGCTACCTCATTTAAGATTAATAGATACTATATTAGCGTTGACAAAGGTACTACGTGGAAAGAAGTTTCTTTGTCCACATACGCGACAGCAGAAAGGAAAGCTGGGCAGATTCCAGATCCTATGAAAGGGCCTATCGCTTCGACTTCGTTTAATCAAGATGGAGTGATGGGCAAAGTAGTTAAACCTAAAGCAAATGGAAAATAAACTCTGTTGCTTAGTTAACCCTGTACACGAATGCATTGGGTGTGAATTGAGGGCGTGTTCAGATCACTCACACAACTTCGGTGAAGGATCAGGCACTACTATCAAGTGTCCCTACATATATAAACGAGAGTGGGCTTTTGATAGTATGGGACATGCTTGGGGCCTTCTGGAAGATATAAGCGCGTATCGAATCCATGGAAGATAATATTGCCGTGTAGCCCAATGGTAGAGCGCCTCCCTATGAAAGAAAATCTCTGCTGTGTAGTTGATGGTAAGCAATACTGTGGTGGCTGTGGCTGGAAGATATGTAAGGACCATTACGCTAAATTAGCTAACGGTCCTGATCACGCAACACAATCAGCTGTTGATAAATTAAATAAGGCCCATAGTAAATTTAGCAATTGCCCTAACAAGATTATCTTAGGGGATACTTCAGCAGTACCTTATCTTTGGACAGGTATCAAACTTTGATTGCGAGATAGCATAATGGTAATGCGGGCGACTGTTAATCGCCTTATCTAGGTTCGATTCCTAGTCTCGCAGAATTTTGACGTAGTCTGTTATCAGTACGTATTCGATGACAGTTCGAACAAACAAGATCGCACTTCTTAATCTCCGCAAGTGTTTTATCTATTCCGGACTTACTAACCATAATACTTATTGTACCCTTCTTCTTAGAAGGATCTCGATGATCAAAATCCATTACACAAGCCGGGTACTTTTGTTTACAGTCCATACAAGGTTTAGATTCTTTTAGATCCCTTATCAGTTGGGTGTATCTAATTCTACGTTCCTGAGCCTTAGCTAAGTACTTCTTTTTCTTTAACTGGTAATGCCCTTTTACATATTCATTCTGACATACCTTACACAGGTCACTACGTTTAGTCCTGTCCTTAGATTTGAAATGAAAATCTTCAAGAGGTTTTGTTAAAGTACATTTGTAACATTGTTTAGTCATACTTACTAAACAAGAGGATAACGAACCTCCCTTAGTGGTTCGAGCCCTGGCGCGGCAGCCAATTTATGAATAAACTATGTTGTCTGATTAATCCTAGTATGACTTGTAGGTGGTGCGGCGCAAAATTATGTGATGCTTGCTCTAGAAAGGTAGCAGATCCTCCAGAGTCTTTCAGATGTACAAAGAATCCTTTTGAAGGTAAATTGCATAGATTCCAAGGTGGACGCATACTAAGATCACCGGCTTTTCGTCCTATCAAATCTATATGAGTGCCTATACCGAAGATCCTACTATCAATGGCGCAATGTTGATGTGGTTGTTTTTAACTGTTTTAGGGGTTGTAGCTGTTATCATTGGGATAGTCTTTGGCTTAATAATGGTACTTCGATACGCAATATACATACCTATTCAAGGGATAAAATTATTATATGACTACTTTAGACGGGCCAGAATCTGGGTCGGTAGGCATTGTAATAGGAAGATTTCAAGTTCCTAGTCTTCATCAAGGACATAAAGGCTTGTTAGAACATGTATGTAATTTGCATAAGGATGTTCTAATTATTCTAGGAAGTACTACTGCTAAAGGATCTATTAAAGATCCCATGGATTTTGAAACTCGTAAGTCATTATTCGACGAGTTCCTTAGCTCAAGAGTCCCTCTTAACGGATGGATGAAAATTGCTAATCTAATGGATTCAGGCAGTGATAAAATCTGGAGCCAGGAATTAGATAAGACTATTCAAACTAACTTTCCAGGCAGAGAAGTTATTCTTTATGGTGGTAGGGATAGTTTTATTCCTCACTATATGGGAATGTTCAAAACACAGATCATTCCCGATGTGTATGCTGAAGAAGGTAAAATAATTCGGGCAGCTGTGTCTAAGATGCCTGTGGCAAGTGAAGATTTTCGTAAAGGAATAATCTACGGGGCCTATAATCAATGGCCACGTTGTTTTGCGACAGTAGATGTAGGGATTGTGAGAGATATGGGCAATGGGTGGGAAATTCTACTTGCACACAAATGGAAAGGTGACGACCATCGTTTGATAGGTGGTTTTGCGGATCCTGGAGACCTTTCTTTTGAAGCCGCTGCTATTAGAGAATCTAAAGAAGAGACAGGCCTTGATCTCACTAAATTAATATATATAACCAGTAATCGTCAGACCGACTTTCGGTACAAAGATAGAGACAGAATTATTACAACGTTTTTTATGGCTGATGTAACGGGCTCATACCAGACACCTATACCTGGAGATGATATCGTTGAGGTAGAATGGTTACCTCTCGATGTTAATTTGATAAAGAGTGTTCACCCAGTTCATAAAGATCTAGTGTCTTTGTTACAAAAACGATTACAGTGGAGATAATTGTGATAAGAAAAGGTTTAGCTATTTGTTTGTCATTGAGTTTGATGGGATGTGTAACTGTACGAACCTGTAATCAGCGACAGCTAGAAAGTATGAAAGCCCAGTCTCATAGCGATGGGATCTATTACGCTTCCAAGATAGATGAGACAAACGTAAATTGGATGTATGAGTATTGCAGACTGGCTGTTTTCGAAGAGAACCGAATCGCTAAGCTAACTAAGTCTAAGACTATCAGAATACCTAAATTCTGTGTCGAACAAGGCTTAGACAAATCTAACTAATTTAAAGGAACAATAAAATGAAACAGCCTAACATTCTACTGCTGTCAGATTCTTATAAGCTCACCCACTGGAAGCAGTATCCAGAAGATACTCAGAAAGTTTATAGTTATTTTGAGTCTAGAGGAGGTCTCTTTCCTGAGGTAACCTTCTTTGGTTTACAGCATATAATCAAGACGTATCTTACGGGACAGGTAGTTACTCAAGAGAAAATTGAAGAGGCTGCTGAGTTTGCGAAAGCTCACTTCGGTTCAGATGAGCACTTTAATAGAGAAGGATGGGAGTATATCTTACGGAAGCATGGTGGAAGACTTCCTCTTTCTATTAAAGCCGTTCCTGAAGGAACTACTGTTGGTACTCATAACGTTCTGCTGACTGTAGAGAATACAGACGTTGAATGCTACTGGCTTACCAACTACGTAGAAACTCTTTTAGTTCAGGTGTGGTATCCTACAACGGTAGCTACTCTTTCTAGAAACATGAAGAAGCTAATCTTTAGCTATCTAGAAAAGACTGGGGACACTAGTCTCGTAGATTTCAAGTTGCATGACTTTGGATTCAGAGGTGTCTCTTCAGTTGAGTCAGCGGGAATAGGCGGTGCGGCACATCTTGTTAACTTTAAGGGTTCAGACACTATTCAAGGCATCATGCTTGCAAAAGATTCTTATGGATGTCCTATGGCTGGCTTTTCTATTCCGGCAGCCGAACATTCTACTATCACTTCGTGGGGTAAGGATAGAGAGGTTTGGGCTTACAAGAACATGCTCGATCAATATCCTACAGGTCTCGTTGCCGTAGTTAGTGACTCCTATGACATCTATAATGCCTGTGAAAACCTTTGGGGTGGACAGCTAAAAGAACAAGTTCTTAATAGAGATGGGGTATTGATTATTCGCCCTGACTCAGGTAACCCTGCTGAGGTTGTAGTTAAGGTGGCAAAAATCCTGGCAAAGCAATTCGGAGCTACAAAGAACGTAAAAGGATATCTTGTTCTTGATCCTCATGTAAGAATCATTCAAGGTGACGGAATTGACTTTACAAGCACTGGAGAAATCTTACAAGCTGTAATGGATGCAGGCTTCTCAACCGACAATATTGGATTTGGTATGGGTGGAGGTCTTCTTCAGAAGCTAGATAGGGATACTCAGAAGTTTGCTTTCAAATGCTCTAGTGTTACTGTTGCTAGTAAGGCTTATGACGTATTTAAGTCTCCTGTTACTGATCCAGGTAAGAATTCTAAGAAAGGTATTCTACGCCTTGTTCAGAAAAACGGTAAGTTTGTTACCGTTGGTGAATCAGATGCAGAACCTCAAGATGACTTCTTACAAGAAGTGTTTTATAATGGTGATCTAACTAATGAACAGACCTTCGATGAGATTAGAGAACGAGCTGCCGTCACAACAAAGGTACCTGTTAATGCCTAACCTTTGTTGTGAGGTAGATGCTATTGGGGAATGCTATGAGTGCGGAAGAAGAGTCTGTTCCAGTCATGGATGGCTCAAAGAAGAGTTCGGAGCAACCAGTCACCAACGTGGAGAAGAATTCCATTTCGTCCAGTGCTTTGACTGCGCCTCCAGAAGAGAACTTCTCTCTAGCTTCGAGTCCAACTTCGAAGAGCCTCCCTCAAGCTTCTAATCTCTGCTGTGTTCTAAATCCTTATAGGGTATGTAAGGAGTGTAAAGCGCCTGCCTGTAGTGATTGTTATATTACCAATAAGGAGATAAAGAACTGTGTCACAAGAGATAACTACCACCCCCGTTTCAACTCCCCTGGCGGAACCGACCCTCACGCCAGAACTCATTCAGACTGTTGATTCTCACGACAAAGTAAGATACGTCGGGACTCATCACAAGTTTGAGTGGACTGAAATAGACTGGAATGGAAAACCTAGAGTCCAGAGTGTAGACATCGTTCCTAATAAAGTCTATACACTTATGTCTAAACCTAGGAAAACTGATGACTTATGGAACTTTTGGTTCATGGCAAAGTATTTCTCTGTAGAAGAAAAAAATCTGTGTTACTGGACATTAGTCGAAACTCGTCATGACGAAATAGTTCTTCAAGAGAAAAGAAAACGATCGTGGACTATGGCTAGTAAGTCCTTTCCTAAGATTAGATCTCAATTTAAAGAAGCTACTACTTGTGCCAGAGCAAGAATAAAATGGGATCTAAAGGATCTAGAGATTCAAAAGAAGATGGAACTTTTAACTAAGCTAACTCCCTCTGAACTAGGACTTCTAGAGTTTTTAGAGACAAGCTCAGGTAATCCTGAAGAAGACGTCAAAAGATTGTTCGAAATATACCATTTATTTACCTCGCAACAAAACGATTAAAATAAAGTATAATAATATATGAAACGCTATCAAGTGTGGTATCGTTACATTGATGACGCAATCACTTACAAGGAATTCGATACCCTTGCGGAAGCTGAAGCTTTCGATGTATTTAGGTCTGAAATGATAGCTATAACAGAGATCGTTAAGGATCTGGGAGGTTCATAATGAGCATGGATCATGAATTCGATAGAATTAAGCAATTTGAAAATGAATCTCTAGGTGATGAAGAGAAGTTTAGGCAGAAGGTTCTTCTGCGCGCCGCTAGATCTTCTAACAAAAAGAAGCAGGCGTTTGTAGATGCTTTACGAGTTAAAGGGTATGCTACTCTTGCTACTTTTATAGATGGGATAATGGTTGATCATTCATGAACCATTCTAAAGCTGTCACTCTACGCATAGGCTACTTGCGGCGCAGATTAACTCAAGTGCAGTACAAATACAATGCATCTTATAAGGCTGTTGTTCAAGGTGAGATAAAAATAATTCAAACAAACGGTATAATTTTTCTCGACAAGATGTTTAAGAAATTGCACAAGCTAGGATACGTTTATAACGAGAAGAAACTAAGTTCTGAAGGACTTTACCACGTATGGGGTGAAAGATCTGGAAAGAAAATTTTCGGTGTATTAGATCCTGGCGGTGAAGCCATGATGATGATGCCTGTCAAGAGAATCGTCACCCATATAGGGATACCTAATGGCAAGACTTACATGAATACAGACGACACCTTTTTAGTTGCTTTAATGCATCCAGATGATGGGGCAACTTTTTAAATGAAGCCCAATCTATGTTGTGCTTTGAACAAAGATGCTAAGTGTCCTAGATGTAAATTATATTTCTGTATGGTGTGCTTAACTCAAGAAGGTCACATCAAAAGAAAAACTTGGACGTTAGGCGTTTGTGTTAATACAAACCAATTTGTTACTATCGATGGACTAGAGATTAGTGAAGTATTAAGGGAGGAGAAATCATATGTTTAAATCCTATCAGTTTGATGCCGCCGGTAAAAAGATGGATCGTAAGGCGCGAAAGTTTAGTCGCCGTGCTACCTTTGATTACAATAAGGGCGTCAATAAGCTACTTAAAGAGGCTCGCAAAGTAGCTCGTCTAGCCCTAGAAGAAGGGAAATAATTATATTCGGATCATGATTTTTAATGTACAAAAAATCATTGTAGGCGCTCTTCCATTAGTCCTAATGATTATAGGACTAAAATGGATAGCAGGCTTAATTACTTTACATGCCTTTATATATAGGGGATGTATGTTTGTTCTAGTATCGTGGGTTGTAGGTCATGTTATGACCATATGGACTAATTGGTGTAGAGATATCAAACATCGCAGAGGTATTTAAATGGAACCTAAATTTTGTAAGGTATGTAAGGATCCTATTCCTGAAGCGCGAGTAGAAGCTCTTCCTGAAACGGAAACGTGCGTCAAAGACTCCACGGTTCAACCGTATCGCGCCTTCGTTGAGGGCACAACTAAAAATAAAGGGTTCAATGTAACTATCTTGAAAGCTGACGACCCTGCACTGGCTTATCTAGATGACCAGTATACTACTGGGGAGATGGTGGGAGAAAGTGAATGAAGGGCGAAGCTTTATGGTGTATTCTCAATGGTCATGTGGGGTGTTATTGTAGCTGCTTTACATCGGCTAACTGCTGTGGATGCAGTCAATCTAGACCTTCGGGTAGATATTATTTACATTGTTTATACTGCAATACTGACTTCACCACTGAAGTACATACTATACACGGCGGTACAGAAAGTGAATTTGATACAAATATCTATAGACAAGGCGCGCCTTTAGATGAAGCTCAAGCTCGCATTAAAGGGAGGAAATAAATATGTGGAAAGATAAAGGGCAGCAAGCTAATACAACCATTACCGTTAGACCTTTTAATGGGGGAGTAATCGCCACTATCCCTAGAGATATTCTTAGGCATCTTGGAGCTGAAGCAGGTGAACGTCTAGTCTTCAAACTAAGATCTAACAAATCTGTTTCTATTAAAGTAC
>Ga0116131_1001517_pt1 | contig 13618 bp, 13 predicted proteins | sample June2015DPH_17_1_FD_89734 | JGI IMG/M metagenome (GOLD analysis project Ga0116131, IMG submission 89734) | Peatland microbial communities from SPRUCE experiment site at the Marcell Experimental Forest, Minnesota, USA - June2015DPH_17_100 | ecosystem: Environmental > Terrestrial > Soil > Wetlands...
CTTATACCAGCTAACTGGTGGTTTGCAGATATCAGCGTCTTCAATATGAACGACCCCAGTATTATGGACGCGCTTCAGAACGCGCACTGGGTAACGCTCAAAGCTGGTTATCAGGCTGATAGCCAGCCAAATCATGTCATCTGGGACGGCGCTGTAATGCAGGTTCTGTATGGGCGAGAAAATGTAGTAGATAACAAGGTCACGTTTCACTGCTTGGCGACAGATCCCATACAACCCATTGACGTCAACTTCACGATTCTTAGTACGCAGGCCGAGGCGGTCAGAAAAATGGTCGCCACTGTTAAAGGCTATAAGCTATTGAGCCCTTTGCCAACTGCGGTCGAAGCCAAAGAGTACCCGATGTCGAAAACATTTTTCGGCACCGTCAGCAAATACTTTGGACAAGTATCGAACGATGGCGGATCTTATTGGTACAAGGCTCCGGGCGGAGCCGCCATAGGAAGTCTTGATTCCGGCACTGACACTCCTGATTACGTGTATAGCACGCCGCTTCCTGTTGATTGGAAAGGCCCAGCGCCTGAATCTAGCACGTCGTACACCATACTTGGAACGCCGATGCAGAATGATTGTGGCGTCACGTTTCGAGTGCTGTTGGATCCGCGCATCATTGTGAAGTTCCCGACTCTTCTGGTGCGCATTGACAACACGATCATTCAGCAATATGCCTACCAGATAGGCGCAGAGCAACCGCCCTACGCCCTCGAAGTAAGCTACTGCGTGGCTGAAGTTCACCACTACGGCGATACGCGGGGCGATATCTGGGAAACTGAAATTCACGGCTTTACACGCAAGTACACGCAGCTGAAAGAAATGTTCAAGACTGGATAATTAGTATGTCTGCATCTGCAGTAACAAATCTAAGTCCTCAAGTTCGACTAGCTTCTGAGTACGCACAGTGGGCTGAGCTGATCAGGCAGTCACAGTGCGATTTGCGCGTGTCGGTGCCGGGTATCATACAATCTTTCGACGCAGATCGTCAGTTAGCCGTAGTTCAAATCGCGCTGCGGGAAAAGGTCGTAACGCCGGGCAAGCCGCCTGTCGACACTACAATCTCCGTGCTGAAAGACGTTCCGGTGGTGATGCCTCATGGCGGTGATTGGTGGCTCACGCTGCCAATACAACCTGGTGATGAGTGCCTGCTGGTGTTCGCCGATATGGCGCGTGATTACTGGTGGCTGCGTGGTGGCGTGCAGAACCAATTCGAATTGCGCCGCCATGACCTGAGCGACGCCTTTTGTATTCCCGGTCCATGGAGCCAGCCTGAAAAGCTACCTAACTACTCCATGACAAATGCCCAGCTACGCAGTAAGGATGGCACGGTTGTGATTGACCTTGCTGCTGCCGGCATTACTGTCACTGCTCCAGTAGTGAATGTCACGGCCAGTAGCGCGGTGAACATAACGGCTCCGGCAGTTACAACCAAAGCTGTGGGCGGCGCGGCGCAGGCATTGTTGACGCAGGCTTTCCTCACCTGGTTCGAGACCGTCTACATGCCGTCGGTTAAGTATCTTACAACAGCGCCGCCTAATCCTATTGGCGTAGTTAGTACAGTGTTGGAGGCTGAGTAATGTCAAGTGTTTCATATTTGGCCTTGGACTCCAGTTACGACCCGGTGTTCGATACAGGCGCGGCGTTGACCGGCACTGAGGCCGTAGCGCAGAATATACTTACCAGGTTGAAGTTGTTCCAGGGCGAGTGGTGGGAAGATTTGAACCTGGGACTGCCGATGTTCCAGTCCATACTGGGGCAGTTGGCCAGCCCGAAAGGTCTGCTGGCGATGCAGTTGGCCGTGCAGCAGGTGATACTAGGCACGCCGTACGTTACAGGTATAACTAGTATGGACGTGGAGTTTGATAACGACACGGCGCAGCTGCGAATCGCTGCCGCGGTTCAGACCGTGTTCGGAACTACGACCGTCACCAACCAACCCGGCGCGTCGGCGTTTATAGGAGGTTAGCGGTATGAGTTACTTAGCGCCTAGTGTTGGCCCAGCTGGTTTGTCTATTGCCTATTACCAAGATATTCTTCAAGACAATTTGCAGGGATTTTTGAATGTGTATGGTCAGAACCAAACCATTGATCCCAGTAGTGCGATTTACCAGCTGCTCAGCATTATCAGTCTCAAGCATGCCGACTGTAACGCTGGTCTGCAGCTGAATTATAATCAAAGCTCGCCAGTGTACGCTGTCGGTGCTGGGTTGGACCGGCTTTGCAAGCTAGTTGGCATAGCCCGCCGTCAGGCTACGTTCAGCACTGTCACGCTCACGGTGGGCGGCACGGCGTATTCAACAATTACTAACGGCGTAGCTGAGGATGAGAATGGCTATTACTGGAATCTTCCGGTATCAGTCACTATACCGGCAGGTGGAAGCGTGAATGTGGCCGCCGTCTGCTCTACGCCAGGCGCTGTAGTAGCCGAAGCCGGACAGGTCGATATCATCAGTCAAAGTAGTTCTGCTGGTTGGTTGACGGTTACCAACTCTTCTCCGAGCACGCCCGGTACCGCCGTTGAGTCTGATTCAGAGCTACGGGCGCGGTTTGCCGTCAGCGTCGCGGTTCCAAGTATAACGCTGCTGGCTGGTACGGAAGCAGACTTGCTGGCGCTCACCGACGTGGAGAGGGTGAGTGTTCTGGAGAACCCATCTAGTAGCACGGACGCGTACGGCAACGGTCCGCATTCTTTAACATGCGTAGTCCAAGGCGGCACGGCGGCTGAGATCGCACAGGTCATTTATGACAATCGCGGCATAGGTTGCAATACTCTGGCGGCGGCTGGGAACGTCACCACTACAGCTACATTTATTAGTGGTGCCAGTACAATCACCGTCACCAGCGCTACGGGTTTATTAGTCGGTCAGCTGCTTAGCGACGTTACTAACTCCGCCGCTATAGTTGCCGGCACTGCCATTGCCGCAACTTACGTTGTTGGAAGCACCACGGTACCGATAACGGTTCCGACGGCGGCGGCTTCCGGCGTAGGGGATACGATCAACTTCACGCTCATGGTTGTTACCCCGGTGGCCGACCCAAATATGGGCGGGCAAGTTACTAATATCGGGTACGTGCCGGCTGTACCTGCCCCCGTCTACGTGACGATGACCGTCCACGGCTTGACCGGCTTCACCACGGCGACGCTGACTGCCATACAGGTTGCGGTGATCGACTACTTGAACAGCCTTGGCATTGGCGAGCCGGTAGTCTATTCAGAGCTATATGGCGCGGCGTTGAACGCGCGTAGCAACCCAGACATTCCGGCATTCAGTGTGCGAAGCGTGGCTTCCGCGCTCACGTCGACACCCACCGGCACCAGCGACCTGGCGCTTAACTTCTACCAGGTCGCAACCGCAACCGCAAGCACCGTGTTGGTGACTGCCGTATGAGCAACCCAAACTTTGGAGTAGGCGGATACGGAAGCGGTAAGTTCGGCAATGTGCCGCTCGAGACCTTACCGATTGGGTATTATCTGGGGCTACTTACAAGCCAGTATAAAAACTCGCCCAAGCTGAATGCGCTACTCACTTTGTTGCTTCGTAAATTCGATGATGTAAATGAGTGCGCCGTGCAGCTGGACACGGCGTTCGACTTGGACTTCGCCGTTGGTGCGCAATTAGACATACTGGGGCAAATACTGGGAATGGGCCGTACGCTGCCGTTCCAACCTAGCAACGGCGTCAGTCCAGTACTTGTTGATTCGGTATATCGGCAGCTATTGCAAGCGCGCGTCAGTTGGAACACCTGGGACGGACGAATGACGTCTCTACCCGCCTTGTGGAAGCGCATGGGCTACAATGGAACTCTTGTGCTGGCCGACGAACAGAGCATGAGTGTCAACGTGACCTGTCCTGGTATCGACAACCCGCTCATATTGGACATGCTGTGTGGTAAGGCGGCGGGGTGGAACGGTACTGGCGCGCAACCTACGAACATCGACATGACTAATGGGCTTATCGTGCCACGTCCGCAGGGAGTGCGCTATACGTATAACAGCAGCCTGCTTCCGGTGTTTGGCTTTGACCGCAATGACAACTACGTCGCCGGGTTTGACGGCGGGTTATGGAGCAACTAGATGCCAGCTACTACGAATTTTTTACAGTGGAACCCAACGCTCACTAACCAGGAAACCGACGCGGCTTACGCTGCTGATGCGCAACGGATGGGTGGTGCCACGAGTGGGGAGTTTCCGTCGCCCACAGCAAACAAAGCGTTTTACCAGTGGAGTACATTCGTGGCTGCTTTCTGCCAGATGATGGCCGCCAAGGGATACTCAACTAGTGATGCCAGTATATCTACGCTTGCGGCGCAGTTGGCTAACGTGCTGACCAATGCGGATCTTATAGGCGTGCAGGCAGTGAGGTCTGATAAGACCGGCGTGTACGCAGCCGGCAGCGTCTATACGAACGGTAGCACTGCCGCCGTATACGAGGAAGTGACAATGCGAGGGCCGTTCACCGGCGGTACTGGGTCGGATCACTACATTCAAGCTATAGTAAACGGTGTCGCTGGGCCGTCTGCTGGTTGGTCAAATGGCACTAACAGCTACGCATATATCGGGTTTTGGGTTCCGGCGGGTGGAACATTCTCTGTATCAATTACCGACACTAATGGTTCGTCGACAATTAGCAACTGGACTGAAGTTTCTTTTGGAGTGTAACATGATACGAAGATTGTTATTCATGCTGCTCGTAGCAGCGCCGCTCGTGGCCCAGGTGACGGTGACGCCCAACATCGGGTTGCAGGTGCCGTACTACAACCAGCAAAATTGGCAGGTGCCGATCCAGTACGACCTCAACAGGCTGGATCTTTTGCTGAGCGGTAATTTGCCGCTGGCCGGGGTAAACACCTGGTCGCCGACGTTCACGTACCAGCAGGGCGCCGTCGTGACCTATGGCGGCGGCGTATACGTGTCGCTGGCCGCGCCTAACTTGGGTTATCTTCCTAACGCGTATTCGTCATGGTGGTATCATATTCCCACCACCCCAGGCGGCGGTATTCCCTATCCTTCAGGTACAGGCATCCCGCAAGTGGCCGGCGGCGCGTCATGGGGCAGCACATTAGGGACTTACGGTAGTGGAAGCGTGTTACTAGGGAGTGGGGCCGTTGGTTCCGCAGCGTATCATGCAGCAACTGACTTCCAGCCAGCAGGAACTTACGTCACATCCCTGTCTGTTGCCACGGCCAACGGTTTCCAAGGGTCTTTCACCAGCGGGGCAACTCCAGCCTTGACGATGAATACAGATTCAACACACGTTCTGCCGGTCAACACGGGGGCATCCACAAACTATCTGAATCAGGCAGGGACGTATTCTGTGCCGCCGGGAACATACACGCTGCCTCTCGATGTAGTGAAGAACGACCAGAATAATTCCTTTGGCGCGGCCTATACACAGAACGTCCTCGGCACACTTTCCGCAGCGAAGAATACGGCGGGGCCTGTCTTTGACGTGACGAATCCCACCTATGGGGCGATTGCGGACGGCACCAGCCATCCACTTAGCAGTGTTTACAGCACGCTTGCGGCGGCTCAAGTAAAATATCCAAACGCTCAATCACTGACTGATGAAATTGACCTGGTGGCGAGTGAGTTGGCGTTGGAAAATTGCTGGAATAACTCTCAGGGAAATAACTGGGGCGGCGTTGTTTTGTTTCCTGTACCTACGGGAAGTTATGTCTTTAACCGCACTCTGAATGGGCTTGACAGTTGTTTAATAAAAGGGGTGAACAGGCGCACAAAATTTCAGTGGGATGGTCCGGCAGCGGGAGCAACCGAGACTGTGACAGGAATCGTTGTCGCAAACAACACCGCCCCGCTTTACTCCGACAGTAATCCCGCATTTGTTGGAGGGCCTTATCCCTATGCAATCACGCTCAACGTCAGCGGAACGAATACCTTTGCAAATAACCAATGGATTTATCTTGACGGCTGCACTTCTGCTCAAGGACTTGGTCTTAATCGAATGGTTGCACAGATCGCGGCAGAAACCAACAGCAGTGTCACTGTGACCACACAAAGCGGTTCATCCTATGGGAATGGGACATACGCCGATTCGTGTACGATCACGGCAGCAAACGTCATGGTAGCTTTCGATAGTAATCCGGGCGAGATAGGTTTTGACGATATTGCGATTCAACCACCGTTGGCAAATACATACGATGTTGGGTTCTTTTTTGGTCCTGAGATAAATGATTATGCAACGATTTCAAAGTTCGTAATTTATGATGCTACGCGCTATGGAATCTACGCATCCGTTGGTGGACCTTATATGAAGGTGTCCGGGTATAACGAGTGCAATGATGTTGGTGAAACGTGCATTTACGCAAAAGCGCCCGGAGGAAGCGGGAACTGGATAAGCGTTGACCATCTCCTTGTTACTGACAATATAGTTGGAGGTGTGGGGATAACCATAGATGAGGCTGGGTGCAATGGATATTCGACGAGCACGGCCCTCTCAGGGCACATATTGACGCTTCTGCCAAACGCTTCCATCCCTCTCGGTAAGGGCATGATTACGATGTATGATTGCCCAAATAATCCGGAGCAGAACCAAGCGTTTCAACTATCGTTTGATACATTGGATGTTATCCCTAATGGGGCAAACGGGGCAGGATATAACTTTTCTTCTATCGGGATGATTCCCGCGAATGACGCACACCTATCGCTGTCAATTACCAACGGCGCTCTCGCACCGCCAATCAGCCCTAACACGACCGTCGTATTTCCTGGTCTGCCTGCGGTGCAAAGACAGTTCATCACGCAGGAAGGATTGAGCGGCACTGTACAGAATTTCACCTACTTGCCGGCCTTTAACAGCAGCGGCCTTGGAAACAACGCTGGCTCCCCGATAGATCTGCTTGGAGATGTATTTATAGGCCAGCTTTGGCACTCCAGTGGCACGCCAGAATCGGCATTTCTCTACTCAAACTACGCGCTAACAGGACTCCCAAACGGCACATCACTTTACGCGGGACAGATCATAGCTCCTTCAGCTTATTGGCGTGGCGCAAACGGGCTGCGCTATGGAATGGAGGTTGTCTACACTTCCGGCACAACCGGATCACCGAATGGCGGCTCTACCACTTGCACGGGAACCCTTGGGGCGAATTATCTGACCTGTACCAGCGCAACCGACCTTTCATCGAATCAGTACATTACCGTGGGGTCGGATACATGCAAAATCATCAGATACATTGACGCCACTAACGCGACATCGGTTCTGGTCAATCTTGCAGGAACGCTTGGCTACGCCCATTCATCCGCAACGGCACTTTCATTCTGCGCCCCAGTATTAGGGCCGGAGATGCAGTTGCCTACGAAGAGCGCGGCGATACCAATTGCCTTGACGTGGGCAGTGGGCGATACGTTGCAAAACTCCAGCGCGGCGGCGAACGGGATTGCAGGATGGGTGAACGTAGCAGCGGGTACGCCGGGAACCTGGGCCGGAATACCGCTTGGCGATAGTAGTGGAAATATCGCCCCGGCCCAGATCAACAGCACAACAGGAACGGGCGCGGTAGCTCGTGCGATCTCGCCTGCTTTCACGGGAACCCCCGACGCCAGCGGCGCTACACAGTTCAAGTTGCCCGTGGGCGCGAGTTTTGCAAGCGCGGCGAATGGAGAATCCGGCTACGATAGTACGAACCTCAACTGGCATGATTGGCAAAACGGAGTAGATAACTTCCGTGCGCTCTTTCCGGTTGCTTCCCCGCCGACAAGCGGCCATGTGGCAGGATTTCTCAAGTCAACAAACTCCTGGTCACTGCAAGACCTGGGGGCGCTGCCTACTTCATTCCCCGGCTTTGGCACTACGAGCGGCACTGCGGCGCAAGGTGGCGTCATTACCGGGGCAGGGCCGATTGGCGCGGCGGCTACAGTTCCAGTAATTACCTTCAACGCGGCAGGACAGTTGACTACCGTGACCACAGCCGCGATCACACCCTCAGCTATCGGCGCGGGCACGGCGGCGCAGGGGACTAAAGCTGACAACGCCGGGGCAGTAACGGGAGCAATTAAATCGGATGGTAGCGCAACATTTGGGCAGGCCGCGTGCGCTGATCTGAGCAATGCGGGGACGGGTTGCACGGCTACCATCGCCAACTATGCACCATTGGCCACGCCAACATTCACTACGAACATCGCCACGCCGATAGTCTACGGCGGAAGCGCGGCGGGCAGCACGCTGACGCTGAAAGGAACCAGCAACGGAAGCCCGTCCAACGCCTACGTGCTGCTGAACCCCAGCGGGGGCGGGGGCGTGGGGATAGGGACGGCGAGTCCGACGGCTCTATTGTCGGAACAATCAACCACCGCAACTCAATCTGCACCGCTTGGTTCTGAACTTGTTGCATCTACGGACACTTTTACTGGTACAGGCACAGAATGGACAGACAATCGTCCCGGAACATTCAGCTTTACCGCAACTGGCACAAACACGACACCGCTCGTTGACACAACTTTAGCGATTTCTGGCTCCACTCGGTATCAAGTAACTGTTGTAATTTCTGGCTATTCGGCAGGAAGTCTCTATATCTCAGTAGGTGGAGTTCAAGATATAAATCCTATCAGTGGCAACGGAACTTTTTATCACGCTCCTTTAACTACTGGCACAGGGAGTTTAACCCTTACTCCATCTTCTTCTACTTTTGTTGGAACAGTGACTGTTTCTGTAAAACAAATTACTGGAAATTACTCGCCAACCTACAACATTTTGGATAGCACAGGGGCGTCTGCTCTTGAAATTAGGTCATCGCTGGCTTCTCTAAACAATACTTTTTTGGGAGTAAACTCTGGTCAATATAATATCTTGGGGAGTAGTGTAGCAACTACCGCAGCAGGAAGTGGCAATACTGGAATTGGCTCTAACGCGCTGGCTAATAGTACCAGCGGATATGACAACACCGCAGTTGGGTATCAGTCAATGTATAAAAGTGTAATTAGTTTTTTTGGAACGGCTTTGGGTTATCAAACTATGTATAACAACACGACAGGAACCGCCAATAATGCTCTTGGCTTTCAAGCCCTCTATACTAATACTACGGGGAATTACAACACCGCCGAAGGGTATACTACACTTTACTATAATAATGGCAATTCAAACACGGGTACAGGTTATGCTGTTTTGTATTCTAATACTTCAGGTTCCAATAATTCTGGTTATGGATTTGGTGCTTTGGGCAATATTACCACAGGTGGCAGCAATACTGCTATTGGTGTGAACGCTGGCGCTAAAATCGCAAACGGCACAACTGCCAATCAAACCTCCAGTAATAGCACCTATCTTGGTTATCAGGCGTATGCACAAACTAATGGTGATACAAATGAGACAGTAATTGGATATGGCTCTATCGGTCTCGGAAGCAATACCACTGTCTTGGGTAATGCGAGTGTGACAACCCTTGGAATGATGAGACAAACGACAGCCGCAACTGGAGGCACGGCTCTTACCATTCAATCAAGTGGAGCGACGAGCGGGGGCACAGACCTAAACGGAGGAAACCTCACACTCTCTTCTGGCATCTCAACTGGTGCTGGAAGTTCAAACTTGTATTTCCAAACGGCAACAGCAGGAAGCAGCGGCACGACGGATGTGACTCCAACGACCAAGATGACGATATTGGGGAACGGCAACGTCGGCATCGGGACGACAGCAGGGGGATCAAAATTGACAGTAAAAGGCGGTGACGCTTTTGTGGACGGAACGGCGACGGGAATAATCCTCCGCGACACGGTGATAACGACGAACTGCTACAGAATCACTATCGCGTCAGGACTTGTGGTTCCGACGTTGGTAACATGCCCAACAGATTGAGGTTTGCAGGTCCGGCGAAGATGCAGTAATGGCGGGGCCGGGGTTGTGGAAGATGGAGTACGGAGACGATGGACATGAACGATGAGGACGTGGCTGTGAAGCTGGAAAAGCACGATGGGCAAATCGCAGTTGCACTCCAGGGAGTTGCCAACTTCAAGGCTTTCACCGCAGAGCAGCGGGCCGTTAATGCACAAATGAAAGAGTTCATTGTGCGCACAGACGAGCGTGGCGCGGCAGAGAAGGATGCTCGTGACGCGCATGAAAGGTCAGTTAAAGATGCGCTCGATTTAGCCAACGCAAAGACGGCTAAACGCAGTCTTGTATGGACGGTAGCTGGAGTAATTACTGCTTTTGCCGGTGTAGCCGTTTCGATCATGGCTATCATAATTTCGTCGTGGGTGATTCATCATTCGGAGCTAACGCCGATGCGGCTTTTGAAAGCCCCTGAAACCGTCCAAGTGCTTGCCTACAAGAACACGCAGGACGCAATCAGCCAACCGCACTACCAGTAGAGGAGAATTATGCCCTGGCCTGATCCACCACCGCCCCCGCCACCCGGACAACCACCGCCATCTCCGCCGATTCCGTGCGCCAATGTAGCCAAACTAAAAAAGAAGGCAAAGAAGCCCGCGAAGAAGGCGAAGCGGAAACAGGCTTGACAAGAACTGTCCGCTGTGGGACAATTGTCCCATGATCGTAAGTATTCACGTTCGCATGGAAGAAGAGAGTCGCCGACAGGCAAACGTATGGGCCGCGAAACTCGGTCTTTCTTTGAGCGATTTTTGCGGCCATGCGATTGCGTCTGAGTGCGTCAACCGCGATCTTGCTGAGAGGGACGCGCTCAAAACACACAAGCAGGACGCGGCCCAGCGCCGCAAGGAGAAAAGGTATGAAAACATTTTTCAAGTGGATATACGGGCTTCTGGCAACTGGAATCAGCGCCGGAGCAAGCTGTGTAACGGCTGGCGTTATCGCGCCTGAGTCTTTCAACTTCTCCCACGCGGGGCTTGTGAAGCTGGGGACGCTATGCGCGGTGAACGCGATTCTCGCCGTGGCGTTGTATTTGAAGCAGTCGCCACTCCCTGGCAGTCTCGTTGATCCGGCTGCTGGCGGAATACAAGCGTCGGGAACAGTATCAACTCACTTACCAGACTGAGTAGGGCATAAAACAAGCCCTCCGGACCGAGGTCCGGAGGGCTTGAGTTGTCTGCGATGACGGTCTGTGAAGCCACTTGTCGGCTTGCGCCGGTAGAGGGAGGGCCCGGTCCCTAGGTAAACCGTGTGTGATAGTATGCAACTTTCCGCTTCCTGCTACAAATTAAAAAGCTCGACTTCGGCCTCGCGCCGCGCCGTCAGGCCGGGATGGACTACGCCGTTCAGATGATTCCAGCGGGGTATCTGAGTAGTTACTTGGTCCCATCCGTGGGCAAGCATCTGTTTCAGCGCACCGCCGCCCAGGTTGTAGGCGAAATCCACCAGCGCGTCAAACTGGTTCTGGTTCGCGTCCGGCGCAAGCTCGTTCACGCTAGGCTCGTATCGCGCCGTCAAGTCCTGCTGAAGTAATGAAGCCGCCTGGTCAATGGTGATTCCGTTGACGTAGACCCCTGAGAAAATCTCAGGCTGTGTCAGATCGTGGCCGTAGCCAATCGCCGGGTGTCCGTTGTCGTCATACACGGAAAGTCTTACTCCTTCGTTTTTTCTGATAAACGCAATTCCATTAGGGCTTGTCTGCATCTCTCGCCTCCTGCTTAATCTCTTTTTCACATTTGGAACATGTAAAACTTCTAAACTGCAAGTCGGTCATCATTCTTTTTAGAATCAGACCAATCATCAGATGACAGCGCGAACATTCAACGAAATACTTCCGGCTCATTTTCCTCTCCAGAACTCTCCGGGGCCAGCGTGAGCCAGCCCCGGTGTTTGCGCGGGCCATTACCGTTGCCGTCACCTGTTTTTACGCCCTTCATGTGACCCTGCGACCGACAGTGGCCTCGACGGGTCCAGGTCTGTCTTGAGGGCAGGTAGCATAGACCGCGCATCTGTGTTGCGGCAGCCTCCGGTATGCTCCGGGGCGGCTCGGTACGTCGGTTGGGGCTGTCCCCCGCCGCCGCAAACTGGTTAAACCTGTGGCAGCGGAGTCAGCGTAGACGGGTCTGTGTTGACTTCTGCCGACTGATAGGCCGTGATCGCAGCTTGCAGATCGCGCACGCCCTCGGCTATGTCACCAAGGATTGTTGGATCCAAGGTTGTGTCCTGCTGGAGCGCGGTCAGGGCTGCTTGGAGCGCGGTCAGTTCCGCATTGACTGGATTGCCGGATTTCAAGCCGGTGATGATTGCCGCAAGCGCCGTGCCTGCCGCCGCAACGAGATTGTCGATGTTGGTATTGACACCCACGCCCTTGAGGATGCCAGGGAGAAGCGCCACGATGAGTCCGATGATGGTCAAAAGCATGGTCAGAGTCCTTTCACGAGCGCAATGAGGCTGCTCAGGTTGTTGGTCACGGCGTTGACGGCGGCAATCAATTCAGCCGGTTCACCTGCTGCGGGATTCAGTTTGAGGGTGGCGTGATAGTTCTGGTACATCGGGTCAGCCACGTTGAGCGTGTTGATAAGCGCATTGACCGCCAACTTCTCTGTCGGCGTCGGCGTGTGAAGGCCAGCCGCCACGTCCTGCTGGTACTTTGCCACGGCAGCATGAGCCGCTTGCAGGTTCTCGTTGATTCCCGCGTCCACGGCATTAACTGCGTTGGCTGGCAGCGGCGTGTTCGCCGCCTTGCAGCCGTACATCCCTAGCGTTGCCAGCGCCAGAACTGCGGCAATTACAATTCGTTTCATGGTATTCTCCTTTTTCTGTGCGCCGCCGTAGCGGGGGTTAGGTAACTTCAATAGCGCACGGATATTCAAACGTCTTCCCTATGTTCGGGCAAGTGCGCCAAAGTTGATAAGACTTCTCGCTGTGCAGAAAAGGCTTATTCTCAGGGGGCAGAGGGTGTTTTTGTTGATATGGGTGACCTTCTACATCATTGAGAAGCGCGTTGCAAAATTCACAACGCATTTTTAACCATGCTCTCCCTCCAACTATTACAAATACCCTGCTTTTCATCCTGTCCTCCTCTGCCGTGTTAGCCGCCTGCCCCTACCGGCAGTCTCAGGGGCGCGGCGTCAGTGTTGATGATTCCGGCTCAAATCGCCGCATGAGGCATCACCGCCCTCTCGCTGCTTCCAATAACATTTCCACATGTGCAAGCATCTCTTTCAACATAGGAACAATGTATTTCGGGTCGCCTTCAATGTTGATTAACTCGCCATCCCCTTCATCTTCCGCACTGGCCGCAGTAAGAGAAACAAGACTCCCGTTAAGTGCCCCACAGACCTGCATTTCAGAGTCAACATCGTGCACGATTCTCATACAGCCCCTCCTCCCTGCCGTGTTATAAGACGATGATCTGCACTCCGGCTTGACGTAGCAGCTGAAGCCCGCGTTCATCGGCGTAGCTGCTAGCCGCTACAACTTTACGTACGCCTTCTGTGATTATGATTTTGGCGCAGTCAAAGCACGGTGCGGTGGAGCAATAAAGAGTATGCGGCGTGCGGCGGCTGGAGCGCGCCTGTGATATAGCGTTCATTTCAGCGTGAATTGCTATGCACTTAGTGTTATCACCGGTCACGTCAGTAGCTCCAGCGCAGCGCGTAGTGGGGTCTGTGCAGTGCGGCATTTTGCTCGGTACACCGTTATACCCGGTGGATACAAGTTTACCTTCAACGTCCACCAGTATGGCGGCGACCTGACGCCTA
>Ga0116131_1001520_pt1 | contig 13609 bp, 17 predicted proteins | sample June2015DPH_17_1_FD_89734 | JGI IMG/M metagenome (GOLD analysis project Ga0116131, IMG submission 89734) | Peatland microbial communities from SPRUCE experiment site at the Marcell Experimental Forest, Minnesota, USA - June2015DPH_17_100 | ecosystem: Environmental > Terrestrial > Soil > Wetlands...
CGGGGAAGAGTACTGCGATGGAACTGATTCTCGGTGTGATCAAGCCAGATTCTGGCGCAATACGCGTCTTCGGCAAGGATGTCGCCAGTGAGGCGGTCGAAACCAAACGGTTGGTGGGTTATGTTCCTGAGACAGCACAGCTCTACGAGTTCCTGAGCGGTATCGAGTATCTCGATTTTGTGGCCGACATGTACAGCATGACCTTGGACGTCAGGAAGGAGAGAATCACCCAGTTCCTCAACGCCCTGGAGATGGTAGGCCACGAAAACCAGATGATCAGCGGCTACTCTCAAGGCATGAAGCAGAAGATCGCGATAACGGCTGCCCTCATGCACCATCCACGGCTACTGATATTGGACGAGGCACTGAACGGACTCGACCCTAGGTCGGCCAGGATTGTGAAGGACCTCCTTCGCAGTCTTGCGAAGGAGGGCTTTTGCGTCCTGTTCAGCACGCACGTCTTGGAAATCGCTGAGGCCATCTGCGACAGGGTCGCCATCATGTATCAGGGCAGGATTCTCGCAGAGGGGACGGTTCCCGAGCTTCGCAGGCAGGCTGGGCTCCCAGGGTCCTCCCTGGAAGAGGTGTTCCTCAAGATCACCGGAACCTCAGACCTGAGGGACATAGTAGAGGAGCTCAGTAAGTGAACCCGAAGCGTATCTACAAGATTGCGGGCGTCCTTGTCAAATCCCAGCTGAGGTCTGGACGCTCGAGTTCCCTCGGCATGCGCTTCTTCAACAGTCCGAAGGTAATCCTTCTCATCGACGCAATCGTGTTTGTAGTAGCAGCTGGCTTGGTCTACGGCGTCCTAGGGCTGATGGGCGTCATGTCGGAGGAGACGATCAGCCTCTTGAACACAATAACGCTTCAGGCCTTGACCTCACTGCCGGCTCTCATACCGCCGATCATATTCATCGCGGCGGTCCTCTTCGAACTGAGCGTCTCTTCAAAGTTTGCGTCAAGCGACGTGGTCAATTGGCTTCCTGTGTCGCAAACGGACTATGTCTCGGCGTCGACCCTGTCTGTCAGCTTCATGTACTCTTTCATCGTCGCACTTGGGCTAGGTGTCACTTTCCCTCTCGCGGTGAGAGCCTCTCTTTTGCCCGCGTGGGCGGTCTCGGCGGTACTGAGCTTCGTCGTGCTCTTCGCTCTCTTCGTGCTCCTTGCCGCGGTCAGGGTCAGGGCCAAGTACTGGTCCCCCCTTCCTGTCACCATCGAGGTGACGGAATCGGAATACTACCCTCGCGCTGGCTTTCTGCAATCTTTGGGTCTGTCCGCCGTGGAAGCCGCCATAGTCAGGAAGGACTTGAAGGGGTTCACGAGAAGGAGAGAACTGCTCCCGTACATCGCCATTCCGGTCGTCTTTGTCGCACTAATCGTAGTCCAGCAACTCACCACTCCTGGGTCCAACTCGGGCCCCGGAGGGGCAACGGTCTATCCCTTCTGGCTCATAGGAGGAATCATGACGATCCTCGTCGCTACGACGAGTGTGGGACAGGAAGGCAAAGCAATCCTCAACATCTATGCCTTCCCGATCTCCCCCCGAGTATTTCTTAGGGCCAAGCTGCTTGTTGCATCTTTGTTCGGTATGGTGACAATACTCGCCATGCTTGTTGTTTCATCGGTTCTCGCGTCAACATCCGTCACTGGTTTCGCGGCTTCGCTGCTGGTCTCAATAGTGATCGTGGGGGAATGCGTCTTCATTGGGCTTGGGGTTGCAACAAGATTCCCTGACTTGCAAGAGAGGCCGAGACCACGGTTCGTTCAGCCTGGCGCGATGATTCTGGCAATGCTGCTGGGAGTACTCCTGGCATTAGTCACTGCGTTCCCGCTGGTCCTCTGGCCGTTCATGTCAGGCTACCTTGAAGGGCTTGGACTGTCGTATGGCATCGCAGTGGGCCTAGGCCTTGCGTTCGGATGCGTTGTTTGTGTCATTGCATACCGATGGGCCAAGTCAGGTGCGGCCAAGCTGTTGAATGAGCTCATTGTTTGAGTTGGCTCGCTAAGAGACTCCGTGCCCTTCTCAGCCCAGTACGGCCGCGCGCAGACGGCTGATGATAATAGAAGGGGCAATTCAATTGGGAGTGTAATGATATGAAAAAACCAAAAATGGCAGTTACGAGGATGGACAACGGATTGCAAGGCTTACGAGCAGAACTGACCATAGAAAACTAGCAATCTGGGGGGCTGACTGTGCTGAACGCGTATTGCCACATTTTGAAGAAAGGTCTCCAGAAGACAAGCGTCCTCGAGAAGCTATCGAAGCGACATGCGCGTGGGCGCAAACGGGCGTATTCAAGATGGCCGATGTCCGTACGACTGCACTCGCGGCCCATGCGGCTGCGCGTGAAGTCGAAGAGGGTGATGCGGCTCGTTCTGCTGCCCGTGTCACAGGTCAAGCGATGGCGACTGCGCATGTTGCCAGACATGCTATCGCCGCTGCTATCTATGCAGCCACCGCTGTTCGTGATGCCACTAATTCCTCCAATGCCGCTGCTGCCACAATCAAAGAACGTAATTGGTAATATCGGCATTTGCTTGAATTGCGTGTAGTCCCCAAAGGTCTTGCCTGTTAAGGAATCTCCGACCACATTGTTGTCGGAAGTCCGGGCGACCGCCTCGAATTAGAAGTGCGGGGCCCGATTTCGGGAAAAGGATTCGAACCCATATGGGTGCAGCCCCTAGCCGGGCTATGAACGATAAGATTGAAGAGAGCCTCATCTCGACAGATGTACCCGATTCGGGTTAGGTCACAGCCTTAACCATTTGGGGTCCCCGGAATTTGAGATTCTCGCGACTTCCTAAGTGCGAGCACGGCGGGAGTATAGAAGATTGCCAAAAGCAGCAGGAGCATAAGCAGCTGCGCGATGTTTGCATGGCTAGCTACTCCTTGAATCGAATACGCGGCGATCAGGCCCAAACTTGTCACGCTGTGGGCCTTTATCATGTCCAGGTTTGCGGGCGCCAGTCTGACGGAATCTTCGTAGTTCTTTCGCAAGGTTTGCATCGATCTCAGGGCGAGAGGCAACGACGCGAACGCGAGCAGTGCTGTCAGTGGCAGCACTCTGGACAGCACCCCCAGAGTTATGACCATGTAGGTGCAAGCCCAGCTTACAAAGTACATGCGAACGCCGGCCCCCTTTCCGTACTTTGCTACGAGCGTGAGTTTTCCTGCCAGTCGGTCCTCTTGGTAGTCTGGGATTTCGTTTATGATTATCATTGAGAAGAGCATTATTCCCAGCGGCAAGGTGGCAGCGAATGCCTGTAAACTCAATTCTTGGGTCTGGACAAAGTAGGATCCTAAACCTATGGTTGTACCGAAGTTCAAGAGCTGGCCAAGTTCACCTAAACCATGATGGGAGAAGCTTATCGGCGGTGCAGCGTAGAAGACAGAACAAGAAACGCCGACCAAACCGAAAACCAGCACAGGTAAGCCTCTGGCAACCGTCAAGTACAGTCCAATTGCGACTGTTGCGGAGAAGCAGATGACGCAGGCTCTGAGCATCGCTGATGGATGAATTAGTCCCTGGCCTAGAGTGCCGCTGCCGCCTGAGTAGGGATTCTTTTCATTAGGCCTCGACCTATCCACCGAGTGTCCGTAGTCGAAGTAGTCGTCGGCCATGTTCAGCGCCATATGATTGATCACCACCCCGATCAGGACGAGAAGGAAGTAGAACGGGTAGAACGCATGGTTCGCACTCAGGGCCACCACGGCGCCCAGGGTTGCAGGAAAGATGCTCGGGGGAATAAAATGATAGCGAAGAGCTTCCCACCAGAGGCGCATTTTGGTCGGTTCTGAACCCGGCATTCCGCAATCCTCGGAATGTCTCAAAGGTGATTTAGCTTTAGCAGCTCTGCAGCCATCCTTCCTTGAGCTTGCGGGGTAAGACGAAGAAACAGAACAGGGTGGAATCCTAGCCAGGCAGTTTCAATCCGTGCGCGCCCCTTCGAAGGTTGCAAGGAATCCATGTTCATCGTTGGCCCTCTGGTTTGGAGTCGGCCCTGTCCACGGTTGCTAGTCCTCAGAGGTGCCCACGACGGTGACAGTCTGGCGGTTAGATCGACAGCGCTTCTTGGACTGACCGACCCTCGAAGATGATCTTCCTCAGGCTCTTCGCCATCTTGGGAGGGTCCTTGTGTTGCCAGACATTTCTTCCCACTGCAATACCGGTCGCGCCAGCATCCATCACGCCCTTCACTTGCTGAAGGAATGCCTCGTCTGTCGGGGCCTTCGGACCGCCAGACATGAACACCTTTGTCCCAGCCGCTGACTTGACCGCCCAGGAGAATGAGGCGCTATCGCCTGTGTACTTGATCTTCACTGCGTCCGCGCCCAGCTCGAGACCCGTCCTGGCCGCGTAGGCTACGATCTCCTTCGAAGCATCGTTCTGGACTCCGCCCCCCCTCGGATAGATCCACGCTATGGCAGCGACACCGCGCCTGTGCGCCTCCTCTTGTATCCGGCCGAACTCGGACAGCATTTCCGCTTCGTGGCTGGACCCCAGATAGATTGTGTAACCGACGGCCTTCGCACCCAGCGAAACCGCGTGCCCCACAGAGCACACCTGCCTCGAAACCGGTTCTCCCTGTGGGAGGCTCGTCTTTCCGTTGACCTTGACGATCAGAGGCACCTTGCCGTCATAGTACCTTTCGGCCACGCCCTTCTGAAACACCACACCGTTGAACTCCCCCTTCGCAGCTGTCTCCATTATGAATGCGGGGTCGATATTCCGGTCATCGAAGTCCTTGGACGGTCCGTGCTCCAGGCCCTGGTCGTACGCCAGAAGCATGCTCTTGCCATTCCTCAGGAACGGGGCCATCCTATCCCGGGTCATTGTTCCGAATTTCTCTCAACCATATTTAACGGTATTTCGACTCTGTTGCAGAATAGTGTCTCGCAGTTTCGCAAAAGAAAGGAAAACAGGAATGAGAGCGCCGCCGGTCCGATACCGGAGGCGCCCTGAATGCTCAGAGGTTGTCTATGGGAAGATGCCGAGACTCTTGACTGCGTCGGCGACTCTGCCCACGGCGACAATCATGGCACCCGTCCTCATCGAAGTGTTGTGCTTCAGGCTCGCTTCGTGGACGTCCTTGAATGCGCCCGTGATCTTCTTTTCGAGCATCGAGTTGACCTCCGTCTCGGTCCACGCGAGTCTCTCCAAGTTCTGGACCCACTCGAGGTAGCTGACGATGACGCCGCCAGCGTTGGCGAGGATGTCCGGGATCAGGAAGACCCCGTTCGCGTCGAGGATCTTGTCGGCAGCTGGGGTTGTTGGGCCGTTGGCGCACTCGGCGATGATCTTCGCCTTGATGCCCTTTGCGATGTCTGGGAGGATGGTGTTTTCGAGTGCTGAAGGGCTGAGGATGTCTACGTCCATCTGGAGGAGCTCCTTGCCCGATATCGGCTGGCTACCGGGGAAACCAACCACGGAACCGGTCTTCTCCTTGTGGGCGATGAGCTTGTCGGCGTCCATGCCGTTCTTGCTCATGATCGCTCCCTTGGAGTCGCTCGCTGCCATCAGCTTCGGCCCGTAGGTCTGAAGGATTTGCGAGTAGAAGGAGCCGGCGTTACCGTAGCCTTCGACCGCAAAAGTCGCCTTCTTCAGGTCCATCTTCTTCACCTTGGCCGCCTCGACGGTGCAGAACACTGATCCCCTTCCGGTTGCCTTGTCCCTTCCGAGTGAGCCTCCCAGGGCGATTGGTTTTCCTGTGATGACTCCAGGTGACGCGTAACCCTGGATGGTGCTGAAGGTGTCCATGATCCATGCCATGGTCTGGCCGTTCGTGTACACGTCAGGGGCGGGGATGTCCTTGTAGGGGCCGATAATTGGGCTAATGGCTGCCGCGTAGCGGCGCGTCATGCGCTCATTTTCTCCCAGGGACAAGCTCTTCGGGTCGCAGATGATGCCTCCCTTCGCTCCACCGTAGGGGATGTTGACGACGCTGGTCTTCCAGGTCATCCAGGCCGCCAGGGCCCTTACCTCGTCCAGCGTCACGCCCGGGTGGTACCTGATTCCTCCCTTGAAGGGTCCTCTTGCATCGTTGTACTGAACTCTGTACCCTGTGAAGACCTTGACCTTCCCGTTGTCCATCCTCACCGGGAGCGACACTGTCAGTTCTCGCTTCGGATGGGATAGAATTTGGTGAATGCCTTCGTCGAGCTTTAAGTACTCTGCAGCGATCCGCAGCTGCTCGAGTGAATTCTCGAATGGGTTTGGCTTAGCCTGACTCATGAGTTGGCGCCTTTTTCGGAACCTATTTACGGATTTCGAGGATTCTCATATCAGAGAACGAGTGAAGAACGTGGAACTGCAACCAACCAGGCTGGTCTGGCGACGGAACCCCACTTCTGCAAGGACCGGCAGGTTGGCGAGTTCCAGGAGCTTCGCCGCCCAATCCTCTGGCTCCATGATTCCGCATGCGATGAGCATCCCTTCGAGAACGAGCCCGGCCTCCGTTCCATCACTCACGCCCTCGGCTATCTCGCCTCCGGAGAGCACCTTCCCATCGTACCCGCGCCTCCCGACAACCAGGCGGTCAGGCCGGGGGCTCGAAGGGGTCGCCGCTTCATCTCTAGTCAGCCGAAGACCAGCACGCCTAAATTAGACGAGAAGCGCAGGGGATTCGAGAGATGAATCTGGAGGAGTTCCTGAGGCTCAACGCGCCCGAGGACCTTGCCCTGATCACGGCTGCGATCGCAAAGGCCAGCATGACCGTCTGGGAGAACATACCCTTCAAGTCGGGCCTCCTCGCTGAAGTCAACCCTTCGGGGGAACGTCAGAAGGCGATTGACGTCTTCTCGAACGATGTCTTCGTCGAGGCGCTGACGGGGACGAACCTCGTAGGGGAGGTAGCGTCCGAAGAGATGGCCGAGTCCATCGAGGGAAGGGGGCAGCTCAGCGTCGCCATGGATCCGCTCGACGGTAGCTCGAACGTCGAGACGAACAACCCGCTTGGGAGCATCTTCGGGTTCTATTCAAAGCGCCTGCCCTGCTCCGGGAGGAACATCGCCGGGGCGCTCTACGTCACCTACGGCAACACAGTCACCATCACTCTGTCCTTCGGCAAGGGCGTCCACAGGTTCGTGGCGGTGAAGAAGGGAACCGAGATGTCATTCGAGCTGCTTGGTGTCGAGCTTAAGGTGCCGGCAAAGCCGGAGGTCTATGGCATCGGAGGGTCCAGGAAGGACTGGATTCCCGCAGTCCGCGACTTCGTCGACTCCTTCGAGGCCAAGGGCATGAGGATGCGCTACTGCGGGACCTTCGTGGGAGACTACAACCAGGTCCTGTCGAGGGGAGGTATCTTCGCGTATCCGGAGCAGGTCGGGAAGCCGCAGGGGAAGCTACGTGTGCTTTACGAGACCGCCCCCATCGCCTACATCAACGAGCAGGCGGGAGGCTACGCGACCGACGGAAGGAGGGACATCCTGAACATCGAGCCAAAGAGCCTCCCTGAGACGTCGCCTGCCTACCTCGGCAGCGCGCCCCTCCTGCACGAGCTCGAACGGCTCGTTTCTGCGTCGGGCTAGCGAACTAGGGGAAGCCCCCGACCGTCCCAATCGCTTCTTCGACCATTCCGGCTTCAACCACACCGGCTCCTGGCTTCGAGTATGGAGTTGACTTCGTCGCGGCTCACACCGCTGTGACGCCGTGCCCCTCGCATCGGTCTCTTGCATCGTTGCAATGACCCTTGTAGCCTGCGAGTGCGTTGCTTCCTCAGTCGTCAGCCGTCGCGAGCCTTCTCACTTCAGGAAATGGGCGAGCTCCTCGATTTTTGATTGCCAGTCCCTCGCCTTGACGACGCTGCTTGAAACAAGAACTCCGTCCGCTCCCAGCTCGACTGCCCTCCTCACGTCTTCCCCGCTGATGATTCCGGCCCCGCACAGAACCTTGCCGCTGTATCCGGTCTCCCTCGCCTTTGAAACGGTTCGGCTCACAAGCTCGGGCTTCGCCTTTGATACGGCCACGCCCGAGCCTATCAGCTCTGGGGGCTCGACAGCAAGGTAGTCTGACTCCAGCCTCGCGAGGGTGACCGCCTGCGGGGTCGTGCCAGCGCAGAGACAGACCGCGAGCGAAAGCCCTCTGAGACGAGGCACTAGCCGTTTCAGCTCGCTGAGAGGCCGGAGGGACTCGCTGTGGTTGAGAAGCGTCCCCTCTGCTCCTGCGGCCCTTACCGCCTCAGGGAGGAAGGCTCCCGTGGTCTTATCGCCCGTTTCGCTCCCGACCGTCTGGCTGAAGACAGGGATCGTCACTCTGGACGCGACAAGCGCTACCATCGCACCCGGGGGGGCGACGATGATCTGGGCACCCGTCTTCGACGATGCTCGCTGCGCGGCTTCGGCGATCCTCAGCGAGCCCTCTCCGAGCACCTCGGGATAGTTCTTCAGGTTGAGGATTATCGTCAAGCCGACGCCGCCAAGTCGGCAGGAGTCAGGTCTTAAAGTGTGGTCTGGTTTCTCGCTCAGAGTCCCGGGTCGGGAGTCTTCTTAGAATCCGTCTTCGTCCGAGTCCTCTTCCCATCCGTCCTCGTCCGAGTCCTCGTCGAAGTCTTCTTCCAACTCCTGGTCCTCTTCGGACATTTTTGACGGCCAGCGCGATTTCAATTAGTCTATTAAGAGTTTCCCAAGTGGGTTCTGCTAACTTCACCGGCCATCTGGATTTTCCCCCGACTTTCTCGCTGTTAACCGACTGGACATGGTTATCTAACGCGAAACACAGTGGTAGAGAGATGAATCGAAGACTCGTGGTCTTCTGGGTGATAGTAGCCGTTGTAGTGGCGCTTGCGCTGATAGTGGCACACTGGGTCTTCTCTCTCTTCGGCCCATTTTGAATGCTCATGATTCTACCCCAGAGTCTGTCTCCCTCTGAACATGACTCGCGTTCTGGATAATCGTCAGCCACTTGTTCTGGCCCCCGACCTTGATTCCAACTCGGTCGGCTGGCGTGTCTCCTCCAAGTCCCTGATGCGGTCGGATGTAGTTGTGGTAAATCTGGTAGCCCTTGAAGATTGGTGAATCTACGTTCTTGACTCCGCGCATGACCTTCTCTCTGTCTCTGACTTCGCTGCGCGCGCTCGCGCGCGTTGGCGTAGCATGGATGATCTGATCGCTCGACTGGCATTGGAGTAGATACGGAATGCGCAGATTAATTAGCTCAAACGCGACAACCCCTTTCCTCACTTGGTTGAGATAAGAAGACTCCCAGCTGACCGATGGAGAGACTACAGAGACCTGCGATTGGAAGCTCTGAAGCGCGACCCATCGGCGTACGGCAGCTCATTCGAGGAAGCGGAACGGCTCCCAGAAGACGAATGGAGAAGAAGGATTCAGAATGTCTTGTTCGCCCTGTCGGATGACAGACCTGTCGGAATGATTGTCTACGTCTTCGATGAGGGGCTCAAGACCAAGCACATTGCCGAGATCTACGGTTTCTACGTCAGCGCCAATCATCGGGGTGAAGGTGTTGGCACAAGACTGCTGGAGCACGCGCTGTTGCTGATCCGAAAGAATAAGGGAATTGTCAAGGTGAGGCTATATGTGAATCCTGAGCAGCGCGTCGCTGTCAAGCTGTACAAAAGAGCGGGGTTTGTCGTCACGGGGAGGATGGAGAAGGAGCTGAAGATTGGTCGGAGGTTCTACGGAATGCTATTCATGGAAAACATGGTCTGAAGGGGAGGTCGCGAGTCCACTCTGGTGCCAATCCTACCGCCGGAAGAGCTCGAATCCCGCTCCGACCCAGAAAAGACGCCCAAGTCTATTAAACCTCTCTGTGAATCGGGCACGCGAGAATTGGACCGGACCATCGTCCGCTTTGAGAGAAGCTCGATAGACGGTGCGCGATCTGTGGTCGTTCACGGAGGATTGATTGTCTATCCCACAGATACTGTCTATGGGCTGGGCTGCGACCCCACCAATGAGGACGCCGTTCGGAGGCTCGCGGAGGCCAAGATGCGGGACCAAAGGCCCATCCCCATCCTCTGCTCCTCGAAGGGCGCCGCGATGGAGCTGGTCGAGATGAACCATTAGGCCCTCGAACTTGCGGGGCGGTTCTGGCCAGGTGCCTTGACCATCGTTGCTCCCCTGAAGCGGAGCCTCCCTTTCCTGCTCCATCAGGGGACCGGAACTCTGGGGGTTCGGGTGCCCGCCCTGCCCCTCTGTGTGACTCTGATCGAGACTTGCGGAGGCTGGCTCACGGGGACGAGCGCGAACCTTTCGGGACTGCCTTCTGCCCGGACGGCCGCGGAGGCCGCCAACCAGCTCGGCGACCGCGTGGACCTGATACTCGACGGAGGGAGGCTCGAGGGTCTTGAGTCGACGGTCGTTCGGGTAGTGGACGACGGTATCCAAGTTTTAAGGATGGGTCAGGTCGGGGTGACGGACGAGACGCGAGAACGATGAACCTGATCGTGACGTCTGCCAAGGGCCTTGAAGCGCGGGCATCCGCTGAGTTCAAGGAGGTGGCGTTGCTCTCGGGCATCAGAAAGGTGACCATCGAGAGGTCGGCCTACGACGGCGTCCTCGAGGTCGATGTGGAGAACCCGAAGGCTCTGCTTTCGTTCATCAGCGAGTTCGTCCGCTCCGAGCCGTTCAAGGTGAGGTTCATCATGCGGGTCATACCTGTGGGCAGAGTCGTCGACACCAAGATCGAAGAGATAGTGAACGCCGTCACCGAGCTGGCGCCGAATATAGGACTCGCGGAAAGCTTCAGGATCACGATCGAAACGAGGGACTCGCCCTATTCTGACAAACAGCTCATCGACGCGATTGCCGACGCGATCGACAGGAAGGTGAGCCTTGGCTCGCCGGACAAGATCGTGCTCATCCAGATCTTCGGCGAGTACACCGGCGTCTCCGTCCTCGCCCCGAACGAGATCCTCAGCATCACGAAGCTGAAACGGGCGACCTAGGCCTTCGGGCCGTTCAGGAGCGCGGCCTGCTCTATTCTGTTCAGCTCGTCGGAAGACAGCTCCCGCCTCTCGAGCTCAGATCCGCCTAACTCTTTCGCGCCCAGGTCGTCGAGTCCCCTCGCGGGACCCGCTATCACCAAGAGGAACGGCTCTCCCTTCTTAACGCCCATCTGTTCGATGGCCCTGGAGATTTGGGTCGTGCCCGCCAAGCGCAGGAGCAGGTCGACCTCCGGTTTCTTGGCCAGCAGGTTCTGTGTCCCGTTCGCGCTGAGAGTCTGTGCCGCTATCATCTCGACGAAGAACCCGTTTGTGGCTGCGTCTGCCCGGACCGTCTGCACGATCGATCCAGGGAGCTTGGCTGCGACTGTCTTCCTGACTGAGCCGGGGTCCACACCCCCCCTGATGACTATGGAGACAACTTGAGCTTCCATGGCTTCACCCCCCGTGCGAGAACGGTATCAGGACGACCTTCTGGCCGCTCTTCACGACCCTTCCCGCAGACGCGGGCACGAACGCCTCGCCGTCCTCCACCATCACCAGGGTGTTGTACTTCGTGAATCCCGGGTCCGCTTCGGCCGAGAGCGTCCTCAGCCGCGCAATTATCTCTTCGGCATCGAGCGCCTCCTCCGCCAGCTGGACTTCCTTCGCCCCGACGCTCGTCTCTATGTGGCCTAGGCACCTGACGGTAATCAACTGCAGTTCAAGAGGAGAAGTCTTTCCTTATACCTTCTGCCCTGGTAGACGCTGCCAGGGGGAAGCATTTTTCCTTCCGGGAGCCGGAGCTGTTCTGCGAGCTGGGCGCCCGCCTTCGACTTGAGCTTCTCGATAGGTACATCGACCGCTACGGGTCTGGGGTCCACCGCATGCATCGATGTCTTGTGCGGGAAGAGCTTCTTGTTCCTCGCCGCCTTGACTACGTCGTCCTTCCCGAGCCTCTGGACTAGGACCACGACTCTTCTCCCTTCCTGGATGGCGACGTCGACGTCTTCTTCAGGAACGAACTCCTCCTTCCAGCCCGACTTCAGTGCGATTTCGTCCAGGGCCCTCATCATCGCAAAGGCCCCGTCCAGGTCCGTGGGAGCCGCAGGCATGAGGACGTCGCGAGAGCTGATTGCCGCGAGCCCGCCTCTGCGCTCGTTGAGGGCCGTGAACGCTTCGAGCAGGGTGTTCCTCTTCGAGATTCCGGCATCGAAAAGTGCCTTGTTCATTTCCTTGCTATCATGCGGGGTGTACACCCTTGCCCATCTGTTCAGGTCCAACATCTTCGAGCTGTAGTCCACCGGACAGCAAACCACGTATTCCAATCCGAGCCTGGCAAAAGCAGCCAGCCTGTGCATCCCGTCTAGGACCGTCTGGGTTTCCGCGTCGAAGATTATCGGGTCTCTCTGAATTCCTTCTCGTTCGATCTGCGATGCGATCCTCTCGACGTGGGCGGGAATGGTTTCCTCGTGCGGCATCAGAGAGGAGACCGGCCTAACGTCCACCTTGACCCCCTTCCTTTCCAGGACCATTGTCTACCCGGCCTTGACTTCTTCAGGCGCTTCTTCGACCTTCTCTTCCTTCAGCGATTTCGCGATGTACCCGGCGATGTGGTTTCTGAGTTGCTTTGAAGGAATCAGTGCCAGTTCCTTGAGGGCAACCTTGTTCTTCTCGTAGTCTGCGCTGAAAGCCTCAGGGTGCTTCTCCAGAATTATCTCGGAAAGCCTTCTGGTCCTGTCCAAACTTGTAGCTCCCTCGACAGGTGGGGTGATTAAGTCTTCCCGCTGACGTCCAGGTAGCTGAGGCCGTTCCGCAGGAGGCGTTCCTCCGCGTCTTGGAAGGTCTGCCTCCAGAGTTCTGCGAGCGCGAAGACCACGGTTGGAATTAGAGAAGGCCCCCCCGCTCCGCCTAGAGGCGCGAAGGTGACTGGCCCATCCGATTCGGTGAGAACGAGCGCGGGGTCGACGCTGGACGCCATTCTCTGGAGCCTCTTGGAGTGCAGGAAGGCCGGCCCGAAGGAGACGAAGTATCCCCTGTCGTTGGCCTCTTTCTGCTCGGCCTCCCCCTGGAACCAGTGCAGTAGGACGGGTTTCACGTCGTAGGTCGAGAGCACCTCAAGGCATTCTTTCTCCGCCCCTCGCGAGTGAACTTGGACCGGTTTCCCCGCCTTCTCGACCGCTTCAAGCTGCCTCACAAAGGCGGTCATCTGCGGGCTTTTCGGAGATACCTCCGAGTACTTCGGATCCAGCCCGAGCTCGCCCGCGCCAGTCGCTTCGTGAAGAGCTCCTTCGAACCATCCGAGGTCGTCTCCTGCCTCGGCCTCTGAGGGGTGGACTCCGAGGAACGCCTTCACCAGCCCGTGCTCGCTTCTGGCTATCTCGAGCGTTGCCATGGAGCTCGCCCGATCGATGGCTGACGAGAGAAGCATGGTTCCCGAGACGCGGGCCAGGTTCAGGCTCGGGAGGTGGCACCCGTACTCGCACAGGTGGAGGTGCGAATCGATGAAACGCACGCCTAGCCCTCTCTCTGGTGGTATTTCAGACCACTCCTCCTGCTCCTGACATAAACCTGAACGTAGTGGTTGGCAAGTGCCCTTTCCTAACTCAAAACACCAAGAAACGCCGGAAAATCCTTCTAATCGCCCAAAGGTTCTTAAAGGTCCCTTACTTTTGGCTAAACCATGTCCAGTTCGGAGTTCGGCCTTGCGGCTGTCTACAGGGTCATA
>Ga0116131_1001539_pt1 | contig 13421 bp, 12 predicted proteins | sample June2015DPH_17_1_FD_89734 | JGI IMG/M metagenome (GOLD analysis project Ga0116131, IMG submission 89734) | Peatland microbial communities from SPRUCE experiment site at the Marcell Experimental Forest, Minnesota, USA - June2015DPH_17_100 | ecosystem: Environmental > Terrestrial > Soil > Wetlands...
AACTTGAGGTCACACCGCCTTCTGAGCGCCCTCACCGTCCCAGGCCCGAAGGTTATGTTGGGGGCGAAGTGGCCGTCTATCACGTCGAGATGAACCTGGTCTGCGCCACCCCTCACAGAGATCTCAACGGCCTCTCCGAGGTTGCCCAGGTCCCACGCGAGTACGGAGGGTGCTATCCGTATGGGCTTCAATCGATCACTTCAGTTGGCTGAGGACATCCGACAGCGTGTCCTTCGCAGGTGCAGTCCCGTGATAGTGAGGGGACCACTCCATGAAGGAGATCCCCTTTCCCTTGACGGTGTGGGCTATGACCACGGTTGGACGGTTCCTGGTGCTCGCGGCGAGGTCGAAGCCGTCGATGAGCTGGAGGAAGTCGTAGCCGTCCACCTCGATGACGTTCCAGTTGAATGCCCTCCACTTCGAGGCGAGGGGCTCAAGCGGCATGATCTGCTCCGTGAGGCCGTCCTGCTGGATCCCATTCCGGTCTATGATTGCGGTGAGGTTGTAAGCCTGTACTTCGAAGCCGCCATCGCGGCCTCCCACACCTCGCCCTCTTGCTGTTCTCCGTCTCCCATCAGGACGTAGGTGCGGCTCGCCCTTCTGTCCATCCTCGCCGCCAGTGAGACACCGACGCCGATTGAGAGCCCGATTCCTTCAGAGCCTGCGGGCGCCTCGATTCCAGGAACTCCCATTGAAGGATGTCCCTGGAGCCTAGAGCCCATTTTCCTCAGCGTCATCAGCTCCTCGACCGGGAAGTAGCCCGCCTGGGCGAGGATCGAGTAGAGGAGCGGCGCCGCGTGACCCTTGCTCAGGAAGAACCTGTCTCTGTCTGGCCACGACGGGTTCTTCGGGTCGTACTTCATCGTATGGAAGAAGAGCGTGACGAGAAGCTCCACCGCGGAGAGCGAGCCCCCCGGATGGCCAGAACCGGCTTCTGCCAGGCTTTCGAGGATCAGCTTCCTGGTGTTCCTCGAGGTCTCCTTCAGCCTAGTGACCTCCTGTGCTGCCTCCACTACCTCCTCACCGGCACCTGAACTATCCTGTGCACGAAGTCGTCCGTCTCCTGTGCCTTGATTTCGAGGTCGTGAAGCGAGAGTGAGGCGTTTCTCTGGAGCTCGCTCCGCACCTGCCCGGCGACGTCGCTCAGCACGGCCGCCTGGCAGGCGTCGCCGCCAGACGCGACAGCCATCGCGAAGATCCCGGTCATGGCGTCCCTGACACCGACCTTGTTGAAGAGGTTCTTCTTTCCGCTTATCGGCGGGAACAGTGTGACGTTCTCCGTGTCGAAGAGGGTGACGCCTTGCTCGCCTCTCGTGATGAGGATCGCCTTGCACTCGAGGCGGCTGAGTAGGTTGACGCCCATGTTCCTGAGGCTCGTCTCGTTGACAATCGCCATTCCGGTGGCGTGAGACGCCTCCTCCATGTTCGACTTCACGTAGGTCACGCCCGAGAAGTCGAGGTAGTGGTGCATCTTCGGCTGGGCCACCACGATCTTCCCGGCGGCGTGAGCGGCGTTGACAACACCGCTGATCAGGTAGCTCGTAATCGCGCCGCGGTCGTAATCAGAAAGTATGATGCAGTCGATATCCTTGATGAGGGGTTCGGCCTCAGCAAGGAGCTTCTTCGACATCGCTGGCGGGGCGTCGCGCCTGTCCTCCCTGTCAATCCTCAGTGAGTGGAACTTGTTGACCATGATCCAGGTCCTGAGCGACGTCGGGCGCGTGGTGTCCGTGACGATGCCGGCATGGGAGATCCCGTTCCTCGAGAACTCGGCCTTCAGCCACGCCCCGTATTCGTCAGAACCGATTAGGCCGACCAAGTTGACCGAGGCGCCGAGGGAGACGAGCTCGCGCGAAAGGTTGGCGGCTCCGCCCGGCAGGAATGTTTCCCCCACGTAGTCGCCCGCAGGAACCGGTGCCTCTCGTGCGAGCTTCCGTGCCTCGACCTCGACGAACCTGCTGACTATCAGATCGCCAATGACAAGGACCTTCCGCCCTTGGAACAACCGCAGGAGCTTCGCGAGACTTTCCTTGTCGACCATCTCCAGCGGCATTCTTTTTCGAAACTGTGTTGTATCTGGCCCTACTTAAGTGTGGGCGGGTTCCTCATTTCTTCTGGGACTTCGCGTCCTTCCACTTGTCCTCGAGGAGGCCTCGGAGGATTACGACCGCCTTCCGAACCTCGCGGTTCATCGCGAGGGGGTCGTACCCTTTCGGTGGCGGGTAGTCGAGGAACTTCTCGTTCGGGTCAGCTTCCAAGAAGTCTCGGCTCGACTCGTAGATAGCCATGAGCGCGCGTCCGTCGAGTCTCTGGAGCTCTGACTTCCGCACGTGGTGGAAGCCCTTGTCGGAGATGACCGTCAGCTTCAGGTCGCCCTCAGCTTCCCTCTTCACGCCCTCCCAGAACATCCTGTCGATGTCGCCTGCGGTGACCTCTCCTGATTTCAGCTTGGACGAATAGGACTTGATCAGCTTCGCGACGTGTCCGGGCGTAGTCTCAAAGTGCCGCGCGATCTGTTCGTCCGTCAGGCCCAGCTGGGATAGGTGGTAGCAGCCCTCTTCGAGGATTTCGCGACTGACTTCGCCTTCTGAACTGGGCGACAACGGTGGCCCCGCTGGGCATGCCTTAGTAAAAAGACTAGGGAGACTCCTGGCTGTCCCGCTTGAACAGGGAATGTGACCTGTTCAGATGCGGAATCGGACTGAACCAGTTCCATCTGCCCACCGTCGACATGACCGCAGGGACGAGGTAGGTCCTGACCACCAGAGCGTCGATGAGAACAGAGAAGGCGAATGCGAAGCCCATCTGTTTAAGCAGGAGGTCGCTAGATAGCATTAGAGATCCAAGCGACCCAGCGAGGATGATCGCGGCAGCTGTAATGATGCCGCCTGTCTGCTCGATGGCCCTGATGATCGCATCGTTGAGGCTGCCTCCCTTCGTGGCCTCCTCCCTGATTCTAGTCAGGATGAATATGTTGTAGTCCATACCGAGGCCCAAGAGCGTCACAAAGAGGAAGAAGGGGAGGACGAACAGGACCTGGTAGTTGAAGAACGCCTGGAAGACCAGTTTGGTGACGACGAGCGTCCAGACTACGCTCATCAGTATCGACAAGACTGCAAAGACCGGAAGGAAGAGAGATCCAAGGACCACGAGGAGGACGAGTGCGACACCTACGGCAACAAATGGAACAATCGAATCGAACTCGGAGTCGAAGGTACTCTTTGTGTCGAGCATGGAACCCGACGCACCGCCAACATAGACACCAGTCACGCCGGTGGCGGGGGCGAAGTTGGCGTGGAGGTACTGGCGCATCGCCTGGGCGTCTGAAATTGCGGCTGTCTGAAGGGGGTTGATCCCGAAGTTGACTGTTATCAGCGCCGTCTTGTTATCGTGCCCGACCTGTTGCATGATTGCAGAGAAGGTCAGGGCGCCGGACGGGCTGGAGACGTTGAGGCCTTCATAGGATACAGAGCTCCCGAAGGGCCAGGTCGGCCCGGTGACGTTGCGGACGTCCCGATAACTGGCCACGTAGGCGGAGATGGCGCTGATGGCCCCCATCTCGGTCGAATTGAACGAATCCCCTGTCACCAGCGGGTGGCCGAAGGTGACGACCACGTACGTCGGGTAGAGCCTCCCGCTCCCGAAGGCCGCCGCCAGGCTGTTCGACGCGGAGATGGATTGGAGGCTGCTGGGAGCAGCAGAGAGGAAGTCGTAAGTCGGGGTAGCCGTCGAATACACGTACAAGGCAGGGACCGTGACCAAGAGTACCAGAATAATCAGGACCTTCGCCCTCTTCACTGCGAAGGTGCCACTTCGGGAGAAGTAACCCCGCTTGCTCTTCAGCTTCGACAGCACTGAAGCCGAGTAACGCGAGAACCTGTCCCCCGAGGTTGGCCAGAAGGCCCGCCCGCCCACGACCCCGATGATCGCAGGGACCAACGTGAGGGCGACTGCAAGCGCGACGAGGACTCCCAGCCCGACCACGAACCCCATGGACCTCAGCAGTACGACCGAGGTCACGGCGAGGGCCAGGAATGAGATTATCACAGTGGCACCGCTGGTCGTTATGCTCTCGCCTGCCCAAGTGATCGAGGTCTCGATTGCCTCTTGGACAGGGCTCCCCTTGACCCTCTCCTCCCTGTACCTTGCGATCACGAAGACGCTGTAGTCGGTCCCTACGCCAATCAATATTGTGAGAAGGATGGCGGGGGCAGTGAAGTCGACCTTGGCCACAAAAGTCGACACCGCGACGATGAACACCTGGGAGATTCCCAGCGCTACCCCTATGGTCCCGAGCGTGATGAAGGGCGTGAGGACGGAGCGGAAGAAGAGACCGGTCGCGACAATGAGCAGGACGATTGCAGCAACGAAGATGATCGTTATGTCTCCCTGAATGGAGTTGCCGAAGTCGTAGGAGATGGCATCCTGGCCGGTAACGGACACCGACTGGACGCCCGACACTTCACCAGTCGTTGAGAGTGCGGAATGCGCTATCGCTCTGACGGTGAGGAGGTTCTGGTCTGAGGATTGGTCTAGCCCCAGGGAGACGATGGTCAGGTTGCGCGCAGGTGAGACGAAGGAGTCAATGAGTGTCGACAGACTTGGGTCCACTCCGAGTCTGCTCGGATTCCACACCACATCGCCAGCGAGGACGTACAGTTGCTGTTGCTGTCTTATAGACAAGTTGGCATTGATTTGCCCTAGATTGAAGGTCGCGTTGACGAACCAGTAGGAGAGAGACGTGCTGTTCGCGACGTATCCGACGGCGAACCTTTCCAGCTGGGAGGCAGTCTGCAGGCCGTGGCTGGTGGAGTTGGCGCTTCTGAACGCCGCGTAGACCACCTCGTTAATGCGGATGATTGTGGAGTAGATGGGCGAGTAGACATCCAGAGATGCATTCTTTATCAGGCCGCTGATGCTCTTGTTGGACTCTACCGAGTTCAGAAAGGTTTGGACCCATGCCTGGGTCTTCGGCGAGGAGACGTTTTGTCCTGTGACCACGACCAGAAGTGTGCTGTTCGGGACAGTCTCCCTGAACTGGCTCGAGATTATGTCGTCAGCCTTCGCGGATTCGAGCTGGCTCCCACTAGCGGAGCCCAGCTGCAGAGAGGTCGACTTCCCGACGTTCACGATGATGGGCAGGACCGCCACCAGAGCGATGACCCAGGCGACGATGACGTACTTCCTTCGCCTGTAGACAAAGCTCCCCAGCTTCCTGAAGGGGGTTGAGCCGGCCGCCCCGGCTGGCGTTTTCAATATTCGGGCCCTCTGTTTAGCCTATAAGAAGAATGCGGAGAATGAATCGGAATTTGGGGGTTCAGCGCTTCTTCACGTGGATGAAGCCGCCTTCGACCTTGACCTCGTAGAGAGGTTCGTCTTTGAGGGGCTCGTCGAAGATTCCCTTTCCGGTCCTCAGGTCCCAGACCGTGCCGTGCCCAGCGCAGGTGACGGTGGTGTCTTCGAGGGTCCCTTCGGACAGGTCCCACAGCTCGTGGGTGCAGAGGGCGCCCATCGCGTAGTACTTTCCGTCGACGTTGGCAATGAGGACCTCTTCGCCGCCGACATCGACGGTCATCATCGTATTTGGCTGAATCTTGGAAGCCTCGATGGTCTTCGCGAATTCGCTCATGGGCAGATCGAGCGCCGAGTTCTGATTAAACCCTTCTTCTACGGTGCAGGCTGCATGGCTTCCTCGACTTCCTTCAGGTCCTTAAGAGAGTCGACGAACCACCATTCACCGTAGTGGGGGTAGGAGAGCAGCTCACCATGGCTGACGAGCCTCGGGAAGGTCTCCCTTTCGATGTCGCCCTTCTCCGGAAGATACATCATCGCCTTCCTTGGGTTCAGTACATAGACGCCGCCATTGATCCAGACGTCGGGAAACGCGGGCTTCTCCTCGAAGCCCCTGACCATCCTCAGTTTGTCAATCTTCACCACGCCGAAGCGGGACCGATAGGGCACTATCAGCATCGAGGCCGTGATCTCGCCCGCCTGCTTGTGTGCTTTGACCATGTGCGCCAGAGGCAGATCGGTCACGATGTCGCCGTTGGCCACGATGAACAGGTCCTCGGACTCGTGCCCGGAAAGAGCTCGCCTTATCGCCCCGCCCGTCCCGAGGGGCTCCTCCTCCGGCGAGTAGTCCACGGGGGTCCCGTTATAGCTGGACCCGAAGTGCTCCTTCAGCTTCTCCCACTTGTAACCGCAGGCGAAGGTTACGGAGTCGACGCCGCCCTGCTTCACCAGCCACTCGATCTGATACTCTGATATTGGCCTCCCCTTGACCTCGATGAGGGCCTTGGGCTTGTCCTCCGTAAGAGGACGGAGCCGTAGCGCCTGACCGCCGCTAAGGATGACGGCCTTCATTCGATCATGCCTCGCCTACCCCACCCTTGTCCGAGGTCCTAGATAACGTTGAAAGTTCGGGGCGCGTCAGGCGGCGCCGGCCCGGGTGCGTAATAAGCAGTGGGTTTTCGGAAAAACAAAAGGGGAAAGAAAGCTGACTGTTTAGTCCAGCTTTCTTACTAATATTGCTAGCTCTAGGACTAGTGTTATTGCCGCGAGAACCGCGACAACAAGCACGTAGGTTTCTGTGTCCGAGACGGAACTCTTGGCGTTGGTTGCTGCAGTGCTTGCTGCGTCTGCCGAGGTCTTCGCTGCATTCGCTGCGGTTGTTGCCGAGGTGATGCCGTTGATTATGGTTGTCAGAGTGCCTCCCATTGTGACGAGAGTGGCCTTGAGGCCATTCACGGTGGAGTTGATGTCGATGATCGTGGATTGCCATCCGAGAATAGTGGTCACATGAGTGTTGATGTCAGTGATCGTTGGACCCCATCCGAGGATGGTGCCCACGTTGGAGCTGATGGTGCCAATGTTGGTGTTCATGCCATAGATCGTCGATTGCCATCCGAGGATGGTGTTCACGTTGTTGTTGATGTTGGTGATTTCGGTGATTACCGAGGCCGGTAGGCCGCCGCTGCCACCACCAGTGTAGGCGCCGATCGTTGTGACGTTGAAGAAGGTGTAAGCGACCGGAGCGAAGTGCCCGTAGAAGGAGGAGCAGGAGTATGAATACCAGTCACAGTTTGGAAAGACTTCGACCTGGTGCCAACCTGGTTGGTATCCGGTCGAGGTGAAGTTGACGTAGAAGTCTCCGTTTTCTGCCGAAACGAAACCAGGATAGCCCGCACCGAACAAGGCGTTGTCGATGCTGACGTAATAGGCTTCTTCAGGATTGAATCCTGTCCCTGTCACGTTAAGCCATCCCTTCACGTTTGAGTTGATCGAGGTTGGTGAAATTGCTATTTGCGGCGTAACGTCGAATGACGTGGAGGCTACTTCGACTACTGGTATGTAATCCGGATCCCTCACAAAGCCAGTCGATGCAACAACTTCGTGGTATCCACCCCATGAGTGAAGTGCGTAGAATTGAATCCCACTGAAGTGGCCGTCCGAAGGCACAGTGATGTTGATCAGTGCGCCTGATGTAGTGTTGAGGTTGTAGTAGATGCCGTCGTATGATATTTCATACCAGTACAGGTAGATGTTGGCACCAGCTGGGAATCCGTATCCCGTGACTTTGACCACCGTGTGAACGGGGCCACTCGAAGGAGTGAGCACCAACGATGGCTCGATGAAGATTTGGAACCAATAGATGACGCCGTTGTTCCTCACCTCCACTAAGTGGAGGCCGATTGAAAGAGCAGGAAGCGTGGCTGTGCCATTGAAATTGCCCGCTGCATTGGAAGTCACGCTGCCAATTGAAGTGAATGCACCGCCATATTGGGTAGAGCCGACAAAGAAGGTGACTGCCGAGTTCACCAGCGACTCGTTGCCGGCGATGATTAGAGTTCCATTAGAGACGGCGTCTTGTGTATTGAGGGGGCACACTGTGACACCGTCACAGGTTCCAGTTGCCGATCCATTGAAGTTGGCCCACGCTACGCCCGATTCGAGTGGGTTCGAAGTACTGAGTGGGTGACCACTGCTGTCGAGCGCGAGGACTTCACTGATGAACCGGCTGTCCTCTGCGAACGTCGTGTTGGCGTACACCACTGTCGATGCGCCGTTGTAGTGAGTGGCGGTGAACAGTATGTTCACCGATAGAATTGGTACAAGCGTCGGGGGATTGATCACCTGTTTGGTGTCAATCATGCTGGCCGACTGCGAGAAGTAACCCCTCCCAGTGTTGATGCCGATCATGCCAGTCCAGTTTCCTACCATCGGGGTATACACGACTGGGTTGGCGAATGATGTGTATGTGAATGAATAGTTCATGTTGATGAGGGTGTTGAGTGGGAACCCACCTCCGTATACAGTTTCCAGCATTCCCGCGTACCCCGAATAGTACTTCAGGGTAAGGCCGGGCTGAACTTGTACAAACCCGGCGGCTACTGCGACACCTGCGCCGCAGAAGGCGGGGTTAGTTCCACATGAACCGTCGTACACCTTGATGTAGTTGAAGAGGGATGAGATGTTAACGGGGATCGGGCCTTCAATCACAGGGACGCCACCACTGGTGGTGCCGATGTAGTAGTCGTTTCCGCCGAAAACCTCTCTGCACAAGGTTCCCGCGCAAGAGGCGGAGGCAAAGTTGGACTTCGTGAATGGACCGGCATACCTAACGTCGCCGGCAGATGTGTTGATGTTGTTCAACCCATCTGGCGACATGGTCAAGTAGAACTGAGCACCGGAGAACGTCACTCCGGTGAAGTTGATCGCGAACAGCCCTGTATGGGCGACACCGTTGATGGCCGAGACCGCATTACCACCGGCGGTTATGTTGATGCTTGCTGAAGACTGTGTGTAGGTTGTGGGGGTTGGAACCGCATCCACTGCCCCTAGGGTAGGCGTCCCCGATATTGCAGCGTGGACGTTGGCGACAGGGATGAGCAAGACGATTGCTGAGAGTAATAGAAGTGCTAGTGTTATTCCTGAGCTAAATTTTCGTACATACGCATTAGATTGCGTATACATTGTTGTTTTCGTAAGAAGGCTCCGTGAATCTGTATTTAACCCTGGTGGACAAATTGTCCACAATCTTCCCAATCGAGGGAGGAAGCGTGCTCTCCGTCCAATTCAGGGGAAGACTGAGGCCTTTAAGTGTCCGAAGGTTCAAGAAATGAACCTGGATTCCATATTCCGAATTCTATTGCGGCGCCGATAACTTCACGGGTTCCAAATCTTCATCAAAACTGACTCTCGAACCCGCATTCGACGAATTTCATTAATCGGCATTAGGATTTCCCCTCTAGCACATGTCAGCGAGGACAGAGTGAGAGTTGTGTCAATCAGACCGTCGACAGTCCCCACAGCCCGACGAAGCAAACGAAGAAGAATCAGCGGCTAGATGCCCATGATCGCGTGCGCAGGGTTTGGGGACCTATGAGGCTAGTGCGCTTAGGCACCCAGACTAGTGTCTTGCTCGAGGGGAATTCGAGCCGCGTAGAAGCGCAGCGGCAGCGCTCGAAAGGGCAGGCGATCAGCATTAGAACTTATGTTGACAACTGTCGCACCCAAAAGCGAGATATGCTTAACTAAGCTGATTGACGAATCGTGTCGGTTGGCCTACTGCTCCAACTGCGGGAAAGAGGTGCCTGCTGGGGCGAAGTTCTGTCCAAACTGCGCGGCTCCGATGACCTTTCAACAATCGATACAGGCTGCCCAAACCCCCTCTTCGCCACCTGCATCGGGTGTGTCCCGACCACGCGGCACCAAAATCCTCATGTTGGTCGATTTTGTCGTGGGAATCGTTATGACAATTCTCGGGATTCTAAGTTTCACGTCGCCGGTTGGTCCTCATGTCAGCGCTTCTGAATCGTATGCGGGCAGTGCGATCTTCGTTGTTCTTGGCTTCCTCTTTGTGGTTGTGGGCTACGGATTGTGGAAAGCGAAGCCATGGGCATGGGTGTTGGGGCTGTGGGCCGGAGTGGTCTACGTGGTACTTGGCCTATTGGCCCTCAATCCTTTGTTCCTGCTGGTGGGAATCGTGAACCTCCTCTTCTACTACTTCACTAGGGCAGACCTCAAGCGATACCTCGGCAAGGTACGACCAAAGGTAGATTCGGGGCCTTCGACGTCCTGAAGCTCAAGGAACCCGGCTTCTAGACTCCGATCTCAAGGGATCAACGGGGACGACGCGTGGCCCCCAAGGATCGTGCACCGTTAGCTCGAGATTATCAAGAACGACCCGCGGTGTGATGTGGTACAATTTCTTTGACCGGACAACAGTAATGTAACCTGTCTGAGAGGCACCGAAGGCAGCGAAAGTGGACCACCGACCCAGCATTAGACGATTCTTCTACCTTCCGCGTAACGCGTGGGTCCTCACCTCGACGTCCGCGGTCTGGTCAATCGGGGCCGCGACAGCCAACCCATACCAGACCCTGTACTTCTCGGCTCTCGGGGCCCAGCCCTTTACGGTGGGGCTTCTGATTGCATACGGCACAGGCATCACGATTCTCTCGCTATTGGTCGGAGGCTATGTCGCAGATACCTGGGGAAGGAGGAGAGTCATCGTTGTCTTCAGTTGGGTCTCTGTGGCGAGCGCCCTGATGTTTGCTCTTGTCAATTCCTACTATCTCCTCGTCGTGCCTCTGACCTTGGCTTCTGTGGCCAACATGTACGGTCCTGCGTTCAATTCGTTGATGATGGATGAAATCGAGCCCTCTGACAGAATCCGCGGGTTCTCGGTCTTCAGTGCGGTGAACACGACCCCTTCCATCTTCGCGCCGACCATTGGAGGCCTGTTGATGGGTCGGTTGGGGGTGCTCGACGGCCTCAAGATTGCATTCCTGGCGAGCGCGCTGTTCGGCATCATAGGGGTCTCGCTAAGGATGAAGTGGCTGGAGGAGACTTACGTGGTTGCGCCACCTAAGACTCAGTCGCTACCGGGACACCTTCGTGAGTCCCTCACGTCGGGAATTGGAGCTGCGAGAAGGTCGAATTCGACGGTGAAGAAGCTGCTGCTCTATGTGACTCTGGCCGGAATAGGCACGGGACTTACCTCTCCTTTTGTTTCGATCTATGCCGTCAACTACCTTCGAATAAGCCCAGTAGACTACAGCATCGTTGTGGATTTCACGGGGTTGGCTACCGTGGTTCTGATGCTCGCTGTGGTGGTTCTGATTCAACGACTCGGAGCGAGGAGAAGCGTGCTTGTCGCGTCAGCGGCCGCTCCGGTCAGCAATGTGATCTTCTCGCAAGCGAAGACGACTGGCGGACTGATGGAGTGGGGCATTACTGGATCCATCGCTACGGCGCTCCAGACACCCTCGCTGGCATCTATGCAAGCAGAAACCATTCCACCCGTGGACAGAGGAAGAATCCTTTCGATCTTCAGCCTGCTTCCTGCGCTGGTCTCCCTCCCTTCTCAGGTGGCAGCGGGCTACCTGTATTCGGGGGTCTCACCTGTCGCTCCGTTCTTGGCTTCAGTGATTCCGTTCGCGGTGGCCGCAATGATTCTTTACTCGGCGCGTGCAGGTAAAGCAGAGTCTGGGAACGGAACATCGGCCGAGGCAGGGAACCACACGGGATAGCGCACGAGCCGATTGCACCGCTGAAACAACGATGAGCAGCAGGGTTGAGTTACTGAAAGACGACCAATATCGCGCTGGGAACCTCGACACATTTCGAACCAATTGATGAGGGCTGATCCCCCATCGAGTGGCCAAGCAACGACCCCAAGGCTTTTTGAGGGACCTTCTCCTTCGAAAAGAAAATGCCGGAAGTTGAGATACTCGGTCTGGTGGCAGGCATGTTCGTGGCGCTCGGATACGTTCCCCAGATCGTGCGTGTCTGGAGACTCAGGAGTGCCCATGAGATAAGCCTGTCATTCAATTTACTCTCTTTGGTCGGATCGATACTCTGGTTGGCCTACGGTATGTTCCTGGGACTGACGTCCGTAATCGTTTGGAACGGCGTAAACTGCGCACTTCTGATTCTACTGTTGGCCATGAAACTGAAGTATGGAATGAAGCATAATACTCCCAAGCGTTGAATGACATTCCCATCCCTGGAACCCGTTAAGGGTGATCGCGCGCCCCGTGTTTGCGGACCATCTTCTATGACGAGGCAACTACGACGAAATAGGCGAACGCCAGGTTTCCCCACTCGTCACCGGCTGCGACCGTGTAGTTCCCGGGCGCGAAGGGCGTCAGCCCGTTCAACCGATTTCCATCAGCGCTGTACGCCCCGCTAACTGAGAACCCTGTCCCCATTGGAACCTCTCCCGTTCCAGGAAGAACCGTCGCGTTGTCACTCTTCGGCTGGAACAGGTATCCAGTGATGTACCTGACAAGCATGGGGCAGGGAACCACAGGAAAGATCCGAAGTGGTACGGTCTGAGACGCGTTTGCGCTGGTGTACCTCCCCTGGAAGACGGCGATCCCGAATGGGTAGTAGAGCGAAGGGCACCCTCCTGTCGAGAGGCCCTCCAGGGCCCAACCGGATTCTCTAGAGAGGTTCAGCTCCATGGTCGACGGGTTGTAATCGCTCACGATGATTCCAAGTGTGGCCCCTGAGGCTATTCTCGAACTGTTCAGCTCCAATCGCACCAGCAGACTCTCCGTAGATTGAGGAGTGAGCGTGAAGCTCTGCGTGACGGTGACATGAGTCAGTATCTCCAGCGGCATGATTATCGGCGAGCCGCAGTTCTCGTCCGAGCCCTCTATCCAAACCACATACGAGCCGGGAGAGAGGATGACCGAGAAGTTCGATGAACTCCCCAATCCCGTCGAGAAGACCCAGGTCGTGGGGTGGCCGTGGAACGTGGAGGCCGCCTGCTGAGTCGTGGCGACGTATGCCGTCACACCTGGCGTTTCGGCGCTGAAACCGCCGGTCAGCGTGGACCGTTCAGATGCGCTGAAGTTTAGCGAGTAATGGCCCGCAACGCAATCGTAGCTCGAGGAAACCTCGACAGTGGTTTTGGCGAGCAATATGACTGAAGTGGCACCATTTGTGGTTGTTTCATAGACCGACGGTCCGACCGTGGAGACGACTCCGACGACTGCCGAGGCGGCTATGATCAAGGCCAAGAATGTGACAGTAGGTGCCGAAATGCCCGACCTCATCTCGAATCACTAGTAGTGTAGTGCCTACGTGACTTAAGCCTACACATTAGAACGGGCTATTCCACCAAGCAGAACAGGGTTTCCACTGGTCGCGTATGCCGCCAAACAACCCACGTCTCCTAATCGCCTCTCAATCTTAAAAAGGGGGAAGCGTCGAGCGGATTCCTCTTGTCAGGGCAGTTTGCTCAGCAGACGCCGACTCCCAACCTCCTCCCGAAGCAGCCGGAAGTGAACATCGGAACTAGCGGTCACGTGGACCACGGCAAGACGACCGTCACCCAAGCCATCACCGGTGTCTGGGCCAGCGCGCACAGCGAGGAGCTCAAGAGGGGGATCACAATCAAGGTCGGGTAC
>Ga0116131_1001550_pt1 | contig 13366 bp, 8 predicted proteins | sample June2015DPH_17_1_FD_89734 | JGI IMG/M metagenome (GOLD analysis project Ga0116131, IMG submission 89734) | Peatland microbial communities from SPRUCE experiment site at the Marcell Experimental Forest, Minnesota, USA - June2015DPH_17_100 | ecosystem: Environmental > Terrestrial > Soil > Wetlands...
CAGTGATTTTCTCCAGAAGAGTTGTGGGACGCGCGGGCAGGATTTGCCTGCACGAGCACATAGCCTGCCCGAGATTCTTCATCCAGTCGAGACGAAAGATGTGCGAGTCTGCGTGCGAAATACCTGGGTATGTCGCGGGCCGGGAGCGTGGGGTTGGCGAGGTTTCGAAGAGGATAGGCTGGACGCTGCGGCAACAATGGCGATGATGGTTCGCGATTTTTATAATCTCACAAAATCAAAGCATGTCGTTTCCACGCAACACTGATGCCACCCTGTCATTCCGTTCTTCCTTTAGGCTTGCCGGATCATCGGGCGACCAATATAGATTTTTGCAGGATGACGTAATCGTCAACTCGGGGCTGAGAACGTCCCCGCCACCTTATGAACGCGGAGTCGATAAATGAAGAAGTCTTGTCTGTTTGGCCTCACGGCATGTCTGGCCCTTTGTGCGCTTCCGGCCCTGGCCGATACGTTCGACTTCTCCGGCCCGTATGCCGGAGCGCAGTTGGGCTTTTCGTCTCTGGATAATACCATAAGCGTTGGGGCGCTTTCCTTCGATCAAGGGGCTATTGGCGTAGCTGGCGGTGCGGTTGCCGGGTATGGCCTTGAGCTTGACGGCGGCTGGTACGTTGGCGGCGAATTTGGTTTTGGCGACAGCAGCGCCAGCCCGGCGATAACAGATGGTGCCGATTCTTTTACTGAGTCGGAAAATTATAATATCTCTCTTGATGCAAAGGCAGGACATACCATCGGCAGTTCTACTCTGCTTTATGCCAAGGTCGGGTATAGCTATGCCGACTTTACTGCAGGTGACTCGGCTACTGGATTCTCGAAAGACGAGGGGTTTAGCGGTGTCCGTCTTGGCGGCGGCATTGAAACGCAAATCTTCGACAACTTCACGGGCCGCATCGAGGGTATCTATACGGACTATAGCGATAGAACCATCGACGGCGCGAAATTCTCTCCATCAAGCGCCGATGTCCTTCTTGGCCTTACCTATCACTTTCACATATAGCCCCTTCGCGTGAGGCTGTGAAAATCCCCGAGGCCAAAAGCCTCGGGGCAATTTTTGAGTAGTCTATTGCGACCCTGAAGGACTGACCCGCGTAATGCAGGCGGACCGGGAGCGGGTGCATGGCGAGGTTCTGGAAGAGCACGGCAATGGGTTGGGCGCTGCGGCAACAATGGCGCTGGCTACGGCTTTTCTGGCGCGCGTGAGCGGAAGTAAAAGAAGCGGCTCCGGCGTGAAGCCGGAGCCGCGAGGCTTTCTCATCATGCTGCTGCGAACGATTCTTTCTCGGCTTCGCTCTTCACGGCCTTCGGTTGCAAGCCATGCAGGAAGGCGGCGGCGCGCTCGGCATAACTGGCGGCGGTGAAGATCGCCCGCTTGTCGTTTTTGAGCATACGCAGCCAGTTCTCGATATAGCTGGCGTGATCCTCGCGCGGCTCCGGGGTCAAACCAAGGTCGGCGGACAAAAAAGCGCTTCCGAGTTCGGCCACGAGTTCCTCGGCCGCCGTTACTTCATCACCCCAACGCTTGCGCCCGAATTGACGATTGAGGCGGGAAGAATGGCCGGTGTGATGCGTCATTTCATGGGCTAAAGTCGCATAATAGCTTTCCGCATCGCGGAAGGTTTCGAACGGCGGCATCTGGATGAAATCGCGGGACGGGACGTAATAAGCTTGGTTGCCGCCGTGGCGTATGTCGGCCTTGGTATTGGCAAAGAAGCTCTCGGCGTGGGCGATCCGCTGCACGGGGTCGAGCGTGGGTGCTGCCGGTGCTGTGAAGTGAGACGGCAAGCCGTCGATCTGCTCGACGTTAAAAACCGTGTAGCCTTTCAAAAATGGAATCTTCCGCTCGGTTTCTTCGCCTTGCGGTGTCGCTTCGGTGCGCGTGATCTTGCTGGCAAAGACGACAAGCTCGCCCTTTTCGCCTTTGCGCACCTGTGCGCCAAGCTCCTTAGACTGTTTGTAGGTAAACCAAATTGGGCAGGTGTAACCGCTCGTCGTTGCCGCGATCCAAAGATTGAGAATGTTGATTCCACGATAGGGCGTTCCGTTGTGACGTAAGGGGCGGGTGATTCTCCCGGCGGCGTGTTCGGCGTTCCACGGTTTGAGCCACGGGCTGCAGCCCTTCTCAAGCTCGGCGACAATGCGGTTCGTGATTCGTGTGTAGAGGTCCTGCTTTTCCATGATCTGCTTTCCTTTCGGTTTGAGGTTCAGCGCAGCGCTGCGCTGCAACCTCTGCCCGTTGGCCGAAACCGGGGGGTGCAAGCGGAAAGCAGAATCGATGCGGTCTTGGTGCGGGCGCAGGGAGCGGAGCGACTGAGCCACGGCCCGTGTCTATTGTGCTTGAAGTGCGCCGGTGGGGCTGGCCCCCAAGGAAACGGGCCGCGTCTGCGGCCAGAGAGAGGGACTTGCGCGAAGGATCGTTACCTCTGGGCCAAGACGCCGGAGCGGCTTGGTAAGCGCGCCGTCATCGCCGGCGCGCGCGTAGAGCGTGGCCGCACTGAAGCGCGGTGCGCCAAAATCATGCTTTAGGAAACCGAGCCTCGAGGGCGTATACTTTAAGGGAAATTTGGTAGGAGGTACGCATGGCGCGCTGCACAAAAACGCGAGACCTTGAAGTTCACCACAAGCGCAGAGACGGCGGCGGCGAGAGCATAGACAACGCTGAGATTCTTTGCCCTCCTTGCCATCAGGCAACCGGCACTTACGGGGTGCCAGGCACAACGCCGCCACGATTTTCGCAGGACGTGAAGGATCGAGCGATGCGGAGGGCTGGCAACCAGTGCGAATGCACTAAGGCCGGTCGTTGCCACTGATCGGGGAAGACGGTCTCATCAAGCTGGCACGTCAAGTGGCCGCCTCGACCTTGAAAAAGGACAAAGCGATGTCCACATTTGCCCTGGGCCGATAGCTCAGCAGGTAGAGCGGTAGCCTACGAAGCGGCGGGTCTGGGGTTCGAATCCCCCTGGGTATTCGAAGGGCGCTCCTCGTATGTTGAGCGCCTTTCATTTTCTCGTTTTTTTGCATATCCCCGTGAAAAGGTTCAATCCAGACTCAAGCGGCCAAAGCGACCTCGCGATCTGGAGGTAGGGGATAACCGGACATAAAGGACGTTATGTTGTACTAAACGACAGAGAAGCTGCTAAGGTCCGGGGTAGGGGAGCAGGGATGATACGGCCAAGGATGAAGTTTAGAGCGATTTGCAATTGGGGAGGTGGCTATGGCTTCTAAAAAAACGCGCGCCAACGCAACGGCGACAAAGGCCGCTGATCTAAAACACGGCCGCAAACAGCGGACGGAGCGAAAGTTTCCCGCGCTTACCTTTGAAGAGGCATTGGAAATCGCGGAAGGAATTCAGAAGTATGCTTCTGGTCAAAAGGTGCGCAGACTCACTCTGTTCGAGAAACTCAACAAGGAACCCGACAGCCTTCCGGCTAGACGGCTTGTTACGGCATCTGGCCAATACGGTCTGACGAAGGGCGGATATCAAGCCGATTTCCTGGAGTTGACGCCTGAAGGCAATGAGGCCACGAGCGACGTGGTTGCTCCAGCGAAGAAGTTACAGGCCCGCTTCGATCTGGCCATCCAGAAGCATGCGCCATTCGCTTTTTTATACGACAAGCTGAAGAGCAACAGGATGCCAGCGAAGGAAGTGCTGGCAGATTACCTGTCCGAGGCAAATGTTGAAGAGGACGAGAAGGCAGAGTGCATCGACAAGTTCACGTTGAATGCAAAGTTTCTCGGCCTGCTCAAAACGATCGCCGGGTCGGAACGGATTATCCCGATTGAACAGGCTCTCGAAGAGGTGTCAGGCGCGACCGCAACTCGGAGCGAGCCAACAACGCTCGGAGCACACGTTGGGGGCACAGGCGATAGCGCGGGAGCAACGGTAGATTTCGCCAAGATCTGTTTCTACATCACCCCAATTGGAGAAGAGAATTCCGAGTACCGTCGCCATGCGGATTTTATGATGGAGTATATTATCAAGCCCGCCGTGGCGGAATTCGGTCTGACTGTTGTGCGGGCCGACCAGATGGGCAAGCCTGGTATGATCGGCAAACAGGTGATCGAGCACATTTTGAATGGGCGACTGGTGATCGCCGATCTATCGTTCCACAATCCGAATGTGTTCTATGAGTTGTGCCTGCGGCATGCCACGCGGCTTCCTACAGTTCAGATCAAACGCACAGTAGATACAATCCCATTCGACCTAAACCAATACCTCACCATTTCAATCGAAACACGGGACCCCTATACCCTTATGCCCAAGATCCAAACGTACACGGCTGAAGTTGCGAATCAAGTAAGGCGAGCACTCCAGGATTCCGAATCTGGCGACAACCCGATCTCTCTGTACTACCCAAGTGCCAAGCTGACGTGGGATGGGAAGTAGAGAGCATCTTACGCCAACTTTGTTTTCCTCGCAGTTCCCGCTTAGAGACTGATTTCCCCCGGCCCTCATTGCTGGACGATAAAGTATGTTATCGTCCAGCAAATCGTAGACGCTCCTTGCGCTTGCTTAGCTCACGCGCCGAGCCTCGAAATAGTGCTGTGGCTGACGTTGTAGGTGCGGGCAATCTCCCGCACCGGCTCTCCTCGGTCCCGGCGCTTGATAGCCTCGCGCTGCTGGTGTGCAGTCAGCTTCGGTTTCCGTCCCATCTTCACGCCGCGCGCGACAGCGCGTGCCCTGCCCTCACTCGTCCGCGCGCGGATCAGCTCGCGCTCGAATTCTCCCAGTCCGCCTAAGACAGTCAGCATCAACCGTCCGTGCGCCGTCGTGGTGTCGGCCCATGCGTCGCCGAGGGAGCGAAAGCCAGCCCTTTTCGCGGTAATCGTTGCAAGGATGTTGAGAAGGTCGCGAGTTGACCTGGCTAACCGATCAAGGCGCGTCACCGTCACTACGTCACCTGCGGCAATCTGTGCGAGCAATTGCCTGAGTTGCGCGCGTTCGGTCTTCGCTCCGCTCGCAACTTCCCGGAACACCTTCTTACATCCGGCCTTGGTCAGTTGGCGCACTTGGGCGTCAACGCTCTGGCCGTCTGTCGATACCCGCGCATAGCCGTAAATCATGCCGGGATTCTGCACCGGATTTCTGCAACGGAAAAGCCCCGCTCTTTCAACGGGCTAATTTTGGTGCATAATTCTTGATTTATGACGCAGTATCAGCCGGGCCAGCGTGACGCGTAATATTGTGAAGCGAATTTCGATTTGAAACCGCAGAGAACACAATACGGGAGATTTCACCGAGCGTGGGTGTGTCCGTCGACGACTGAGATAAGCCTATATATTCGTCGCCGGAGCTACACTTATCGGCACTGCGGGTGCTGGCGGCTGAAGTATCTCCGGAAGACCAATCCGAGCCAGATAGGCCGCGAAACGTTGCGACAAATCTTCCCGAAAAAGCTCGGAGATAGTGCACACAAAATTCCTCAGTCTGATTCTCTGTAGGTAGGCCACGTTGACCGAAAAGTAGTGTTTGAAATCAGCGATAGACGGGACGATAGGAATGTCGGCGGGAAAATCCAGATAGTGATAACGTGGTCGTTCATTTTGCATCAGAGTCTTCCCCTCCGTCGCTTTCCTGTTTATTGACGTCATCTTCATATTCAGCTCGGAGAGATGCTGGCCCAGAAAAACGTGCTCGGCGTTGTACAGTGGCGCAACAAGAACGGAAAACAGCTTCTTGTCATGGTTAGATGGTGCCTCCGCCTGCCGCTTCCGATAGCGCGCGTCTTGTTCTAGGTCGCAATCCTGCGTTAGAACGACCACGAGCGGAAACACGATCTTACTTACCTCCAGTACCCCTCGCTTCTCAGCAACAGACTCAATACATTCGACGTCACGAAATACATCCCCTTGTGAGATTCGCCCCTGGCGTTTCGTCCTCACTTTGACATTATTCACGGGTAATCCTCCCCCGAATTACAACCCGCGTTGGTTTTCCAGTTCCATACCGCTGAATTTCTATTAGCTGATCCACGGGAGGCAGAATGACCGTATCCACGGAATCCGTCTGCGATGCAGCATGCGCCCTCCCGGCCAGCGGTAAACTGTGCCCAGTATCACCTGGTCGGGAGGTTGTCTGCGAACCGTTGCTGTAGTCACTCTTGAACGGAGACTGCGGATTTGGCATCCATACGCTCCCGAAGCTTGGCGGTAATGCTTCCTTCAAACAACTCCTGTATACGCTCGTGCGCCTGTTCCATATATTGCATTGAATCGCCTAGATCATGCGCCGTTTGTACGTATGCATCGAGGTCTAACACAAATTGAGCGCGTTTTATCATCGCTGGGTAGTCGGGATTGGGCATCCCGAATTGAAACCTCACATCCAGGTCTCCGTACTTCAGTTCGGCTATCTGGATGAAGCGAGTCAGGTGCTCTGGCTGAGTAAAGAATCCCATGGTTCCCAGCAACGCATCTGTAATGTATTCGCCCCATGACGTAGGGGTGGGTAGGTCCAGAATTTCAATGCTGTTGATATATCGTAAGCCAAAGCGGCCCGCTCTCGTATCAGGAAACGCTTTTGCTACGGCATCAACAACTGCGCTAACCTGCGTCTTCATATCTTCAAAAGTGGTATATCGCTTGTATGTGACAAACATATACGCAGGCGCTAGCGAAAGCTGTTTTTCTCGCTCTTTGCCAAAGAAATTCCACTGCTTAAATCGTGTTTCCCGCTGCTGAACTTGGTCACCAGTTAACTGAAGTTCCCTCGCAATCGCGTCAATAGGCTCGTTAATTGGGAAGTATTGAGATAGTGCCTTGGCTAGCTTGGGTGGCAGCGTTTTTTCTAGCCCCTCAACCGGCGCAACAAAGTCGATGCGCGCGATCGCTTCTTTCAGGAAAGGCTTCTGGTAACAGATTTGCTCGTACATCGGTGCTCCTGTTTGGCAGTAAAAGTGCCCTACTCCGTTATAACGCGCCGACGCTGTTCGGGTGATCCGACCGTCGCGTCATTGGCCGCGCCCTTAAAAGCCCCCGGCCAGCCACCGTGTTTCTCGATGAGAGCATCGATCTCCTTCATCAGGCGCACGGTTTCGCCTAACGCGACGACGATCTTGTCGTAGTGGGTGACGTCATCTTTCGACAGAGTGCGGCCTTTGCGATCTTTGAGCCATTTCTCGCAGACCTGATAGCCGCCGATCTGGAAGTTCCACACCGCCTCGGACACGCCGTGGAAACCGCGCGTCTGCTCCTTGTCGAGCCAAACGGTATCGCCGACGTGCGAGATTTTCTCGATCTCCGGATCAGCGTTACAAGTGTAGGTCGCCGGGAGATTGCTGAGCGCGGGAGACTCCAGCAAATGCAGGGCAACCAATTCGGCCCCCACTAGGGCGAGCGCCCGTAACAGCTCCAGGTTTCGGGTCAACGGCAGCCGCGGGAAATCGATCTTCAGGAGCTCCGCGTACCGGCTTCGGTAGGTAGGACTGTAAAACGTGGCATACGCATACTGGAAGACCTCTTCCGGAGAGATCGCCTTCGCTTCAGCGCCCAATGCCTGTGATAACGCAGCAGAAAATGTTGGAGTAAAGTTGGCCTCAAGACCAGAACTGAAACCCGAAAGCAGGTCGTCTTCTCCAAACGATAAGAAAAGCGGAGCGAAGTAGTCCTGCCCTTTGTTGCCCAAATAGAAAGTTCCATGGCAAATTGGGAAACGGGAAACGCCAAAGTGAGAAATGCTGTCGCCCACAATTTGTCGATTGAAGATCATCCCGAAGTTTTTCCGACCTATTACGTGCTGCATCACATCTCTTCTCGGGTATGCCAAGAAGCCCTTTGTCTTGCCGGTCCAATAGGTGTATCGGAGATCAAAAGGACGATATAGCAGTTGGGTGACATACCGCTTATTCGGCCCCGATTCAGCCAAGTCTGCTTTTGCGCCAGCGACGGTCCAGTCTCGGCCATCATCGCCGAGATCAAATTCCTTCCGGGCGGCGGCGGCAGCGAGCGCGTGAAGGCGCCGCACCCTTGTCCACAATACTTGCTCATCGAAATCGACGCAGAGGCCATCACGCTTGGTCTGAATGCCGGAAGAATACACGCGGAACACCTCGTTAAGAGGTAGCCAACGGAGATACTCTGCCTCGATACCGGCATGACCGCTGCCCTGAAAAGGCACCCAGCGAAAATATGGGGCTGAGGGCTCAAACGACACCAGTTGCTGATCGAGCTGTTCCTTGGCAGACAAGAGGGAGTATTTGTGTTTGCGAGTGCCGACGAGCGAGAAGAAGCGATGCTCTACTCCATCACCCCGGCAAAGCACAGCAACGCAGACCCCCTGCGTGATCTCGAACACGTTCTCATCCGCAATGTTCCCCTTCACGTCGCCGTTCAGGTCAACAATAGTCCGAAATGGAAACGTCTCCTGAAGGCTTTCCCTCATTCTTCGCTTAGCAACTCCGTCGAGGAAGTCCCGGTTCACGACGTATCCAAGAATTGCAATGGGGTTCTTTGCGCACGTTATTTGACCATACCGGACGAATTTCCATTCCTCTCTATTGAGATCGATCTTTGTCTCGTTAAGACCTTCCTTCCACGATTCGAGTTCCTTCATGAGCCATTCTGGTTCGGAAATCGAGGCAGAATATGGCGGATTCCCGATAACGACCGTGAAATGCTGATAACGTTTGACGGCGTTGACGGCCTTAGCTTCGTGGGCGAGTGCGGGAACCCATTCCTCGAACTCGCGCTGTTTCTTGTTATCGCTGGCGGGTTCAAGGGCATTGGTGAGGTAGATGCGGGCGCGCTCCTCGCTTCCGAAGCGATAGCCGGTCTCGTATAGCTTGAGGCCAATCTTCATGTGCGCTATGGCGTAAGGTGCCATCATCAATTCGAATCCGTGCAGGCGTGGTAGCAAATTCTTCGGCACATACTCATTCCAAGCCACGCTCTGCTGCGTGTCGGTGAGGCGCTGCTGCTTCCACTTAGCCGTGAGAGTGCGATGGATGACTTCTATGGCTTCGACAAGGAAAGTTGCAGTACCAGTGGCGGGGTCAAGAATAACAACGAACGGATCCGTGGGTTTCACCCCGTCTGGGATTTTCAGCCCCTCCCGCTTGTCAGCTATGTCGCCCCAAGTGGCGACAGAGGCGAGGCCGTCTTCAAGGCCAAACTCGGTTTGCAAAAGTTCATGGACGCTGCGCACGATGTAAGAGACGACCGGTTGCGGAGTGTAGAAGACGCCGCGCTGCATCCGTTTCTTGGCGTCGTACTCCTTGAGGAACAACTCATAGAAGTGGATGACCGGATCTTCGTCGCGGTTACGGTCGCCGAAGTCACGGACCACAGCCTCCATATTCGCGGCATCGAGCAACTCCACAACCTCGCTGACGCCCAGCTCGTCGAAATCAATGCCATTGCCTCCCCTTTCCTTCCGCTTGCGCCCCCCAAGGTGCAGGAAAGTCTCCATTAGTTCCTTCAGGAAGGGGTTCGTAACCGGGATGTGTGTAGCAACGGCGTCGGCGGTGTCGTGTGCAGGATTCGCGACGCGCGCGGAAAGCAGGCCGTAGGCGATCGTCTGCGCATACATATCTGCGAAGTCGTCTGCGCTCAGATCATGGATCAGCGCCTGCTGGAAAGCCTTCATCAGCTTTGTGACCGGACCCTTGTCGGTCTCAATTGCCAGGACCGTTCGGATGCGGTCGTGGATTGCGCGGGCTAGGCCCGCAAGCCGCACAGCGAGATCCTTCGAGGTGGTGATGACTTCGCCGTGACGGAGCGTAAAGGCGGACTGCCATTTTCCGCGCCAACCTTTGGAGTCATGCTCATCCTCGGGCCAGGCGAGCTGTTGATGGAGAGTGTCCGCGACATCGTCCAGGTGAAGCGCAGTGTCGCGGTTGTCCCAGCCGAGTACCTTGAGCGTCGGCAGGTCGGCTTTCTCTCCGTGTTGGGAGAAGTGGGCGAAACTGATCTGCCGCTCGTCGCCTTCGCCGTAATTGGAGATGAAGAGGAGGTCGTCTGCCTGCCAGGCTGCGCGCTCGTCGCTGTTGGCTGAAGCTCGTTTTTTGAGGACTACCCGGCTCAGCACCCGCCGCAGTGCCACAACGGGCAACCGTTTGGGCTCGAACTTCACGAAGAAGATACCCCAGGGCTGGCCCGGACATAAGGGACGCAGCCGTTTAATTTCCTGAATCTTTGCGGCACTCGCGGTATCGATGCCCAGTTCCTCGGGCGTGTAGTCGAAGGTGAGTTCCTCGAAATTCTCGGACTCAATCGGCCAGTCCATCTCGTCACGCAGAAACTTGATGAGCTGGGGGAAGGTGCGAATGTTTCTCAGTGCGTCGCGTTGGCTCGGCATCGGATTTAACCCTCGTTAATTTCCATCCAGCATTTGAGCGCTGGCTTGACGCCTACCGGCGCGTCCACACGCTTTAGGTACGTGTCTTTGATGTGCTTAAGCACGCTGCCCCGGATATCCGAGAGCGTTCTTTCTTCCATAACGCATCGCCGAAGAGTGTTCGGCTTGCAGCGGAGGCTCTCGATGATTTCGCCTGGCTCTTCGAGGATCGTGTTCTTCTCCATATCGTAGAGATACCAGCGCGTGGTACCCGCTGCCTCTGTGAATTCGTTGGATTCCTTGTCCAGCGCTGGCAGAGCGTAACAGAAGAAAACGCCACGGGTTCCCTTGGCGGGCCGCTTGCGGCCGCTGAAGAACGCACCGGGCAATCCTTTCAGGCGGTCGGCCAGTTCCGGGTGATCCTGTATAAGGGCTTGGTACTCAAGGTGCATCTCTTCGACGACACTCTTCGTACCCTCGTAGGCATGATTGAATTCCTTGAGCGCGGCGTAGTCGTCCTCGGGGGTGAGCAGTTTCTTGCCTTCGATGCCGAGAGTTTTTGAGATCATCAGCGTCTTCTGCGTGACCTTGGTGTAGAGGGTCAGCAGGGCGTTCAGCTCATCAGGCGGGAGGAAGTTCCAGAAGGATACTTTACCTCGGGACGCCGCGACGTCAGGGTGATCGCGGACCAGGGCTTCCTCTATCGCTGGATTCATCCGTCGATCCACACGGCCTATTCGCTGCATCAGGCGGACCGGGTTCCAGTGGATGTCGTAGTTTATCATCCGGCTTGCGTCCTGGAGGTTCAGACCTTCTGACAAGACATCGGTGGAGAGCAGCACGCGGATCTCCTCCCTGCCCTCCTCATGGAGCTTGGGTGAGTTGGTTCCGTTGTAATACGGTGAGAAGCGCTGAAGGATCTCCGCCCGATTTACCTTGGTCGCGCTGTCAACCTGCGCAATCCCTTCGATCCCTGCTTCCTTAAGCTGCTGGAACAGGTATCTGGCGGTGTCCGCAAATTCTGTAAAGATGAGGACCTTCTGAGCCTCAAGTTCTTTTGACTTAAGCAGCCGGATGAGCTTTTTGAGTTTGTCATCGTGGCGGGGCTCAAATTTCTTGGCCTCTTCGAGGAAGTTCACAATCTGGTCAAGGTCGAGAAAAGTTTCCTGCATCATCTCGACGACTTCATATTCGTCGCGGCTCAATCTTTCGACCGACTGTAGAAACTCTTGCGGAATAATGTCCTCATCCTGGTCTGCATCTTCGGCATCTCGCCAAAGCTCGAACTGCCGGTGCACCACGTAGTTGAGCACCTCCGCATTTTGGTGTTTCCAGCGCTCAAGACGGCTTTTTTCCCCCGGTGTATCGCTATGCACTTCCAAGAACGCAAGCAACTTTCGCATGAGCCGATCACATGACAGCTCGAACGCGGCCACGGAACTCTCAAAACGCTTGAGGAACATCGTGCGAATTAGGCCGACTACCTGCTTCTGCCGATTTTCTTCGAAAGGATCGATACTCTTATCATCCCCCTTGTAGTACGCGAGGGGGTAGTAGATTGGGAGGCTGAACAAAGGGCTTTTGCGCTCGAACGCCTTTTCCAACAAATCGAGGAGACGGCCATATGTCTGCCGAATTGAATATTCGGCCACGATAGGAGGCTTTCGGTCGGGGAACGCTGCGGCAGTTCGGTTTTCCCGGATCTGACTCTCGCGCGCATAGGCGCGGCTGCGTTGTACTACGAGGTGCCGGAATATCTCGTCCCCGGTCAGGGTTCCTTGGATCTCGGCGATGTTCTCTCCAAGATCGACGCCGTCCCCGCCCAGGCGCTTCCGTAGCGCCTTTTCCATGTTGTTGAAATGGGCGCGCAGGTTGTTAACACCTAACGTCCGCGCGAAGTAGGCTTCGTCTTTTCGGCTAAACAGCTCAGTCATATGCCGAAAATCGCTTAGTCGGTTGTTGATCGGCGTGGCCGTGAGCATGAAGAGCGCCTTCGGGCGCACGGAGCCATCGAGCACGTCATAGAGCCTGTAGTAGCGCGACTTATCATCATCCGGGCCGTCGTCCCCTTGCCTTCCAGGATTGCGGAAATGGTGCGCTTCGTCGATCAAGACAACATCCGCAAGCTCTGTAATGCGGCGAAACCGTTCGGGAAAATCTCCCTTCCGGTTAAGGTCCGTATGGCTGAACACGGCGAGGTTGCTGAAATCGGCCCCACCGCTCACGCCGCCGATGTGTGGCAGCCAGTCGCGCAGATGCGGCTCCCAGACCGCCTCTTTTGCAGCTTTCGGCGCAAACAGTACGACCCGCTTCCCTTCGTGTAGGATCAGCCGTTCGATGAGCATCAACCCCACAAATGTTTTGCCGAGGCCGACACCATCGCACAGGAACGCGCCGCCATGCTGGCGCGCAATCTTCATGAGCGCCCAATACGCCTCTTTCTGATAGCGATCGAGCTTGGAAAACATCTTCGAGCGGGTTTCTTCCCACTCGCTGGCGGTCATCTCATGGCCGCGAAAAAACTCGTGTAGCGCCTTAGTGTAAACGTCGAAGGGCAGGTATTCATGTGTGTGGCGCTCAATGGTTTTCAGAATCTCTGCCGAAACATCCTCTGCGTCATTCCAGTGCTCTTCGTACCACTCCTGCAGCACCGAAACCGGCTGGCCGGTGACCTGTACGTTGAGCTCAATGTTTTCGGTCAGGCCTGGGTAGGTGAAATTGGCCGACCCAACGAGAGCTGATGAGCCAACGACTTCCAGACGAGCATGAGTGATATACGCTTTGGCGTGAAACTTGTCTTTGCGGTAAACCCGGCAAACAATCTTTCCCGAATGGATCGCTTCAACAATCCCAGGGACACCGGCTAGAAAGCTGTTTTTCTCTTTCTCGGTCTCTAGGCTGAGATCGAGACGCTGCTTCGCCTTCTCCAGCCCAGCATTGAACGCGTTCTTGGTGCGGAGCGACACCTCGTCGCCCATGAGAATGCGAATGTGATCGACTTTCTGCCACTCGTCCTTCAGCGCCAAAAGGGAACCTATCTCGAAGTACCCAGTTGCAATGTCTATCGACTTAGAGAGC
>Ga0116131_1001551_pt1 | contig 13363 bp, 10 predicted proteins | sample June2015DPH_17_1_FD_89734 | JGI IMG/M metagenome (GOLD analysis project Ga0116131, IMG submission 89734) | Peatland microbial communities from SPRUCE experiment site at the Marcell Experimental Forest, Minnesota, USA - June2015DPH_17_100 | ecosystem: Environmental > Terrestrial > Soil > Wetlands...
ACGCCATCGCACCGGGAACGCAGATGCTGACTCTCTTCCTGCTTCTCAAGGCCTTCGCGGGCGGCTCGGTGGCTCTCACCGGCGTCGAGGCGATCGCCAACGGCGTGCCCGCCTTCAAGCCGCCAGAGCCGAAGAACGCGGCCAACACGTTGATCATGATGGCCATACTGCTGGGCACGATCTTCATCGGGCTGACCTTCGTGGGCATGCAGTACGGCGTCCAGGCCACCACCGACCAGGGCGCGACCGTCCTCGGCCAGGTCGGCGCGGCCGTCTTTGGGGATGGGGCGATCGCGTTCGTTTTCCTGCAGATCAGCGCCGCGCTCATCCTCTTCCTCGCCTGCAACACGAGCTTCAACGCCTTCCCGCGACTCGCCTCGATCCTGGCCCAGGATGGCTACATGCCGCGCCAGTTCAGCTTCCGGGGGGACCGGCTGGCCTTCTCCTGGGGCATCGTGGTCCTGGCCGCCGTGGCGATCGGCATGGTCGTGATGTTCAAGGCCGATACGCATGCCCTTATCCCGCTCTACTCAGTCGGCGTCTTCATCTGCTTTACCCTCTCCCAGACCGGCATGGTCATCCACTGGCGCAAGGAGCGCAGCTCGGGCTGGGCCTGGCGAAGCCTGGTCAACGGCTTCGGAGCGGTCCTCACCGGTGTGGTCTTCCTGGTCGTCGCCTCGGAGAAGTTCTTCGACGGCGCCTGGATGGTTCTCCTCTTCATCCCTCTTCTGATTGCCATGATGCTGTTCGTCGGCCACCAGTACGCCGCCTCGGCGCGATCGCTGGAGATGAGACCCGGCGGAGCCGTTCCACAGCCTCACCGGCACAACCGGGCCATCATTCCGATCCCAGGCGTAAACCGGGCCGTGGTTCAGGCCCTCAACGTGGCCCGATCGATCACCACCGACATACGGGCGGTTTACGTCTCCGACGATTCGAAGAAGAGCGACGAGGTTCGCGAGCGCTGGGCCGTAGCCGTCCCCGACGTTCCGCTGGTCGTCGTAGAGTCGCCTTACCGGGCGGTGATCGAGCCTCTCGTCGCCTACCTCGACGTCCTGGACCGCACCTGGCCGTCGGAGCACGAGGAACCGGTCACATTCATCCTGATCCCCGAGTACGTCGCCCGGAACTGGTGGGAACGGCTGCTGTACAACCAGGCCGCCAAGCAGATGCGGTCCACGCTCCTCGGGCGGCCCCACACGGTCGTGATCAACGTCCCGTATCGCCGTGACGAGGCCCGAGCCGCGGCGGCAGAAACGGAGCCGGCGGGAACTCTCGTGGCGGCCGACAACGGCCGGGGCCACTGAAGGATCCGCGATGCTCTGCCCCGGCTGTGGCGCCGAGACGCCGGACGCGGCCGAACTTCGAACCGATCACCTGTACGTCGGGGCCTCCCCGGGCTGCTGGGCTGCCTACATGGAGCTGCTCGGGTGGCAGCTGTCGGACCCTGCGCTCGCCGAAGAACGCCAGCTGAGCGCGGACGTCTACATGGCACAGCACCCCGGAGTCGAGGGCCGACAAGCAAGCCAATCGGTCTGGGTCCACCTCGTCGGCCTGTGTTTGAGCCTCGACCACGACTTCGATGGCCTGCACTCGGCGAGGGCGAAGGCGCGGCTCGCGGCTCCTGGCGCCCTCTTCCCCTGGCTCGAGCCACCGCAATCGTTCGGTAGCCTGACCGTTCTCGACGTGCTGGCCAAGAGATCAGCGAAGGATCATCGCGTCGCGGTTCAGCGGTGGGCGCAGACGGTCTGGGACGCCTGGGGAACCCATCGGGCGGTGGTTCGCAAACGGGCCGCGGGGCTCCTCCGGCCGGGCAGCTGACCGGGCCTTACGGCGCCCTCTGGCGTCCGAACGGCCCCAATCAGATGCGCCGCCGGGACGGCACATCCATTTGTCTTCGGCCCGTACGCCAGGCCCGACCGGTGGTATCGTTCCGGCTCGTACGCGGTCGAAGACGCGACCTGTGACGAAAACGGAGGTACGGTGCCAGACGCGATTTCGCCGGTCTTCCGGCGCGCCGTCATCGCGCTGAGCGGTGGCCCCGTCGACAACGCCATCGTTCGTCTGGCCCTAGAAGTCACCCGCCAGGCCCACGCCCAGCTGATCGCGGTCCACGTGGTCGAACTCGACTGGACACAGCCCCTCGACGCGGACGTGGCCGAGCGGTCGGAAGAGGCCCAGCGGGTGCTCGACGCGGCTGAGGCCATCGCCGAGGCGATGCACGGCAAGATAGAATCGGTGCTCGTCCAGGCTCGCGACGTCGGGGCTGCCATCGTCGACGAGGCTGCCGCGCGCGACGCAGATCTGCTGATACTGGGCCTGACCTATCGCACCCGCTTCGGCGGCGACTTCGCCATCGGGCGGGCCGTTCCCTACGCATTGAAGAACGCACCCTGCGCCGTGTGGGTGGTGCGCGAGCCGATGGGCGAGGAGTCGCAATGAAGATCGTGATCGTGGGCTGCGGTCGGGTCGGATCGACGCTGGCCGAGAACCTAGATGCGGCGGGTCACGAAGTCATCATCTTCGACATTCGAACACCCGCGTTCGACCGTCTGCCGGAGACCTTCAAGGGCGCGGCGATCCGGGGCGACGGCACCGATGAGGAGGTCCTTCGGCGGGCCGGTGCGTACGGAGCCGACATCTTCCTGTCTCTGACCGAGGGCGACAACCGCAACGTCATGGCCGCCCAGGTGGCCACGGAATCGCTCGCCATCCCGCAGGTGCTGGCCAAGATCAACGACCCGGTCAGGGCCGCGGCCTATCCCGAGCTGGGCGTGGCCACCCTGTGCCGGACCAACCTCATGGTCGACCAGGTGGCGACCTTCCTGAACCTGCCGATGCAGACGGGGCCCGGTATCGATATCCCCACGACTCCCGGCCACGAGCATCCGCATCCAACTGCCGAACGCATCGACAGACCGGCCCATCCGGCGGTCGAGTCCCCGCCAGCAAGCGGGGCAGCCGGGGCAGCCGGCCGCCCCACTGTCACCACCACCGGGCCCGATGCAGCCCGGGCCCAGCGGACCGGCTTTCGGCGCTGGCGCGGCTGAGCGCGGGTAGGAGGTCGACGTGTTCGTTATCGTCGTTGGCGGCGGCAAGGTCGGGTACTTCCTGGCCCGCGAGCTCATAGCGGCCGGCCACGAGGTCGCGCTGATGGAGCGCGATCGGATTCGCGCCGCGCAGATCACCGAGGAGATCGGTTCGATCGTCATCCCGCATGACGGCTGCGAGGGCAAGTACCTCGCCGAGGCCGGCGCCAACCGGGCCGACATCGTCGCCGCGGTCACGGGCGATGACGAGGACAACCTCGTCATCTGCCAGATGGCGAAGCACCACTTCGACGTGCCGCGAACGATCGCCCGGGTCAACAACCCCAAGAACGAGAGCCTCTTCAAGCACCTCGGCGTGGACGAGATCGTGTCGCCGACGCGCATGATTCTCGGCTCGATCGAGACTGACATCCCGGTCCACGAGCTGCTTCATCTTGCCGCGCTCGGTGCCGGCGAACTCGAGCTGGTGGAAGCGCAGCTGCGCGAGGGATCGCCCGCGATCGGTCAGCTGGCCGGGAGCCTGCAACTCCCCGACGGCTGCTCGATATTCACAATCATTCGCGGCGAGCGGGCCCTCTCGATCAGATCCGACACGGACCTGCGCGAGGGCGACAAGGTCATCGGCATCGGCCGGACGGAGTGCGAAGGCGAGCTCCACAGGATTCTGCTAGGCGAGTCCGAAGCCCCGGCCTGAAGCCACGAGCCCGCTTGCCGGGGCGTCGGGCTGGTGGCCGACCACGTCCCCGAGGTCATGGGGTTCCCCGGCAGGCCCCGCCCGAATTCAACCGGAAAGCGCCCCGGACGCTGCCATGGTCCCGAACGCCTCGGCCGGGGAGAGGAACCGTTCGGCCCTGCCGGCAGCCATACGCCGCTCTGAAGGGCACCGGGTCGATGGGACCTCGGCCGAACGCTCGGTGTGCCGGCCGCGCTTTTGCGTTGCGTTCGCCGCCGGCACCGGGCCCGCTACGAGCCTCCGGGCTGCATGCTGCGGTGAGCTCAGGGCCTGACGTGCCCCCGGATCTTGTCTCTGGAACGCATTTTCCGGAACACTCTTGACAACATTATTGTCAAGGTTCTAGGGTCTCCCTGTGACGTTCGGCCGGTCGGCCGGGCCCATGTGGGCCTCCAGATGATCAGAACCCGACCGGTTGGAGGTGTTAGATGACCATCGTTCGCCGCAGTGGCTTCGGGGATCTGCTCTCGCTCCGCCAGGCCATGGACCGGCTGTTCGAAGAGAGCTTCGTCAATCCCCGGACGTGGCAGTTCGGCGAAGGCCAGCTCGTTCCGGTTGACGTGTACGCCACCAGTGACGACGTCGTGGTCGAGGCGATCCTGCCGGGCGTCAAGCCGGAGGAAGTCGACATCACGGTCGAGGGCAGCACTCTCACGATCGCCGGCGACACGAGCTCCATGATCCCGGAGCGAGAGGGACTTCTTCTGCAGGAGATTCGGCGCGGCCGGTTCATGCGGACGCTCACCCTGCCCGCGGGGCTGGAGCCGGACAAGGCCACGGCCGCCTTCGAGGACGGCATCCTGACGCTTCGGATCCCGAAGGCCGAGCAGGTCAAGCCGCGGCAGATCAAGATCACGTCTGGCGATGGCCAGCATGAGAAGCCATCCAGAGTCGAGGCGAAGTAGGCAGTCGGTGTCCGATCGAAGGTTCCAGCGAGATCCTGAGCGCCCGTGCTTCGTCATCAGCGTGGCGGCCAGCCTGGTACAGGCCCACCCGCGGACGCTCCGAATCTACGAAGACGAAGGCCTGCTGGCACCCGCCCGGACACCGACGAACATCCGCCTCTACTCCGAGAACGACATCCGCCGCATCCTGTGGATCCGGCGCCTCACCCAAGAGCGCGGCGTTAATCTGGCCGGGGTGCGCCTCCTGTTCGAGCTCGAGGAGAGACTCGGGACGCGGCTCCTGGAAGCCCTCTTCGACGAGGCCCAGGCCCGCGAGGCCGGAACGGCGGCAGCAGCGCACGGGGCGGGTACGGATGAATCCACTGAGACTCCGATCCCCGGCACCGCTGAAACCTCTCCTGAGAGGAGTGGCTACGACGGCGGCCCGGACGACCGCCGAATGGCCGCCGGGACTGATGGTTGGGCGACACCCGTCGCTCGGCCGATTACACGTATAGTGGCCACCCGGGTGACCACGACTCGATCAGGAGATTCCAATGACTGACCGGCCGGCCGACAAGGACGACGAGCAGCAAGTCAAGAACGAAGATCGCGCGCACAACAAAGAGCCGTTCGTCCAGGTGTCCGGCGTGCGGGAGCTGCCGCTCGTCGCCCTGCGCGAGACCGTCATCTTCCCCGAGATGATCGTTCCGCTTCAGGTTGGCCGAGACAAGAGCGTCGCCGCCCTGAATGCCGCCACGGCTGTCAGCGGCCCGATCGCCCTGGTCACCCAGCGCCAGGCGGAGCGCGAGGAGATCGAGGATCCCGCGGAGCTGTACGCCGTCGGAACCCTGGCCAAGATTGCCCAGGTGGTCCAGCTTCAGGACGGGACCGTTCGGGCGATCGTCCAGGGCCAGAGCCGTCTGCGCGTCCTCGGCTTCGTCCAGACCAGCCCGTACGTCATCGTCAAAGTGGAGGAGATCGCGGACGTAGCCCCGGAGGGCATCGAGATCCAGGCCTTGATGCGGACGGTCCAGGCCCAGATCGAGCAGTACGTCGCCAACGGCGCACCCGTACCGCCTGAAGCGGCCGTCGCTGCGCGCAACATCAGCGAACCGGGCCTGCTTGCCGACATGGTGGCCTACAGCCCGGACCTGTCCACCGAGCAGCGGATGGAGCTCCTCGAGACAAGCGACGTAGTCGAGCGACTCAAGATCGTCTCCGCGTTCCTCGGCCGCCAGATCGAGATCCTCGAGCTGAAGGGCAAGATCCAGTCCGAGGTCAAGTCCGAGATGGACAAGACCCAGCGCGAGTACATCCTGCGCGAGCAGCTGAAGGCCATCCAGCGCGAGCTCGGTGAGGACGATCCGCAGCAAGCCGAGATCAACGAGCTGCGCGAAAAGGTCGAAGCCGCCGGTATGCCGGAGGAAGTCAAGGCCCGGGCACTCAAGGAGGTCGACCGGATGAGCCGGATCCCGTCGGCCTCGCCCGAGGTCGGCGTTATCCGAACCTACGTCGACTGGCTCATCGCCCTGCCCTGGAACCAGTCCACCACGGACAATCTGGACATCAAGGCCGCGGCCAGGATTCTCGATGAGGACCACTACGGCCTGGAGAAGATCAAAGAGCGCATCCTCGAGTACCTGGCCGTTCGAAGCCTGGCGGAGACTCTGCGGAGCCCGATCCTCGCCTTCGTCGGACCGCCCGGTGTCGGCAAGACCTCGCTCGGCAAGAGCATCGCCCGAGCCATGGGACGCAAGTTCGTGCGCATGAGCCTGGGCGGCATCCACGACGAGGCGGAGATCCGCGGCCATCGGCGTACCTACATCGGCGCCCTGCCCGGTCGAATCATCCAGAGCATCAAGACGGGGGGCTCGAACAACCCGGTTTTCATGCTCGACGAAGTTGACAAGATCGGCATGGACTTCCGTGGCGATCCGAGCTCGGCACTCCTCGAAGTACTCGATCCGGAGCAGAACAACACGTTCCAGGACAACTACCTGGAGGTGCCTTTCGACCTCACGAAGGTGCTCTTCATCACGACGGCCAACCTGCTCGACCCGATCCCGGCGCCGCTGCGCGACCGCATGGAGGTCGTCCAGCTGCCGGGCTACACCGAGACCGAGAAGATCGAGATCGGCAAGCGGTTCCTCATTCCCAAGCAGATGAGGAACCATGGCCTGAGCGAGAAAACGATCGCCATCACGGACGAGGCGATGGTCGAGCTGGTCCGCTCGTACACCCACGAGGCCGGCGTCCGCAATCTCGAGCGCGAGATCGCAAACGTCATGCGCAAAGTGGCGAGGGCGGTGGTCGAGGGCCGCAAGCGCAAGACCGTAGTGGACGTCAAGAAGCTCGTCGAGTACCTGGGGCCGCAGCGCTTCGAGTACGGCGAACTGGAGGCCGAGGACCAGATCGGCTCCGCGACGGGCCTGGTCGTGACCGAGGTCGGCGGCGACGTGATCGCCATCGAGGTCACGCTTATGGAGGGCAAGGAGGACTTCATCCTCACCGGCCAGCTCGGCGAGGTGATGCGCGAATCGGCGCGAGCCGGTTTGTCCTGGATCCGCGCCCACGCCACGGCGCTCGGTATCAAGCGCGAGGTGTTCGAGAAGAACACGCTGCACATCCACGTGCCGGCCGGCGGCATCCCCAAGGACGGTCCGTCGGCGGGCATCACGATGGCTACGGCCATGGTCAGCGCCTTCACCGGCATCCCCGTCCGCAAGGACGTGGCGATGACCGGCGAGATCACACTCCGCGGCCGGGTTCTCCCGATCGGCGGGCTGAAGAGCAAGATCCTGGCGGCGCACCTGTCGGGCGCCAAGATGATCATCCTGCCGCGCAAGAACGAGAAGGATCTGCGGGACATTCCAGAGGAGATCCGAAAGCAGATCAAGCTCGTAACGGTCGACAACATGGAGCAGGTTCTCGATGCGGCTCTTCGGCGCAAGCCCACGCCGCTGCCAGCCGAACCGGCCAAGACTGCCGAGGGCGGCAAGGAACCCGAGCCGGAGCCCGAGACCGATCACCGGGTCACCCGGAGCTACCCGCCACCGGTCGATCAACCGCCGGCGATGGCGCTCGCCGAGCCACGTCTGGCCACATGGACGGCCGAGTAGGCATCCAGCATGGTCGAATCGATTGGCCGGCGGCGACGCCGGCCAATCGGCGAGTGCAAGGCGCCGCCGGGACGAGTTCCGGGCCAGGCGGGGCCGAGCATCGCGAGCGAGCGTACTCCGAGGTGCGTGAGCGAGGCTTGGAGGCGGTAACGGAGGCATCGCCCGTCTGAGCGGCGCCGTCAGGGCCTAGAGGGTCCAATGGAATACAAGGATTACTACCAGACGTTAGGAGTGCCGAGAACGGCGCCTCCCGCGGAAATCAAGAAGGCGTATCGGCGGTTGGCACGCGAGCTCCACCCTGACCGCAATCCCGGCGACAAGGGCGCAGAGGGCCGCTTCAAAGAGGTCAACGAGGCCCACGAGGTCCTGGCCGACCCCGAAAAGCGCAGGCAATACGACTTGCTCGGCTCGAACTGGGAGCAGGTGTCGCGCGCCGGTGGCAGGGCGGGCGGGACCGGTAGCCCGTTCGCCGGGGATCCGTTCGGGCCGGGCGGGCCCTTCGCCGGCTTCGGCGCCGCGGGCGGGGGAGACAACGTCCGCTACGAATTCCACTCAGCCGGGTCGGAAGACTTCTCCGACTTCTTCCGGGTCTTCTTCGGCGGAGCGGCTCCTGCCGGTGCGGCTCAGACGAGCACGGCGAACCGCAAGAGCGGCGGCAGCGCGGGCGGCGGCCGTCGCTCCGGCAACCCTCTGGACGACCTCTTCTCCCGGCTTCGGCCCGATGGCGCGGGTACGTCTTCGTCTGCCGGTACGGCAACTGGGGCGACCCCGGGCGATGCCCCCGGCGCGAGGGCGGGCGGACCATCACCACGCGGCCGCGGTACCCGCCGGGGCGAAGACGTCGAGGTCGAAGTCGACTTGAGCCTTGAAGAGGCCTTTCAAGGCTCCGCCCGACTCGTCCAGGTCGGCGATCGGCGCCTCGAAGTGAAGGTTCCGGCCGGCGTAGAAACCGGTAGCAAGATACGCCTGAGCGGCAAGGCCGGGCCGGGCGCCGACGCGGGCGATCTGTATCTGATCACGAAGATCCGGCCTCACCCGGTTTTCACTCGCAACGCCGCGGACCTCACCCGCGAGTTGCCAATCACGCTCGGAGAGGCGCTGCTCGGCGGCGAAGTGGAAGTTGAGACGCTCCGTGGCCGCGTGCTGCTGAAGATACCCGCCGGGGCACAAGCCGGTCAGACGTTCAGGCTGACCGGACAAGGGATGCCTCGCCTCAAGGGCGGGGGCGTGGGCGACCTGTACGCTCGGATAAGGATCGTGATGCCCGGCAAGCTGGAGGGCCGTCAGCGAAAGACTGCGGAAGAATTCCTTCGTCAGATAGCCCAGCCTAATCCACGCAACAAGACATGACGGGTTACGCGACCGACAGAGTGCCGCCCCCACCGCCACGGGAACTCCGTGAGCCGGTGGGCCACCGAGCATTCGCAACGGGGCCCGGGCGGCCCACTGCGAGAAAGCCATGAACCTCGACCGCTTCACCCAGAAGGCCCAGGAATCGATAGTCGCCGCCCAGCGCCTCGCCGAGGAGCTGCAGAGCCCAGTGCTCGATTCCGAGCATCTACTCGCCGCTCTCGTGGAGGCCGACGACGGCATCCCGGCCGAGACTCTGCGCCGTCTCGGGGTCGACCTGCCGGAGCTCCGCGGCGAGCTGGCGGCTGCGCTCCAGAAGCGGGCCAGGATCCAGGGCGGCTCCCTCTCGGCGGACCCACGTGTTCGTCGGGCCATCGAGAGAGCCGCGGACGAGGCGAAGCGCCTGAAGGACGAATATGTCTCGACGGAGCATCTGCTCCTTGCCATCGCCGAGGGCGGCGGCGAAGCCCAGGCGCTGCTGGATCGCTACGGGGCCAACAAGGGGGCCGTCCTCGGAGCTCTTGCCGGCGTCCGTGGCGGCCAGCGCGTGACCAGCCAGACGCCCGAGTCCACGTACGCGGCCCTCGAAAAGTACGGCCGCGACCTCACGGCCGAGGCGCGCGCCGGAAAGCTCGATCCGGTAATCGGCCGCGACGAGGAGATCCGGCGCGTCATCCAGGTCCTTAGCCGCCGCACCAAGAACAACCCCGTCCTGATCGGCGAGCCCGGTGTCGGCAAGACTGCGGTCGTGGAGGGCCTCGCCCAGCGCATCGTCCGCGGCGACGTCCCCGAGACGCTCAAGGACAAGAAGGTCGTCTCGCTTGACCTGGGGTCGATCATCGCCGGTGCCAAGTACCGCGGCGAGTTCGAGGAGCGCCTCAAGGCCGTCCTCAAGGAGATCAAGGACTCCGAGGGCCGGATCATCCTCTTCATCGACGAGCTGCACACGGTGGTCGGCGCGGGAGCGGCCGAAGGCGCGATGGACGCCTCCAACCTGCTCAAGCCGATGCTCGCCCGCGGCGAGCTGCACACCATCGGCGCAACAACGCTCGACGAGTACCGCAAGCACATCGAGAAGGACGCGGCCCTGGAGCGGCGATTCCAGCCGGTGGTCGTCGACCAGCCCACGGTCGAGGAGACGATCTCGATCCTGCGCGGGCTGCGCGAGAAGTACGAGGTCCACCACGGTGTCCGAATCACCGATTCCGCCCTTGTGGCGGCGGCCACGCTGTCGAACCGCTACATAAGCGACCGCTTTCTGCCCGACAAGGCGATCGACCTCGTCGACGAGGCGGCCAGCCGGCTGCGGATGGAGATCGACTCGATGCCGATCGAGCTGGACGAGCTCGAGCGCCGCCGCATCCAGCTCGAGATCGAACGCGAGGCGCTGCGCAAGGAGACCGACGAGGCCTCAAAGGCTCGCCTGGAGATTCTCGAACGCGAACTGGCGGATATCGGCGAGCAGGCGACTGCCATGAAGCAGCGCTGGGGAACTGAGAAGGGCGCCATCTCGGCGATCCGGGCCACTAAGTCGGAGATCGAAGCGCTCCAGGTTAGGATCGACCAGGCCGAGCGCGAGGCCGACTTCGGCACCGCCGCCCAGCTCAAGTACGGCAGGCTGCCAGAGCTACGGCAGCAGATGAAGGAGCGGGAGGCGGCGATCGCCGCGTTGTCCGGTCCGGATCGGCTCCTCAAGGAGGAGGTCACGGCCGACGACATCGCCGAGATCGTCGCGGCCTGGACGGGCGTCCCGGTCACAAAGCTGCTCGAGGGCGAGACCTCCAAGCTCGTCCATATGGAAGAGCGGCTGCACGAGCGCGTCGTGGGCCAGGACGAGGCCATCCAGGCCGTATCGGATGCGGTCAGGCGGGCGCGGGCCGGCCTCAAGGATCCTCGCCGGCCGATCGGCTCCTTCTTGTTCCTGGGCCCGACCGGCGTCGGCAAGACCGAACTGGCGCGCGCCCTGGCCGAGTTCCTCTTCGACGACGAAGCGGCCATGGTCCGCATCGACATGAGCGAGTACATGGAGAAGTTCTCCGTCTCGCGGCTCGTCGGCGCGCCTCCCGGCTACGTCGGCTACGAGGAAGGTGGCCAGCTGACCGAGGCCGTTCGACGGCGGCCTTATCAGGTCGTGCTGCTCGACGAGATTGAGAAGGCGGCCGGGGACGTCTTCAACATCCTGCTACAGGTCCTCGACGACGGACGCCTGACCGACGGCCAGGGCCGAACGGTCGACTTCCGCAACACCGTCTTGATCATGACCAGCAACGTCGGTTCGCAGTTCATCTCCGCTTTCACGGCGCGAGGCGACGCGGGCGACGAGACGGCCTACGAGGGGATGAAGCGCCAGATCACCGAGGCTCTGCGCATCCAGTTCCGGCCCGAGTTCCTGAACCGAATCGACGAAGTCATCGTCTTCCACGCCCTCAACGACGCCGACCTTGCGGCCATCGTGGAGCTGCTGCTCGCAGATCTGGGCCAGCGGCTGGCCGACCAGGACATCGAGCTGGCGTTGACTCCGGCGGCGAAAGCGCTGATCGTCCGCGAGGGGACGGACTCCGCCTACGGGGCGCGGCCGCTGAAACGCACCATCCAGCGCCTGGTCGAGAACCCGCTGGCCCGGGCCCTTGTCCGCGGCGAGTTCAAGCCTGGCACAGCGGTGGTCGCCGACGCGAACGCCATAGGTGGGGTGCTGGTCTTCCGTTCGGGCGATTCCACGGTCGTGGCGGATGCGGGTCAGCGGCGCGATGCGCGTGGGCGTGGCTCGCGGGAGCCGGCCGGCGCCGCGGCCGGAGCCGCCGCCGGGTCCTCGGCCGCGGACCGGATCTGGACGCCGGGCAACGGTGACGACGAAGGCCCGAAACGCGTCAACTAGACTTCGGTGGCTCATCCCGACGTCGTCGAGGTTCAATTGAGGTTCGAGCTCGTTCGCGACAGGCTCGAAGCGCTGCCGCGGAATCTGCCGGCGGCGCCGGCCATCCTGATGCCGATGCGGCTCGACGCGCCCGAGGCGCTCTTTCGGCCCGAGGCAGCCCAGCGCGGTCGGCCTGCGGCAGTACTGGTGCTGCTGTTCCCCGATGCCGAAGGGCAGGCTCGCGTCCTGCTGACGACCCGCGTTCCCCACGGAATAGAACACGCCGGCGAGGTCAGCTTCCCAGGCGGATCGGCCGAGGCCGGCGACGCCGATCCGATCGACACCGCCCTTCGCGAGGCGGCCGAGGAGGTTGGCCTGGACCCGAATGTCTGCGGGCTGCACGTCACCGGCGTCCTGGAAGTCTTCGCCCTGACCGTTTCCGGATATCAGATCACGCCGGTCGTGGCCCTTGCCGAGCGCCGGCCGGAATGTCACCCCAATCCGCGTGAGGTGGCCCGGATCGTCGAGGCTCCGGTCGAGGCGTTCCTGCCCGACGCGCCCGTCGAGCTCGAGGAGCGGGTCATCCGCGAGCGGCTGATCCGCTACGGCCTCTACGCAGTAGAGGGCGAGCGCGTCTGGGGAGCCACGGCCCGGATGCTCGGTCAGCTCGGCGCGCTGCTCGGCATCGAACGCTCGGTGGAGACAGCAAGCCACTCGTCCGCGGCCGATCAGCGCGCCTCGCTCCCGCCCGCCACGTCCGAAGACGAGCCACTCATTCGAACCGCGACGGCCGAGGACGACCCCGCCATTCGCGACTTTGTCGAGGCGCTTGCCCCGGAGCTCGCCCACGCTCTGCCGCCTGCGTCGGAGCTCCTGCTCGCCGAGGCATCGGGCCGAATCGCCGGCATCGCGGGCTGGGCCCCGTGGGACCGGGCTCGCACGGCCGACGACCCGCGTGGCTTCGACGGCCTCACTCTCCCGGAGGCCGATCACCCGGCCGAGCTGACACTCCTGGCCGTCGCCCCGAACCTGCGCGGCCGTGGCATCGGCCGCGGCCTGACGAGGGCCGTTGCTCGTGCCGCCGGGGCAGCGGGAAACGCCCGACTGCTCGCCTGGACGCTTGCCGACTCGGATGTCCATCCCTCGTCGATCGCTGCCCGAGCGTTCTTCCGCTCGAACGGGTTCATTGACCTCGCCCTTGATCGGCGCGTTCAGGCTCGCGGCGAGGATCGCCTGCTGCTGTGTCGCCCGCTGGGCTGACGTCAGGCCTCAGGCGACGGGCGCACGCCCGCATCCTGTGCCCGCCTCTCTCTGGCCCTCGTCCCGAGGCCCTGGCGCCCGGACCGACGGGCGGCACGGATCTCCGACCC
>Ga0116131_1001571_pt1 | contig 13263 bp, 9 predicted proteins | sample June2015DPH_17_1_FD_89734 | JGI IMG/M metagenome (GOLD analysis project Ga0116131, IMG submission 89734) | Peatland microbial communities from SPRUCE experiment site at the Marcell Experimental Forest, Minnesota, USA - June2015DPH_17_100 | ecosystem: Environmental > Terrestrial > Soil > Wetlands...
ACGGTCATTGGCGTGACCCGACCGCGAGACATCGCCCGCTGCGGCATGCGGTCGAAGAGGCCATACACGCCGCGGCGCAGCCAGCCATCGGCCGCGATCTGAGCCTGCCGGGCCGAGGTTTGCACCACGGCGACCCCGCCCATCACGGTGTCCGCCAGCGGGATCGGGGAGCGATCGGGAGCGCCCTCCATGGAGTCGCCCGGCCAGACCGGCTTGAGAGGAGCGGCCTTGTGCGTTGAAGCCACTTCGGTGGCCTCAATGAACAGCACGCCGTCGCCGCCGGTGCTGCCGAGGCTGCCCGACCCGAACTGGCGGTGGATCTCCTCGACCGCGGCCTGGGGATGGAGCTGCAGGACGGCGTCCTGGATGGAGCCAAGGCCGATGCGGCGGGATAAGTTGGGCGACATAAGGATGAGGCAGTCGCCCGCGACGATCTCGCCGTGCCAGACGTCGGGCCCGTCGATATCCTCGGCAGGCAGGCCGCTGTCTGGACTCGCGTCGGGGAGAGTCAGGAGCCGAGCCTGTCGGAGCATGTATGCCTCGGCAGGGCCGATGGTGGCCACATACAGCTCGTTTCCACGGATGACCGCCACAGCGAGACCAATCGGGCTCGGCTCGCCGGGACCAACCAGGGGACGGCCTGGCGAATGGAGGAGCACCTTGTTGGCCGCTCGGACGGCCTTCCGCAGGCAAACCGAGATGCCGGCCGAGAGGTCGTAGTAGTAGTCGTCGCGGATCCTCTCAGCGACGAGCTTGGTCGCCTCGCGCAGCTTGCGCCCGCCTACCCCCGTGACGAGCAGATAGAGACTCCCCTTCGTTCGCGACGTCGAGCCGATGTTGGGCTCGACCACAACAACAGTGTCGGCTGAGTCAGGGAGGCGTTGTGACTCGGCGATGACGCCGAGATTCATCTGAAGGCGGACGGCCATTGGCGGCAGCTAGCGGCGGGAATGATGGCGCCCGTAGTGACCGGCCGCATCCCAGGCGGCCGAGCCGGCGTTCGCAGGTGGGGATTATACGTGTCGCGTCGTTACCCGGAGTTGACGGATGGGTGTCCGAGTTGTGTCGCGCAGAGCAGCCAGCAGCTCGGGCGAGCGCAGCCGAATCTCCTGGGCCACGATCGGTTCGTCCGTCTCGATGGTCGCCACCCCTATGTTGAGATCGACGAGCCGGCATAACCCGATGGCTGCCGGCACGCGTTCCGCCACGACCTCCAACCAGGCCGAAGCCGCTCCCGCTTGCTCCAGCTGCTCTTCGAGCCCGAACTTCCTGGCCGTCTGCGGCAGCAGATCGGCCAGGCGCTCCATACCGCGGGCCTTCCCGTCGGGGTCGCGGGCGACTCGGCGGTGTGGGACGCGGTCGCCCGAACCGCCCTCCGAAGCCCGGCTGCCGACCCGCCGAGGCGGGCCGGTCATGCCTTGTTCTCCACGACTCTGGCACCGTTGTCACCGTCCGGCACGACGCGCCACGACCGAGCTCGGCGACGCAGGTTGGGGTCGATATCGTCGGGATCCGTGGCCGTGATCAGAGCCTGGGGCAGCTCGGCGATGCGCCGTACTAGGTGGGATCGGCGGGCCGGATCGAGCTCGCTGAAGACGTCGTCGAGGAGAAGCAGGGGCGGGCGGCCGTCGAGCGCCGACAGCAGATCGAGCTCCGCCAGCTTGAGGGCCAGGATGGCCGTGCGCTGCTGCCCGCGGGATGAGAAAGTGGCCATATCGCGTTCGCCGAGGCAGAAGACCAGATCATCGCGGTGGGGCCCAACTAGCGTCGTGCCGTTCCAGGCCTCCTTCTCGGACGTCTCGCGTAACCGCCGCGTCAGGGCATCGTGCGGTGACTCACCGGGGAGCAGAGAGGCATTCGACGAGTAGCCGACTGTCAGCCGCCCCTCGGCCGGGGCGATCTCGCGATGGGCCGCAGCGAGTGGCTCCGCCAGCAATTCGAGGAGACGCAGCCGCGCGCCTACGATGGCGGACCCTGCGGTGAGAAACGGCTCGTCCCAGAGCCTGAGCTGGTCGTGCTCTGCCTCGCCCTCGCGAATCGCCCGAAGCAAGCTGTTGCGCTGCTGCAGTGCCCGACCGAATATGGCCGCGTTGGATGTGTAGCTTGGGTCGTGCGGCGCAGTCAAGCCGTCCAGAGCGGCCCGCCGCAACGCCGGCGGACCGACAACCAGCAGCATCTCCTCGGGCGCGAAGAGGACGGTCCGGAGGTGTTCTGACAGAGCCGCCGGCCGTCTGGGAACGCCGTTGACCTGGGTCTTCTTTCGACCGCCCGCCTGGAGCGTCAGCTCGAGGGTGGTGCCCGGCGGCATAGCCCCGGAAGCGGCGCCGGTCGCGCCCCCGCCGGTCTCTTCCATGCCCCAGGAAGCGGCCGATCCCTCGACTCGCGCCATCACGCCTTCGATTCGGAGGAAGCTGGCTCCCCAGCGGATCAACTCGAAATCGGCTGCCGTCCGGTGGGAACGTCCCAGCGCGAGCAGAACGATGGCTTCGAGCAGAGTCGTCTTCCCGGCAGCGTTGGGTCCCCAAACGAGCTGCGGTCCAGCCCCGAGCTCGATATCCAGGGCCGCATATCCGCGGAGATTCCGGATAGCCAGAGAACGAAGGAGTGTCGCCGGTCTCACGTGAGACCCCAAAGCGCCTGCGTTGGAGATCTGCGACTCCCTAGGAGGTCGTCTTGACGGGCATGATGACGTGGACGTACTGGTCGTCGCCGATCGGCCGGAAGACGCCTGGCGAAAGAGGTCCGTTCAGCTCGATCGAGAACTGATCGCTGTCAACTTTGCCCAGTACATCGAGAAGATACCGAGCGTTGAAAGCAATAGTGGTGCCGTCTCCGTCGACTGCCGCCTCGACGCCGCTTTTGTTGTCGCCGACGTCGGCCGCAGCGCTGACGGTCAATCCGATCTCGGCGTCTTTGCCGATTTGGAGCTTGACGATGTTGGCCGTCGTGGAGCCTGAGATGAGGCTCGCAAGGTGGACGGCCGCGAGCAGCTGGTCACGGTCAACGGTCGCTTTCGTCGTGAAGCTCTTCGGCAGCACTTGCTGGTAGTTTGGAAACTGGCCGTCGATCAGCCGGCTGACCAGGTCTACGCCCTCGAGGTGGAAAAGGATCTGATTGCGGCCCGCCGAGAGGACGATATCGACGGGGTCTTCTGTGTCGGACAGGATGCCCTTGAGCTCGTGGAGCGACCGGGCGGGAACCACGACGCTCGTCTCCTCGACTGGGTCCAGCACGGCCAGCGTCTTCACTGCGATGCGGTAGTTGTCGGCCGCAGCAAGAGTCAACTTGTCGCCTTCGAATCTGGCTAGAACGCCGGTCAGGATGGGCCGCTCCTCGGCCGTAGCCGCGGCGAAGGTCACCTCTTCTAGAGCCTGGCGCAGAACGTTCTGGGAGACCCGCGTCGTCGGTCTCTCTCCCGAAGTCGGGATGGCCGGAAACTCCTCCGCGTCGATGCCTTTGACCCGAGTCTCAAACCGACCAGCCTGAATACGGAGAGTCTCCTGTGCTTGAAGCTCGAGGTCGACACGCTCGTTGGCCGGCAGACCGGTGACAATTTCTGCCAGCAGGCGCGCAGGAACGGTAACCGAGCCACCCGTGTCGATCTTGCCCGGCACCCAGTACGTCATTCCGATCTCAAGGTTGGTAGCAGTTAGCTTGAGACCGCCATCCTCAGTGCGAAGAAGAACATTATTCAGGACGGGCAGCGTACTTCGGGTGGAGACAGCGTGACTGACGACCTGGAGACCACGGGCCAGGTTCTCCTGCATGACCGAGAGTTTCACGTCGGGTTCACTCCCCTGGGGGCGGACAAAGGCGGGCGGCTATGGGGAAAGATGGGAGCCGGAGTTCTCCTATTACTGGTGGATTGTCTATCTATCTTCTCATCTCGTCATCACCGTAATAATGGTGTGGAGAGTGTGAGTTCGCTGCGCGGCCACGCTTGACTGGACGGTGGAAGACGGGGGCTAGATCGTGAACGAGCGCAGCAGTTCTGGGGATTGGCTGGCCACTCGACTGTGCAAAACAGCGCCTGGCATGCTCCTGGGCTCTCTGGAAACACACCCGCCTCCACGAAAGAACGGTCTGAATGGGCTGACATCATCCACAGTGCACCCCGGTTCTCCACGAATATGGACCGGTTATCCACGTCCGCGCCAGAATCAGCCTTGATCGTCCCGGGACGATCGCTCGTCTTTCAAGACTTCTGGACGTCCGAGGGCGAAAGAGCACGGGATGCAACGACAGTATGGGCCACCCGAGCGCCGGGTCCTCAGTCGGCGTAGATCAGTTCGCGGACCGCTGCCAGCTCTCGCCTGAGCTCGTCGTTGATGCCGAGCTCACGGTTGATCTTGTCACAGGCATGAAGCACTGTTGAGTGATCCCGACCGCCAAGCTCGGCTCCGATGCGTAGCAGCGATACGTCCGTCTCCTCGCGCATCAGGAACATCGCGATCTGGCGCGGCACGACAATCGCCTTGTCGCGCTTCTGTCCTTTGAGTGCATCGATCTGGACGCCGTAGTAGTCGGCCACGGCGCGGGCGATGCGCTCGGGTGTGACCAGCCGCTTTTTCGGGTTGTAGAGGACGTTCGACAGGACCGCCTGAGCCAGCTCGATCGAGATCGGCATCGCGCCCATGCTGGCGTAGGCGACGACTCGATTGAGGGCGCCTTCGAGCTCCCGAATGTTGCTGACGACCTTGCGAGCGATGAACTCCAGGACGTCGGAGCCGACCGGGACGGCCTGTTCTTCCGCTTTGGCCCGGAGGATGGCGATACGGGTCTCAAGGTCGGGCGCGGTCAGGTCCGCGATGAGGCCCCACTCGAACCGACTGCGAAGGCGCTCCTCGAGTGTGAGAATCGCCTTGGGCGGTCGATCGGAAGACAGCACGATCTGCTTGCCGTCTTCATGGATCGCGTTGAATGTGTGGAAGAACTCCTCCTGGGTGCGTTCCTTGTCCGCAATGAACTGGATATCGTCGATGAGGAGCAGGTCAATGCGGCGATACCGGGCCCGGAAGTCGTCGATCTTGCCCTGCTGGATGCTGGTGATGAACTCGTTGGTGAACTTCTCACTGGTGGCGTAGACGACCCGCTTGCGGGGAAAACGGGCGATAACGGCGTTGCCAACCGCATGCATCAGATGGGTCTTGCCAAGGCCGACCCCGCCGTACAGGAAGAGGGGGTTGTAGGCGTGACCCGGCCTCTCAGCCACTGACAGGCTGGCAGCATGGGCCAGGCGATTGGCCGAGCCCACGATGAAGTTGGCGAATGTGTAGCGGGGATTTAGGTTCGTCGACGCGCCTTCGGAGGCGCCGACTCGTGTCGGCTCGACCCGGACCGGCTGCGATCCCGCTGGTGCTGCCGTCCCGGCCGAGGCGCCGTTGGCGCCGCTCGACTCACCAGCCGGCCGAACGATGAACTCGACCTGGACGCTGTAGCCCACGATCCGGGCAAGCGTCTGCGAGATCAGGGACCGGTAACGGGTCTCCAACCAATCCTTGGCGAAACCATTGGGCACCGCGATTTTGAACCGGTTGTCGTCGACGTCGACGAGAACGGTGTCACGCAGCCAGGTTTCGAAATTGGCCGGAGACAAGGAGACCTGGAGCTCTCCCAGTGCCGCGCGCCAGACTTGCTTCGCGTCCATCGAGGCAGGCTCAGTCCTGAAGAAGGCTGGAGGTGGATGGCCAGATTCGTGACGACCACCTGGTCAAATATCGCCTTTGTGGCGCCGCGAGCCTCCAACCGTCTAGGCTCTCCTCCGGAGCCGGCTGGCGGTTCTCACGGTTCATCTGGGCCGATGCCCAGGGTTGTCTGGCGCCGCGGGCCGACGAAGAATAGCACCGGCCAAGCGGGCGGGGCAAGGCTCTGAACCGGACCAATCGTGATACTCCCAGGGAGTATCATTCAGATGCTTCCTGTGCCGAGCGAGGCCAGCCTCTCGGTGTCCTTGTCCGTTTGACACTTCGAGTTCCAGCTACATATAATCCGCCGGCAGACGCGCCAAAGCGCTTTCGTGCGCCCGGCGCGTTCGCGTGCCTTTCGGGGTATCCTGGCCCCGAGGCCGAATGGAGAGCCACACACCTTTCGATGAAGCAGACCTTCCAGCCCAAGAAGCGGCATCGCAGCAAGGAACACGGCTTCCGCGCCCGGATGAAGACCACTGGGGGACGCCGGGTGCTGGCGGCCCGCCGCGCTCACGGTCGCAAGAAGCTCACGGTCTGACGACGGACCGCGGCCACAACTCGCCGCGGCTGGTGATGCTCTCTAAGCCGAAGGACTTCGCGGCGCTACAGGGAGAGGGAACCGTCAGGTCTCATTCCCTGTTGGTGGTTCGAATCCGAAGGACCGGCCTCGAGGAGACGCGCTTCGGCCTATCCACGGGGCGCAAGCTCGGCGGAGCAGTGGTGCGGACTAGGGTGCGCAGGAGACTCCGTGAGGCACTCAGGGTGATGGCGCCCTCGTTCCAGCCCGGCTGGGACGTCCTGATCATCGCCCGACCGCCTATCGTCGGTGCGGACTTCCAGACGGTGGCAGGCGTGCTGCAAGACCTTCTGCGCCGAGGAGGAGTAATCGGAAGGCGGACCGTCACGTGAAGACGGTCGGTATCGGGCTGATCAGGCTCTATCGCCGGCTGTTCGCCTGGCGCCCGTCGGTCTGTCGGTACGAGCCCACCTGTTCGGTCTACACCGAGCAGGCCATCGCAAAGTACGGTCTGCTTCGAGGGAGCTGGATGGGAATGCGTCGAATCGCTCGCTGCCACCCGTGGAGTCGCGGTGGCTACGACCCAGTTCGCTAAAGTGGTCTCTCTCGGGCGGAAGCCCTCGACGTTGACCCGGGCTCGCACTCGCTGGGCCGCTTTCGGGTTGCTCATCGCACTCTTCGCGCTTGCTGTGGTGGCGTGCGGCACGGCCAACGCCGCCAATCCCACCGTTGGCCCGCAGGTCGCCGCCGCGGCCTCGGCTTCGGACCCTGCCGCGACGCTGGCATTCGGGTCCCCTGCCACGTCGCCCTCGCCAAGCCCCACCCCACCGCCCGCGCCGCTTGCGATCGCCAGCCCGGGTGCGGATCCCACCGCTCTGCTTGGTTGGCTCTTCACGCCGATCTTCCAGGGGTTGTTTCTGCTGCTGACCGGGCTCTACGCCCTGACCGGCAACATCATCATCGCCATCGTGCTGATGACGCTGCTGATCCGGCTCGTCACCATCCGCCTCTCGGCCCGTCAGATCATGTCGCAGAAGAGGATGCAGATCCTGGCACCTGAGCTTCGGGAGCTGACCAAGGAGCTCAATCGCCGCTACAAGGGCGACCGCCTGACCATCCAGAAGGCGACGCAGGAGTTTTACAAGGAGCGTGGTGTCAGCCCCACCGCCGGATGCTTGCCGTCTTTGCTCCAGATGGGCCTGCTCTTCCCGATGTACTGGGTCATTCGAGACGGCCTTACGAACTGGGACCCGAGCGCCATGCTGCGCGTTTTCGGTGTCGACCTTGTTCCGTCGATCCAGTGCCCCAACCCGGCCCACATAGTCGATGGCGTCGTCGACAAGGCTCTCCCCTGCATCAACACCGTCGTTTTCGGGATCAACGTCGGGCAGCCGCAGGTGCTCTTCAACGTGCCGCTGGTCGTCTTCACCCTCGGCGTGAGCGCACTCGCCGTTGCGGCCGGGCTCTTGCAGTTCGTGCAAAGCCGAATGCTGATGCCGCCGGCTGGCGAGAACGACCCGACGGCCAGCACGCAGCGCACCATGATGGTCATCTTCCCGTTCTTCTCGATCCTGTACGGCGGCTTCCTTCCTGCCGGGCTCTTCGTCTACTGGATCACGACCTCGGTGTTCTCGATCGTTCAGCAGTTCCTGATTGTCGGGTGGGGCTCGATCTTCCCGCTATTCGGCTGGCACCCGGGCTTCGCCCAAAACCACGTTCCTAAGTTCCAGGTCACCCTGCCCGAGACGGTGAACACAGGTAAGTCACTGGCGGCTACCCGGCACAAGCCGGAGGAGCGGTGGGCATCGGCGGCCTCAACGGTGCGGCCCAACGCGCACAGGCGCCCAAGCCGACGAGGGAGACGACGCTGACATGACAGCTTTTCGCGACGCTTACCGTGAGTTCACCGGCAAGACGGTTGAGGAGGCTCTTCGCGGCGCCCGAGACGAATTCGGGGTCGGCCTCGACGAGCTCGATTTCGAAATCCTGACCCCGGGTAGCCGGGGTGTTCTGGGTATGGGTGCCGAGCCCGCTCGTGTGCTGGCGGCCCCCCGCTCGGCACTCGGTGGCTCTGCACCAAAGAGAGAGGCTGCGGCCCAGGTCCCGCTTGCGGTTCCCTCCCACGACCGGGAGGACCGTCCCCGCCCAGGTGGCGACCGATTTGACCGCGGCCGGCCCGAACGCAGCCCGCGCCCCGAAGGCGACCGTGGCCCCCGCCCAGGTGGCGACCGATTTGACCGCGGCCCGCGCCCCGGCGGCGACCGCGGCCGGCCCGAACGCAGCCCGCGCCCCGAAGGCGGGCCTCGCCCCCAGGCCGGTTTGACGGCCCAGGAGCTCGCCGAGGTCGCAGCCGCCCGCGGTAACCCGCACGCTGAGCGCCCGGAGTCGGCGAACGTGACGCCCGAGGCCATGGCCGCTGCCAAGGAGATCCTCGAGCAGATCATGAGCCAGCTCGAGTTCAACGTTCGCGTCGAGATCAAGGCGGGCGAAACGAACCGGCTGAACGTCGTCGGCGAGGGTGATGAGAAGGAAGCTCTTGGCGCACTGATCGGGCGCAAAGGCGAACGGCTCTCCGCTCTGCAGCATCTCGTCAACCTGCTGCTGTCCAAGCGCGTCGGCGAATGGACGCGGATCCTAGTGGACGTCGAGGACTACCGCGGCCGCCGCGAGAGTCAGCTCCGCGATCTGGCCAACCGCGCGGCGGAGCGCGTCATCGAGACTGGAAAGATGCTTCAGCTTGAGCCGATGCCTGCCCTCGAGCGCCGATGGATTCATCTCGCGCTGCGCGATCACGAGCGGGTCGCAACGCAATCTATCGGCGAGGAGCCGAACCGGCGCGTGGTCGTGCTCCCCCGCGAGATCTGAGATACAAAACTCGTCAGATGGGCGGCTTCCAGATCGCCGGAGGCCATGTTTGTCGCGGACGCCGCTTCGAGAGATGAGAAATTGACCACTGTGCTCAACGATTCGTGCAGACGGCGTAACGTGGAGTCGAGACGAGGCGTCTTTCGGCGGGATCAGTAGCCCCGGTTCATTTGCCCATGCCGTCAGTCGCCGTGGCGCCGAGTTGCCGACCGGTGTGGTAGTCAAGGGAAAGAAATGACCACGGACTCGCCCGATCCGTTCGGGACTAAGGAGCAGAACAAGGTTCCGGTGCAACCGGCGCCCTCGCAGCCACCCGTTGCGGTGGTGTCCAACGCCCTGCCATCCGAATTGGTGGACGACGTCACCCGGTCTTCGCAGCCGCCGAAACCGCCCAGGTCCCGAATTCCGCAATCGCGGATCAAGTCGGTGACCCCTCGCGATCTTCGCCTGGCTGGATTTGTGGTCGCGTTCGTCGTCGGCGCCGTGGCCGCGCTCTTCGTCCTGTCGGCGGTGGCCTTCGGCTTTGCCAGCACCTACAGCAACCGCGTCCTGCCCGGCGTCCGTGTCGGCACCGTGGATCTTTCTGGCCTGACGCGCAACGAGGCCATCGCGAAGCTTCAGTCCGCCTACGCCTATCTCGCCCAGGGCGAAGTAACAATCACGACGCCGGTTGGCGCGGCGACCATCACCTACCAGCAGGTCGGCCGCGGACCGGACGTGGAGGCCATGGCCGATGCGGCCCTGGCAGTCGGCCACTCCGGCGACCCGATCGCGGATGCCGCGAGCGTGGTTCATTCGGCGGCGTTCGGGCAGGTCATCCCGGTCGTCATCAAGATCGATCCGAACGCTCTGGCCCAGCGCATTCAGCAGCTCGTCGGCACGAGCTCGATTGCGCCGCAGAATGCTCAGGCGACGGCCAAGGGCGGGGCCTTCAGCTTCACGCCATCGACACCCGGCCACGGTATCGATGAGCTATCGATGGGTTCCACGATCATCGACCGGCTCACCCAAACGAGCGCCCCGGCAGATCTGCAGGCGGGCGGAACTTTCACCACGCTGAGCCCACAGGTCACCGACCAGGATGCCCAGGACGCGATCGCTCTGGCCCAGAAGATGATCGTGAACGTCAACCTGACCTGGTCCATCCCGCCGGCCGCTGCGCCTTCGAGCTGGAAAGGGCAGAGCTGGACGATCGCTGCCTCCCAGATCCGCAGCTGGATCGTCTTCGGAACCCGACAGGACGGCGCGTACGCGCCGGCCGTCGATCCAGCCCAGGTGGAGGCCTACCTGTCGAGCATTTCCTCGAAGGTCAGCATCGCCCCAGTTGAGCCATCGGTCGTGTGGGATTCCTCCGGCAAGCCGGTCAACCTGACCCCCGGCACGGACGGCGTCGGCATCGACCTCGCCGGCACCACTCAGGCCCTCTCGGCCTACCTCGACACCCTCGCGTCCGGCGGCACCGTCGGGCCGAGTCTCGAAGTTCTCACGACCGCGATCCACCCGCAGATCACAAACGTCAGCACCGTCGCCGGCATGGTGATCATCGGCCAGCACACAACGCAGTTCATCGTGGGCGTGAGCAACGGCATGGGCGCAAACATCCGCGTACCGGCCACGCTACTCAACGGCCAGGTCGTCGGACCCGGCCAGCAGTTCAGCTTCCTCCAGGCCGTCGGGCCGATCGACCCCGCGAACGGCTACACGATGGGCGGCGTCATCGTGGACGGGAAGAGCAACCATACCGGCGCCATGGGTGGCGGCATCTGCTCCGCCTCGACGACGATGTTCAATGCCGCCGCCGATGCGGGTCTCCAGATCGACGAGCGCCACGCCCACTTCTACTACATCAACCGCTACCCGGTCGGTCGAGACGCCACGGTCTATTCCAACGGCGCGACCACGTGGGACCTGAAGTGGACCAACGATACTCCCTATCCGATCGTGATCCGGGCCTTTACCACCCCCCGCACCACGGCCTACATCACCATCCAGCTCTGGAGCCTGCCGCTGAACCGGACGGTGACCTGGTCCGGCGGGGCCGTCACCAACAAGGTTCTCGCCACGAACAACACACCCGAGTACGTCAGCACGTTGAAGCCGGGCGTGAAGAACATAGCCGAATACGCGACCGACGGGTTCGACACCAGCGTGACCCGGGTCGTTACGGACTCCAGCGGCACGGTTATTCACAAGGACACCTGGACTTCGCACTACTCCGTGGTCAACGGCCAGGTGCAGATCGGCGGCTCCCCGCCTCCGTCTCAGTCGCCGTCCCCGTCGCCTGGGGCTTCGACACCGACGCCGGCCACGATCCCAACTCCGTCTTCGTCTCCGTCCCCCACGCGGCGCCGCAAGACCAAGTAGACCGGGGCCCCAGCAGCGCAATCGGCATTTCCGGCGCGCCCGCTGGCGTTGCGGATTGGGAAGGTTCGGGCGCGGCCCGAAACGCGTTGTTGTCCGTGGCGGCGAACGTGGACGGTGGGGTGGCGGCGGGCGTGCTCGGGCCGGTCTCAGTCCCCCGACAGACACGGATCGGCGGCCGACGCCTCGATTGGGCCCGCAGGGCCACCGTGCTCGTAGTTCAGCAGCTGAGGGAAGAGGCGGACCACGGCGAGGAGCCCGACCAGGCACAACACCCAGCCCGACACCACCGAGAACTGCGGCCCCGCCACGGCGGCCACGCCTGCCGCCTCGGCATCGCCCAAGCGCGGCCCGCTCGTGACCACCAGGCTGTACATGGACGAGACACGTCCGCGGAGATGGTCCGGCGTGACCAGCTGGACGATGGAGTTGCGCAGGACGGCGCTGATGACATCGGCGCCACCGGCCACGGCCAGGCAAACTAGGGCCAGCGGAAAGCTGGCCGTGAGGAGTCCAAACGCGACGATAGCGCTGCCCCAGCCCGCGACGGAGGCCACGACGCCGAGACCCGGCCGGCGCACTCGGCTCACCCAGCCGCTGAATGCCGCGCCAACGAGCGCTCCCACTGCCGGAGCGGCATTCATCAGGCCATAACCCGCGGCGCCCGTGTTGAAGACCGTCAAAGCGAGCTGAGGGAACAGGGAGCTCGGCATGCCGAAGACCATCGCGTTGAGATCGATGGCGAAGGTGGCCAGGACGATGCGACGATCGACAGCGAAGCGCAGGCCCTCTGCGATCGACCGCAGGCCAGGCCGGGCCGCCTCCGGATGAGGTGGGATCGGGGCAATCAGCAGCAACGCGATGAGACTGGCCACGAAAGTGGCGACGTCGAAGGCGAAGGCTGCGGCGACGCCGGAAGTGGCGATGATCACGCCCGCGAAGACCGGCCCGGCTACGGATACGGTTTGGCCGCTCAACGTGTTGACCGCGATCGCGGCCGGAAGCCGTTCGCGGGGGACGAGGCGCGGCAGGGCCGAGGATCGGGTGGGTTGATCTACTGCGCCGACGCCCGCGGCAACGAATGCGACCGCGTAGAGGGCCCAGATCGACGGATTGGGCTGGGCTGCGAGGACGGCCAGGCAAAGGCTCGAGCCCGCCAGCAGCGCCTGCGTGGCGATGAGCAGGCGGCGCCGGTCTACCGCGTCGGCGACGGCGCCGCCACCGAGCGAGAAGATGAGGATCGGGACGAGCTGGACGAGGGCCAGAAGCCCGATCGATAGCGAGCTGTGGGTGAGCTGCCACAGCTCGAAGGGGAGGGCCACCACCGTGACCTGGCGGCCCAGGCCGCTGATGAGCTGGCCGAGCCAGATTATCCGGAAATCGCGGTCGAGCCTGACCGGCTCGAGATCGACCAGCAGGCTGCGCAGCTTCGCAACCCGGTTGGTGGAGGTCATAGGCATGGCGCGAAGGATAGGCGAGGGCCGCCGATTCAACGCAACGCGGCCAGCCGACCGCGAGGTCGGTGACCGACCGGACGTCTCCGGCTAGTCGGTCCTCTGTCTAAGGAGGTCGATCGAGACGCACGCCACCCAAAGCAGCAGGCTGAGAAGCGACGCCCATTCAAGGAATGGGACGCCCCAGAGGCCGGTCGGTCGGTTCAGGATGGGACCGTCGGGGTTGGCGGGGTGGTACGTCGAGTAAGCCGCTATGAATGTCCCGAAGACGACAACGACTTCGGCGCCGGGGACGAGCAACCAGCGCGTGAAGCCGGGGCGTCGGGCGGTCAGAAGCCACAGGCTGAAGATGCCGGCGACGAGCCCGCCCGTCAGGAAG
>Ga0116131_1001574_pt1 | contig 13256 bp, 10 predicted proteins | sample June2015DPH_17_1_FD_89734 | JGI IMG/M metagenome (GOLD analysis project Ga0116131, IMG submission 89734) | Peatland microbial communities from SPRUCE experiment site at the Marcell Experimental Forest, Minnesota, USA - June2015DPH_17_100 | ecosystem: Environmental > Terrestrial > Soil > Wetlands...
CCATCTCGCTCGAACAAACGGTCCAGAAGCAGTCTGCGGCTCGGATCCGCCAGCGCCCTGAAGACCTCGTCCACAGGTTGACCATAGGTGACCAGATGGCGTAATTATCCCTTGACTGTATAGGCTGGACCTGCTAGTATTCACACATGGTCACCCCACTGAAAGACAGAAACAACCCCCGTCGGGGCACCGCTTCGGAGTCGGCCTACTCGCTGTTCGAGTTCATTCGTGACTTCGGCGATGATGCCGCGTGCCTCGAATATCTGTGGCGAGAGCGGTACTCGGAAGACGGAGAGCATGCGCATTGCCCGAAGTGTGAGCAGGTGCGGTCGTTCCGCCGTTATCACACGATGCAACAGCGCCAGTCGTGGACTTGCACCGCTTGTGGGCACCACCTTCACCCGACTGCCGGAACGATCTTCGAGAAGTCGTCCACGTCGCTGCATCTGTGGTTTTACGGCATCTATCTCATGACCAGCACTCGATGCGGCATCTCTGCCAAGCAGCTCGAACGCGAAATCGGCGTGACCTACAAGACGGCTTGGCGCATGTTCCACGAAATCCGAAAGATGCTCGCCGAAGACGTTACCGACCTGTCGGGAACGGTTGAGGTTGATGAGACATACGTTGGCGGGAAGCCCCGGTACATGCCTGGCCTGTCGCGCTCTGAGATCACTAGTAGAGCCATCGCGAGCAAAGTTCAGGTCATGGGAATGGTCGAGCGCGGTGGCCGTGTTCGGGCCGACGTTCGCCCGCGATCCCCGCTGCTCTCCAATATCACTGAGCACGTCCTGCCGTCGGCGATGGTCTACTCGGACGAGGCCGCCGCTTACTGGAAGCTCGGCAAGGCCGGGTACGCTCACCGCCGAGTCCACCACTCGATGCGCGTCTATGTCTCGGGCGACGTGCATACCAACACGATTGAAGGCTTCTGGTCGCTGGTCAAGCGCGGGATTAGTGGCGCCTACCACTCCGTGTCTGCGAAGTACCTTCAGCACTACTTCGACGAATACACGTTCCGGTACAACCACCGGGACGAAGACATGTTCGCCCTGGTGGTGCGCCGCGCTTCTAGTCGAGCCTAAGACGGCATGGCGCCAATCGGCTTCCTCGAAACCGGCGTCATCTACTGTGACGACAATCTCCACCGGCTGAGTCAGTTCCCCGCCGAATGCATCGATCTCGTCTACCTCGATCCGCCGTTCTTCTCCAACCGTCACTACGAGGTCATATGGGGCGACGAGGCCGAGGTACGTAGCTTTGAGGATCGGTGGCAAGGCGGCATCCAAGTCTACGTGAACTGGATGCAGGAGCGGATGCTCGAACTGCACCGCATTCTCAAGCCGACCGGCTCCATCTACCTGCACTGTGACTGGCACGCCTCGCATTACCTCAAGGTCATGATGGACGAGGTGTTTGGGCGGCCCAACTTTATAAACGAAGTGATCTGGTACTACGGTCCGAAGGCCACGCAGCGCGTGAGTTCTTTTCAGCACAAGCACGATACGATCTTCCTGTACGGCACCCAGTTGGGCCATCACACCTTCAACCTTCAACTTCAAGAGTACGGCGAGGGAAGCCTGGCCGAGCGGCGAACTCGATACGACCAGGGTGACGATCGGGGTCCATACAGGATGACGACTCGGCGCACCGGGGATGGCTCTAAGGTGAGGGCAAAGGTCTACCTTAAGTCCGGCGTCCCGATGACCGACGTGTGGGACATCCCAGTCATCAACTCCACGTCGAAGGAACGGTTGGGCTACCCGACTCAGAAGCCCGAGGCACTCATGGAACGGATCGTTCTCGCGTCCTCGAATCATGGCGATATCGTGCTTGACCCGTTCTGCGGCTGCGGCACAACCCTGGTGGCAGCCCAACGGCTTGGGCGGCAATGGATAGGAATTGACATCAGTCCGACCGCCGTCAACCTCATGAAACGTCGGCTTGAGAGGATCGGCACCACCGACATCAAGTTGGTCGGCATGCCCGTGACCGAAGCCCAACTGCACGCGCTCAAGCCGTTCGAGTTCCAAAACTGGGTAATCGACAGGATCAACGGCACCCACTCGCCGCGCAAGTCGGGCGACATGGGCATCGACGGCTTTTCGTTCATGCTCCACGAGCCGATCCAGGTGAAGCAGTCCGATGGTATCGGGCGCAACGTTGTGGACAATTTCGAGACGGCCGTCAAGCGAGTCGGCCACGTCAAGGGCTACATCATGGCGTTCAGCTTCGGCCGAGGTGCCTATGAGGAGGTGGCTCGGGCCAGGGCTGAGGCCGGTCTCGACATCCGGCTCGTGAAGGTGTCCGATCTACTCGCTGACAAGGCGGACCTTGTGACTCCCGAACCGGGCATGTTCGGAACCGACCTGCCGCTCCCGTCCGCTCGGGATGCTGACAGCCGCCCGAGTATCGAGGAACTGATAGAGAGCGCGCGGGGTGCGCTGCCGCGCGCCGCAGAGCCGCCAGAGGGCTACGGCTCCGACTGAGCCTTCGGCTCGGGCTTCTGAGACTGTGCGGCCTTCCGTAGAGCCCCTAGCACGTCGCTGCGCTGCGGGACCGGGATCTCATATCCCGTCGGGGTCGCCTGCGTCTTGGCTTTCGTCTTCTTCGGCGTCTTCATTTGCCGGTGCCTCATCGAAGTTGAAGTCGGCCATCTCATATTGGAGTGGCAGATTTGGGTGGCTGATGTTGATGCCCGGCACCTGGCCGTTCAGGTCGATCAGACCATCATCGTAGGTGTCGAGTTGCGGGACGTGGTATCGGACGGCCGTAGCCAAGTGCATAGCGTCTCGGGTCGACAAACCGTATCGCCACAGAAAATCCCGGGCCAACGCGGCGGTCGCGAAATCGAACAGCCTGACGGTTATGTAGGCTCGGTGGAAAAAGCCCTCGATCTTCGCCCGATCGGCAACTGGAATCTCGATAACGGCATGTTTGGCATCCCGTTTGGTCACCTCGACGAGGGAGACTGACGAGGTGACAAGCATGATCTGACCGGCTTCGGCGGTTTTGATAACCGGGGTTACCTCATCCAGCCGATATTGTTCTGGCTTCAGCCACGCGATGAATGGTCCTGCGTCCCAGTAACGGATAGCCCGCTTTGAGGTCATCAGTTGGACAATATACCGCGCACGTCGTCCGCGGTCGGCAGGTCTGCGTCTAGTGGTATCACCGCCAGATCCTCGGCTTTGACGGAGGCGATTTCTCCCGAATCTCGATAGCGGATCTCACCCGTCACCAAGACTCGCCGCTCAATCGCTCGCGCGATATCCTCGACCTTGATCCGGTGCGCGAAATGGCATTCAATCCGCTCGCGTGTCAGGGGGTCGAAGATGTTGAATACGCGCCGGTCATGGACGGTCACGGATTCTAGCTTGCCCTCAACAGTGCCTATCGCCGTGATCGGAGCCACCAGGATTTCTTCTATATGTGTTTTGATGATTGGCGTGATGCTCAATGCCCCGGCGGCATTACCTACTCGGATAGGCATCTCCTCATCCGCCAAGGAGGCAAACTCGCAGGCGGCCTCCAACACCCGATCCGTATAGAACTCAGGTCGTTCGGCCCCACTATGAAGCACCCGCAATCCGAGAGATGCTGCCCGCTTGATAGCAGGGGGAAGATCAGGAGGCGTCCTATCCGACAGTGCCTCAGTGTCCAGGGCGAAATCCAAGCTGCTGGCATGAACGCTCCGGACGACCCACTCCACTGGGTCCCGCGTCGTATCGGCCATGGACTTTCCAAGCTCATGCAGGAAAGCCATGAACGTCTCTTGGATCTTGAGGAGACGCGCCATAGGGACATCTGTCGAGTGAATGATCAGATGCAGTTCGGAGTCTTCTTCTGAGTGCTTGATCTCCACGGGTGTCCCTTCCCCTGTACGGGACGAGCCTACCACCCGGGAATCCAGCCTGTCACGCTCAATCATTGTCGCACATCCTCTACACTGAAGGGATAATTACGCCAGATGGTCACATGTCAACGGAGTCGCGGCCGCCGGGACGCCGGCCCACCGAACAGAGGACGCAACCCTATTGGCGGGCCGTGCTCGTACCGAAACGGCCAGGCCTCCTGGCTGTGGTCCGGTGTCTCGAAACCTCCGGAGGTGTTACCTTCTAGACGGGTCGCGCCCGGCCTCCGGACGCGGTCCCTCAGCCCGACCCTTACGCGGCATGCCCGCGACCTGCAGATGGGTGTTGTTCCGCATGAGTCCACGCTGGCGCGGTTGCCTGATCGAGATCGCCGAGACGATCGTTCTGACCGTCGTCATCTTCGTCGTCGTTCAGCATTTCGTGGCCCAGCCGTACCAGATCCTGCAGGTCTCGATGGAGAACACGCTCCAGCCGGGTCAGTACGTTCTTGTCGACAAGATCTCGCCGGCCATCAGCGACTACAAACGTGGCGACGTCATCGTCTTCGAGCCGCCGCAGGGCTACACGGAGAATGGGCAGAACGTCCCGTTCATCAAGCGGGTGATCGGTGTGGCCGGCGATCTGGTCGAGATCCAGAACGACTCGGTCTATGTCAACGGCGTCAAGCTCGACGAGCCGTACGTGTATGAAGGGCAACCGACCACGCCGCTCACCGGCCAATCGAGCTGGCGCGTCCCGGCGGGTGACCTGTTCGTTCTCGGCGATCACCGCGAGGCTTCGCAGGATTCGCGCGTCTTCGGGCCGATACCGAAGTCGAGCGTCATCGGGCGGGCGTGGCTGCGGTACTGGCCACTTTCGCAGTTCGGCTGGGTCTCTCCGGCGACGTACGCCGGCGTTCCCAATGGGTCGCCCGCGCCTTCGATCGAGTCCCCGGCGTCGCCCGCCCCGACACAATAGGCGGCCGGCAAGCGCGCTGCGCCGCTGCTCGGCCGAAGCGACCGTTGCGGAGGCGCTCAGCCGGCCTGCTCGAGCTCGTAGGCTTCGGGCTTGCGGGCAGCCAGCCGTTCGACCACCCCAAACCACGACCGTTCCAGCGCCTCGAGCTCCAGGCCTTCGGCCAGGACGTGGTCGAGGGGTTCGCGCAGCAGGTGGTCGGCCTCTCGCCAGAGCGTGATCGGCTCGATCAGTCGTTCGAGCGCCCGCACGATCGGATTGGGGCTGCGGACGTGCTCGACGAGCAGGAGCCGGCCGCCCGGGCGCAGCACCCGCACGGCCTCGGACACGGCCTGACGGTCGTCGGGAATCGTGCACAGGACGAAGCTGAAGACGACCGTGTCGAAGCGATCTTCGGGGAAGGGGAGGGCGGCCGCGTCGCCCTGCCGCAGTGTCGCGTCGAGACCGAGGTCCTGCGCGCGTCTCTGCGCTACTCGCAGGGCCACGCCGCTCAGCTCGATCCCGGTCAGATGCACGTCGGCCGAATAGAACGGCAGCGTTCGGCCACGGCCAACGCCGATCTCGAGGATCTCGCCCTCGGCCTGCCCGCACAGCCAGCGCAGATTGGCGTCGCCTCGGGCAGGTGAGGACGACCCAGCTCGGCGGTCGTAGATGCGGCGGATTCGCTCCGTCTCGGAGCCTCGCACGGGCATACGTCCACGGTAACCACTCCCTTCGCAGGCGGAAAGAGGCGTGGGCAAAGCCGAGCCGTCACGGACGACAAATCCCGCGGCGCCAGGGGCGCCAACCAGGTCGGGGTAGCCCCGGTCGCTCGATCGACCGGGCATCGTAGCTAGTAGTCGGGCAGGACCGACTCGCCGAACATCAGGTACTTGTCGACGGCGCGGGCCGCCAGGCGACCTTCGTTGATGGCCCAAACCACCAGCGACTGACCGCGCGAGCAGTCGCCGGCCGCGAAGACGCCCGGAGCGGTAGTCATGAAGTCTTCGTCGTGGACGATGTTGCCGCGGTGGTCGAGCTTGCAGCCGAAGGCGGTCGGGAGGGCCGGCTCGGGGCCGACGAAACCCATCGCGATGAGCACCAGGTGGGCCGGCAGCGAGTTCTCCGTCCCCGCGCATTCGCGCATCTCGGGCCGGCCGCCAGCGGTGTGGGCCCATTCGATGTCGACTGTTTCAATCGCCCTGACCCGACCCGCCTCGTCGCCCACGAACCGGCGCGTGTTCACCAGGTACCGTCGCGGATCCGCGCCCCACAGGGCAGCGGCCTCCTCCTGACCGTAGTCGAGCTTGTAGACCTTGGGCCACTGCGGCCACGGGTTGTCGGCCGCCCGGGTCTCCGGCGGCCGGGGCAGTATTTCGAGCTGGACGACGCTCTTCGCGCCCTGGCGGATCGCCGTACCCACACAGTCCGTGCCGGTGTCGCCGCCGCCGATGACGATCACGTTCTTGCCCGCCGCCGATATGGGCGTTGCCGGACCGCCGAGCAGTGTCCTTGTGCTGGCGACCAGGAAGTCCATGGCGAAATGGACACCCGCCAGCTCGCGACCCTCGACCTTGAGGTCGCGCGGGATCGTGGAGCCGGTCGCCAGGACTATCGCGTCGAAATCGTTGGCCAGCTCTTCGGCCGCGACGTCCTCCCCGACGGCCGTGCCCCTCACGAAACCGATCCCCTCGGCCTCGAGCAGCCTAACGCGCCGTTCCACGACCGCCTTGTCGAGCTTCATGTTCGGGATGCCGTACACCAGCAAACCGCCGATCCGGTCGCTGCGCTCGTAGACCGTGACCATGTGGCCGGCCTTGTTGAGCTGGGCGGCCGCGGCCAGGCCCGCCGGGCCGCTGCCGACGACCGCGACTTTCATGCCGGTCCGGGCCAGGGGCGGCTCGGGGACGACCCAGCCCTCGAGGAAGGCTCGTTCGATGATCTCGTTCTCGATGGTCTTGATGGTTACGGGCGGCTGGTCGATGCCCAGGGTGCAGGAGCCTTCGCACGGGGCCGGGCAGACGCGACCGGTGAACTCCGGGAAGTTGTTCGTCCTGTGAAGTCGGATGATCGCCTCGCGCCACTGACCCCGGTAGACTAGGTCGTTCCACTCCGGGATCAGGTTGTGGACCGGGCAGCCGAGAGCCAGGCCGTTGACTAGCGCGCCGGCATGGCAGTACGGGATGCCGCAATCCATGCACCGGGCACCCTGCTGGCGCAGAGTCGCCTCTTCGTAACCGGGGTGTGATTCGCTCCAGTCCTTGAGCCGCTCGAGGGGCGCCCGGACGTGGGCCGGCTCGCGCCCGAACTCCATGAAGCCCGTCGATTTGCCCATCGTCAGTTCCCCGCGACCCGGCGCGCGTCCATGACGTTCTCCTCGAAGGCGGCCATCTCGGCTTCGTCCGGCGAGAGCCCCTTCTCGCGAATCCTGGCCTGCGCCTCTATGACCCGGCGATAGTCGTTCGGAACGACACGTATGAACCGGCTGACGGTCGTCGGCCATTCGTGGAGGAGCGCCTTCGCCCGTGTGCTACCGGTGTACGCGACGTGGCGTTCGAGGAGCCTGCGAACCTCGGCCCCTTCTGCCGGGTCGGACAGCGGGAAGAGCTGGACCATCTCCTTGTTGCAGACGCGCTCGAAACCTCCACCTGCGGCCCCACCCTCGCCGCTCTCGTCCAGGACGTAGGCCACGCCACCGGACATTCCGGCAGCAAAGTTACGTCCGGTCTTGCCGATGACGACGACCCGACCGCCGGTCATGTACTCGCAACCGTGATCGCCGACGCCCTCCACGACGGCATTGACGCCGGAGTTACGGACGCCGAACCGCTCGCCGGCGATGCCGCGGATGTAGGCTTCGCCGGACGTCGCGCCGTAGAACGCCACATTGCCCGCGATGACGTTCTCTTCGGCCAAGAAAGTGGATTCGCGCGGCGGATAGAGGACGATCTTGCCGCCCGACAGGCCCTTGCCGATGTAGTCGTTGGCATCGCCTTCGAGCGTCATGGAGATGCCCTTCGGGATGAACGCCCCGAAGCTCTGCCCGGCGGAGCCGCGGAAGTGGAGGTTGATCGTGTCCTCTGGCAGGCCCGCCCCGCCGTAACGACGGGTGACCTCGGAGCCGAGCGTCGTGCCGACGACGCGGTTGACGTTCCGGATCGGCAGCTCCGCTTCGACGCGCTCGCCGCGATCGAGAGCCGGTTTGCACAGCGGGATCAGGGTGGTGGCGTCGAGCGAGACGTCGATGTTGTGCTCCTGACCGATCTGGCAGGTCCGCAGGGTCGTCTTGGGCACCTGCGGCTGAAACAGGATACGGCTGAAGTCGAGGTTGTGAGCCTTCCAGTGGTCGATCGCCCGTCGCATCTCGAGCCGCTCGGAGTGGCCGACCATCTCCTCCAGTGTCCGGAAGCCGAGCTGGGTCATGTACTCGCGGACTTCCTGGGCGACGAAGGTCATGAAGTTGACCACGTACTGCGGGTCCCCGGTGAAGCGCTTGCGGAGCTCAGGGTCCTGCGTTGCGATGCCGACCGGGCAGGTGTTCAGATGGCAGGCCCGCATCATCACGCAGCCGAGGGTGACGAGTGGAGCCGTGGCGAAGCCGAACTCCTCGGCGCCGAGCAGAGCACCGATGACGACGTCACGGCCGGTCTTCATCTGGCCATCGACCTCGACCGCCACGCGCGATCGCAGGTCGTTCATGAGCAGAACCTGGTTCGTCTCGGCGATTCCGAGCTCCCAGGGCAGACCGGCGTGCTTGATTGACGACAGAGGCGAGGCGCCGGTGCCACCGTCGTGGCCGCTGATCAGGATGACGTCGGCGTGGGCCTTGGCGACGCCCGCGGCGATGGTCCCGACGCCGACCTCGGATACCAACTTCACGGATATGCGGGCCGCGGTGTTGGCGTTCTTGAGATCGTGGATCAGCTCGGCCAGGTCCTCGATCGAGTAGATGTCGTGGTGGGGTGGCGGGCTGATCAGGCCGACGCCCGGAGTCGAATGGCGGACCTTCGCGATCCAGGGATAAACCTTGTGGCCGGGCAGCTGACCGCCCTCGCCGGGCTTGGCGCCCTGGGCCATCTTGATCTGGATCTCGCGGGCGCTCACGAGGTACTCGCTCGTGACGCCGAAGCGGCCCGAGGCGACCTGTTTGATGGCGCTCTTCAGCGAGTCGCCGTTGGGCAGGATCTCGAAGCGGGCCGGATCTTCGCCCCCTTCGCCCGTGTTCGACTTGGCCCCGAGGCGGTTCATCGCGATCGCCAGCGCCTCGTGGGCCTCGCGCGAGATCGAGCCGTAGCTCATCGCCCCGGTCTTGAAGCGCTTGACGATCGATTCGACCGGCTCCACTTCGTCGATCGAGAGGGCGTGGCGATGATTCGGCTTGAAATCCATCAGGCCGCGCAGCGTGCACAGGCCGGCGGGCTGGTTGTCGATGAGCTTCGAGTACTCCTTGAATGCGGGGTAGCTTCCGCTCCGGGTTGCGTACTGGAGCTGCGAGATCGAGAGCGGGTTGAAGAGATGCTGCTCGCCCCCGACCCGGTACTGGAGGTTACCGCCGACGCCGAGCTGCTTGTGGTAGATCGGCCGCTTGGGCGGGTACGCTCGATCCTGGCGCATCTTCACTTCTCGCGCGATGACGTCGATGCCGACGCCGCCGATGCGGGTGGGCGTCCAGGTGAAGTACTCGTCGATGAAGTCCTGGTTGAGCCCGACGGCCTCGAAGACCTGGGCCCCGTGGTAGCTCTGGATGGTGCTGATGCCCATCTTCGAGATCACCTTGACGATGCCCTTGGCGATTGCTTTGCGGTACTTCTTCTCGGCGAGCTCGGCGGAGCCGCTGATCATGCCCAGGCGAACCTGGTCGTGGACCGTCTCGAAGGCGAGGTATGGGTTGACCGCGCTGGCGCCATAGCCGATCAGCAGGGCGAAGTGATGCACTTCCCGGGGCTCGCCGGACTCGAGGACGAGACCGACTTGAGTGCGAGTGCCCGCCCGCACCAGGTGGTGATGGACTGCCGACACGGCAAGGAGAGCCGGGATCGGGGCTTCGTTGGCGTCGTGGCCGCGGTCCGAGAGGATGATGACGTTGTGGCCCTCGGAGATCGCCTCGGATGATCGGTCGAGCAGCTGCTCGATGGCTTTGCGCAGGCCGGCGCCGCCGTCGGCGACCCGGAAGAGGATCGGCAGCGTGATCGTCTTGAAGCCGTGGGGACCGCCCGTGGACAGGCCGCGGATCTTCTCCAGCTCTTCGTTCGAGAGGACCGGCGAGGGCATCTCGAGCTGGTGCGCAGAGCGCGGATCCGGCTCCAGGAGGTTGCCCTCCGGACCGATCGCCATCTCGGTCGCCATGATGATCTCTTCGCGAATGGCGTCGATCGGCGGGTTGGTGACCTGGGCGAATAGCTGCTTGAAGTAGGAATAGAGCAGCTGCGGCCGTTCCGACAACACGGCCAGAGCGACGTCGTCGCCCATTGCACCAACGGGCTCGGTGCCGGTGGCGGCCATCGGGTTGATGAGGATGCGAACGTCTTCGGCGGTGTATCCGAAGACCTCCTGGCGGCGCAGAACTGTCTCGTGGTCCGGCTCGATGACGCGCGGTGGCGGCGGAAGCTCAGTCAGCTTGACAAGCCACTCTCGAACCCACTCTCCGTATGGGTGTTCGGTTGAGACGCGGCGCTTCAGCTCGTCGTCCGAGACGATGCGTCCTTCGGCCGTATCGACCAGGAACATCCGGCCCGGCTTCAGGCGGCCCTTGGCCACCACCCGGTCGGGCGGGATGTCGAGCACGCCGGCCTCCGAGGCCATCACGACGCGGCCGTCAGCCGTTATCCAGTACCTGGCTGGGCGGAGGCCGTTGCGATCCAGCGTGGCGCCGACCCGAATGCCGTCGGTAAAGGCGATCGACGCCGGCCCGTCCCACGGCTCCATCAGGCATGAGTGGAATTCGTAGAATGCCCGCTTCTCCGGGGCCATCGACTCGTGATGCTGCCAGGGCTCCGGCACCATCATCATCAGAGCGTGGGCCAGCGAGCGGCCCGACAGGTAAAGCAACTCCAGGACGTTGTCGAGGATGGCCGAGTCGGAGCCTTCGGTATCGATGGCCGGGAGAGCCTTGGTCAGCTCATCGCCGAACGCTGTCGAGCTGAATTGAGACTCGCGCGCGTGCATCCAGTTGACGTTGCCGCGAAGGGTGTTGATCTCGCCGTTGTGTGAGATGTAGCGGTACGGATGAGCTCTCGGCCAGGACGGAAAGGTGTTGGTCGAGAAGCGCGAGTGGACCATGGCGATGGCGCTCTCAACGCGCTCGTCGGCGAGGTCGGGGTAGAAGACGCGCAGCTGCGAGGCGTTGAGCATGCCTTTGTAGACGATAGTCCGGCAGCTGAGCGACGGGATATAGAAGTCGCCGCGCGCCGGAATCGCCGAGCGCGAGACGGCTTTCTCGACCAGGCGGCGGACGATGTAGAGCTTGCGTTCGAAGGCGAGGTCCTCGACCAGGCGCTCCGGGCGATCGACGAAGACCTGGCGAATGAGAGGCTGTGCTGCTCTGGCGCTGGCACCGAGGCCCGAATTCTCGGTTGGAACGTCACGCCAGCCCAGGAGGTGCAGGCCCTCGTCGGCGATGACCTGCTCGAATAGACGGAAGCACTCGACGCGCCCGGACTTGTCCTGGGGCAGGAAGACCATGCCGACGCCATAACCGCCCTTGCCGCGGAGCCGTACGCCGGACCTGGCGGCGACGTCGGCCAGAAAGCGGTGTGGGATCTGGATCGTCAGGCCTGCGCCGTCGCCGGTGTTCTTCTCGGAGCCGGTGGCGCCGCGATGCTCGAGGTTGACGAGGACGGTCAGGGCGTCGCGCACGATGTCGTGAGAAGGGCGGCCGGCGATATCGACGACGAAGCCGAAGCCGCACGCGTCGTGCTCAAACCTGGGATCGTATAGCCCCTGGGCCCGCGACCCGCCTGTCTGCCTCAATCTGCGCCGTCCTCGTTCGACTGCGTCAGAACCGTTCTCCAGCCCCCGCGGCGGCGACAGCGGTGCCTGCTCCTACGCAGGGGAGCCGTCTTCCGTCGCGGAGACCCGAGTGTCGATTAGCGACCGGTCCCAGGTCAAGGTTGGAAAGGTTGCGAATCGGTTCCGAACGATGGGGAAGCTTCGCGCTCACCTGCCTTGACTTGGGTCGCCAGCAGTTCGGTCCGCGCTCGGCGATGGAATCGCGATAGACTTCCGACGCCCCGTCGTCATCCTTCCGGAGGGGTGCGAACACGGACGCGAGAGGTCCAGGGGTCGCCAGGCATCGTCAGGAGGGTCGGCATTGTCGCCACAGACGCGCCGCGGCCGGGCCGCAACAAGCAGCCATCGCAAGTCGCCGTCGCGTGGCCCCGTCGAGGCCGCCAAGGAGCAGGTCGCGGCGCCCGAAGAAGCGGTCGAAGCGGAAGCGCCGGCCGTCGCGCCGCCTGCGCCCAGGGGCGTACGTCGCCGCGGCGCGGCCAGGGTGGGTAGGAGTTCCGGGTTTCGCAACGCGGTGCGCTACACCCGGGCCTACATCCCGCTGTTCGTCGCCTTTTTAGGGCTCTTCGCCGCGGTGTGGATCTACAGGAGCTTCATCAACCCGCCGGCGCCGGAGCCGCAGCAGGTTTGGACGAGGATCGAGGCCAAATACACTCCTCAGATTGATGCTGCCCGCCTCAAGATCGACGATCCGAAGAGCGACTTCGCGACCAAGATCGCGGGGTTTACCGCCCTTCGTGACGCCCTGAAGGGCTGGATGGGCGAACTGACACCGATCACGGACTGGACGGTTGGTGCGACCTCGTCCGCCGACTACGCCTCGGCCAGCACGGCAGGCCAGGACATCCTGTCGCTGATCCAGTCCGGAAACCAGGAGGTCACGGATCTGGACCAGGTCGTGACCGCCAAGACCGAGGCCGACATCGCGGCACACGCAGACGTGCTGGCCTCCGACGACTCGACGTTCCAGCAGGGCTGGGCTCAGGTCCGCCAGGACTTCGGCCTGGCCGTGCCGTCGTCACAGCCGACGCTGGCATTGCCCCCGGCTCCGAGCCCGTCCGCTTCGCCGGGTGCCTCCGGTTCACCGGCCCCCTCGGGTAGTCCGGTTGCTTCGCCGACTCCCGGCGGATCCGCGTCGGCCGGTCCCTCGGCGTCGGCCAATGCATCGGCGTCGCCAACGGCCAAGCCCAGCTAGACATGCCCTTCGCCGGCGCGGTACCTGCGGCCGTAGCCCAAAGTACGGCTTGTGGCAGTTGGGTGGAGTCTGTACGGTTCGCGTCGCTTCAGGCCCGGGGCGGACCGTACCCACGCAATCGCCGAGCCGATCCTTGTTGATGCATCGCAGAGGAACCGATGGCTGCCGTGGCTGCTAACGAACTCGGTCCCATGCTCACCGCGAGCGAAGTGGCTGAGATGCTTCACCTGCACGTGAACACGGTGAAG
>Ga0116131_1001583_pt1 | contig 13182 bp, 6 predicted proteins | sample June2015DPH_17_1_FD_89734 | JGI IMG/M metagenome (GOLD analysis project Ga0116131, IMG submission 89734) | Peatland microbial communities from SPRUCE experiment site at the Marcell Experimental Forest, Minnesota, USA - June2015DPH_17_100 | ecosystem: Environmental > Terrestrial > Soil > Wetlands...
CGCGCGATTTTTGATGTGTGTCCTTCGCCGCCGCTGCACATGTCGGAATTCGCGGCCCAGAATCTGATCGACCTCGCGCGTGCCTGGGTTCCCGCGGAGATCGTCGCCATGCCGCTGTCGGGAGCGGCTGCTCCCGCGACCTTGGCCGGCACGGTCGTCCAACATGCCGCCGAATGTATCAGCGGCATCACCATTCATCAGTTGGCGCAGCCCGGCGCGCCCGTGGTTTGGGGCGGGGCGCCCGCCATCTTTGACATGCGCAGTGGCATCACCCCGATGGGCGCTGTCGAAACCGCTATGTTGAATATCGCTTCCGCGCAAGTGGCGAAATCGTTTGGCCTGCCCACGCACGGCTACTTGATCGGCAGCGACGCAAAATGGATGGATGCGCAAGCGGGCCAGGAAAGTGGCATTGCAGCGATCCTGGGCGCGCTCGGCGGGATTAATATGATCTCCGGGGCAGGCATGCTGGATTCGCTGGCATGCCACAGTGCGGAAAAACTTGTGTTGGATGCGGAATCCATTGCCATGGCGCAGCGCCTTTTGCAGGCTGTCCAGCCACGCACGGAATCGCTGGCCTTGGAAATGTTCGCAAGGGCCGGGGCACAGGGCGATTTCCTGAAAATTCCGGAAACGCGGAAGTATTTTCGGATGGAACAGCATCTTCCCTCAAGAGTGATTGACCGCGGCTCGCTCCATTCCTGGGAACAATCAGGGAAAAGAGATGCCTTTGCGCGCGCCTGCGATCGCGTGAAAGAACTTCTGGCGGCCTACAAACGGCCTGCCATCTCGCCCCACGTGGAAGACAATTTACGCGCCATCGTTACTGAACACGCAAAACGCGCCGGCATGGCGCATCTGCCGGGAATCTGACGGCGAAGAGCTGAATCGAGCGCTTTCCACATGACACAGAATCTCATCTCGAGCGAGCCCACGCAGATCCTCAGCGATTGGCAACTTGCCATCACCGTGGACATGGTATTGCGCGGCCAGGGAGCGGAACCTCAGAAAATTCGCGCCCGCCAGCCTCAACTTATTACGCTGGCAGAACGATCGATCGCCGAAGGCAACGGCTTGATTCATCCGCAGGTGGCTTTTCGTCGCCTGGACATTTGTGGAGTCTCTCGGTCTTGCGTGACGCTGAGAGGTGGCAGCGAGTTGAACGGATTTGGAATTGCGCGGAAGCTCGCCGGATGCCAGGGAGTTTTTCTCGCCGTGGCCACACTCGGGAAGGAACTGGAAGCGGAAATGGACAAGGCGTCGCAAGCCGATTTGCCCTGGCAGTTTGCTCTGGACGGTTTTGGCACCGCTGCGATTGGTGCTCTCTCCAATGCCGCTTGCCGTTTTTTTGCTGAGCTGGCTGCGCGGGAGGGTCTGCGCGCCACAAGTCAGTTCTATCCCGGCATGCGCGGATGGCCGCTCGCCGAGGGCCAGACGCAAATCTTCTCTCTAGTGGATGCGCATTCGATCGGAGTTGCTCTCAATCCCTCATTTTTGATGGTGCCGCGCAAATCGCTTTCCCTCGCCGCGGGGTTCGGTACCCACGCGCAGCCCGCTGGTCACCTTTGCGACGAATGCAGTGTCTCTGCGAAATGCCGCCACAAACCGATTGACCGCTGAATTGCTCCATGGCCAACCGCGCACAAAACTTTATCGTCGACCTGCAACCCATTGGACGCCGCGCAGAAATTTCGCCGGGAGAGACACTGCTGTCGGCTGCGCAATCCGTTGGCGTGGAATTACAGGCGGTTTGCGGCGGCGTTGGGACCTGCGGCCAGTGCAAGGTGCGCCTCGCCGCAGGCTCGCTCTCCGCGCCCACTTCGCAAGAGAGGGAGAAACTTGGGCAGGAACTTCTGGAAGTGGGCTGCCGGCTTGCATGCCAGGCCATACCGGTGAGTCACGTTACCCTGGAGATTCCGCCGGAGTCTCTCACTTCCTTGCAACGCGTTCAGGTCGATGGCCTTGACCTCGGCGTGTCGCTGGACCCACTGGTCGTGCCTTTTGACCTCACAGTTGACGCCTCGCTCCCCGGCAAACTCCGGGAAACCATCAATGAAGCCGCGGGCCAGGATGTGCGGCCGGGCGCGGAGAGCTTTGAACAGTTGGCGAAAACTGCGAAGCAGTTCGCAGGGCACGTGCGCGTGACTGTCAACAAGGAGTCTTCACCATTTACGATTGTCAGCATTCTTCCGGAAAAGACCCGCATCTTCGGCCTTGTGGTCGATCTTGGAACAACGAAACTCGCATCGTACCTCGTGGATTTGGAAACGGGCAAAACGCTCGCCCAACGTGGCTTGATGAATCCTCAAATTGCCTATGGCGAGGACGTTATCAGCCGCATTTCTTATGCGAGCCATTCGGGCGGGGCAGCGAAGCAGTTGCAACGCAAGGTTATCGAGACGCTGAACCAGATGGCACGGGAATTTTGCAGCGATCTCACCATCACGCCGGAACAAATCGTGGAGATGGTCGCCGCCGGAAACACCGCCATGCACCATTTCTTTGCGGGCCTGCCCGTTCAGCAGTTGGGCATGGCACCCTACCTGCCCGCAACGACTACGCCACTTCATCTGGCTGCGCGTGATCTCGGCCTGGAGATTGCCTCCGGTGCCGCTATTTACACCCCGTCTAACATCGCCGGTTATGTGGGTGGCGATCACGTGGCCATGCTTATTGGCATCGGCACCGGCTCTCGCAAATCGAATCCTCCGTTTTTGGCGATCGACATCGGCACCAATACCGAAATTACTCTGAGCGTGCACGGCCGCCTGTTGACTTGCTCGTGTGCCTCGGGGCCTACCTTTGAAGGGGCGCATATAAGGCACGGGATGCGCGCCGCCCCGGGCGCCATCGAACGCGTTCTTTTCGAGCGCGGTGCCATCCAGATCTACACGATTGAGCGGCGTCTTCCCATCGGCATCTGTGGCTCCGGAATTCTCGACACGATTGCAGCCCTCCTCGAGGCCGGCGTTCTGGAGTTGCGCGGAAATTTTCGTAAAGGCGCGGAACGTGTGCGGCAAACCAGTGGTGGCGGTGAGTTTCTTCTGGTCAGTGCAGAGAACTCGGGCAGCGGAGGCGAAATCGTCCTGACGCGGCAGGACATCAGCGAGATTCAGTTTGCTAAGGCCGCGATTCGCGCAGGCATTGAGGTGCTTCTCGAAGTGGGCGGTGTGGACGCGTCGACTTTGGAAGAATTTATCATTGCCGGCGCTTTTGGCAGCTATCTGGATGTGCAGAGCGCCATGCGTATCGGGTTATTTCCGAAAATTCCCCTTGGCAGATTCCGCCAGGTTGGCAACGCCGCGGGGATTGGCGCCAGGCAAATGCTCATTTCCGGCTCTCAGCGGCGCTTGGGCGAGTCGCTTGCCAAACAGGTCGAATATGTTGAACTGGCCACTCACCCTCATTTTCAGGACAAGTTTGCGCAGAGCCTATTCTTCTGAGGCATTGGCCAAGCCGCTTCCCGCTCGAAACGCCAGATCCCGGGCCAGCACACGAACAAAATCCGGGCCTGTTCCGCAGCAACCTCCAACGAATGTCGCCCCTGCGTCCGCGAGTTCTTTTACCGCCGCGGCGAATTCCTCGGGTGTCGTCTTGTATTTCACAATGCCGCCCACCATTTCAGGCAATCCCGCATTCGGCTTGATCCATATCGGCAGACGGCACGCCGCCACAAGACGCTTGCAGATCGCCACGTACTCCCGTGCGCCGACCCCGCAATTGGCTCCGATACCATGCACACCTTCGCTCACGAGAGCGATGGCCACTTGCTCGGGCGTCGCGCCCATGATTGTCCGGTCGCGATTCTTCCCGGAATCGTAGACGAACGAAACAATCACGGGCAAGCCTGTCTCGAGAGCCGCAGCCGCCGCAATCCTGGCTTCCGTCACATCAATCATTGTTTCGATCAGAAGGGCGTCGGGACTTTCTTCTGCCAGCGCCTGGGCCTGCACGGAAAATGCGTCGTGGAGTTGTTCTGGCGTGACTTCTTTCGTCACAAGCATTCTTCCACTCGGGCCAATCGAGGCAAATACCAGCGCCACGTGCCCCGCTGCTTCTCGCGAGATCTTTACGCCGGCGCGGTTGATCGCCGCGCACTGGCCGTCCAGCCCATGCGGCGCAAGACTAATTGGATTCGCGCGAAAGGTGTTGGTCAGAATCACCTTGCTTCCGGCTTGGATGTAGCTCTCCGCGACCTGACGAACCGATTCAGGTCTTATGAGATTCCATTCGTCCAGACAGGAACCCAAGGGTGCACCGAGCTTCTGCAATTCGGTACCCCAGGCGCCATCGGCCAGGGTCAACGTTCCGCGAACGCAATCCGTAAAGTTCATAGAGCTTCTTCGACGTGGAATTTAATCTCCCAGTATACTCCCGCAGGCAGCAGGAATTTCCTCCTGAGTTGACAGAAAACGCGTCAGAAAAAGTGCCTGCAAAATCCTTTTTGTAAAGGTTGTCTGTGCTTCGCCAGGGTCATAAGATGATAGCCACGTGGACATGACCATCCTCGCGAAAGCAATCCAAACCGAATGGCAGGCGCAAAGGAAATGAAACTTCTAGGGATCGACGTCGGGACTGGCGGGACTCGTGCGGTATTGATCGATCAATCGGGGCGCGTCGTTTGCAGCGCAACTGCAGAGCACGCTCCCATGAGCTCTCCGCAAATTGGCTGGGCCGAGCAGGACCCGCAGGACTGGTGGAGGGCGGCATGCCTCGCCATCGCCGAATGCCTGGCAAAAGGCGGTGTGCAGCCCGGCGAGATTGACTCGATCGGCCTGACGGGGCAAATGCACGGCCTCGTCCTTCTCGATGAACACGACAACGTGCTGCGCCCTTCGATCATCTGGTGCGACCAACGCACCGGCGAAGAGTGCCGCGAAATCACGGAGCAGGTCGGCGCCCGCCGGCTGATTGAGCTCACCGCCAACCCAGCGTTGACGGGTTTCACTCTTCCGAAGATCTGGTGGGTGCGTCGGCATGAACCGCAAATCTGGGCGCGCGTTCGCTCCATCCTTCTGCCGAAGGACTATGTGCGGCTTCGCCTGACCGGTGCGCGCGCCATCGATGTCGCCGATGCTTCCGGGACTCTCATGCTCGATGTCGTCAACCGCCGGTGGTCCCAACCGATCCTCAAGATTTCGCAGTTGGACGAGCAACTGCTTCCGAAAGTTTACGAATCGCCCGAAATCACCGGGCGGACTTCCGAAGAGGGCGCTCGCGCCACCGGACTTCGCGCCGGGATTCCCGTCGTCGCGGGCGCCGGTGATCAGGCGGCTGGTGCGGTGGGCATGGGAATCGTCAAGGCCGGCGCGGTCAGTGCGACCATCGGCACCTCCGGCGTGGTTTTCGCGGCAACCAGCAAGCCGGTGCTGGAGCCAGGGGGGCGCATTCACACATTTTGTCACGCCATTCCCGATCGCTGGCACGTGATGGGAGTAACGCAGGGCGCCGGGCTCTCTCTACGATGGTTCCGCGATCAATTTGGCGCTGGCAAAGACGATGGCCGCGATCCCTATGACCGGTTAATGGATGAAGCGGCGAAAACTCCGCCGGGTGCGAAAGGACTCCTCTGGGCGCCCTATTTGATGGGTGAACGCACTCCCCATCTCGATCCTGATGCGCGCGGCGGACTCGTCGGAATCACCGCGCAACATTCCCGCGCGCACGTGATTCGCGCCATTCTGGAAGGTGTGGCTTTCAGTCTTCGCGATTCCTTGACACTCTTCAAGGAGATTGGTGTGCCCATTGAATCCATTCGCTTGGGTGGCGGAGGCGCGCGCTCCGCCTTGTGGCAAAAGATCCAATCCGATATTTACGGCATGCCCGTGGAATTGATTGAAGCGGAAGAAGGCGGGGCCTACGGAGCCGGCTTGCTCGCGGGCGTTGGTGTCGGCGCATGGCCTTCCGTCGAAAGGGCTTGTGAGACCGTCGTCCGCGTCGCCAAGACCGTTCGGCCCGACCCGAAAACTGTTTCGCTGATGAACCTACAATACGCGGAGTACCGCAAGCTGTATCCAGCACTAAAGGGAATTCGATACAAGTTCTAGCCAGGGGCTCGCCGGGCGCCAGGTTCTCGTGCCAACTCCTCCTTGGCGGACGAATGCCCGCGAAGTTCTTGCACGCTGCACGGCTCGCAGCGCCAATAACTATCGACCGTGGCCCCAACCTCGGATTGCCTTCTCCGCGGCGGCTGGCATCTCAGTTTGGATGGCCGGCGTTTTTTCTCCCGAAGCTGAGAATGTCCCGAAAATCGGGCCTCCGTTCGCCCAAAGCAAGTACCAGTAGTTTTAAAGCATCTGCACCCCACCTTCCAAGTGCTCTCCCCGCCCTATTTCTCCCATAGGGGACCTATTTAGTCCACTAATTCTCTTGACTTGCAGAGCCACCCAAGCCAGAATGTCGCCTGTTTTGCCCGGCTTGGTTTCGTGGCGCTGTCCCCAAACCCTGTGTCTTTCATTACTGCAGTGAATGGTTGGCCATTCTTTGATGAGAACTGTCTATCTGGAGAGGAACTAATGAAAACGCTTCACACCCCAGCCCGGATTTTCATTCTGGCTCTGTTGGTCGTACTCGCTGGCGCAACTCTCACGCGTGCGCAGGCACAGTTTAGCTATACAGATTTCAGCTCGACGGCCGGCTTGCAATTGAATGGCAGCGCCGCCGCGGCCAACAATGGGTCTGCTAATGTTCTGCGGCTCACTCCTGGAACTTACGATCAGAACGGCAATGCGTGGTACACCACCCAGATTCCGTTGAGTGCCGGTTTCACCAGCACTTTCACTTTTCAGTTCACGGGAGAGGGTGGCTCCGGAGGACACGCGGACGGAATTGCATTTGTGATCCAGGGTGCCCCCGGCGGAATTCATGCTGGGGGATACTACGGCGGTGGGATCGGCTACGGCGACGATGATGCCAATGACAATCCATCTGCGGGTATTCCCAATAGCGTGGCCATCGAGCTTGACACCTATCAGAACGGCTGGGATCCCAACAACAATCACATCGCCGTGATGAGCTGCGGATCAGGTAACAACAGCCAGCACCATGGTCTGAAGGGTTGTGCCTCGGGGGCAGACCCCACCATAGGCGGCAGCATTTACACCCCCACCACACAGCTAACAAGTGGCATGCACACGGTTATCGTCAAGTATCAGCTTCCCTGTTCGGATTGTCAGAACTTAACGGTCCAGTTGGATGGCCAACAAGTCCTCGCGGTGGCCTTTGACCTGGCAACACTCGGCCTAGACACCAATGATGATGCTTATGTTGGATTCACCGCCTCTACCGGCGGTGGTTTTGAGAACCAGGACATCCTTAGTTGGAGTTTCACTGCGCAAACGATTGTCGCGCCGGTTTCGTCAACAGCTCCCACGACTTTTTCATTTGCCAACACGTTGAGCCATACGGTCGATTTCAGCCAGGCGGCAGGCAACAATAATCTGACCTACCCGAATAATGATCCAGCCACCATACAGATTCAGAGCACCAACACGATTGTGGATCCCGCTACGTGGCCTCAATATGTGACGGGTGGACCTCTAGCGACTTCGTTACTCTTCCCCTTGGTCAACGACAATCCAGGCGGCGTTGGCTCTAACGGTTCGCTGTTCGTCGATCTGTGTTTCGATCCAACGTTACCTGGAAACGCCGCGATCCCTTTGGATACCAACTGTCCCTACGCTACGAGTTCCTCAAGCTCCCTGCTCGGAATTCAGATCGCGGCCGAGCTCAGCTCAAACCCAGTAATCAACAATCCAGTCAATACGGGATTGACAACCGCGCTTGCTCACTATGAGCCGCCCATCACAGCAAGTACAACACCCTGGGCTCCCAGCCCCATCAACAGCACTCCAAACCCAGCGTGCTCGAACACGACCGGAACCGACAGCACTCATCTCGCCCCACAGGCTTGCTATGTCCTGGACATTCAGCAGTCCATCTTCGGCGATCCCACGGATAGCGGGAAGACCGGTAAGAAGGGTACTTTCGCCATGATCTACAACGTGCCCATGCCGCTTTCCTTCGTCAGCGTCAATGGCACTGCGGTGAATGCTCCTCCAATCAACAACAATGGGTTTTCCGCCGCTCTCTGGTTCAAATCACCCCTGAGCCTCAGTTTTGTAGTGAACCCTGCCTGTCCATTGAGTCCGCCGGTGTGGCCGTGCGTCCTTACGCCGCCCTCGGCTTACAATTATTTCAATCCGGCGCCCGTAGCGGGCGAGAGCTTCGACGTGACAGACCAGTCCGGCAATGTGGTGTATCCGGCCCCGCCGCTCCCATCGCCTGCACAGGCCGTGCCCCCGACACTCTTTAACACCGAGAGCGTGCAGCAGATCACCTTCCCAGGCACCAGCAACCAGGTGGGCCTGCCTGATGGCAAGTATTTCCTGCAGTGGAGCGCTCTGGACAACGTGGGCATCACGGAGCAGAACGTCCAGTTGATCACTTCGGGAACCTGCCCCAATCCGGCAGGAGGCACTTTCCCCGCTCCGTGCTACCAGACCGGCATATTCCAGGCCCAACTCAATGTGGACTCCACGCCTCCCCAAATCACGGGTCCAACGTTGACGCCTCCTCCGGCCACCTACAACGGCGTTCCCAATGCCTACTTGCTGAACCAGATCGCGACCGGGGCGTTCAGTTGCTCTGATCCACTCACCAATGGCGTTGCCTCTGGCATTGCCTCTTGCACCGGCCCAACCGGCGGCATAGTGAACACTTCCGCAATCGGCAACAACAGTTTCACCGTCAATGCAGCCGACGTGGCGGGCAACACCGCCTCGTCGTCCGCATCCTACACCGTGGTCGATCAGCCCGTGGACGTCGACGTAGCCTACCTCGCGCCCTTCAGCGTTAAGCCCGGATCGCAAGTGGCGTACATCGTGGGCGTTGTCAATGAGGCCAAAAAGAATATCGCCTACGGCGTAACTCTCACCATCACAGTGTCACTCCCGGCCGGTGCTTCCATCGCGAGTGTCACCCCTGCTGGCGGCACCTGCTCGGTTTCTGCGAATGTAATTACTTGCAACCTCGCACCCTTGTCGCCGCTCAATACGTTCTCCGCTGCTGGTCTTTTGGTTGTGGTGAACGTGCCGAAGACAACCACCAGCGGCAAGATCTCCAACCTGGTCAGCGTCACTACCTTTAACCGCCAACTCGACAATGACGCGCCCACTTCTTTCAGCATTACCGTGAAGAACTGAAATCGCTCGGATTCGAGCCCGGCTGGAGGTCCACTTGGTTTGCCAACGTGGACCTCTTGCTTTTTTCGTTACCCGCTGTGGGACCAGCGCGTAGCCTCTTCGTACATCGTTTTCAGGTCGGAGCGTTCCAGTAGTTTCTCCGCTCCTGGTTCCTTCTTCATCCCGTCCAGTTGAGTCAGGGCCAGCCGGTAGTGGCCTGCTGCCTCGCTCGAATTTCCTCCAAGACGGAGCGTTTCCCCTAAAAGATACTGAATCTGCGCGCTCTTCATGTGCAATCCCAACTTCTCGCTCACTCCCAACAGTCTTTCCAACTCTTGCCGCGCGCGAACGAAGTCCTTTGCTGCCACCATCGCGGACGCAAGCTGCATCGACGACTCCACCGACAGGGTCTTGAATCCGATGGCGTCAGCCTGTCCAATGATTTGACGCAATGCGCTAATGGCGGCCTGCGCCTGCCCCTGCGCGATGGCTACCTTAGCCAGATCCAGCTTGGCACTCAGGATCTTGTCCTGGTCTTTTGCGCGTGTTGCGGCCTGCTGGCTCTGCTGATAGAAGTTTTTCGCTGCATTCACATCGCCGCTATAGAACCGCACGTTGCCCTGCGTACCCAATATGTCCGCCAGCAAGCTGTCGTTTTTCAATTCGCCTGCCAGCCCTTCCGCATCCTCGAGCAGCTTGGCTGCCTCGCTTCCTCTTCCCGCCATCACCAATGCCTGAGCGTAGCCGTTTTGAATCTGCGCCATCGACCCGCTGCGGTCCTTCAGCGCCGTGAAGCCATTCACCGCTTCCTGAATCGAGCTGACAGCCGCTCCATACCGTCCTTGGTACAGGAAAACCATTCCGGTCCCGTATGATTCCAGGGCTGCTCCCCGTTTATCCTCGCTCTTTCGCCGCAGGTCCAGCGCCCGCATATAGGACTGCATGGAGTTGTCAAATTGCGCTGCTCGCGCATAGCCTTCACCTAAATTGTGAAGAGTCTGCGCGATGTCAGCGGGAATACCCAGTTTTTCCCGCAGTTGCAATGCCTGCTGATAATACGTAAGTGCGTCGTCACTTTTGCCCTGAGCCAAATAGACGTTGCCGATGTTGTTCAGGCACAGCGCCTGGTAGGTTTCATTGCCGAAGTCCCGTTGCATCTGTAGCGAGTCTTTGTACAGCTGCAGCGCCTTTTCGTACTGCCCCTTATTTTCGTACAACACTCCCAAATCAATCATCGCGTCCGCTTCGTTTTTCTTGGCCCCAATTTCCCGATCGAGATCCAGCGCCTCCTTGAAACTCGCCACTGCCGCTTCCGTTTTGCCCTGCGACGCTTGTACGTCTGCGATTTCCGCAAGGCTATTCGCCACGCCTCCCTTCTTCCCCAACGCGCGATTGATTTCGATGGATTGCTGGAAATTCCGCAGCGCCTCCTCTGGCTTCTTCAGATTCTCGTACGCGACGCCGACCGCTTGCAGAATCTGTGCCTTCTCTTCCTGATTGTCCAATTCGATCGCCAGGTTCAGCGCGCGGTTGAGTGGCTCAAGCCCGGCCTGCGAATTGCCTGCCTGCACCTCCAGCCATCCCGAGTAGAGCAGGGCGTTTAGATTTTTGGGATCACTCTTCAACACACTGGCGTAGCGCTGCCGCGCCTTGTCGAAGTCGCCCTGATTCAGATACAGCTCTCCCAAGGCGCAGTTCACGTCGGTATTGTCCGGCATCGTCTTCGCCAGATTCTCGTACGATTCGATGGCCTTCTTCGTGTCCTTGACGATCCGCGCGTGGTTGGCGTCGATCAGATATCTCTCCGCCAGCGGCAGATCCTGGCTCAAATCGACCGCCTTCCGCGAAACCTGCTCGGCGTCGTTGTCGCGCCCCAGTGCGGCATCCGCTTCCGCCAGACGCGCGTATGCCAGTGCAAATTGCGGGTCATCTTGGACGGCCCCCTGCAACGCTTTCACCGCCTCCAGAGTCTTTCCATCCCGCAGCAATTGCACGCCTTGGTTGTATCCGCGTAATGCCGTTGCTGATTTAGATGTCGGCTGGAACGAGCTGGCCTTCAACTCTTTCAGCACATCGGACGAAAGTGCAAGCTTCTGCCGGATGAGTTCGGCCAGGCCATCCACCGTCGCCGGTATTTCCTTTTCGCTCGCTGCCTGGATCTTCAGTGGCTCACGCCGGTTGTGCTTCAGATCTTGCAACGTCCCATCAATCTGAATCTGGTCGCCAAATTTCGCGTACTGGCCCGAGACCACCGTGTCCGCATTACTCAGCTCGGCGATTCGCCGCAGCATATCCGGGTCGAGATTTGCATTCGGCGGTATTCGCAAGTCCTTCAGGATTTGCCGCAGCCGGTCCGTCGACACAATGCGCATGTGCGAAGACTGGCCTACATCCGTGCTCAGCATGTCCGCCAGGCTCGCTCCGATCCAGTCAATCGACGCGTCCGATGTGGCGTTGTGGAATGGCAGGATGGCCAAGGACATGTCTGGGCCGGCCGCTACTTTGGTCCCCGGCGCAGGACCTACTTTCCCGCGATACACCCATCCACCAATACCCAGCAAGAGCACGATGACGCCTGGGGCAATCCATTTCCACGGGATCCCCCGCTGGCCCGCGACCACCACGCTGGGCGCAGGGATAATTATCGACGCGGAAACCGGCCGCTTCCCTTGCCACGCGTCCAGATCGGCCAGAATTTCCGAAGCGCTCCGGTAACGCAAATTCAAATCCCGCTCCAGGCACTTGCTCACGATATCGCTCAATCCCGGCGGTATCGATTCGTCCAACTCCCGCACCGGCACCGCTCGCTCCTGGTTCCGCAGCAGCAGGCTGGCCATCGCGGTTTCTGCTTTGAAAGGAGTCTTCCCGCTCAGCAGTTCATAAAAAATGAGTCCCACCGCAAACAGGTCGGAACGCTGATCCAGTGTCTTACCCATGGACTGCTCGGGAGACATGTATTCGATTGTCCCTAGCAATGCCCCCGTCTGGGTCATTCCTCCCGACTCCACCGAACGCGCCAGGCCGAAATCCATCACCAGGATTCGCCCATTTTTGTCCTGCATGATGTTTTGCGGCTTCAAGTCGCGATGGATGATTCCCGCCGAATGGGCCGCGTCCAGCGCTAGGCAAACCTGCCGGATGATCTCCACAGCCTCATCGGGCGGCAATTTCCCGCGGTCCAGAAGCAGCCGTCGCAGGTCGTTACCCTCGACGAACTCCATGGTAATGAATTTGACGCCTTCCGCTTCCGCCAGGTCATAAATGCGGATTACGTTCTTGTGCGTAACTTGATGGGCAGTAAGGAGTTCTTGCTTGAATCGCGCTAGAATAGCCGGGTTGCTCGCCAGGTCTGGCCGGATTAACTTCAGCGCCACTGTCCGCTCTACTTCGCGATCCGCCGCCTTGTACACCGAACCCATCCCGCCTTCACCCAGCAATTGCAGGATTTCATAGCGGCCACCGAAGAGGTCGCCCGGTTGCAGCACCACATCTCGGTACGGGCTGCCGTAGATTTGCGGCCCTGTGGAAAGCTGGGAAGAGGCACTCCCATCCAAAGAGCGGTTGGCGATTGCCGTCGCTCCCGGATCCACAGCCGGTTTCTTAGGGTGCTCTATGAAGGTGGCCCCATCCAGCGGCACCTCGCTCGGCGCGCTGTCGCCCTTTGCGGGCGCACGAAGTCCTCCGGGTCCTCCGGGACCCGAGTCTTGGCTACGACTCGAATTGGGCTTCTGATCACCCATTGGATAAATTGGGCCCAGTCACACCAATAAGCCCCCCCCCTTCCCTAGGCAGGACCCACGGGCCGTCAGTATATAACGCCCTTGCTCCTCCTGCAGCAAGCCCATTCTACGATTCGTTTTTCTGATAAACCTTTGCTGACTGGTCACTTGTGCCCCTGTTCCGTCCCGGGGCATCTCGACCAGTACTCGCTTCCACAGGCAAATTAGCCCGGCTGGTTCCCTTTTACGCAATGCCCATTTTTCTCTGCATCTCTTCCAGC
>Ga0116131_1001600_pt1 | contig 13074 bp, 9 predicted proteins | sample June2015DPH_17_1_FD_89734 | JGI IMG/M metagenome (GOLD analysis project Ga0116131, IMG submission 89734) | Peatland microbial communities from SPRUCE experiment site at the Marcell Experimental Forest, Minnesota, USA - June2015DPH_17_100 | ecosystem: Environmental > Terrestrial > Soil > Wetlands...
CGTCCGCCTTTTTCAGGGACCAGTCAGGCTGGTCCGGACCGAACATGCCCTCCATGGCGCCGGACATGACGTGCTGCGGCGTGGCGAGCATTTCGGACAAAATCCGGTCGCGCAAGGCTTCGGTGCCGGGCGCAGGAAACATCGCGCCGAAAAACCGCCGGGTGTGCTCGCGATATTCCGGCGCGCGAAACTGGGCGATGAATTTTTCGGCCTCTTCGCGCGTCACCCGGGGCCGGCGCACAAATCCTTCCACCACCACCAGCGCGGCGACTTTCTCCGGTGCCTGTTCATAAACGCGGCAGATAACCGCCCCGCCCATGCTGTGCCCGACGAGTACGGCCTTGTCCACCCGCGCGTCGCGCATCACCGCGAGGACGGCGCCGGCGAAATAATCCATGCTGAACGCCGTGGGCTGCTGGTCACTTTGGCCGTGGCCGGGAAGGTCAATGAGCACCAGCCGCGCCTTGCCCGCCAGCGCCGGGGCCTGCTCGCGCCAGAAGCCGAGGTTGCCCGCCCAGCAATGAACGAAGACCAGCGTGTTCCGGCCTTCGCCCACAGTGACGTAGTGAATTTTATTTGCGCCGAAAGGGACGGAATGTGATTGGCCGTCAGCCAGCGATTTGCCCTTTGGCGCGGCGGCACCACCGGTGAAGGATGGCCGCCGGACGGCATCAAGGGCAAGCTCACTTGTTTTCGTCATAACCCAAAATTTCTTATCGCAGTTGACCGGGCCATGCCGGGCATGCCCAATGACGTCCGCGACGGTTGGTTGCGCAGTTTTTGGCCGGCACAATGGCAGACACGCCCCGGGTCCGTTCCCCCTGTTCCCGACACTCGATTCAACAGCCACATTTTTCGCACACCTTCCCAAAAGAATCACCCTTTTTCAATACGGCGCCTGTCCTGTAACGGGACAAGCACCTCTTTTGCATTTTCGACATTCTCAGTGGCGCCGGGCATTGCACCTGCGAGCCGCGCGGGTGGAACAAAGCAATGGCGATGCCAGTTGCAAAGGCCAAGAATCGTTTTGTTTTGGCGCAAAAAATGGTCTATTTATTCATTCCGAAATGAGTCAGATCGCCAACAACAATGGAAATGGAGAGAGTGGGCAGGAGCTTCGCGCGCTCAAAAAAATGGCGCCGGGCGAAACTGCTGCAGTTCCCTCCGGCGTCAAGGAAAGTCTGGTCACGTTCCAGACCGCCGAAGGACTGGAGTTGCGCGGCGTGCCGGTGCGCGTGACGCGGCACACGGTCGTGTTCGAGCTGTATAATCCGGGTGTGACACCGCGGCTGTCCGAAGTGCTGGGTGAATTCAGGATCAGCCTGCAAGGCCGGACGATTTATGCGGGCCGCGCCGTGGTCCGCAACGTGATGGATGCCGGCCAGAACGTCGTTTGCGAAGCGACGTTGAATGAAGCGCACTGGATGGATGTGGATCTCGGTTTGTTGGCGCAACCCGACGGACGGCTGGCGGGGGAGTTCAAGAAATTCCTCGCCGAATGGCAGAAGCTTTACAAAGTGCTGTCGGAATACAAAATCGTCGTCGCCGATATGCAGACGTTTCTGGCCGACCTGCAGATGTGGTTGGAACAGATCGAACTGGGCATTCGCGCCCGGCCGGCCGGCAGCCGATGGCAATTGGAACAGGAAGTAACCCATGAACTCGCGCAGGTGGTGATTCCGCCGGTGGACGAACTTTTTGAAAAATTCGAGGCGATTGCGGAAAATATCGACGACGATCAAAGGCCGGCGCATGAAAGTTATATGCGGCAACATTTGCATCCTTTGGTGCTGGGCGCGCCGTTTGCCCACCGCACGTTTTACAAACCGCTCGGCTACGCCGGCGACTACGAGATGGTGAACATGATCGCCCGCGATGGCCAGGAAGGCGGTTCCCTGTTTGCCAAGGTTCTTAACTGTTGGTTTCTCAAACAGCCGCCGGCGGTGGCGCACCGCCACCGATTGGCTTACCTGACCCAATGCGTGGAAACGGAGGCGTTGCGCGCCGTGCGCCTGGGGCGCAAGGCGCGCATTTTTGACTTTGCCTGCGGTCCCGCCGTCGAAGTGCAGCGTTTTCTCCAGGATTCTCCGATGCGCGAGCAGGTCGAATTGACCCTGACGGATTTCAATCGGGAAACCCTGGAACATGTCCGGAAGGCGCTGAATGACATCAAAGAACGCTCGGGTCGGAAATTCACGGTTCAGATACAGAAGAAAACCGTTCATCAATTGATCAAGGAAAGCCTGAAGCCGGTGGTGTCGGGCGACAGTGCCAAACGTGAGTTTGATTTTATCTATTGCACGGGGTTGTTTGATTATCTGTCCGACCACACTTGCCGGCAGTTGATGGACATTTTTTATGACCTGGTCGCGCCGGGGGGCTTGCTGGTGGCGACCAACGTGGAACCTTCCAACCCGCGGCGGAATGGCATGGCTTACCTGCTGGACTGGCATTTAATCTATCGCACGGCACCGGACCTGCGCGCGCTGAAGCCGGGGCGCGCGCCCGATGACGCCCTGTGTGTCCGCTCCGATGCCACGGGTGTGAATTTATTCCTCGAAATACGCAAGCCAGCCAATGGTTGAGAATCCAACATTTTCAAATCCTGATTTTGCCAACGCGTTCGTTGCCAATGAACGACAGGAACGTCTGCGCACGGGCAAAGTCGCGTCGGTGCTGGTGATAGTTTTGATGCCGCTCGGCTCGGTCATGGATTGGCTGGTTTACCACCCGCAACGCTGGGATTTTCTCGAACTGCGGTTCCTCTGTTCCGTTCTGGCGGCCGGCCTCTGGTATTTGCACACCACCGAGCTTGGACAAAAACATTATCGTCGGCTGGGTATTCCCATCGCACTCCTGCCGGCGTTCTTCATGTGCTGGATCATTGCCGCGGCGCAAGGACCATTGACGGGCGCAACTTCAAATTATTATGCGGCGCTTAATTTGATCTTGCTCGCCGTGAGCGTCGTGGTGCGCTGGGATGTCTGGGAGTCAACGTTTTGTGTGGCCGCCATCATCCTGATGTATCTGGGCGCCTGCAGCTTCCACTGGCTGAAACCGACTCCCGAAGAGTTTTTCAACAATCTGGCCAACAATCTTTATTTCATGGCACTGACCGGCATCATCGTTATCGTGGGCAACCACTTTTTTTACCGGTTGCGATTCAGCGAATTTGCCTTGCGCTACGAGCTGGACAGAAACCGCGCGGCGCTGGAAGAGAGCAATCGAAAACTGGTCGAACTCGACCAGATCAAAGGCCGCTTCTTTGCCAACATCAGCCACGAGTTGCGCACGCCGCTCACCCTGCTGCTCGCGCCGCTGGAAACGTTGATCCATCGCTTCAACCGCGCGTTCGATGAGGACACGTGCAATCTCCTGGAGACCATGCACGCCAACGGCATGAGGTTGCTCAAACTCATCAATGATTTGCTCGCTCTGGTCCGCCTCGAATCCGGCCGCATGGACGTCAAGCGTGAGCCGCTCGCCGTCGCGGAATTTGCCAAAGGCCTGGCCAGCGCGGCGCGACAGGTGGCCGATGACAAGCGCATCCAGCTCGAAACGTTTGTGGACCCGGCACTGGGCACCGTGCTGGCCGACCGCGACAAGCTGGAAAAAGTCGTGCTCAACCTTTTGTTCAACGCGCTCAAATTCACGCCGGCGGGCGGACGCGTGGAATTGCGCGCCCAGAAGCAGGACGGAGAATTCGTCTTGATTGTGAGCGATACGGGCATGGGCATCGCCGAGAAAAACCTGCCGTTTATCTTCGACCGCTTCTGGCAGGCCGACGGCTCGTCCAAGCGCAAGTATCAAGGGGTTGGCATCGGTCTGGCGCTGGTAAAGGAACTGGTCGGGATCCAGAACGGCAAAGTAAGCGTGGACAGCCAGGAGGGCAAGGGCACGACCTTCACTGTGCGGTTGCCGTATGAAGAGGCCGGGGTGATTGCGAAAGAGCCGCCGGCTGGAAGCGGGGAAAAAGTTTCCAGCGAGGCGGAAGCCGGCGGGACCGTGACCTCGGAGGAATGGCTGGCAAATTTATATCGGCGTGCCGAGTTGTTCCCGGCGTTGACCCCATTGCATGAGGCCGTCAAGCCGGTCGAGTTCACGGGCAACGGCCGGCGCGCCAAGTTGCTGGTGGCCGACGACGAACCGGACATGCTGCGGTTTTTGAAATCGCAGTTGGACGCGCAATACGAGGTGATTGAGGCGGTGGACGGCCAACAAGTGGTGGAAAAGGCAAGCCAGTTTTTGCCGGACATCATTCTGCTGGACATGATGATGCCGGAGAAGGACGGGCTGCAGGCCTGCCGCGAAATCCGCGCGCACACGCCCACGCAAAACATCCCGATCATCCTGCTCACCGCGCGCGCCGATGAGGAAACGAAATTGACCGCGCTGGGGGCCGGCGCGAGCGATTTCCTGGCGAAGCCGTTTTCGACGACGGAACTGCACGTGCGCATCAGAAATCTGGTCGAATCACACGATTACCAGCGCAAGTTATCCAGGCAGAATCAGGCGCTCGAATCCACCATCGAACAGCTCAAGGACACCGAATCCCAGTTGGTGCAGACCGAGAAGCTGGCGTCGCTGGGGCGTATGAGCGCGGGCATCATCCACGAAATCAACAATCCGCTGAATTTTGCCACGACCGGCCTGTTCGCCTTGCGCCACAAAAGCGGGTTGCTCGCGCCGGAGCAGCGCGGTGAATACGAGGAAATTCTTCGGGACGTCGAGGAAGGCATCAAGCGCGTGCGCGACATCGTGTCCGATCTCCGCACCTTCACCCATCCGAACGTGGAGCAGCGTGAGCAGGTCGAGGTGGCCGAGGTGGTCGGCGCGGCGCTGCGGTTTTTGAGCAGCGAATGGCGCGACAAAGTGCGGATTGAACAGAACCTGGCCGAACACCAGACGGTCTGGGCCAATCGCAACAAAATGGTTCACATCCTGGTGAATCTGTTGCAAAATTCACTGGATGCGCTGCGGCACAAACAGTTTGCCGGCGAGCAGCCGACCATCTGGATCGAGGGCCGCGTGGAGAACGACCGCAGCCTGGTCGTGGTTCGCGACAACGGCACAGGCATTGACGCCGAACACCTGGACAAGATTTTTGATCCGTTCTTTACAACGAAGGAAGTGGGCAAGGGCATGGGATTGGGCTTGAGCATTTGTTATCGCATCGTTCGGGACTACGACGGGCGCATTTCCGTCAAGACCGAACGCGGCCGGTATTGCGAATTCACGCTCGAATTTCCCGTGAAGCGCCCGGCCGCAGTTTCACCGGAGCAACGACATGGAGAACTTGTATAACTATAAAAAATTTGCGGTCCTTTACGTGGACGACGAGGAAAAATCGCTGGCCAATTTTTCCCGCGCGTTCGGGGAGCAATTTTACATCTTCACGGCGGCCAACGCGCAGAACGGCCTGAAGCTGCTCGAGGAGCATGCCGACGAAATCGGCCTGTTGATGACCGACCAGCGGATGCCGGGCGAAAAAGGCGTGTGGCTGCTGGAACGCGCGCGCAAGCTGCGCCCCAACATCATTCGCGTGCTGGTCACGGCCTATGCCGACATGGACGCCGCCATTGCCGCCGTCAACAGCGGTGCGATTTACAAATACGTCACCAAGCCGTGGGACCCGCCGCAGCTCGAGCAAACACTCAAACGCGGCCTGGAGTTTTTCATGGTGCAACTGGAGCGCGACCAGTTGCTCCGGGAAAAAATGTCGGTGATTCGCAACATGATGATTGCCGACCGGATCGTGAGCCTGGGCCTGCTGGCCGCCGGCCTCAGCCACCACATCCGCAACTCGCTGGTGGCGGTGAAAACGTTTCTTGACCTCGCGCCGGCGAAAATGGCCGAGGAAAAATCAACGGCGCAAGGGCTGCGCAACCCCGACTTCTGGAAGGAATACCACCAGAACGTCCAGTCGCAGATCGAGAAAATCAACGGGCTGCTCAAGGATTTGTGGACGGCGTCCGAACCCCCGTCGTCCCACTTCAACGACCAGGTGTTCATCCACGAGACCATCGCTGCCGTCCTCAAATCGTTCGAGGACCAATTCGCCGCGCGGCACATTCAGGTTGACAACCGGGTTCCCGATTCGCTGCCGGCGTTGCGGGCGGACCGGCCGAAATTTTTCCGGCTGTTCGAGCTTTTGCTGAAAGATGAGCTGGCCAGCCTGCCGGCCGGCAGCCGCCTCAGGCTGACGGCGGAATTGCAACAGAAAGACGGCGCCAGGCCCGAGATCCAGATTCAAATCAGCGACGACGGACCGGGCCTGACGCAGGAGGCGTTGCGGGTTGTGTTTGATCCGTTCGTCGTGCGCGGCGATACGCCGGCTGAATACGGCATTCACCTCATGGCGTGCTTCTTTATTGTTTATCACCACGGAGGGCGGATTGACGCCAAAAGCCAGCCCGGTCGCGGCACCACGTTCACAATTTGCCTGCCGCTCAATCCCGAACGCGCCGTGCCGCCGCCCGACGAACAGGACTTTCTCCGGCGGGTCCTGCTCAATGAAGAATTGTGGGAAAAACTGATTTCGTCCGAATAAACCGAGCCGGCCCTCTCAAAAATTGTCCATTCTCAGCCAATTTCCTCACAGGTCTCCGGCAAAGAATGAATTGACCTGAAGCCAAAAGCAGTTCATAATCCGGCGGTAGTAACGCCAACCGGGAACCGGTTTGGTTCATTTGGAACGGCAACGCGATGAAAACGCTTTTGGTTTTGGCCGCTCATCCGGATTTCGCCGAAACGATTCGCGCGGGTCTGAACCCGGAGCAGTATCGCATCGTCCATCGCGCCGACGCGCAGGAAGCCGAACCGTTGCTGGCCCATGGCCTGGCCAGTGCGTGCATCCTCGACCTTGAACTGCTGGGCGTCCAGGGCATTTGGGCCATTGAAAAACTTCGCCGGCACGATACCCAATGCCCGGTCATCGCCTACACCGCCGCCAAAAAATCCGAATGGGAGGAGGAGGCCTACCTGCACGGCGTGACGCACGTTCTCACCAAGCCCGTGCGCATCCGGCTCCTGAGCGCGCTGCTGGACCGTTTATGGGCCGCGCCGCAACGCGCCCTGCCACCGCCGCCGCCCATGCCCGCGCCCCCGCGGTTTCCCCGGGCCGTGGAACCTCCGGTGCCGCGGTTTGCCGGCGCGTCGCCAGGCCCCGGTGTACTGCGGGATTTTTCGTCCATCCTCGTGCATTCGCTCAACGCCGAGTTGATGCTTAAACAATTCCTCCTTTTCCTGCGCGAAACCCTGGGCGTCAACCGCGCCGCAATTTTTCTGAACCGTCCCACGGTGCCGCTCGGGGAACCGCATTCGGCGGAGGAAGGCCGCCGCTTGCGCGCCGTGTCCGCCATCGGCATCGCGCCGGGATTGCTCGAGCATCTTGAATTGTCGCCCGACTCGGGCATCGGCGCCCAACTGGCGAACCTGGGCCGGATTCTTCGCCGCGACAGCGACGAGGCGCGCGCGGATGCCGAAACGCAAAAGGAATTTGAGTTGCTCGGCGCGCAAGTCGCCGTGCCGGTCTTCGACCGCGAAACCATCGTCGGCGTTGCCGTTTTCGACGGCCGGGTTACCGGCGAGCCGCTCGCCAACGACGAATTGGAACTGGTTTTCCATTTGCTTGAGCAGGTCGGGCTGGCGCTCCGCAACATCTCGCTGCACGACCAACTGGCCAGCAACCACGAGATGATGACCGATGTGTTGCGCGAGCTCAGCAGCGCGTGCGTCGTCGTGGGGCACGATTTGAAGGTGCTTCACGCGAACAAGGCCGCGCGCCGGCATTTCGGCCGCAAAAACCAGCGCGGCGGTGAACTGGAATTCGCCGATTTACCGCAAGTGCTCGGCGCGAAATTGTATCAGGTCTTGCGCACCGGCGCGGCCGTCGGCCCGTTCAAATTCGAGCCGGAAAGTTCACCCGGCACGGTTTACAGCGTCAGCGTTGTGCCGTTCCAGCGTCGGGACTCCGCCGCGCCCACGTCCGCGCTGTTGATGGCCGAAGACCTCACGCAGCGAGCAGTTGCAGCGGTTGGAAATCGAGGCGGCCAATCTGCGTCTGGTCAAGGCCATGGCCGACCGCCTCGCGCACGAGATCGGCAACGCCATGGTGCCGCTCTCCACACACCAGCAATTGCTCGCCGAAAAATACCGGGACGCCGAATTCCGCAAGTCGCTCGACCATGCCCTGACCGATGGCGTCAGGCGCGTCACGCGGCTCATCAATCAAATGCGTTTTCTCGCGCGCGACGGGCAGGTTGAGCCGCAAGCCTTCCCGGTGGGACCGTTGATTCAGGAGGCTTATCAGGAAGCGCGCCAGCATCAGCCCGCCGAGACCGCGCAGTTGCATTACGAAAACGGCGGCAAGTCCGTCATTGTCACCGGCGACCGCGCCGCGTTGAAGCATGCCCTTGCCGAGGTGATGCTCAATGCGCTGCAGGCCAATCCCAGGGAACCGAAGATTGGTGTCAGGTTGCACACCGCAGGTGACAACAGCCATCAGGACCTGCAAATTGAGGTGGAGGACAATGGCTCCGGTTTTACGCCTGAGACTGCCAAACAGGCGCCGGCGCCGTTTTTCACCACGCGTAATGTCGGGCTCGGACTCGGTTTGACCGTCAGCCGCAAAATCATCGAAACCCATCGCGGCAAACTGGAAATCATTCCGCCGCAATCCGGCAAATCCGGCGTCGTTCGCATCTCACTGCCGGTGGACGTTGCGGCGGCTGCGCCCGCTGAATAGACAGTGGCTTTGCGCTTGTCACCGCCGGCAACCGGTTCTAAAGTGCGCAAGCACAGAGGCGATTTTAACATGATTGAGTTGATTCAATTTCCGTGGAGTCCGTTCTGCATCGTTCAACGCCGCATCCTGGAGTTTTCCGGCGCGCCTTTCAAAATCATCAACGTTCCGAATCATGACCGCTCACTGGTCTGGAAACTGACGAAGCAACGCTACTACGGCGTGCCCATCGTCAAGGACGGCAAAAACGTCCTCTTTGAAATCAACGACGACTCGCAAGTGGTCGCCAAATATCTCGATGAAGAATTGGACCTTGGCCTTTTCCCGCCCGAACTCGAAGGCGTCCAGTCCATCCTCTGGCGTTACATTGAAAATGAGGTTGAAGGTGCGGCGTTCCGGTTGAACGACATTTACTGGCGGGAAAACGTCCCGCCGACGGGACAGCTTCAGTTTCTGCGTTTCAAAGAGCGGAAGTTCGGCCGCGGCTGCATTGACCAGTGGCGCAAACAGCAGGGCGAATGGCTGAAGCGGCTCGAACAAAGCCTGGTGCCGTTCGAGGAAATGGTGGCGCACCATCCATTTTTGCTGGGGAACCGCCCGCACTTCGTGGATTTCGATTTGTTCGGGATGCTGGGGAATTTTCTTTACTCCGGCCATTATAAATTGCCGCCGGCGCACAATCATCTTCAGGACTGGCATGGGCGGATGAGCAAGTTAAAAAGGAAAACAGCAAAATGAAAGGGCGGCCGCCCGGTGGCTGATTTCCCCCTCCCGCCGTGCAAATTTCTTATTTTGCATTGTGAGGGATTACCGCCTTGACACTCCTGTGCTCCTGCACGCTCCGCATTCCCTGTTGAGCTTTGCGGACAGTCGCGCCCTGATCCCCACTGAATTCATCGGAGAATTTTAGCGCGAGTCCACCGAACCCGGCCAGAAGGCGTACACCGGACTCGACCGTGAATTCCACCGGCTCATGGTCGTGCGCCCGGCCATTTCATAGGCAAGGAACTCTGATTTTTGCCCGGGTCACTCGAAGAAAAACTCGCGCGCGTGGAGGCAGCCGATTCACGATGCGTTCCCGAGGTTGAGCGACCTCGGCATGGGCCATGACTATCGCCGCAGACATCGAATTGAAAAAGGGCGGGTGGTTTGAACTTGCCGGGTTGGCGGCAACTATTTTGTAACTAGGCACTTAGCCTCGACGCCGAGAGAATTGACAGTGAATGACCGGCGTCAGGGGCAAACGGGTTTTCATTTTCCGAGTTGACAAAACGTCGTTGCCGTCGAAATTCTTTCCAGAGCTGGATTGGGCGCTGCGGGCGTCTTCAGCGGGTAGTTATGATTTCAAACGAGCGACCATCACCTTTTGGGGGGCGGCCTTACATCCAGCCCAAACCGCCAGTGAACGAAGAGACGCTAAAATCCGGGCAGGTGCAGATTGAGAGAAAAAACTTCATCTTTATCCTCAAGGAAAATCCGCGCGGACGATTCCTGCGCATCACCGAGGACGTTGGCGGCCGCCGCGACAACATCATCATCCCCGCTCCCGGCCTGGAGGAGTTCAAAAAACTCCTCGACGAAATGGTGAAGGCGGCAAACGAAATATCGGCAAAGCAAGCCTGACCTGTTTGACCGTTAAATCGTTGAAACGTGGCTGCTCCTTTCCCGACTTAACGATTCAACCATTCAACGTTTCAGCGATTTCTTTTTTGGTTTCACCTGTGGGGCGTCGCCCCAGAGACCTTCCAAATCGTAACGTTCGCGGATGTCCTGCCGCATGGTGTGGACAATCACGTCGAAGTAATCCAGCACCACCCAGGCGCCGTGCACCGTGCCATCCACGGCGCGTGGGCGCACGCCGTGCTCTTCGCGCAACCGGTCGGTGATTTCATCCACGATGGCGCGCAAATGCGGTTCGCTCGTGCCGGACGCGATGACGAAATAATCCGTCACCGACGACAGTTTGCGCACGTCGAGGATGACGATGTTCTCCGCCTTTTTGGTATCCGCGAATTCGCGGCAAAGCCGGGCCAGTTTTCTGGAATCCATAGTTGCCACGAAGATTTAACCACGGATGGACACGGATGGACACGAAGAAAATTTTGGATCCTCCTCGTTCTGTTCTCGTCCATCATCCTCGAAAAAGTTCGATGACGAGAACGAGGAGTACGACGACCTTTCACAGATAAAGCCGCACGGCGCGAATCGCCTCCGCCACCGGCGGCGGCACGAACTGGTCAATCGGCAAACCTGCTTTCACCCGGGCGCGAATTTCCGACGACGACACCCCCACTGGAAAGCCCTTGAGGGTTCGTCCGCGAAACGGCGGCGGGAACTTCGCCGCCGCCCCGCCCGGTCGCGGAATGGCGACAAATACCGCGAGTTTTGCCAATTCGTTGGCCTCGCGCCATTCGTTGAGTTTCGCCGCATGGTCCGCGCCGATGAGGTAAAACAATTCAGCCTGTGGAAGACGCCGCGCGTAATCGCGCAAAGTTTCTATGGTATAGGAAATGCCGCCGCGCCGGATTTCCTGCTCGTCAATTTCGTAGCGGGCGAAACCCGCCAGCGCCAGCCGCAGCAAACGCAACCGCTCCGGCGCGGGTGCGGGTTTGTTTTCCGGCTTGAACGGCGATTGCGCCGCCGGGACGAGGAACAGCCGTTCCAGCCCCAGTTCTTCCATGGCCGCCTGCGCCACGAGCAGATGACCGAGATGAACCGGGTCGAACGAGCCGCCCAAAAGTCCGAGTTTCATTTTCGTCAACAACAACGTTTCACACCATTAAACCGTTGTTCCGTAACTTCAACGTAAATCCGTTGTGCGCTTACGGCGTGGCACCGGCAAACCGTCTGCGCTTGCTGATGCGCGCGTTCCAGGTGCGATTCGCCGGACAATTCCTTCGCCAACGCCAATGCCAAGGCGGCAGCGCCGGCAGCGGTGCTGAAATTCGGGCCGGTTTCTTTCAGCGCATAATCCGGCAACCAAACCGGCTCGGTTTCGTGCAATACCGCCGGTTTGCGCTGTGTCAGCAGCAGAACCCACTCCCGCACGCTCAGGAGAATGATGGCCGTGACGAGCGCCAGGAAAATTCCGGCCACGGCGGCGTCAATGAGGTTGTTGTCATACAAGGCTTCGTTTTTGGGAATTTCGGCTTTGGCAGCTTTGACAACTACGTTCCATTCAATTTCTTCTTTTGAAAGTTCTTGTCCCGGGTTCGCTTGGTGGACGGTGAGTCGGGAAGCCTCATTGATTTTGGTATAAAGAACATTTGCCTGTTCCAAAAATCCGATGCGCGGGTCAGGATGAAAGATTTTTTGAATGCCAGCCGTGAAGGTCACCGCCACCAGCCAGACCAGCGGAATCGACGTGATGAGCACGAGTGCCGGTGAATGTAGGACAGGCGTCCCGCCTGTCTCTGACTTTGCTTTCGCGCCTTGAGTTTCACTTTCCAAGTTGGAGGCAGGCGGGACGCCTGCCCTACGCCGCAATTGCATCTTCAAAATAATCGTCGTGGCCAGGCACAGCGCGATGGCGGCGAGCATCTGGTTGGCGATGCCGAACAGCGGCCAGAGCGAGTTGATGCCGCCCAGCGGGTCGCGCACGCCTTGAATCAAAAAATATCCCCACGCCCCGACCATCAGCGCGGCGGCGATGGGAACCGCGCGGAAATTTTTCCGGTCGCCCAGCGGTTTCCAGATATGTCCGAGTATGCCCTGAATCAAGTAACGTCCGACGCGCGTGCCGGCATCCACCGTCGTCAGGATGAACAACGCCTCGAACATGATAGCGAAGTGGTACCACAGGTCGAGCCACCGGCCATTGACGGCCTTGGAAAAAATTTGCGCCATGCCTACGGCCAGCGTAGCCGCGCCGCCAGTGCGCCCGAACAAAGTTTTCTCGCCAAGTTCCCCCGCTAGCGAGTTCATGTGGTCGGTCGTCACCGGAAATCCGAGTGCGGTAACCTGGGCCACGGTCGCGGCAGGATCGCCCTTGACGTTCATGCTGAAATAGACGCCGGGCTCCAAAGCGCAAGCAGCGATGAGCGCCATGATGGCGACGAAGGATTCACAGCACATCGCGCCGTAACCGATGTGCCGCGCATAGCCCTCGCGGGTGATCATTTTCGGCGTCGTGCCGCTGGCGATGAGCGAGTGGAAGCCGGAAATCGCACCGCACGCAATGGTAATGAAGCAGAACGGGAAAACTTTTCCGGCGACGACCAGGCCGGAACCGTCGGTGAATTGCGTGAGCGCAGGCAGTTGGAGGTTGGGCAGCACGAATAAAATGCCGAAGGCGAGTGCGCAAATCGTCCCGAGCTTCATGAACGTGCTGA
>Ga0116131_1001615_pt1 | contig 12987 bp, 8 predicted proteins | sample June2015DPH_17_1_FD_89734 | JGI IMG/M metagenome (GOLD analysis project Ga0116131, IMG submission 89734) | Peatland microbial communities from SPRUCE experiment site at the Marcell Experimental Forest, Minnesota, USA - June2015DPH_17_100 | ecosystem: Environmental > Terrestrial > Soil > Wetlands...
GTCGATAACGGTGACGTCGTCGCCTTGGCCGTTGGCGACGTAGAGCGTCTTCTCGTCGCGGGAGAGCGTGATACCCCACGACCTCTTGCCGACCAGGATGTAGCCCAAAACGTTGCGCGTCGGAACATCGACGACGGCGACGCGGGCGGCGTGGCCGAGCGTCACGTAAGCCGTCTTGCCGTCTTTTGTCATGGTGAGGCCGACCGGCGTCACGTCGGCTTTGCGCATGCCGGGCGGCAGAAACGCGATATTGGCGATAGCGACAAATCTGGCGCGGTCGATGATCACGACCTCGCCCGACAGTTCCGCGGTCGCCCACAGCTCCTTGCCGTCGGGCGTCGCCGCCAGCCGGCGCGGACGCAAGCCGGCGACCACGTCGCGGGTGACGGTGCCGGTGTCGGCGTCGACCGCGTGCACCATGTCGCCGGCCTCCGACGTGACGTAAACGGTCTTGCCGTCCTCGCTGACCAGCACGCCCTCCGGCTCGGCGCCGGTCGGGACTTCCTTGACGATCGCGTCGCGATCCATGTCGATGACGGAGAGCGACGAGCCTTCTTCGTCGGAGACGTAGATGCGCCGCCGCTTCTCGTCCATGGCGAAGGCTTCCGGGCTGGGCCCGGTCTTCAGCTTGCCGGTGATCTTCAGCGTCGCCACGTCGAGAATGTCGATCACGTCGTCGTCGCCGCAGGCGACGTAGAGCTTGCTGTGATCGGCGTCAAAATGCATGTCGCGCGGCCGGCGCGAGACCTTGATATCCTTGATCACCTTGTAGGTCTTGGGGTCGATGACGATGATGTTGTTGGTTTTCTCGTTGCTGACGAAGATCAGGCCGGTATCCTTGGCCGCAGCCGGAGTGAACGCCAGCACCGAAAGCAGCGCGACAACCAATCTGCGCATTACAGAACCTTCATTGCGTAGCGCCCAACCTACGTCTTAATAAGGACGGCGGGCAAGGCAAGAGCTGGGGAACGAATGGCGACCGATAACCGCGCGCCGGCGCTGCTGCTCGATAACGTCGTCAAGACCTACGGGCCGATTCGCGCGGTGGACGGCGTCAGCCTGACCGCGTTTGCCGGCGAGTTCATCGCGCTGCTCGGTCCGAACGGTGCCGGCAAGACCACGCTGTTTCAGCTGCTTTCCGGGCTGTTCGTGCCCGATTCCGGCCGTATCGAGGTCATGGGGCACGACATGCTGCGCGATCCGGTGCCGGCCTTGGCGATGCTCGGCATCGTGTTTCAGCAGCCCACCCTCGACCTCGAGCTTTCGGTGACCGGCAATCTGTTGTTCCATGCGGGGCTGCACGGCATTCCGCGCGCCGTCGCCAAAGCACGCATCGAGAAGGAGCTGGCGCGGCTCGGCCTTGCCGAACGCGCGCACGACAAGGCTGCGGCATTGAGCGGCGGCAACCGCCGCCGCCTGGAACTTGCCCGCGCGCTCCTGCACGAGCCGCGCGTATTGCTGATGGACGAAGCGACCGTCGGCCTCGATCCCGGCAGCCGCAGCGAGCTGCTCAAGCTCATCATCAGTCTGCGCGCCGAGCGGTCCGTTGCCGTGCTGTGGGCGACGCATCTGTGCGACGAAGTGCCCAACGCCGATCGCGTCGTCGTGCTCGATCATGGCAAGGTCTTGGCCGCCACGACGCCGGCGGAGCTTGTGGCAAAAGCCGGCACCGCGACGATCGAGCAAGCGTTCTTGGCGATGACCGGCGGAGGCGGCGCCGCCGCGGCGATCAACGATAGCCAATGATTTACTCCGGCGGCGTGCCGTTGGCGGCCAACACCTCGCCGGCGAGATAGAGCGAGCCGGTGATGAGGACGCGCGGCGCCGGCTCGAACTCGAGCTTGCCGGCGATATCGAGCGCGCGCTCGACATCGTCGCAGCTTATCGCCGGGATGCCGACGTCGCGCGCAACGCCGGCCAAGGCGGCGGCGGGCAGCGCCTTGTCCTGCTGGATCGGCACCGCGATGACGCGGCACGCCAGACCGGAGAAGTTGCGCAGAAAGCCTTCGCTGTCCTTGGTCGACATCATGCCGACAATGAGCACGAGCGGCCGCGACACGCGCTCCTCGAGATCGGCCAGCGCCGCGGCGATGGCGCGGCCACCGTCGGCATTATGGCCGCCGTCGAGCCAGAGTTCGCTCTCCGGCGCCAGCCGGGCCGCGAGTCGCCCCTGCGACAGCCGCTGCATGCGCGCCGGCCAATCGACGCGGAGCATGCCGGCCTCGAAGGCCGCGCCGGGCAGTTTCAGGCCGCTCACGCGCAGCGCCGCGATCGCCGCACCGGCGTTCTCGAACTGGTGGCGCCCGTAGAGTTTCGGCGCCGGCAGATCGAGCAGCCCGTCGGCGTCCTGATAGACCAGCCGCCCGCGCTCTTCGGTCGCCGTCCAGTCCTGCCCGGCGATGCTGAGCGGCGCCCGCGCGCGCGCAGCCTGCCGCTCGATGACCGCCAGCGCCTCGTGCGTCTGGCTCGAAACCACCGCCGGCACGCCGCGCTTGAGAATACCGGCCTTCTCGGTGGCGATTTTTTCCAGCGTGTCGCCGAGGAAGTCATGATGATCCATCGACAGGCGTGTAATCACGCTCGCCAGCGGACGTTCGATGACGTTGGTGGCGTCGAGCCGGCCGCCGAGGCCCACTTCGAGCAGAACAATATCGGCCGGGTGCCGCGCGAACAGCAGAAACGCCGCGGCCGTCTCCATCTCGAACACGGTGATCGGCGCAGCGCCGTTCTTGGCCTCGCAGTCTCCCAGCACAGCGGCGAGCTCCTCGTCGTCGACGTACCGGCCGCCGCCCGCTTGCCCGATGCGGAAGCGCTCGTTGAGGCGCACCAGATTGGGTGAGGTGTAAACATGGACGCGCTTTTGCGCTGCCTCGAGGATGGCGCGCATGAAGGCGATGGTCGAACCTTTGCCGTTGGTGCCGGCGACATGAATCACCGGCGGCAGCTGCCGCTCCGGATGGCCGAGCGCAGTGAGGATACGCTCGATACGATCGAGCGACAGGTCGATCCGTTTCGGATGCAGCGCCAGCAACCGCGCATGAATCGCGCCGACCGAGCTCGCGCCGGAACGCGGCGTGGTCACGCCGGAGCCGGCAGGCTGAAGCGTGCTTTCGCGGCGCCCGCCGGCGCCTTGGTCAACAGCCGGCAGAGGCGGGCGATGGTCGCCCGCAAATCGCGGCGATGCACCACCATGTCGACCATGCCGTGGGCGACGAGATATTCCGCTTTCTGGAAGCCGTCCGGCAGCTTCTCGCGGATGGTCTGCTCGATGACGCGGGGACCGGCGAAGCCGATCAGCGCGCCGGGCTCGGCGATATGCACGTCGCCGAGCATCGCGTAAGAAGCGGTAACGCCGCCCGTGGTCGGATTGGTGAGAACGACGATGTAGGGCTTGCGCGTCTCGTGCAGCTGCTGCACGGCGATCGTGGTCCGCGGCATCTGCATCAAGGAGAGGATGCCTTCCTGCATGCGGGCGCCGCCCGAGGCGGCGAACAGCACGAACGGGCAGGCTTTTTCCGCCGCGGTCTCCAGACCCTTGATTACCGCCTCGCCGGCGGCCATGCCGAGCGAGCCGCCCATGAAATCGAAATCCTGCACGCCGACCACGACGGCGAACTCGTCGAGCTTGCCGTAGCCAAGCTTCACCGCATCCTTGAGGCCGGTCTTGCTGCGGGCATCCTTGAGACGATCGAGGTAGCGGCGTTCGTCGCGGAATTTCAGCGGATCGGGCGATACCTCCGGTAAGGCGATATCGAACCAGGTCTCATTGTCGAATATCGATTTGAGACGCGCGGCGGCGCTCATCCGCATGTGATAGTTGGAACCGGGGATGACAAACTGGTTCGCTTCGACATCCTTGTAGAACACGAGCTGGCCGGTCTCGGGACACTTGATCCAGAGATTCTCCGGCACCTCGCGCCGCAGGATGCTGCGGATTTTCGGCCGCACAACGTTGGAGATCCAGTTCATCGTCTTGCAGACCCGGAACTTGTGATCTTGGGGGATGTTCGGCTTCTATATCGCATTTTTGCGCCGTCCTGCTACATTATAGCGGTTTCTCGCAATCCCTTCGCCCCCGGCTGGAACGAGCAGCGGAGTTTGGTATTCTATTGAGATACTTCGTTCATAGATGTGGGGCGCCGATGAGGCCGTCCCAAGGCATGAGTTGACGACAAGTTATGGGTCAAAAAAAGCGTACTGGGCATTTGTTCCTTGTGGGGCTGCTCATGGTGGGGCTCGCCGGCTGCGGCAAAGCCCCGAAAGGCGATCCCGGCGCTCCGGGTCCGTCCGGTCCGGTCGGGCCTTCTGGTCCGCCGGGGCCGCGGGGCGAACAAGGCCCGCCCAGTCCCAGCATTCGCGTGATACGGTTGAACTGCCTCAGCGGAGACTGCACGGCTTCCTGTCGGGGAGACGAGGTTCTTGTCAGCGCCTATTGTGGGCCGGCGCGCAATGCCGCGACGTTCCTCGGCGAACGGCAGGTATCATGCGGCGTCGAGGCCAACGTAGCCAATGCACCGCTGGTTGCGGTATGCGTCATGGCGCCGCCATAAAGGAAATCTGTTCGGCGCCGCGCGCGCCGACATCTGCACACCGCATGAGGACTGCCATGCCGGAGGATAACCTCCCCGAACTGTCGATCTCCGAGGAGAAGCTTTGCTTCATCATCGCCAAGGCGCGCGAATTCGACGTCAAGGACGTCGTGACCGATCCCGACGATGCCTCCAATGCGACCGACGATGCAATGCTGTCGGTGCTGGAGGATCATAAGGACGATCCGGTCGTGCAGGAGCTGGCCGCCGTCATCTTTGCCATGAGCGAGGACGAGCAGGTCGATCTCGTGGCGCTCACTTGGCTCGGCCGCGGCGACGGCACGCTCGCGGACTGGAGCGAACTGCGCGCCGAAGCCGCGCGCGCCCACAATCGGCGTACCGCCCACTACCTGTTGGGAATACCTTTGCTGTCCGATTACCTGGAGGAAGCCATCTCCCAATTCGGCATTTCCTGCGACGAGGAACAGTGATGCCGGCCCATTTTCAGCGTTCAGCTTGTCACCAGCGCCACCCCGGCTGCAACGAGCAGCGCCGCGGCCCCTTTCTGCGCCAATTCGCGAAACGATAGCGTTTCCCTCGCCAGCCGCGGGAACACTAGGCTGAGCCCGACGCCGAACGCAAAGACGAACAATGTGGTCGTGCTGCCGATGGCCTGGACGATGCTCAGCGGCGCGAACAATAGCGCGTAGCGGCTTCCCAGCCCGCCGCCGAGATCGATGAGCTCGTTCGATCCGCTGATCGTCAGCAGCGCCGTGGTATTGACCCGCAGCACGGCGATGAATTGCCGGCGGTAGCTGCCGATCATCAAGAGCGCGACGCCGAAGATTGCTTCGCCGACGAACAGCCAGAATGTGGTCGTCCAGAATTCCACCCGGATCGCAAAGACCTTGAAGATCAGCCCGCTGAGCGCCAGTGCAAATCCGCAGGCGAGCATCAGCGCCGCCAGCCGCAGCTTGAAGCCGCGGACGTTCCGCTCGAAATGCACCGAAACGATCAGCGTGCCCACCACGATCATGGCGCCGCCCGCCATTTGCCGGGTCGACAGCGTCTCGCCGAGGACGAGGTAGGCAAGCACGTAACCGAACAGCGGCGCGGCCTGGAAAAACGGCGTCACGACGGAGGCTTCCTCGGACTGCAAGGCCCGCAGATAAAACAGCATCGCACCCATGTAGAGGATGCCTGCAAGCATGATGAGCGCAATGCTGCCGGCGTCGGGACTGGCAACATCGGGATCGTAGAAGGCGATGAACGGCAGCAGCAGCACGCCGATGAAGGCGGTGAAGAGAACCAGCACCGCGACGTCGCTGTGCTTGAAATATTGCTCGACGAGATACTTGTCCAAATGGGTGGAAATGGCCCACAGGACCGGGCCGGAAAACGCAAAGACCAGCCAGGACATCGTTACCTGCTCTTGTTGAGACCGGCATGGAAGGGTTTCGAAGTATCCAGTGGCTTTGCCACCGAAGGAACCGCAAATCCGTTTCTTACCTGTGAATTGCAATGCGGTCGCCACCGCCTATATGCAGCCTCGGGCACGACGCAATTCTGCCTTTCTCGCCAATAGAGTACGCGCGGCGCGGTAGGGAACCCTCGCGTTAATTCTATCGGTAAGCCGGGGGTAACGAAGTCGGGCGCAGTATCGTATGCAGCAAGGTGCCGGCGAAAGCCGACACCTTCCAATGAGAGTGGATGCGGAATGAAAAGGCTTTTGGCCGGTTTCCTGGTTGCGGGTGCGCTCGTCAGCGCGCAATGCGCGGCCGCGGCCGACCTTTCGCTCGCCCCGCTCTATAAGGCGCCGCCCGCAGAATTGACGCAGGCCTATAACTGGACCGGCTTCTATTTCGGCGCCAATGGCGGCGGCGGCTGGGGCCATTCCTGGTGGAGCGCCAACACCACCGGAATCGATCTTTCCGGCGGCCTCGTCGGCGGCACGGCCGGCTACAACTGGCAGGCCGGCAAGGTGGTGTTCGGCCTTGAGGGCGATCTCGACTGGTCCGGCTTGAGCGGCACGCACGCCACGACCGGATGCCCGTTAGGGTGCGGCACGAGCGACAGCTGGCTCTCGACCGTCCGCGGCCGCCTCGGCTATTCGTTCGACCGGTTTATGCCCTATGTCACCGGCGGCCTTGCTGTCGGCGACATCCGCGCCGCCACGCCGGGCTTCGCCGGCGGCAGCACCACCAATGCCGGCTGGACCGTCGGCGGCGGCCTCGAAGTAGCGCTGCCGGGCAACTGGAGCGCCAAGGCGGAATATCTCCGCGTCGATCTCGGCAAATTCAACTGCACCGGCTGCAGTGCTTTGCCGACCGACAACGTCTCCATGCAGGAGAACGTGTTTCGCGCCGGCCTGAACTATCGTTTCGGCTGGGGCAAATAAGCTCCGCTCTCCGGCGCTCTGCTCGTAATGACGGCTTCTCCCTCATGGTTAGTTTTCCCTGCCGCGGCAATGCGTCGAATTTTACGCAAAACCGCAATTGGACCGCAGGAATGAGGTGGTAGTAACGCGTATACCCGCTCGCGTTGGGGGACGCATTGCCGACCGTCGTCACTTCCCATTTCTGCATCGACCTGCCGACACTGTTCGCAGTGACGGTCTTTGTCTCGGCGACCGGCGGTCTGTTGCTGCTGCTCGCCTGGATGCAGAACCGCAATACGCCGGCGCTGGGCCTCTGGGGCATCGGCTACCTGTTCGGCGCCACGGCGGCGGCCTTGCTCGCGATGCCCGGATTCATTCCCAATTCATGGTCGGTTTGCGCCGGCAACGCGCTGTTGTGCGGCGCCTACGGAATGATGTGGGCCGGTGCCAGAAGCTTCGAAGGCCGGCGCATCCATATCCCCTTGCTGGCGGCGGGCGCGGCGATCTGGATCGCGGCGTTTCAGTTCGAGGGCTTCGCTGCATCGCTGCAAGCGCGCGTCGGCCTGGTGTCGGCTATTACCGCGAGCTACGCGCTGTTCTCCGCGTGCGAGCTTTGGTATGCCCGCGACCGCGAGCTGATCTCGCGCTGGCCGACATTGGCGCTGGTGCTCGGGCATGCCGGCTTTCTCTTGGCGCGCATACCGTTCGCGTCGGCGCTGACATTTTCAGTTGCCAGCGGTCAGGCACATGGCGCCCTCATTTACGTGATGGCTTTTGAGGCGCTGTTTGCCACCTTTTGCCTGCCGTTCCTGCGCGTCGCCATGTCGAAGGAACGGGCGGAGTTAGAGCAGAGGAAGGCGGCGCTCACCGATTCCTTGACTGGAATCGCCAACCGCCGCGCGTTCTTCGATCTCGGCGGCCCGCTGCTCGAATGGGCGGTCGCCGACCGCCGGCCCGCGGCGCTGCTGCTGTTCGATCTCGATCGCTTCAAGGAGGTCAACGACACGGCCGGCCATCAGGCCGGAGATCGCGTGCTCAAGGCGTTCTGCGACCTGGTTGCGGCGTCGATGCGGCCGGGCGATCTGTTTGGCCGGCTCGGCGGCGAGGAATTTGCCTGCCTGGTGGCGAACGTGTCCATGGCGCAGGCGCTGCACACCGCGGACCAGTTGCGCCGCGAGTTCGAAGCGATGCGCTTTCCCGGTCTCGAGGGCAACGCCACCGTCAGCGTCGGCGTGGCGATGGCGAGCGAAGCCGGCCGAAGTTTGCCGGCGCTGCTGGCAATCGCCGACCGGGCGCTCTACCGCGCCAAGGCCGACGGCCGTAACCGCGTCGCGCCGGCGCCGCTGGTCCTGGTGGACATCAGCACCGGCGAAACCGCGCACCGGATGCTAGAGAGAGCAGCCGCCATCGCGGCGCCCGCTGCCGGCTAAACCAAAGCTACGGCTGATACGGCTTGCAGACGAGCGCCTCGTCGCGGATTCCGCTGCGCTCGATCCAGGCCGCGCCGCGGCGTCAATGCAGATTGACGGCGTTGTGCATGGCCAGATGCCAGTACGCGGCATTCGAGTCGGGCGGCATCGTGCCATCGCTATGATGAACGAACTCGATGGCGTCGTTATGCGCGTCGTTGCCGATGAGCGGCGACCAGTGTTGCGCTTGGGCAGCGCTGAGGCGCTCAAGCTCGGCGGCGTCGTCCGGCCCGTTGGAGTTGCCGGCGTTGGTACCGAGGCTCGGATGAAAAATGAAATTGTCGTTGCCGGGTCCGCCGATCGACACCGGCGCGCCGGAGGAATTCGCCGGCGGATCCAAGATATCGGCTCCGCCATGGCCGTCGCTCGCCACAACGAAATTGGAGGTCGAATACGTTCCGACCAATGTGAGCGTGGCGGATAATCCGTCGCCGGACGAATCGGTCACCGTCAGTGTCGTCAGGCCATCCGCGCTGCTGCTGGCTGATACGGTCGTATCCGCGGCACAAAATCCGACCAGATCGATGACATCCGAATGCGCCGCGTCTGGTGCGGTTCCGGTAAAGCCCGCTATTTGTCCAACGAAGGTTTCGGGCTGGTCGAGGACGAGGGTGCCGGTTGCTCCGGCGAAGGTCACATAGTCCGAAGCCGGCACGCTGACGGTCGAGGATTGGCCGGCGGCGACCGTGACTGGTGTCAGCGGCTGTTGGAACAGCTCCGCGCTGGTCAGATCGACGAAACCGCTGTCGCCGGCCTCGTATTGTGCCAGCAGCTGAGACGTTCCGTAGTCGTTGGCGAAATAGTCGATCGCGATTGCGTAAGAACCGGTTGTCGGAGGGGTAAAGGTGTAGGTGTGGGTATCGTCGCTGAGCGGGCTGACAACGGCGTGTTCGCCGTCGTCGTTGATCAGCGGGTTTCCGTCGATCGACAGCACCGAGCCGTCATCTGAATTCAGTCGGAACGTGTAGGCCACCCCACCGGTCAGCTCGATGTAGCCGTCCAACTGGTAGTAGCTGCTGAAGGGCGAGTTGGTGGCAACGTTAGTAGCCGTGAGGTTCGTTATCGAATTCGCGTCGTTCTGGCCGGCAGCGTTGAGGAATTGAGCGATGTCGCCTTGGCCAGACGGGACCATGTTATAATTGATATCAGTGGCGACGAAGGTGGCATCGGGGGTCTGCCCGATGGCATCGGTGACCGAGCCGTCACCGATGACGTAAGTCAGCGGGCTGATGATCTCGCCAACCAGCCCGCTGCCGGGATGGAACATCACCTCGGCCTTTCCCGCGTCGTCCGTCACCGCGAAGTTGTCCTGGGCGTAATAACCGTCGAGCTGGATCGATTCTTCCAGCGTCTCGCCGTTGTAGATCGCCAGCGTACCGCTGCCTTCACCGCCGGAGCTGACCGCTGACGGCGTCCAGACCACATGATCGCATGACGAGTAGGTAAGGTTAGTCAGGTCGAGCGCGTCGCCCGTGCTGAAACCGCTCACCGTGCCGCCATAGCACTGCGCGAGCCCGAGCGTGCCAGCGCCGGTGAACGTGACGTTCTGATCAAAGGCATCTTGGAAATCGGCAATCCCGCCGCCGGTAATCACAACGTCGCCGCAGCCGCTGACGTTGCTGTTGACATCGAGCATGCCGCCGTTCGCCTCCAGCGTCCCGGCATTGATGATGGTGTTGCAGCCGGTATCGAGGGTGAGCGTGCCGCCGGAGCTATTGGCGTCGATCGTGCCGCAGGACGTGTTGATGAGCGTCAGTTCGGAGGACCAGTTGCCGATCTGGCCGGCACCGGAAATATCCTCGGAATTGATGAGAACATTGCAGCCATCGCCGCAGGCGCCGACGATGTTGTCGCTTGAGTCGGACAGGACAACCGAACCGGTGCCTTGCAGGCAAACCACGCCGTCGATCACGAGACTCGGGTCATACGCTGCCGGCGCGAGCGTGATCGTGCCGTCATTGTCGATCGTTCCCTGCAATGTCAGCGACGTGCCGTCGTTGACCAGCACGTTGCTGCCGCAGGCGATGGTCACGTCGTCGAAAGTGCTGTTGCCACAGACCGTCTCGATCAGGCCATCCCAGCTCGTGGCCAGCGTGCCGCCGGAGATCGCCGTGTCGGAGAGTTCGACGACAGAGCCGTTGCCGTACGCCGCGATCGTCCCGCAGTTATCGACGCAAGAGTCATCGAACGTGATCGCGCCGTGATGCGTCGCCTCGATCGTCGCATCATTGCGCACGCGATCGTCGGAAAAATCGACCTGCGCATCGTGTCCGCGGGCAACGATCTCGGCGCCGCTGATGTTGTGGACATAGGCGTCGATCGCAACCTCGCTATGACTCGACGCGAAGACCTCGTTGGAATTAATGAGCGCACTCTTGATGCCGAGCTCACCGCCGCGAGTGGCTTCGAGCAGCCCGTTGTTGATGATGGCGTTTGTGCCAGTGTTGATGGTCCGGGCCTTGCCATCGACATCGGCATTGATCGTGTTGACTCCGTCACCGCAGCCGTTGACGAGTGTCAGCAAGTCATCGCCGGTGCCGATCTGGCCGGCGCCCGTGATGAGGCCGAGGTTGTCCAATGTGGCGTTTGTATCAGCTGCGCCGACGATTTCGGCGCCATCGCCGTCAAGCGTGAAGGTGCCGCCGCCCTCGAACGTGACCGTGCCGCCGAGCGTGGTCGTACCCTGCAGGTCGACTGTCGCGCCGTCGTTAGTTTGTATGAAGCTGCCGCCGGTGACAGCGACGCTCTCGAAGGTGTTGATCCCGCTCGTTACCCCAATCGTGCCGCCGTCGCTCGTTTCGAGAATGCCGCCGACGATGGTCGCCCCGAAAAGGGCGACTATTGCGTCAGTCCCGACGGCTTCGATCGTGCCGTTCACCGTAATGTCGCCCGCAACCGCATAATTGGTGACGGTATCGCCTTCGATCATGACGAAGCTGTCGGCAGTCGCCTCGATCGTGCTGGTGTTGGTCACGGTTGTGGGGTCAATCGCCAGAATGCCGCCGTTGGTCGCTTCCATCAGGCCGTCATTGGTGACCGCACCGCCGGGTTCGACGGTAAGCGTCTGGCCGTTAAGGTTGGCGTTGATGATTCCGTCCGCGTCGTTCTGGAGTGTCAGAGCGCCGTCGTTCTGACCGATCGCGCCGGCGCCAGAAATGGTGTCGTTCTGGTTTTCCAGATGGACGGTGGTAAAGCCTTGGCCGGTCATGCCGGCGATGATGTCTTGCGAGCCCGATCCGCCTTCCAGGATGATATCGCCGCCGCCGGAAAGTATGGGATACGGTTGGTTGAAATAGAGAATGGTTTTGTCACCGGTGGAATTGAGTTCGATCGTCCCGGAATTTTCGATGTTGTAGGGACTCGCTAGCGCCAGAGAACTGTTGTCGCTTACCGCGATCGTGCCGGCATTGATGATGGTGGCCACGTTGGTGTTGTGCGTCGACCCATTCGCGGTCTCGATCTCATTGCTGCTGCCGCTGACGGTCGCGATCTCGCCGCCCGCGGCGGTCGACACAAAGCCCTGCAAGATGGTGGCGTTGTCGAGATTGATCTGCGAGCCGGCAAAGACCTCGATATGACCGTCCACACCGCTGTTATCGGACGGATTGAAGGTTGAATTGTCGATCGTGGTGTTTTCGATCGTCAATCCGCCGCTGCCAGTCGCCTCGATCGTTCCGCTATTGACGATCTCGTTGATGGCAAAGTTGTCGGTCGCCGGGCTGTCATTATCGATGACCAGCGCGGTCGTGCCGCTGGCGTTGATAACCCCGGATGCCTCATTGATCAGCAGGAAGGACGGGTCGCCGGCACCGATATTGCCGGCGCCCGCAATCATGGTGTTGACTTGTCGAGTGTTCCGCCGCTGGAGGCGGCGATGATCTGAACGGTGTTGCTCGCGCTGCCGTCCAGCGAGATCGAGGCGCTGGTGGTGTTGAGGCCGTCGGTGTCGATCGTGACTGTGCCGTCGATCACCAGATTTGTCGGCTGCGCCGTCGGCCCGTTGGTTGGCCCACCGACATCGATCTCGCCGTTGGCGCCGTCGATGTGGATGGTGCCCTGGAGTTCAAGTTGGGCACCCTGAAAGACCCCCAGATAGCCATCGACCGTCAGCGAGCCCTCGGACGCGCCGTCTAAGACACTCATATTGGCGCCGGTCGCCACCACAACGTTGATGTTGCTGCCGCTTGCGCCTGACCCGCTGGTGGTGAGCGTGCCGCCTTGAATGGTCGCGTCGGCGAGTTCTACCAGCGTGTTGGCTCCGATCGCCTCGATCGTGCCGCCGGCGTTGTTGATCGTATTGCTTATGTTGACCGTGCCGCCGTCGGCCAGGATCGTTCCGAGATTGTTGACCGGGTCGTCGATCTGCAGCGTGCCGCCGGCCGCCGCCTCCAGCACGCCGGAATTGCTGACGGTGTTGCCGGTATCGATGACCAGGATTCCCGAATCGGTGGCGAGCAGCGGCTTCGCTTCGATGAGGCCGGCGCTGCCGTTGACCAACGTGAGAGCGCCGTCGCCTTGCCCGATCGTGCCGCTGCCGATGATGGTGTTATTGACGTTGACCAGAGTTGCGCCGCTGCCGGGAACGCCGGTGATCAGGTTCTCGGCGGTCGCA
>Ga0116131_1001632_pt1 | contig 12900 bp, 11 predicted proteins | sample June2015DPH_17_1_FD_89734 | JGI IMG/M metagenome (GOLD analysis project Ga0116131, IMG submission 89734) | Peatland microbial communities from SPRUCE experiment site at the Marcell Experimental Forest, Minnesota, USA - June2015DPH_17_100 | ecosystem: Environmental > Terrestrial > Soil > Wetlands...
AAAAAGAGTTGCCGAATGTGAATTTCAGCGTGTCTGGCTCGGCGACGGTGACCGGCCACAACTCGGGCGGCGCAGTCGGCGTCGGTCAAGGCGGCGCGTTCGGTGGTCAACCCTGGAACGCCGGTCCTGGCGTGAACGCACCATCGGGAAATCAGGCACTCTCGACGGAGCCTACGTGGTCCCAGGACAGCGGATCGATTAGCGGCAATGCCGCTTCCGGTGGCGCTAGCGCGCCGATGCTGCAACAGAATCCGACGTTGGTGCTGACCTGCATCGTGCGGGTATCGCGTTTGTTTGATCGCGATCTGCCGGCTAGCAATGATAACAGGCCGCTGGTCGCCGATCGGCTGCGCCTGGCTGCCTGAACAAACAAAACATCGCCATGAAATTCCGCACGACCATATTGCGCATTGTCCTGGCGCTCGCGCTTATCTTGCGCCTAGCGCCGGCATTGGCCTCGCAGGCGACGCTGGTCACGCCTGGCCCGCCGTTGCCGATGACAGGGCTGGCATCGTTTCTCAACGCGGCGTTTCTGTCGATCGGATCGTGCAATTCAGGCAACAGCGCGCCGGTCAACGGCACAGGTGGGGCGGCGTTTGCCGGCGAGTGCTGGATCAACACCACCTCAAATCCCTGGGTGTTCTCCTATTACGATGGGGCAAATTGGGTCGAGTTCGGCTCGCTCAATACCTCGACGCATGTGTGGACCGGCATCAATTGCGCCCCGGCGTCCGGCACCTGCCTCGACGACATCACCGGGTTTTCCTCGACCGGATTCCTGACCCGGACTGGCGCGGGAACTTACGTTTTTCAATCTCTCGCCAACGGTATCACGCTCGGCAATCTGCCGCAGCTCAATGCCGGATCGTTCTGGGCCAATCCGGGCGGATCGAGCGCAAACGCCGAACAGGTCACTCTGGATTCAAGTTTAAGCTGGGTCGGAACGACGATCAAATGCACCCTGGCGTCGGCAACTCAGATCGGTTGCGGTGAGCCCGACAATGTCACAATCCAGATTTCCGGTGGAAAGTGGGTCGCAGTTGGCGCAGTGACGACTAGCGTCGATGCGGCGGGCGCGACAGCGATCAGCAACGGCGTCAATGGCGATCTGCTCGGCGAAGCGAGCGGCAAGATCGCAAACTTCGCGCTTGGTAGCGGACTTACGCTGAATGGCGCCACAATTAATGCGACCTACCAGAGACCTGAAACTGGCTCCGTACTTGAAGATATCTATATGAGATTGCTGACCGATTCCGTGTCCGTTCTCGACTTCGGAGCCGTGATGGACGGCAGCAATTCTGGCGGCGGTACTGACAATACCACGGCATTTCAGAACGCCGCGAATGCTGCTGTCTGCTCCTCCGGCATTTTGTTTGTTCCCGGCGGCGGCGTATTCACCGTCAAGAGCCTTGTGACCATCGTACCTTGTAGTACGAATGGCAACAATCATTCACTCGTCGTCATGCTCGCGCCAGATAGCGACACTGCTTTCAACAGCGCGAATGGATTATACTTTTTTAACGGATCATCGGGCGGCGGTATTTCCGGGGGTGTCATCGGCCATGGCCTCATCACCGCCTACAATGGTGGCAGCAATGGCGGCTTTGCAATTCATCTGTTGGGTGGTGGTCGTTTTACTGTCGCCGATGTTCGGATGCCATTCGGTCCAGACGGGGATAACGTTCAAGCCAATGGCATTTTAATCGATGGATCGGAGCATTGGACGGTATATAACAATTACATCGGCAATTGTTATCAGACCTGCATTGAATTTCAAGCCACTGGTTCAACTAATCAAACGACAGAAGGCTATATCGTCAGAAATGAGTTGGCTGGACCTGTAGGCTTAGCCGGCGGTGGCGCTGTCTGGGCGCACATCGTTCCCAACGCGACCTTTACAGGCACGGGCTCTGGAACGAACCTCACCGCGAGTTCGGTCACCGGAACGATCAACGCTGGCGACGGCATCACCGGAACCGGTGTGCCGAGCAACACCTATATCGTTTCGCAGACCTCCGGGACGCCGGGCGGTGCAGGAGTCTATGTCACCAACAATGCAACGACATCATTCGGTGCGAGCCTAACTGCGCTTGGCGCTGGCGCGATGACGAATGTACTAATCCAAGGAAACCACTTTGAGGCATCCGATGGTGGCCATGCAATAGATGATGGCATTCGACTTGATCCGACCAATCTTTCAAATGTTCGCGTGCTAAATAATCTTTTCCACTCAAATGCGGGGGACACATTTAATTACGACATTCAAAATAACGCCAACGCGGCCATAATTGGGTTCAACCAATTCTGGGGATCTCTGGCTGCAGCAACGAACATCTATACTGCCGGGCCCGGTACCAGCATCATAGGCAATCAGGCTTGGCAAGATCAGGCCGTCTTAGGCTTCATCGAAGTTGATGTCGCTGCCACTAATTCGTTGGTTGCCGACAATGCTGTCGTGGACAGCGGCGTTCCGTCGAGCACTTGTTTTTTGAACGTGAATAGCTCTTCTTGGTGGCACGACAATAATTGTTACGGGAATTTCACGGTCGGAGGCCCCGTACCTATAAACTCTTTCGGCACGCAATCTGCGCCATCTGGATTTTTACCTATCAGTGGCTTGATTGTTCAGACCGGCAAGGTTAGCTTGAACGGCACTAGCACAGTAACTATCAACTTTCCAAAAGCCTTTCCAAATAACTGCGTTGCCGTGATCGGCAATTTGACTAATCAGCAAGGAACGGTCATGGCCGGCTGCACGAACGTGAGCACGGGGACTGCAACCTTCAGCACATCCGGCACGCCGAATATGAACTACATCGCGCTGGGAAACTGAGATGAAATATATACTCGTTATGTCGTTGATAATTGTAGCGACCGTTTTTGGGGCAGTCTCGTCATATCTGCTTACTGATCCGCGCGCACATGCCAGTAATGCGGAAGAAGTCATTTTGGCTGAATACCTAAAAGTCTATTGCGGGCATAAGGGAAAGAATTTTGTCGGCGAAGCGGCGGCTCTGTCGCGCCTGACGATCGCGGCACATCTTGATAAACTGGCCCTGGCCGAATACGCAAAGTGTAGGATTGGTCTGAGCAAATAGATTCCCTAACCGAGCCTAACAGCCGCAGGTTGTCTCTGGCAACCTTACGCATCCCCATGCGGACTTCCTGAATCGCCGGCGAAGGCTGCGGTTGTCGCTGGCAACCCGACGAATTTCCCCAACGCATCCCCAAGCAAGGAGAACGAGACCATGAGCGGTCTATCAGACTATTCGGCCGAGAACGTGCTGAATTGGGAAACCGGCAACGCGCCGATGCCGGCGCTGGCGTCGCGGTTCTTGGCGCTATTCGTCGCTCCACCGACGGCGGATGCCGTCACCGGCGGAGTCGAGATGGCCGGCGGAAATTATGCCCGCGTGCAGGTCGCGGGCGAGATCACGGCGGCTGGCGCGATCTCGACCTCGAGCGCGACCATCACGATGCCGAATGTCAGCGGCTATCCCTGGGTGGTTGCAGGGATGAACGTCTACGACATCACCGCGGGCAAGCAGATCGGCACGGTGCTGACCTACACCGGCACCACGCTGACGCTGACCGGCAACGCCGCGAATGCTGGTTCTGGATCCACGGACTCGCTGGCCTTCTCCGCTTGGCCGGCGGCATCGGCGTCTTCGGGGAATGAGCCGGCGACGGCTCCCGCCAACGTCACCAATTCCGGCGCAGTCGTTACCTTTCCGCAAGCCGCCGGGACCGAGCCGTGGGGCGGCGCTCTTGCGGCTGGCGCCTCGTTCACGACCGCTTCGACCACGATCACGATGGGAGCCGCGGTCCCGAGCTGGGTCGTGGCTGGGGCCAACGTTTACGATGTGACTGCTTCGGCGCAGATCGGTACGGTGGCGAGCGTCGCCGGTTCGACCGTTACCCTCTCGGCTGCGGCGGCCCATGCATCGTCCGGTTCGACTGATTCGCTTTTGTTCAGCGCGCCCGCAGTGGCTTGGGGCCTGTTCGACGCTTTATCTGGCGGCAACCCAATCACCTGGGACTATCTCGGCAACAACAAGTGGATTCCGTTCTCTTGCAGCTCGGCGTCGCCTGGCGTGCTGACCTGCGACAGCACGTCTGACGCACCGGCCAACGGCTCCTCGATCGTGGTGACGCAGAAGTACGGCGGCACGCTGCCGACAACCGGCGGCTCCTGGTCTGGTCTGTTGACCACGGCGAATCTGTCGGGCGCGACGTTCACCGCCGGCGTCAACACCACCGGGATCGGCGGCGGTCAGTTCCGCCAGCTCACCCAGCAGCCGATCTCGATCAACGTGACGGCGAGCTTCGCCACGTCGACCTTCACGCTGACGGCGGCCTGAAAACAAGGCGCGTGACATGGGATTATTGCTCGCTACCACCAACGCGTACATCGAAGTGGTGACGAGCGCCGCTCAGGCGCTCCACACCCATGCTGATATCATTAATAGCAGCAGCTCAGGGCAAACTGTCGCGACGCAAAATGAAATTATCAGCACGGCGACGACGACGACGATAGTTTCGTCGCCGAGCTCTGGCAATGTGTCCAATATCAAGGAGCTAAGTCTCTATAACGCGGGATCAGGCAACAACACCGTCACCGTCGAGCACTACGACGGCATCACGACGGTCACGCTGCGAAGCCTGGTATTGCTTCCTGGTTATTCGTTGACCTACGAAGAGGGCCAAGGTTGGTACGTTGAGACGGCTTCCGGCCAGATATTGAACGCCGTCGCCAACGGCGCGGTCAATATGGTGACGTCGAGTTCTGTTCTTACTCCGACGTCAATCAGCGCGTTCGTCATGGGTGGTATGGGGGCACTCATAACACCGGCAAAGTCCGGCAATATCGAGGCGACGCTATATGGTTATCTGACTTCTTCAGCCATTACGGTTGATGAAGGCATCATTCTCCAATTGGCTTACGCTTCCGGGTCTTCTGGACCTTCTTACCAAGCAGCGGCAACGGGGACGGTTGTTGGTAAAGCAACCGAATATTCTGTTCCTACGGCGGCAGGCGCTGCGGCTGATGTGCGCGCACCAGTTTCTCTAGGTGCGCTGATAACAGGGTTGCAAGTCGGCACCACATATTGGGTTGACTTCCAAATGGAAGGCATCACTGCCGAGGACGTGAGCCTTAACAACGCAGTCTTGATCCTCACAGAATACTAAAGGGGGGCCAGCCGTGCCGACTCCCTCCTTAGTGCAGATGATTTCGTCTGACTCGAATTATTATGGCGCGGGTGCTCCTACGGCGGGGATAGGTGGCACAGGTGGACAAAACAATTTCAGGTACAACGTCCCCAACAAGACGCAGGCGGGCAACTGTTATCTCGTTTCAGCGACGTGGCCTGACGGCAATACGCCCGTCCTGTCAGACAATCTGAACGGTGTTTGGCCTGCGCCAATTGGCACTGTCGGCGTGGGGCAGGGCAATAATGTAAGTGGGTTCTTCTTGCTGATTGGCTCTCTGCCGGGATGGATGACCATCACGGGGATGCTCAACGGAATGCCGACCCCGCCGTGGCAGTGGAATATAAAAGAGTTCTGCCACATCATCGGCTCTGGCGGTACTTCCGCCGGCGCATACGCTCAGACCGGCCCAAACCTGACTGCCGGCTCCTTTACCCCAAGCAACAACAATTCCGGTGGCGGCAACCTCATTGTCACTTATTGCTGCACGTCTGGTGCGAACATGGTGCAGACGACAGCACCGTCGTCGTTCGTCCCCAGTTCTGGGCACACGCTGCTTGAGGCCAACATTACCTGCATCGAAGTGCAGGCGTCCGGCGGATATGGTTTTGCTCACGCCGAAGAATACTATTTGCAAACAACTGCCGCCGCTATCAATCCCGGCTTCACCGCTACTGGTGATACCACAAACACCTACAACGTCATTGCCATTGCACTGACGGCGGGGCCAGCGGGTAGTCCGGCGCCTGCGTACGGCCCTTGGATCAACAAGATTATCCATCAATCGACGTTGGCTGATGCAGCCCTGACGTCCGTCAAATTTCAGGTTCCTTGGACGGGCAACTTACGCTTCGCTCGCGCGCTTACAGGAGGCAATTTAGCCGGTCTGACCCTCACAGATAGCGACAGCTACACTTGGACTAACGAAGCCTCCGCTACAGGTGATTTGATGGGTTGGGCTGCAAATACTGCGGCTGATACCAACGCCACACTCACGATAGCGGGGACGGCAGGTAGCTTTGGCGGTGGGTACACTTGGGTCTTTTATGACATAGCAAATATGGCTACGTCCCCGTTCGATCAATTTGCATCTAGCACGACCTACAATTCAGGAAACGGGGGTATTCCTAGCAACTACGGCTCGCTGATAAACGTCCCTACTATAACCCCAGGCGTAAATTACGGTTTGTGTATCTCTGCTACCGGGTTAGGAACGGGACCTGGGTTAACGTGTTCGTCGCCGCAAGGAGCGGTAGACGATTTTATGCACTACAGCGGCCAAAACGACAATGACAACTACGACAACGCCGATTGTGGTGGGCACATCGACTTTAGAACCGATGCTCCGATCAACTGGTGCTACACGATAACTCCGGGCGCTGGCTACACTGACGGGTCCTACGCCATAACATTCGCTGCGGCCACGCTGCCAGGGCCAAGCGGAAGCACAAACAATAGCGGCGTCGTGTTCATGCGCGACCCGGACCTGAGTCTGATCGCGTGGTTCAATAACAGTTGGTCGCCAATAGCTGAATGGTTCGACGACACTTATCCGGTGCTCGTTGCCGCGACTGTTTCATTGCTCGGCCGCGGTTTCGCAATGGCGACGGGCCGCGGCGCCATTGTCGGCAATGCCCGCTTGGTGGCGTCTGGAAAGGGATCGGCGGAAGGTCTCGTTTCGTTTTCCGGCAAAGTGCCGGTCATCACGCGGGCAACATCGCTTGCCATGGCGCGGGCGCAAGCTGGCGCTATGGCCGCACTCGCCGCCAAGGCGAATGCGCAGGCGAGAGCCAACGCCAACCCGCAGGGCGCGGTGCCTTTGGCGGCGCGTGGAACGGGTCTCTCTGCGGCTCGTGCCGCCCCTTCCGGCGTCGTCGGATTGCTCGCCCGCGGCGTTGCGGCGGCATTTAGCCGGGCCGGCATCGGCATCGGTGGGCTCGTTGCGCTCTATGCGCGAGCGACAGCTATCGGCTCGGCACACGGCCGTAGTGCGGTAGCCGCAATCGGCACGCCAACGTTGGTCGGAAGTGGCACAAACGCGACCTCGACGTCGACCCTCACATTTACCACGTCGGCCACTATTGTCGCAGAAAATCTGGTAGTAATAGCTATCGGCTACGGCAGTCTGGCCGCGACGATTTCCGCGATCTCGGACGGGACCAACAGCTATACCAAGGCTTATAGTCAAGGCGAGTCCGGCGTCGGCAACTCTCAGCTTTGGTATTGTGCGAACGCGCAGGCAGTATCGTCTGGCGCAACAGTCACCGTTACAGGGAATACGAGCGTTGCAGCCGGTAAGTTTGTGGGTGTTGTTGCCCAGGTTTCGGGGGTTGCCGCTAGTTCGGCTTTGGATAGTGCTGGCAACACAAACGCGGGATCAAGTTCAACTCCCAGCGTAGCGACGGGGACACTTGCTCAAGCATCAGAAATTATTTTTGGAGTTTTCGGGTTTTCATCGTCTCTCACATACGCCACCGAGGCCCCCGGTTTTACGAATTTATACAATAATGTTTTGGGAACTACTCCTCCGCTGGCATTGGATTATCAAATCGTTTCCTCCAATACTGCAGTCACTTACGCTCCAGGGTATTCTGGAAACAGTTCATGGGATGTTCTTGCTGCGCCATTTAAGGCAGCAGCGCCGACGAGCGTAAGTGGCGGCCAGATGACGGTTAATGCTGCATTGGCCGCTGCTGCAAGGGCTACCGGGTCGGGAAGATCGTATCTTTCGGGTGCAGTTGCTTTAGCTGCACGAGGAGCATCCTCAGCAAAAGCAGTTGTCACGATCAGCCTCGGTGGCTTCGTCAACCTAATAGCGATGAGCTTTGCCTCCGCAACAGGCCGTGCAAGTGCAGTGGGTAAACTCAACCTCTCCGCATCCGGCCAATCAATCGGAAGGGCTACCGCAACGTCTAGGGGCGCAGTGGGATTACTTGCGCTAGGAACGAGTTCAGCGAAGGCCTTCGTCACAATCCGCATCGGCGCTTTCGTCAACCTGGTTGCCCGCGGCTTCACCGCTGCGGCGGGGAGCGCCCACGCGACCGGCAAGCTCGGACTGAGCGCCAGCGCAAAGGCAATGGGGGTTGGGGGCGCCGCGCCCGCGGGAGCCGTGGGGCTATTCTCGCGTGGCTCGGCGGCGGCCAAGGCCACGGCGGCGGGAGGCTGGCGAGCGGCGCTTTCTGCTCGTTCCACAGCGATCGCGACCGGACGGATATCGGGGAGCTTTTCGCTGGCGCTGGCCGCCTTGTCCCGCGCTGCGGCCGCCGCCCGGACCGTGCTCGGCGTCGGCGCGATCGTGCTGCTGACGGCGCGCTCGATGGCCAAGGCGGCGGGTGCGTTACGACCGACGCTGACGGTTGGATTAACGGCGCACGCGGCAGCAAGCACGACCGGATCCGCAGCGCCGATCGGCAAGGTCGCGTTGGCGGGGCGCGCCACCGCCGCGGCGATGGGCTGGTTCTACCGGCGCATCCAGACGCTGCTCCCTAATCCGCGTTTTGGCAGCGTCGCGCGCGCCCGCCGGTTCGGCACTGCCGTAAAACCTCGTCGATTTGGCACCATAGCGAGATGGCCGATGCCGCAGAGCGCCGATTGCGATGAAATGGACGTCGGCGAAACAGTCAACGGCTGGATCGACTTCAACAAATGGCTGGCGCCGGGTGAAACGATCAGTTCGATCGTGTCGGTCACCGAGGCGAACTACCTGCCGCCTGGTGGATCTGCCTATGTCACGCTGACGGGATCTGCACAGATCGGCACCGTGCCGGTCGCCGCCGGAGGCAGCGGTGTCACCAATGCCGCCGTGCTGCAGCAATGGACCGGCGCCAATCCGGGAACCGCGCGCATCACCGCGACCGTCATCACCAGCGCCGGGCAGGAGTTGATCGACTGGACGCACCAGCCGGTCGACACGCCAGACTAAGAAGCTTTGAGGTTTTCGATGCGTGGATCCGTCCTGATCGGCGCCGCGATCATTCTTGCTATGGCGTTGCTGTTTGCCGTCGCCGGCCAGAGCTTCGCTGGTGATCCGACCGGCTATTGGGCGAACCTCATAGCTAAAGGCGAGGCTCCCCCGGCGGCTTGGTGGGCCGGGCTCGCCAGCGGCAAGGGCTTGTGCTGCTCATTCGCCGATGGCGTCCGCATCGATGATGTCGATTGGGACACTGGCGGTCCCGCCGGCGAATATCGCGTGCGGCTGCACAATGCATGGTTTGTGGTGCCCGAGAGCGCGCTCGTGACGGAGCCCAACAGGTTTGGCCCCGCCGTCGTGTGGCCTTATCAGAACATGGACGGCAATACGCAAATCCGCTGCTTTCTGCCTGGAGCTGGCGCATGACCGATCTTCTTTTCCCTGCGGTTCTCAGGAAGCTATGGCCCAACGGCGCCCAGCATGTGCCTGGTCTGCTCGAGGGCATCATCGCGGCAGCGCCGACCGTGTTCCCGAAATACGGCCTGACGACTTTGCTCACTGTCGCGCACGCGATGGCTCAGTTTTCCGAAGAGAGCGGCGCCGGCCTCGAGATGGTGGAGAACGACAACTTCACCGAAGCGCAGCTGCTCAAGCTGTTCCCCACGCATTTCACCGGCTCGATGGCGGAACGTCTGCAGCACAATCCGCGCATGATCTGCGACGTCGCCTATGGCGGCCGCATGGGTAATGCGCCGCCGCCATCCGATGACGGCTACAACTATCGCGGCCGCGGGCTGTCGCAGTGCACCGGCAAGAACGGCTATGAGGCGCTGGCGAAAAAGACCGGGATCGATGTTCTAAGCAATCCCGATCTTTTGTCAGCGCCATCAACCGCGCTCGAGTGCGGCGTCGCTGACTTCGTGCTGTGCGGTTGTCTGCCATATGCCGAGCGCGACGACGTGGTCGGCGTGACGGAAAAGCTCAACGGCGGCACCAACGGGCTCGCCGTGCGCGAACAGTGGCTGGCAAAATGGAAGGCGGCGCTTGCCGCGCCCACGAGCTCGCCGGCGATCGCCGTGCCGATCGCCAAGCCCGCGCCCGCAGCTTCTTCGCCCTCGATCGTGCCGGCAGCGAAGCCGGCAACGCCCGCGCCGATCGAGCCGGAGATCCTCATCAGACTTGACAGCCTGCTCGCGGAAATCCGCGCGCGCATCGCTGCCTAAAATTTCCATCGTCAACTTTCGATCCAACAAGGAGGTCATCATGGCTGACGAAAAGCTTGTGCAAGAAGCGTCCTGGCTTAGCGCCCGATTGCAGGAAAAGACGACCTATGCCGGGCTTGTCATGTTGCTCAGTCTCGCCGGTGTTGCCCATGCTACTCAATGGGAAACGAATATCGAGACAATCGGTATCGGCCTCGGCATGTTGCTTGCTGGCATCACGGCAATTCTGACGTCGGAAAGCAAAGGCAAGACCATCATCAAGTCGCTCGTTCTGTGTTTCGCCGTTGCTTGGCTGTTTGGTCCGCTGCCGGCGGATGCGCAGACGGCCGCGCCGGCGGCAACGCCAGCGCCGGCCGCTTCGCCCCTGGTCAATCTGCCGACCGTCGGCAAGGCGCAGGCATCCGCAAACCCGTTCATCTCGCAGAAAGCCTCTGGCTTTTATCTCGGCGTCGGCACTTCGGTCGGCGTTGCCAGCTCGAGCGTGTCGGGCAACGTGTTTGCTCTGCCTGGCATCACCGGCGGCAGCACAACGGCGGCAGGCGGCACGATCGACGCCGATGTCGGTTACGTCTGGAACGTTTGTCTGCTTCAGACGTGGTGCCAGATCGAGGCCGATGTCAAATACACCAACATCGACGGCAGTTCCGCAGTCGGGACTATCTCTAGCCGGTGGGTATTGACGCAAGAGTTCGACGTCGGTGCCGACATGGTTCAGGCCGTGCTCAAGTATTTTCCGATTTTCACCAATCCGTTTCCGAGCTTTAATCCGACGAGCCTGTTACCGAGCGCGGCCACCGTCTCAAATACGCCGTTGGGATATGTTGGCTTCAAGCAGGCGGAGTTGCTGATCAACGGTAATGTCGGCCAGGCCGGCGGGCAGACGTGGGCATATGCTCCAGGAGTGACCAGCGGATTCCGCTGGCAGACCCTCGGCGCAAACGGCAAGCCGAACGGCGGATCGCTCAAGGTGTTCGCCGACATTCTCTGGCCGACAAAGGGGGTCTCGATCGCCAATCTTTTTGGCGCTGGAGGCGCGCCAGTCGTCACCCAGGCGAACGCCAACCTGAATACGATGTTCATCGCCGGTCTCCATTACGATTTCGGCATCTGATAATGGCCGATGAAAAGACCTACCTCGAGCGCGCCAAAGCCGCGCTCGAGGATGCCTTTGCCGAACAGCTCAAGGCGCGTTTCACTTGGCTCAATAACGACGTGGAAGGTCACGCGAATCACGTCGCGGAGCTTGCCGGTGATGTCGTGAAATTTGAGAGCGGCATGCGCGATCTCAAGGCGATGTACGAAGCCGCGCTCAAGATCATCGACAAGGTTTTTGGAGCGTCGCCATGATCCAGCTTCGCTTCGTCACCTGCAACGATCCGGTCTCTGCCAGCATTCGTCTCGGCGAATATGGCTTCTGGGCCTCGCACGTCGAAGCCGTGATGCCGGACGGCACGCTGCTCGGCGCCCATTACGATGGAGGCGTGCAGGCACGGCCGAAGGGCTATGACGCGGCGACCGTGGAGAGGGAGCGGATTGTCGATCTGCCCTGCGACGATGCGACCGAGCAGAAATTTCTCGCCTTTCTGCGTGACCAGCTCGGCAAGCCCTACGATCTGCGCGCCATCGTCGCGCTGGTCGCCGAGCGCGATTGGCGTCAACCGGATTCGTGGTTCTGCTCGGAATTGCAGGCCGCCGCGCTCGAGGCCTGCGGCTGGATGCCCAAGCTCGCCGATAATGTGTCCAAGATCACGCCGCGCGATCTGCTGTTGATCGTGAGCGCGCGCATTCCGCTCGCGGCCTGAGAACAGGAAAGTTCATGGTGGAACAACAGATCGGCATCCTCGACAGCCGTGTTACCAGGATCGAGGGCCAGATCACTGCCGGTTTTGATCGCATCGAGAAAATGCTGCGGACGGAAATCAACGATCTGAAAACCGAACAGATCAGCGATCTGCGCGAAGCCAATCGGCGGCTTGCCGACGATCAACGGCGCCTGTGGGAGCGCCTCGGGGCCTATGAACGCCGCGAGCACGAGCGCGTCGGCACCTTCAAGACCATCAGCAGCATCAGCCATTTTATCGCCGTGCTGCTCGGCGGCATGATCACCTGGCTGGCGACCTGGCTCGCGGCCTTCAAAGGATTTCCGCCACTGCATTGAATTCGGCGGCTTAGGCCACCGTCAGAGGTCGCGGCGAGAGCCGTGACAGGCGGGCTCCGATCCCGTCGCCCTCCTTGGGCGTTTCCTCCCTAGACTTGCCGGGGCTGGCAGCGATGCCGGCCCCGGTTTTTCTGCGTCTTAGGGGAGGGCAATCAAGGGGTAGTGTGTCGAGAGGGCGTGGCCACTACGGCTAGGAAATGCCTCTAGGCGGCCTTGCGGGCTTCCCTGGTGAAGCTGAAGGGCAGCCGGTCCATGAGGGCGGTGAGGTGGAGTCGCTCCTCCGCTACCAATCCAATCGAAAACTTGGACAGAATTTTCGTTCGCGTGAGCGTCAAAAAAAGCCGCGCGCGCCAGCTGCCATGCTGTGAGAAATCCCTGATATGGTGAAACAGTCGGAG
>Ga0116131_1001643_pt1 | contig 12826 bp, 13 predicted proteins | sample June2015DPH_17_1_FD_89734 | JGI IMG/M metagenome (GOLD analysis project Ga0116131, IMG submission 89734) | Peatland microbial communities from SPRUCE experiment site at the Marcell Experimental Forest, Minnesota, USA - June2015DPH_17_100 | ecosystem: Environmental > Terrestrial > Soil > Wetlands...
AAGCAGGCCTAGGACGCAGGGAGGCCGCATACCCGTAGGTATGCGGCCGACCGAGGACAACGGCATGCGCCGCGTTTGCGGGCCGCCAGACGCACAACCGTACTTGTGGCCGCGTCCACTAGCGTCCAGGCGTGGCGTTCCTCGCCGTCCCGGAGCCCTTCGACCTCGCGCTCACCACCGAGCGCTTTCGCGCGTTCGGGCTCGACCGGGCGAACCTCTGGCACGAGGGCGGGCTGCACCGGGCCGTCGCGGGAAGGGAGGTGCGGATCGAGCCGGCGGTCGGCGGCGTCGAGGTGGAGCCGCTCGACGCCGGGACGGAGCCGGTCGTGCGCTCCCTGCTCGGGCTGGCGTTCGATCTCGACTCGTTCTGCGCCTGGTCGGCGGCGGACGACGTGCTCGCCGCGATCGTGCCGCGGCTGGCCGGCTTCCGGCCGCCGCTGACGCCGGATCCGTTCGAGATGCTCGTCGGCTCGATCACGGCGCAGCAGGTGTCGCTCTTCTCGGCGTTCGCGATCCGCAACCGGTTGATCGAGCGCTTCGGGGAATGCGTCGGCGAGGTCTGGGCGTTCCCGACGCGTGAGCGCCTCGCCGGCGTGCGCGAGGAGGAGCTCGTCGCGCTGGGCTTCTCGCGCCGCAAGGCGGAGTACGTCGTCGGGCTCGCACGCGCCGACCTCGATCTCGACGCCCTCGCAACGCTCCCGGACGCGGAGGTGAAGGGGCGCCTGACCGGGCTGCGCGGGCTCGGCGAGTGGACGGCGGACTGGTTCCTGGCGCGTCACCTCGCGCGGCCGCACGCGTGGCCGTGGGGAGACCTGGCGCTGCGGAAGGCGGTCGCCGCGCTCTATCGTGGGCTCGACGTGCGGGAGGCAGGCGCCCGCTTCCATCCGTTCGAGAACCTCACTGCCCACTATCTCCTGCTCGCACAACGCGTCCCGTGATCCGCCCTGTGACTGCCGACGATCTGCCGCTCGTTCGCGAGCTCTGGCTCGAGTTCGAGGGCGAGGTCCCGGACGCCGACTGGCGCGAGAGCGACACCGAGGTCGACCTCGCCGCGCTGGAGGGGCGCATCCGCGACGGCATCGTGCTGCTCGCCGAGCAGGAGGGGAGCGCCGTCGGTCTCGCCGTCGCGGCGAAGACCGGCGCGCGGATGGGCTTCCTCGACGTGCTCTACGTGCGCCCGGCCGGGCGCCGGGGCGGCGTCGCCGCCGAGCTCGTGCGCGAGGTGGCCGCGCGCCTACGTGCGCAGGGTGCCGACGTGCTCGAGCTGGAGGTGCTCGCGTCGAACGAGGGCGCGCGTGCCGTGTACGAGCGGTGGGGCTTCTCGCCCGTCGAGCTGACGCTGGCGGCGCCGCTCGATTCGCTCGAGCAACGGGTCGTTCCGCGTCCGACCGGCCCCACCTTCGGCTCGGCCCACGTCCAGACGGACGACACCGGCGCCGTCGAGCGCGCCGTCCACAAGGTGCTGCCGCGACTCGGCCACTCCGCCGGCACCACCGTCACGGGCCCGCGCAACGGCTGGGTGGCTGTCCACGACGAGCTGTGCGACCGCGAGCCCCGGCTGCTGCAGCGCCTCGCCCGCGAGCTCTCGTACTCGCTCGCCGCCGTCGTGCTCGCGATCGGCGTCGAAGAGGGAGCGGTCGTCCGCTACAACCTCTGGGACTGCGGCTCGTCCGTCGACGAGTACCTCTCCGTCCCGGAGTACTTCGGCGAGCTGCCGCCGGGCGACGTCGTCGCGCTCGGCTCGAACCCGACGGTCGTCGCGCGGCTCACCGGCGCAGATCCCGCGCACGTGCGTGAGGTCGCGCGCACCGCCGCCACGCCGTCCGAGCTGCCGCCCGCGGCCGAGCTCGTCGAGGCGATCGCCGCGGCGCTCGGGGTGGCCGAGGCCGGTCACGGCTGGGTAGCCTCGGAGCACTGATGCTCACGCTCTACGACGCCGCACGCTGTCCCTATTGCGCCCGCGTCCGCATCGTCCTCGCCGAGAAGGACGTCGAGTACGAGGCGATCGAGATCGACCTCGCCGACCGCCCGGCGTGGATCTACGAGAAGAACGCCACCGGGCGCGTGCCGGTGATCGAGGAGGACGGCTGGGTGCTGCCCGAGTCGGCCGTGATCATGGAGTACCTCGAGGAGCGGTATCCGGAGCCGGCGCTGCTCGCCGCGGATCCGAGCGACCGGGGACTCGCGCGCCTGTGGATCGTCCGCCACGACGACTTCACGAAGCCGTATTACGCGCTGCGGCGCGGCGAGGACGGTGCGCTGCCGCTCTTCGAGGAGCAGCTCGCACGTCTCGACGCGGCGCTCGAGGCGCGCCCGTGGCTCGGCGGCGCCGAGTACGGGCTGGCCGACGTCGCGTATGTGCCGTGGGTGCTGCGCGCGCGAGACATGGTCGGCGTTCCGCTCGACGGCATGCCCGCCGTGGCGGGGTGGCTCGAGCGGCTGCTGGAGCGGCCCGCGGTCGCCGCGGAAGCGGAGATCGTGGCGGCGCTGTGAGAGAGTTGGACCGCGATGCCGGGGTCTGATCTCCCACGCGTGGTGGACGCGGCCTGGCTGGCCGCGCACCTGGGCGAGGACGGCCTCGTCGTCGGCGACGTGCGCGGCCCGAACGCGCACAGCCGCGGCCACATCCCCGGCTCGCGTCCGCTCGTGCTCGGCTCGCCTCCGCCCGGTGCGGACGAGTCGACAGTGCAGGAGCTCGCAAAGGAGGTCGCTCTACGCCTGCGCCGTCACGGCATCACCGGCGAGGAGCGGCTCGTGCTCGTTGACCGCGGCGACGGCGTCGGTGCGATGCCGGCGGCGCAGATGGCGGAGCTCGCCGGGCATCCGAGCGTGGCGATCCTTCTCGGCGGCCTCGCCGCCTGGGAGGGCGAGCTCGCCGAGGGCCCCGTCGACCTGGAGCCGGTGCGCGACGCAGCGCTGGAGCCGAACCCGCATGCGCTGCCGACGCGGCAGGAGCTCGCGGCGCGGCTCGACGACCCGGCGCTGACCCTCTTCGACGTCCGCCGCGAAGAGGAATACACCGGCAGGCGCGGCAACCAGTGCGACCCGCGCCAGGGGCACATCCCCGGTGCGCGCCGGGTCGACCTCGAGCCGTTCTTCACCGGGCCCGGTGTGCCGGAGCCGCCGGAGCGGATCCGCGAGCTCGTCGGCCTGCCCGAGGGCGCGGAGATCGTCGCGTACTGCCACTCGGGCTCCCGCTCCGCGCTGGCGACGCTGGCGCTCCGCAGCGCCGGCTACGACGCGCGCAACTACGCCGGCTCGTGGCACGAGTGGTCCCGGCACGCCGAGCTGCCGCTCGAGCGGTAAGGCGAGGAACCTTCGGTTCCTCGCCTTGTTGTGCTTGTGCTCCGCAGAGCGGGGCGCTGGCTGAGCCGGTGCCCTCTTGGGCGTCGCGCGACCGTCGCCATGGCGCGTTCGGCTCAGAGAGCCGACCCCCGGTGTCAGACCGGGCGGCGCAAGAAAGCGCTGGACCTGCGGCCAGACCGCATTCCTCCATCACCGAGGTTGTCCTAATGCGCAGCCCGCCTGGGATTCTCGCTCGTTTCGCGCTCTTTCTCGCTCAGGGCCAGACCGCGTCTCCGCAGCGCGATGGCAGCGCCAGCCGTCTCGTCAAAGGTCAGGCAGCCTTCGCCGGAGGCGAAGGCGAAGGCGAGCGCCGCTGCGAGCCGCTGGCATCTCTCTCGAAGGTTCGAGCAGCGGCCGCAGGGCAGACGGGAGAAAGACCCGCAACGCCAAGGGCAGTGACTCCTGACACGGCGCAGCCCGACTCACCGAGCTCTGTTAGTGCTTCGATCCGAAGGGGGCCAAACGGTCTTTCGGCCGCGTTGTTCCTGCCCAGTCAGCCGCCGGCCAGACGTATGAAGAGCCGCTCGATCGCCTGCTGATCGCTTTCCAGATCAGGCTCCTCCTCGACTTCGTGGCTACGTGCTCTGTTGGCGGCACTGTTCTCAGCTTCGCTGATCCGCCGCTCCACTTGGATGCGGACCTCATCGATATCGACGAAATCAATCTCCACACCCATCTGGTGCCCGTAGAGGACGATGTCATCGATCTCTTCGACGCCGTCCATCTCACCCCAGCTCTCAAGCGCGCTGCCGGCGACGGCACGGTAGGAGCTTCGGAGCTCGTCCCACTCATGCTTGTCAAAGACCTCAGGCGCGAGCTCGCGCAGTCTCAGCACACGGCGAAACGCGGAGGCGTAGTAGAGGCTCCGAGTGACCAGCCGACTCGCGGCTTGAGCGAACTCCGCGATGTCCTCACCTCGACTACTCATCCGGCTTAGGAGGCCCAGCGCCTCGTCGGGACTTCCTCGCCCGTCCTCCCAGGCCGCGCGAAGAGTCTCGACGTTGTCCGTGTAGAACTCGTCGATCCGCGAGCGCAAGGGCTCGTCAGAGTACGGTGTGCCCCAGCTCTTGATCCTTCCAATGAAGTCAACGCGGGCTTCGGGGCTTCGTAACCTTCGACGCGGCGTTGGTTCAGTCGCCTCAGTGCCGATGTAGACGTTCTGCCACGAACAAGACGGAGCGTCCAAACACCGCATGACCGCGTCGATGTACGGGCCGGCCAACGGCTCGGGTGGAATCTCAGGCGCCCGAAGGACACGGGCGAGAGCCTCAATCTGCTCGAAGAAGACGGCTCCTCGGACCGCGAACTCCGCGTCGGACGGGCTCTCGGCCAAGTATCCAGCCAGGAAGTCCTCGACGGATGGGTCGTACAACGAAATGAAGACCTCTCCCTGGTCGTGATAGGTGCGGATGAAGCTGTCGTCGACCACCTTAAGGGCGCGCTCAAACGCACGCCGGTGCGTCGCAATGCCCGCCTGCTTGCAGAATCCCGCAAATGCGCGCGCGAGATCGTCGTGCTCAACCCGGTTGGGGAGCGTGGCGAGCGCGTATAGGAGTGCGCGCTCCGGGTCTCCTAGCTCTTCCTCGAACCCGTGGCGCCAGATGCGCGTCGGATCGTTGAGGGCTTCGACCGCGAATGCCATGTAGTCGGCGTTATCCGCGTCGGTGAGGCGGTGCCGGGCCAAACCTGTGATCCACTCGATTTGCCGCGGGTTGTAGCCCTTGTGATCGATGATCCGCTCGAAGGCGTGATCCATGAGGAGCTCGCGCCGCGCCTGCGCGGACAACTGACCCGAAAAGAACGCATGGTTGTAGAAGATCCGCGCACGATCGAGACGGGTGTAGTCCTTCAGTTCCAGCAGGAACTTCCGGCCCTCCAGCCCCTCGATCGCGAAGTGTTCGTAAAGTTGCTGCGCCTGCTGCAAGATGTACTCACGAGTGGTCAGGATGAACAGCGTCGAAGCACTCGCAGCGGCCCGGCGCATGAACATCAGTAATCGGTCTTCTTCGTTCTTCTCGAGATGCTGCGTCAGCACCCTGCGTCCCAGGAAGTCATCGAAGTAGAACGCTTGTGGCGTGGCAGGGTCGTACACGTTCCAAGCCTCCTCGATATCCGAGGAGACGGCGATCGCCTCATATCCGTCATCGATGGCGTTTGCGAGAAGCATCTTTGCGAGAGTCGTCTTGCCGATTCCGGGTACGCCGGCAATCACACAAACCCCCTCAGTTCGCAGCATTTCGCGAGCCTCGAAAAACGCACGACCAGGAACCCATCGCGGGAGAAGCTCCACGATCTCTTCTGCCAGCGCGCGACTACGTGAGTAGACGCCCGTCGAGAGCAGCGCCTGCAGTTGAGTGCTCGACGGGAGCCACAACTTGACGTGTCGCCGCTCGACACCAGGGTGGTGGCCGAGGAGGATCTCGAGGTCGTCTCTGCCCCAAATGTCGGATTGACGGACGATGTATGGGGCGAGATCCGTCTTTAGCGCTCGCTTGTTCTCCCGAGTTAACCGACGGGAGGTCACGAACCGGTAAGACGCCGGCTTTTCCGGAAGCCGTGCGAGCTTCTTCGCCTCGCCTCTAGCAGCCGCACGCAACGTCGAGATCTGCGTGTGCAGATAGTGCTTGCACTGGACCACGTGCCAGCTGCCGTCGTCTGCCACGTAGCGGAGATCCACGCCGAGATCAGGCCCCCGCGCGAAAGCCTCGTATCGCACATCTTCCGCGGTGCCGAATAGATCAGCCACTAGCAGCTCGAAGTCATGATCAGTAAGCGCTGCGAACGACCGCACTGGCCGATTCTCTCTGGTGGCCAGGCCGTCTGCGAATCCGAACGGCCGAGTGGGCCCTGCCTGGCTGCCGTCGTAGTCAGCCGCCGCTCGGAACCTGACAACATGCCGTTGTGATTCATGACGTGTTCATTTGCCACGCGAGCCAGGACAAGGCGGCGGTTGCGCGCCCCTTGGCGACGACACTCGAAGCTCGTGGTGTAACCGTCTGGCTCGATGAGGGACAACTCACGCTCGGCGACAGCCTCCGCCAGAAGATCGACGCCGGTCTCCGTGAGAGCAACTTCGGCGTCGTGATTCTCAGCCCGAGCTTCTTCGCCAAGCAATGGCCCCAGTTCGAGCTAGATGGACTCGTGGATCGGGAGGTGACAAGCGGCACGAAGGTCGTACTGCCGGTATGGCATGAGGTCGACCACGAGACCGTGGCTGCTTACTCCCCCTCACTAGCCAACAAGCTCGCTGCACGAACCAGCGATGGGATCGAAGCAGTCGCGGAGGCTATCTGCCACGCCCTCGAGGTCACACACGTAGCTTCGCCGCTTCCTGTCCTGACAATCGACCAAGGCGGCACCTCGACGCAGGTGCTTCAGTCGCTAGTGGACGAGGCTTCTAGCATCGAAGCCGGACCCGCTGTCATGCTTTGGCACGACACGAGCTGGTTTGCCGATCCGGCCCATCGACACCAGAGTCTCCCCTTCCGCAATGCTGGCCGCGCCACTGCCGTCAACGTAGAAGTCCAGGTCTACTGGTACGCCGGCAACTGCGCCCTCGCTACGACATCGATCGGGCCGCGCGAGACAACGAGGTTGTTCGCCAGAACCCCCATCCAGGACTTCACCGAAACGTGGGGCAGAGCGGTCTACAGCGACTTCTCGGGTCGCCGCTGGGAGACTCGGTTCAAGATCGAGACCGGTCCCGATGGCCAGCCCCAGTTCCAGCTACGAGCCTACGGACTCGCGGAGCTGCTGCCGCCGTACGCCTACCCCGTCGGTTGGGACTACGGACCGGACGGGCTACCGCGCATCTGTTTGCCCCCCACGACGGCCCCTTAGCCCTTTTTGCGACCTTGCGCGGTGACACGCGTCTTTTCGCCCCTCCGGGGTGGATCTTCTGGATCCGCTGTGGCATCTTCGGCGCATGCCCATCTGGATCAACCGCGGGACTCGACGGCGGCACATCGATCCGGAGTGTCGTGCGTTAGCGCTGTCACGGGAGATGGGCGCTGAATCTGAAGAGGCCGGCAGTCTCCTTCGCAACCGTATCTACGAGCTTTCGGACGATGAACCGGCAGACGTCAAAGTAGCCGTCGAAGCTTTCACTGTCCCCTGCCGATGGTGCGTGCCTGGAGCGCGCGAGCTCGGAAAGCTAGTTCCCTTTTACTTCATCGCCGAAGACTACGAAGAGGAACTCGAAGACGAGGAGTGACGACCGCCCCCGCGAATGCCGGGCGACATTCCTGAACACTCGCGCTGGGCTCAGCTCTACTGCCGTTGCGATAGAAGCACTTCCTCTAGCTCGTCGAGCGCGCAGGATACGCGCGACCAACCCTCATCCCACCGCGCGTCCAGCGACTCACTTGGCCGGCATATTGAACTCGCGAGATCGTGAAGCGCGTCGCATGCCGCCGCAAGCGTGCGAACGTCTTGCGAACCAGCCGTAAGTTGACCTACGCGCTGCGGCATGTCAGGTTTAGTCGAGCCGACACGTTCCGCGGTCAGGCGCGCACAGGAGAGCAGCAGTCGTTCGAGTCGCGAGCGGATCACGTACGCAGCGCGTGGGTCTAGCGCCGCGTCGCGTACCGCGTCAAGCTGTTCGATGCACTGTGCGATCGAAGACATCGACTGTCTCCTGGATAGTTGCAAACAGGGCCTCGGCAGTCTTCAGCCACTTGTGCACGTCGGTCGTCATTGCACGGAAGGGCGCGGGCGCCCGTTCATGCTGATAGAGCCGAAACTCGTAGAGCATCGCAAGGTCAGCAGCCATCCGATCAGGTTGGCCCAAGGCCGGACACAAGCGTCGGAAAGGACTCGTTCGGCCGAAGTCCGGCTGGCCCGCCACGTAGCACCCGAGGATAAACGCGTGCCGGAGGGCGGTTGCGATTACGGCAAGCTCGAAGGCGGGTGAGTGTGGGCCGAGGGTGGATCGGCGGACGTCCTGCAGGACGGTTCGGAATGCCCGTATCTCTTCTGCGGCGCGCTGATACGGCGGCAGCGCTTTCAACAGCACGCGTAGTCCGTCATCTGGCGGTTGTGTCAGGGGCCGGCCTTCGAGTCTCAGGTGATGGAGGAAGAGCGAGCCGTATGCCGCCATGGCGTCGAGCTCGTGCCATGCGAACCGCATCGGCGATAGCTTGCGGCCTTCGTCTGTGAGAGCCGCGAGCATGGGGTGGCCAGCGAGGGCGAGCTGCCAGCCGTCTCCGTCTCCGTCGCCAGCGACGAGGACGTCAACGTCGCTGTGGTCGTCGGCGTCTCCTCGCGCCACGGACCCGTAGATCCAGACAGACATCGGGTGCTTCACCGCCACCGGGTGATGCGGCGGAAGAGGATGGTGATGAAAAGACCAAACGCGAGCAGCCCCACCGTGATTTCCGAAGCACCAACGATTCTCGACGCCGTCGATACGAGGTGCACGCCCGAGAGCCCGCTGTAGCTCGTTGCGGTGTCGATGCTGAGCAGTACGTAATCGGCGGTCGTGATCTTTCCGCTTGCAGCTTGGACGCCGCCAAAGGCGTAGAAGAGAAGCGGGAATCCGATGAAGACCAGCAGAAGGAAGTTGCGAAGCAGCGTGAATCCGCGTTCGCCGTTGCCCCAGATCAGCCTGTTCACCTGGCTGCCGATCCATGCGACTCCGGCTTCGAGCCGACCGAGCAGGTCGTAGTGCTCGCGGTAGTAGCTGCTTGATGCCTTGAACGCCTGCAGGAGATGCCTCTCATGCGCTCGAAGCGCCTCCAGCCGGTAGCGGCGGGCGTCACGGGTGTCTCCGAGCGTGTACGCCTCACGAGCGAGCTCGATCGCCACCATTTCCCGAAGTTGGGGCTCGGCCGGGAGGTTGGGCTGCATCTCGTCGAAGTTGATGAAACAGCCCTTGAACTGCGGGAACATAAAGTTCGTTCCCTGGACGCGGACCTGCGGGAAGTCACAGTCGACGAACTTGCACCCGTCGAACTTGCAGTTCTGGATCGCGGTCTTCCGGAAATAGCACGAATCGAACGTGCAGTCGATGAAACGAGAGTCGCTGACCGTGCAGCCCTTGAAGCTCACGTTCGCGAAGGTGCAATGAGTGAAGAGGCCCATATCGATGGCAACGCCATCGAGGCGCTCGGCCGCGAATGCCACATCCGAGTGCACCCACGGCTCCGCCAGCGGCGTCAACGGACGGTTCGCTAGGAGCACGGCCGTCATCCCGGAATCGGATCGTTAGTCAGCACCATCACGCGTCCGATTCTCGCAGCCCCTGCTCTCGGCGACGAAAAGCCGCGACGTCCAAGGCGCCCAAACCCATCTCGGCCCAAGACGAGCCAGCGCGCATAGGCCCGCTTCTGCCCTTGACAGGAGGGCAGCCGAGATACATGATGCACTACGTCCATACAATTATCTATTTCTAATAAAGCGAGCCCACATGTTCTTGCCCGAGGAAGACTTCATCGAAACGATCCGCCGGGAAGCCGACCTGAACGCGGCGGTTGGAGAGAATCTGAGGCGGTTGATCGCCCTCGGCCGCGGCGCAGGCATCCCAGGCACGGAACTCGCGCGTGCCTCGGGTCTCTCCAAGGCAGCCATCGCGGAAATCACGGTCAAGAGCGGACGGCCCGCGCGTGAAAGGCTTGATCCAGCCGAGATCGCCGCACTCCTCGCCTTGGTGAAGAACGTCGCGCTTGTCGCCGCCGGCGGTGTCGGCTATCGCGAGTACCGGACCTACAGCGCATACATCTGCCAAAACCGGCGCTTCTTCAGCCGCGACGTCGAGAGATTCGGGTTCTACTCGGGGCAAGAGGTGAAGCCTGAGTTCCCGAAAATCCTCGACATCGCACACGATGTGGCGTTCACGCCGGAGGCGGTCGACGGCTTCCGGTCGGAGGGTCGCGAGGCGCTCGCGCGGATTGTCGAGCGCGTGATCGCCGACGGCGCTCGTAACACGACTGATCAGCACAGCGTCTATGCCCTTTCGGGACGCGAAGACGAAGAGACGCTTCGTCTCACCGCGCCGATCCGACACACCACGACCGGCCCTGGAACAGGCTTCGTCCAAAAGCAGCGCTACGTCTCGGAGCAGGCACTCCGCAAGGAACCGAAGACCACGCGCGAGCTGCTTGAGCTTGACGGAGACTAGCCATCGAATCCCTGCCTCCCTGGACGTCAAGCGCTCCGGTCAGGCGCTAAGCAGTACACCCCCAGACGAATTCGACGCCTCCAGACCAGTTCATCGGCCGAACCCCGCCCGCTCTGACCGTAGGCCCCGGCCAGGTTGCCATCGCCCGTTCGTCCCAACGAGGTCACGCGACCGTCCCGGGACAGGATACTTGCAACGTTAGTTACTTGCGGAACTTTTTTTGCGTCACCTTAGACCCGGGTCAGACACCGTCACGGAACCGTCACGACTTACGCGCGAGTCCGGTGTCAGACCCGGGTCTGACACCGTGTCGTACCAGCACCGGACCCGACCGGAGAGTCAGCGCCTTACGACAGTGCCAGGAGGGCCACGCCGCCGGCAACGGCAGCAGTGCCGGCGAGGCGCAGCGGGGTCACTTGCTCGTGCAGGAACGCGGCGGCGAGGAGCGCGGCGACGATGACGCTCGTCTCGCGCACGGCTGCGACCGACGGAGCAGACGCGAGCTTCAGAGCTGCGAGCACGAGGGCGTACGCGCCGAAGGAGCCGACCGCGGCGGCGAACGTCACCCGGCCGAGCTGGGCGCGCAGCACCGGCACGCCGCGACGCGCGACGAGCCACGCGCACGCGGTGAGCGCGGACGGCGTCATCACGACCTCGAGGTACGGCAGCGGCGCCGCGTGGCGCACGCCGTCCTTGTCCACGAGCGTGTAGGCCGCGATGCAGAGTCCGATCGCGAGGCCGATCGCGACGCCCTCCGCCCCGCGCGCGAGCCCGCGCACGAGCAGGACGCCCGCGGCGACGAGGGTGATGCCGGCCACCTGGCCGCCCGACACGCTGTGGCCGAGCACGACCACGCTGCCGAGCAGCACGAGCACCGGGGCCGAGCCGCGCGCGACCGGATAGACGACCGACAGCTCCCGCTGCCGGTACGCCGCGACGAGCACGAAGAAGTACACGGTCTCCAGCACCGCCGAGGCGGCCATGTACGGCCACGCCGCGGCATGGACGTCCCACGTCGCCGCTGCGACGGGCGCGAACAGCACGACCGCCAGCCCGAGCGTCGCGGCGGTCGTCGCCTCGACGTCGCGCGCGCCGCGCAGCAGCACGTTCCAGCCGGCATGGAGCACCGCTGCCGCGAGTGCGAGGCCGAGCGCGTCGAGAGGCAATTCGCGCTCAGGCCGCGCGCGCGAGCACGCGTTCCGCGGCCTCGAGAAACGCGCAGCACAACGCGCGCCCGAGCTCGTTCCAGCGGTCCATCTTGCCCGGGATCGACGCTCGCAGCGCGTCCGGGTCGGGCAGCGGGTCGTCGCTGTCGGCGATCCACCCCTCGAACTGCGCCGTCGTCACCTCCGGATGGAACTGCACGCCCCAGCACGCGTCGCCGAGCCTGAAGGCCTGCGTGCACGTGTCGCTGCGCGCAAGCTCCACCGCGCCCGCCGGCACACCGTAGGTGTAGTAGTGCCACTGCAGCGCCTCGAAACGCTGCGGCAGCACTCCGGCGACCGGATCGTAGACGCCGGCGTCCGTCAGCTCCACGCCGCACCAGCCGATCTCCGGCTCGGGCAGCGGGCCGACCCAGGAGCTGGCCGCGCGCGCGAGCAGCTGCACACCGAGGCAGATGCCGAGCACCGGCCTGCGCCGGGCGATCAGCTGCTGCAGCCAGACCGTCTCCTCGCGCAGCCACGGGTGCCAGGTCTCCTGGTCGGCGTGCATCGCGCCGCCGAAGACAAGCACCGCGTCGTAGCCGTCCAGCTGCCGCGGCGGCGGCGTGCCCCAGGCGAAGCTCCACTCGTCGAGGCAGTGCCCGCCCTCCTTGATCGCCGGCGCGAACAGCTCCGCCCGCGCGTCGTTGCCGTGGATCACCGAGAGAACGCGCACCGGAGCAACTCTATGCTGCGACGGGGTCGAAGGCCCCGGTCGCAGGGATGCGGTTCACGTCGAGGAGCCGGCGCAGCTGGCGCGCGTTCGTCGCCGCCTGCGAGACGCGTCCGAGCGGGTTCTGCGGATCCTCCGCCGACGCGTTGTTGTTGAAGAAGGCGAACGCCTGCTCCGCCTGCCCGGCGAGCTCCTTCAACGTCCCCACCCACTCGCCGAGCTCCTCGTCCGAGTAAAGGTAGTCGAACCGCTCCGCGGCCGATCCTCCCCGCTTGTTCCAGGTGCCGAGATTGCGTCCGTGGAAGCGGACGTACGCGGTCGGCGACGTCACCGCCGGCACGGTGGGGACGAGGTTCTTCGCCGTGTCGGAACGCGGCGCGTCCACGGTCACGTACGTCGCGCCGATTCGCTCGAGGAACGAGAGCGTCTCCGCGCGGTTCTCGTCGTCGAGCCACGAGCGGTGGCGGAACTCCACGAGCATCTCGTCGC
>Ga0116131_1001645_pt1 | contig 12815 bp, 13 predicted proteins | sample June2015DPH_17_1_FD_89734 | JGI IMG/M metagenome (GOLD analysis project Ga0116131, IMG submission 89734) | Peatland microbial communities from SPRUCE experiment site at the Marcell Experimental Forest, Minnesota, USA - June2015DPH_17_100 | ecosystem: Environmental > Terrestrial > Soil > Wetlands...
AGATACCTCGAAGCCAAAGAGAGCGATGACCGATCGTATTGGTGGGAAGTCACCCATTGGGTGAAGTCCGACCTGCGGATGACAGTGACGTATCTCGGCTGCCAGTTGATCGATCTACTGTGGAATGCCGCTCGCTATCGCTACGTGGAGGGTTCCCGCGGGTCGGGCTTCCAGCTCAGTCTGTTCGAGCGGCCGACATATGGCGAATTGGTGGCTAGTGGGCGCGAGGGATCGGGCATCGACATCACAAACATGTCGATGCAGCTGCACTACTACGAGGAGCCAACGACCGAGATCCCCGCCCCCGACCCAGCCGAGGCTGGCCTGTAGCGAACCGGGGGGCGTCGGCGACGACGACGGCACGCGCCAGGGTTAGCTTTTGCCCGCCTGATGCCTGGCATGCCATTCAGCCAACGACTTAGCGATCTCGTCGACGCCTATCCGCTCAACGGTCTGTCGGGAAAGAGGCTCGACCGCTAGGCAGAAGCGCATCGATTCCGTAACCCGGACTCGCGTCCGAATACACGCGTCCAGCCTCGCCTGCGCGCATCTGCCATCGACCACGAACAGGTCCCGTACGTCGGCCTCGTACTGGATCAGCCCTTCCGCCACGACGGCGGGCAAGATTGCGGCCCGAGCCTCGCGGACGATCCACAACGCGTCATTGGCTGCGGATTGTGCGTTCAGAGAAACGGTCGTCGTCATAGCGGGTTTTGACCTTATGACCCGACCCACAAAGACCTCCTTCTGAGAAGGTCCGGGCGAGGACTCACTCCCGCACGAATCACTTGCCGCGGCGAGGCTGCCCTTTCGGAGCGGGCTGGTGGCGTCCGAGCGCCTCACAACGACGAATCTCCCTGCGGGAGTGTCACGGATGTCCAACGTTGGCAGTAAATCGAGCCGCCGAAGTTGGCGGATTCGTTTCCACCCGGACCGCATCCAGTCGGTCCTCCCGGCGGCCTTGGAGGGGCCGGCATCGTCAAAGACGACGCCTACAAGCCCGACAAATCCCCGCGGCCCATCGATTCGTGCTCGGTGGGTCGTAGACTTCACTGACCATTCGCCCCCTATACTCGTGGACGGAAGGTGAGGGTGAGGGGGTCGTCATGACTAGTTCCCAGACTGACGCCGAGGGGGACGGGATTACGGTCCGGGCCGAGCGAGAGGTGCTGGCCCTGCTGGCGCAGTTGGTTGCGGTCACGGCCATCGCGCTCCCCGTGTCCGCGTTTGTCGCCCGTGCTATTGCGTTTGGGATGTGCGACCGGATCGGAAGTCCTGGCCCGCTGCACCTAGCGGCTGCGCAATCTCTAGCGGACTTGACCGTTGGAGGCTTGTTCCCCCTGTTGTTTGCTGTTCCCGCCTACGTGCTGTCTGTGGCTCAGGTGGCAAGCATCATGCGGCGGGGCGAGCAGCGGAGACTGGGCATCGGACAGTCCACGGTCCGGTCCCGGTGGTCTAGGCCCGCGACGTATTTGGTGTTCGTAGCGGCGGGCTTCGTGACGCTGGCCGCCTATGCGATTACTGGCCTCTTGTGGCTGTTTGGGGTGGTGATAATCCTTGCGGGTCTGGTCGGGGTCTGGCTACTCTGGATCTACCGCAGACGCCGGAGTCTCCGCCCGGCATGGACCTGGCCGGTCCTAGTCTTGTGCTTCGTCGTCGGTTCGGTTGTCAGCGGCCTTATTTACAACGACGTACCGGTCGTGAATCTCACGCTGGATCCAGCCTCGGGGGTGCCCCCAGGCCAGTATCTAGAGCTTGGCCGGACCAGCGACACCTTATACCTGCTCTCGTGCACTGACACCCAAGGCGGTGTAATCGGGATACCGTCAGCGGCCGTGCTTCGTGCCGAATACGCGCCGAAGCCGGACTGGCTAGCCCGTCTGAGATCGTTGACGGACCCCCGCCCCCTGGGCCTCGATACCAATTGCCGGTAGCGACTGTCCCACATAGCGTACTTATCACACACCGTCGAAGGACGGAGTGACCGGGGTAGCCTGTGATCCCGGTCGCTGCCGGCCAGTAGAGCGGCTGCGTCGGGGCTCCAGATCTTTCTTTGGGAGCGGATCCGACTCCCGGATCGACTTCCTATGGGATAGCGTTGTACCGAGTCCCAGCGGATCGCGGGCACGAAGAGGTGAGGACGTGAGCGAAGACGAAGCGCGGCGGGCAGCGGAAGAAGCGCGTCGGCGAGCGGAAGAGGAAGCGCGTCGGCGAGCGGAAGAGGAGCGGCTTCGGAAGATCTCGGAGTCGGAGCACCCGGACGCGACCCGATCCATGGTCTGTCCGCACGGCAACATCGTGGGGAAGTGCTCGCTCTGTAAGTAGGTCGACGGGGGATGGATCGTGGCTGAGCCGACAAACATAAGCGGGGAGGAACTTGAACTCGTCATCGAGTTCCTTCGTCGGCTGCAAGCGGCCTTCGGAGCGATAACCGAAGAGCAGCTGTTGGAAATCGCCCAGGCCGTTGTGGCGGTGGGGCCGGCCAAGCGTCGAAGGCTGCTCCGGTCACTTCTGATCGCGACCGCGAGTCGCTCCACTGCGGCGAAAGCCGGCGACCCGCTCCTGCTGAAGTCGATGGTGTGCCCGCACGGCCTAATCGTGGGGAGATGTCCACTGTGCTGAGTCGCTGGGCGCGCGTCGGAGAGGTTCTAGGCGTCGGCGTAATCGTCGTCTTGTGCCTGCCGCTTTTCGCCGGCTGGCGCCCCGAGATCGATCTCGTCGGCTCGATCTTTACGACTGAACGGGTCGAGTTGCTAGTGGTCGGATTGATCTCGATTTGGTGGGTTGGCATGTGCTTCGCGTTCCCGCTCACGCCGGCCGGCCGCGCCTACGTGCGCGACGACGCGGGTCGTGAACTGATGGAGCAGAACATCGCCACGCGCACGGACAGCCTTACGATTGCGGGTCTTGTCTTGGCCGGTCTGGCGATCGGCCCGGCTACGACACTCGGCCGGGCATCAGCGCCGCTCGTGGGAGCCCTCACAGCCTTCGTCGCAGCATGGGCGGCAGGGTTTCTTCCGGGTCGGATGTCATCGACGCTCGTTCGCGACACGCTCCACTGGATCGGCCTCGGCTGCGTCCTGGCCGCCGTCTTCAGCATGGCCGTCGAGCTGGATCCCGACACGTTCGGGCCGCGAGTGGCGGTCTTCGGCGGATCGCTCGTGGTCAGCGTGTATTCGTTCCTACACGCCCGCGCCCATTGGAGAGGCGCCCGAAGGATGAGCGTTCCGACCGAGGATGCGAAGGCCGAAGGCCGGAAGATGGCGCGGAATCATCCCTAGCGACGTGAGAGTAACTAGACACTGGCGCACACCGTGGTCGTCATCGCACTGGCGGGTCTGCAGCCGGCCGTCAATGGCGATCTGCTGACCCTTTCCGAGGTACTGGCCGTAGTCCTGTTGGCACGAGGGCACTGGCACGATCGCAGATGGAGACTACGGCATGATCGCCAGGGCCTGATCGTAGCCGTGGGTCTTGAATCCCGGTAGAGCCATGGCGTGGGCGGCGCCAGCTGGGCTCGCGTTGGCTGGGTCGGCCTCATAGGACAGGCTGTGAGAGCTCTCCGGCTGCCGGTCCCGAGGGATTGGCGATGAACGATTGGGCTGCTGCCACCATCTGGTCGTCACCGTGCCTTGGCTCTAGGCTTCCCATCGCCCAGAGCCGAAAGATGATCTCGGCGGTCTGAGACGTGGCGCCCCGTACCGCCTCCATGCTGGGGACTGCCCCTTCCGGGCGGAAGACACGACAGGGGCCTACGCCGGCGGCAAGAACCTCGGCGCGGCCGACAACATCGCGAAGTCGTTGATAGGCAACCGGCGACGTGCCGAGCGCGAGCGGGAGGACCCATTGGTAGAGCCGGTCGATCTGCGCCTGGGTCTCCTCGGCCTCCCAGTTCCTCCCGCCGGTCGCCGCTATGTAAAGCAGGTTTCGCTGAACACCGCGTGAGCTTTCGTCGTTGAGCACCGCTGGGTGGGTCCTAATCAAAGCGGCGTCGAGAGCTCGGGCTAGCCCGTCCGTTGCCAGCTCGGGGCGATCCCGCCGCTGGCGCTGCATGTCATCAGCATGGCGCAGCCACATTCCGACCGCCTCGACACTGATGACCTCGGCGACAGCCGTCCCGAGTCCCGCCCCAGCTGGCAGCCGCCAAGGCACCGCCAACTTCGCGGGGACGAGTTCCAGCAGCCGCCGCGCGTTTGAGATGGCCCGTTCAGCTTCGACGGCTGACACCGTGTTTGACGCGTGTACGAATGCGTTTCGAATCTGGTGCATCGCGTCGAGGTCGTCCGCCATGTCCGGCTCGATCCTCACCTTGGCCTTCGGCGTGTTGACCTTCTTCTTCGCCTCTTCCAAGAGCTGCCAGAAGAAGACCTCCTTCGGCCCGGTATGACGCTGGACTCCGGCGAGCAACCCCAGGAGAGCCTCGCAGGCGGCATGGGCGCCGAGCAGTGCCATTGCGTTGGTCTCGGCGGTGTCGACGCGCGCGATGTCCTCAGCCGTGGCCGTCAACCCAACCGCAGCGAGCCACCGCATAAGGCGCAGCCGTTCGTGCAAGCTGACCGAGTTCGCCATCGCGATCGATCCCCTTCACGCTCGCGAATACCGCTATAACTGGGGTGGCTTCGCTGGGGGATTCTACGCTTGGCAGGGCGTGCCAGCACCGCTTGGGGGCTTTGCGCATGTCAAGCATGCGCTCTAACCAACTGAGCTAACCGCCCGCCGCTATGTGCTCAACTAGAGCACATAACCCGCAGTCCTTGCCTGATCGAACTTGCCTGCACCGTTCGAATACTGCACGCTAGTTCCCGTCCAAAGGCCCAGCGGTGCAGAAGACCGATGACGACAAGCCCGACTGACGCGCTGCATTCTACGGCACCGGACGCCCTGGCCGCTCTCGCGAGCTCGTGGCGGCGCTCTCTCGCTGCCCGGCGTGTCAGCCCGGCGACCATCGACACCTACTCCACTGCGGTCGCTCAACTGGCCGCCTTCCTCCACCACCAGGGCATGCCCGAGAACCTCGGCGCCATCAGCCGCGAGCACGTGGAGGCATTCGTGCGCGACCTGCTCCAACGGCGCGCTCCTGCGACCGCGAACAACCGCTTTCGCGGCTGCGAGGCGTTCTTCCGCTGGTGCCTCGAGGAAGGCGAGGTGCGCGTCTCGCCGATGAAGCGGATGAGGCCGCCGCGCCTGCCCGAGGCGCCCGTCCCGGTGCTCCGCGACATCGAGCTGCGCTGGCTGCTGGCCGCTTGCGCGCGCGATCGCTCCTTTGCCGGCCGGCGCGACGAGGCGATCCTGCGCTGCCTGCTGGACTCCGGCATCCGCCGAGCCGAGCTGCTCGGCCTGAAACTGGACGACGTCGACCTGGACCGCGGGCTTCTCAAAGTGGGAGGCGGGCGCACCGGGACCCGCGTCGTGCCGATCGGGGCAAGCACGGTCGAGGCACTCGACCGCTACCTCCGCGCCCGGGCCCGCCGGGCCGACGCCGACTCCCCGACGCTCTGGCTCGGGCGCAAGGGCCGGCTCGGCGAGACGGGCCTGGCCGGACTGGTCCGCCTCCGCGGCAAGCAGGCCGGGCTCGGCGACCACCTGCATGCCCACCAGCTGCGCCACGCCTACGCCCACGCGATGCTCGGCGGCGGCATGGCCGGGTCGGACCTTATGTCTCTCGCCGGCTGGCGCAGCCGCGCCACGCTGACGCACTACGCCGCCAGCACGCGAGCCGAGCGAGCCATCGCCGCCGGCCGGGCCCTATCGCCGGGCGATCACCTCCAGGAGTCGAAGTGACGAACGACATCGACGCGCTCATCGAGGCAATGAACGGCGAGGCCGAGGTCATCAGGCAGCAGCCGGACGCGGAGGCCACCCTCGCGGCCATGAGGAATGAAACACAGGTCCTGGTGGCAGCGCTCATGCGGATGCAGGGCCGCCATCGCGTCACTTCCCGCGACCCGGACCTCATGCGGCGCGTCGTCCTCCTCCACGGCATCCTGGGAGGGTATGGCCGTTCGGATGAGGCAGTCGTCATCCGCGCCCTGGCCGAGCTGGCCGGGACGCGGCGCGAGGCACTCGAAGCCGCGGGCCAGCGCCGACGTCGCGAAGCCGAGGCCCTGGCCGACAGGGTGCGGAGCCTGACGGGCGATGGCCTGTCGGCCGCCCAGATCGCGGCCGAGGTGGGGCGCAGCGAGTCGTCCATACGTCGGATTCGAGCCCGAGCCCCGAGGCCGTAGCGCCGACAGATCCCTACTGCGACGAGAGATGGCAGGGGCTGCAACGCGGCTGTCGGCCCGACGCTTGTCGACGTGGATACCCCAGAAGCAGCAGCCTGAGGACGGATCGGCGGTCTGACCGCGCAGACCCGAAACGACGCCGGGACGATGACCTGCGCCGCACACCGCGGCTTCCGCCGCTGGCCGACGATCCCGGAGTAGACCGGCCAGTCGAGCGGCTGCGTCGGGGGTCTCTCGTGGTCCCTGATCGCTCCCCCAACCCGCCTGTCGCCGATCGCTACCGATCATGCGGTATTGGGCGCGACATGCCGACGACGCGGCCTCGGAACGCCCCTTCGAAGGACCCTGGCAATCGCTCGTTACGGATCCCGTTACGCTCGCGAATACCGCCACAACGGAGATGGCGTCGCTCGGGGTCTTTCACGCTCAGAAGGGTCCGCCTGGACCGCTTGGGGGCCTGAGGCATGGCAGGCATGCGGTCTAACCAGCCAAGCTGACCGCGGAGTGCCGCGCATCGTCGCACAGGCGCGCCGGCCTGCGCAGGGTCAGGCCGGGCCGCATCAATCGAGGTAGACCTGGCCGATCGCCCGCTCGAACGGCGTCGACGAATCGAGAACCTTGGCCCAGCCCGAGCCCTGCCTGGAGTACCCGACCTCGCGGATCGAACTGACACTCCCGTCCGGCGCCATCGTCCCCGACAGCAGAAAGAGCCGCAATCCGGTGGCGTCGAGGGCGAGGGCCCAGGTCACCTGAGAGTCGCCGAGAGGGACCATCGCCTGCGGCAGCGTCTGGCCCAGGAACGTACCGACCGGCCCCACGTACACCGCTCTCTCGGTCGCGGCCGCGATTATCTGCCTGTCTGAAGAGAGCGCGAAGACCCGCACCCCGCCCAACGCCTGGGCAGTGGAAATCGTATGGGCGTTCGTGTCCACCACTCCGAGTCGCGAAACCTCGAACTTGTCGGTGTCCAAAACCATCAGACGGGAATCATCCAGCCAGGCCACCAGCGGAGAGAAGGACTCCGTTGGCGCGGGCGTGATCGTGGTGACGGTCCCATCCGCACCAGCGAGTCCGTAAGCGAGGCCCTGGTCATCCGCCGTCACGACCGCCAGCTTCCCGCCTGGAGACGTGTCCAGCCCCTCGACCGGTGCGGTTGGAGCCGTTCCCGGCCATTTCAGGGTGATGACTCGCCCCGTGTGCACGAGATCCGAGGCGGGACGCATGTCGACCCGGTGACCCGTCGCGATGACGACGCCGGCGGTCGTGCGGCTCAACGCGGTTGCATCTGGCGTGGCTCCGAGAGCTATCCACTGCAACTGCGCATCCAGCGTCCACAGACCCAGACCGCCGCTCACTCCGTCCGCAAGAACGACCAGCCGCGCCCCGAGCTCTCCAGGACTCGACGTGCCAAGCGTCGCGGCAGAACTGGCGGATGCTGCCGTAGCGGCCGCTGATGGCGCTGGCGTCGCTCCGGCTCTACAGCCGGAGCTGAGGAAGACAACCGCCACCGCTAGGGCGGCGAACCTCACGCCCGATTCCATTTTCGACATGGCCCTCCCCTTTGCTGGCGGCCCGTGGCCGTCGGGACGGCGACCACGGGCCTTGGGTACGACATCCACAGGCCCAGCTGGACTTGTGGCCCGTGGCCTAGTTACTCCACGATGTCGCCGCCGATGACAGTTCCGTCGCCGGCGTCCACGTAAAGCGTGATCAGCCGAACGTAGGTGGAAGCCGAGCCGGAGGGCTTGACGTTGGCGACCCAAGCCAGCCGGTACGGCGCCGGAGCCGTCCCGACTTTGCTCGAGTCGAACCCCGCATTGGGTCCGACCCATTCGAGATCCAGGCCACCGACCGCGTAGCCGTGGTCCTTGCCGGCAAACCATTTGTCGACTTGCCGGATGACCGCTTGCTGCGCATCGGCCTGACCGAGCCTGCGCGTCGGCGCAGCAGCGAGCGGGTGCTCGACTCGCGCCACGCTCTGGATCCGTCCGTCCTGCCAGACATGCACCCGCGTCTCATCGCCACGAACGGCGAAGCCGTCCTGGGATCGCTCCCAGTGCACGTCCCACCCGCCGGCCGTTGGGTTGAGATCGACCCGGGCCTGACCGCTGACGGCCACACCCGATGCTGCCAGGCCCCGTTGAGCCGTCTTCGCTGCAGCGTCGCCGGTAACCGCCGGCGCCGAACCGGAAGGCGAGTCGAACCGTAGTGCCGCAAGAAGACGGCCGGCGGCGTCGAACTGAGCCATCGCGATCGTCTGGCCGGCCGCGTCGACCTCTGTGACTTCGTCGTAGTCCGAGTTCTGGAGGCCGTCGTGAACGTGCCGACCCGCGCTCTTCGAGCCCGGCGGGAAGCCCAAGGCGGCCCGAGCGGCGCTGGCCCGAGCGAAGACCTCCGAACTGTCATCTGCGTTGAGAATGGTCTCCGTCACGAGCGGCTGGGCCGCTCTCGCCGCTTCGCCGACCGCCGGACCGGAGCCTCCGTTCGTCGAGCTGGCCGCAGTCAACTGACCTGCGGACATGGCAAGGCAAGAGACGACCGTCACCGTCGCCAGAAACGACTTGATTGCCGAAGTGGATATGGCTGCTGACATCTTGTTCACCCGGGTGTCCCGTTGTAGGTGGGACTGCCCCACCAGTTGGGCTGGAACGGATTGGCCGAGTCGGGCGCCGCATAACCGCCGATGCTCACGGCATAGGTGAACGCCTGGGACAGGGTTCGCACGTGGTTCGGGGCACCGTTCAGGTAACTCCAGAAAGCCCGTTCGAAGCGGAGCGCGGAACTGTCGTAGGTCTCGGTCGCGTAACCGAGGTAGAACTTCCTCTGAGTGCTCGCCTTTGTCTTCTGGATCTGGAACGCGTCGGGCATCGTGCTTGAGCTCGAGCCCAGCGAGCAGGTCGACATAATCACCAGGTTGTAGGGCGTGCCGAGGGTTGCCGCCTTGATGGCACTCGACCGAATCGCGTCCAGCGAGAAGTTCGAGCATCTCGCCGGACCCGGGTCCTGCAGGATTGCCGAGTCGACATTCGGCCAGCCGGACGCCGCCCAGTAGTTGTCACCGTGGGTGTGGGCGTAGACGGCGTAGTCGTAGAACACGTTCTTGAGGAAGGCAGATCGGGTGAACGAGGAGCCCAGGGCCCCTGCGATTGGCTTGTACCCGAGCAACGCCATCTGACTCGTGGCAAGCGTGTAGAGCTGCTGAGGGTAGGTGTCCGTGAAGCCCAAGCAGCGGCTGCTGAAGGAATCCGAGTTCGACCAGACGTCACCTGTCAGGGCAAACGCGCCCTGTGCCGTCGCACCCAGCGCCGACACCGCAAGCAGCACGGAAACGAGCAAAGTCTCCGCTCGTTTCATGAGACCTCCTTAGAGGCGGGCGAATGACTTGCGGCGGGCCGGTGTGCTCCCGGCAGGTGGTCATGGGCCGGTTCTACCCAAACACTCGCCGGGAACCTGCAACCATTCGGGCGGGCTCCCTCCTTCCTTGTGGGCTTCAACTGGCGGCCGATCGAGCGCGGCGTTTCGGTCGCCCCCTCGTCGGCGGCCGCCAGGCGGTTGAAACAACGACCGCCCGAAACTACAAGCCGGCGCTTATCGACGGCTTATGTGGAATGTGGTGCGCCTGAGAAACCGGCACGACAACTCGCGCGCTATTGGCCCGCCGGTGAACCTGGCATTGCCGCTGCGGCTGGGTCGCCTGCCCCGTCGTGCTGCATCTTCTCGTAGCGAACCGGGCCGCGGCGGAGAGCCAGGTCCAGCAGCGCTCGCGGCACGACAAAGAGCCACAGGCCGTTGAAGAGCGAGACCCTGAGAGCGCGACCCAACCTCGCCTGAGGGGCGACCGGTCGCCCATCTGGCCGTCGCTCCCAGCGCAACGCATCCCAACCGATCAGGGCCGTGAAGCCCAGGTACCCGGCCAGCATCGACAGCACGCCACGCCGCCGACCGGTGGCGATTGATGCGGCTGCGGCCCCCAACAAGACCGGGGGCACTGCGAGCTGGCCCACATAAGTGATGAAATCGAGGCGAGCGAGGACGGACAGCTTCGGACTCGTCACGACCGCCGGGCCATGCTCGAAGGCGCGCCTGAATGCACCCTCCGCCCACCGCAGCCGCTGTCGCCAGAGCTGCCCGATGGCGCGAACGGGCTCTTCCCACACCTCAGCATCGACCGCCCAGGCGACCCGTTCCCCCGCCATGGCCGCTATCCGGCTCGACAGGTCTATGTCCTCGGTCAGGGCTGCTGCCCGCCAGCCCCCCGCAGCGGCCAGCAGCTCGCGTCGGACCATGATCCCGTTTCCCCGAAACTCCGAGCAGCCGCCGAGAGCCCAACGCCCGCGGTTCACCTCCCCATCGAAGGTCTGCTCGTCGGCCTGTGCGCCGGCCAGCCAGCCGCTCCCCGCGTCGAGGATGCGACGCCGAGCCGTTACCGCGTTCGCGCCCGCTGCGAAGTAGCCCGCGGCACGACGCAGGAACCATGGCTCCAGCCGCGCGTCGGCGTCGAGCACCACGACTATGTCCCCCGTGCAGGCCTCCGGCTGAGCGGCCGTCAGGGCGGCCCCCTTGCCGTCGGGAAGACTCTCCCCGCGGCGCAGAACCACGCGCGTGACCGCCGTGAGCCCATGCTCAGCCGCGGCTGCCGTGACCCCCTGGGCCGTGCCGTCGGTCGAACGATCGTCGACGACGATCAGCTCGAAAAGGGGTGAGCCGTCGGCCGTCCGATAATCCTGCCGGCTCACATCGGACACGAGCTGCCGCAGGACGGCGGACTCATCGCGCGCCCCCACCACGATGCTGAATGTAGGCATGCGATCGCGCCCGGCGAGCGCGCCGGCTGCGTCTTGGGGCGAGATCGGCGGACGGCGCGAACCCAGTGCGACCGGAACTGCGCAACCGAGAGCCACGCCGGCGGTTATCAGCGGAACGGCCCCTCCCAGGCGCTCCTTTCCGGAAAGCGCGCCGATCGCAAACCCGCCGGCCAGCGTCCCAAGGGCCGCAGCGCGCCAGGCGCCAGGCGTGACCGACTGCTCCGCCGCAGCACCGAAAGCGGCCGACTCGGTGACCGCCATCAGGACGCCTCGTCCTCCTCGAGCGCGCGTCCTCGTGCCCGTCGGCCCGATTTGGCCCGCTTGGCTCCACCCCGCGATGCCGGGGCCGGACTTGCCGCCGTGCCGAGATCGCTCGGCGACGTGGCCGCGGTCATCGGATCCACTGGCGCGCCACTGGGCGTCGATGGGGCCCGGGCATCCCCGTACGGCTGCGGGCGACGGCTCACGGTGCTGGCGGTCCCCCACAGGCAGACGATGACGCCAACGACGAAGATCACGGGCTCCCGACCGACGACGTCCGCCACGGGCCCGACGATCATGATCGGGGCAAGGCTGGTGATCGAGACGAGCATGTTGAGGACGCCGAAGACGCGGCCCCGGACGTCCTCCGGCAACTCCTCTTGGAGCTGGGTCTGGGCAGATATGGCCACGATCGCATAGGCGGCCCCGATCAGGAAGGCGATGCCCATGACCAGCGACAGTAGCGACACGACGCGGCTGGCCTCGGCCAGACCCGAGGACGAGGCGCCAGCCTTGAGGAAGTTGGATATCGGCACGGCGCAGGCGAGCAGGGCCAGGAGGATGCCGGTGCCGATGATCCCGGCTTCGATCGTGCGTCGGCGAGGCAGGTAGCGGCCGTAGGAATTGAGGACGAGGATGCCCATGACGACGCCGAGCCCGAGCGGCAAAACGATGAGGCCGAAGTCCTTCTCGCCCAACGCGAGCGTCGTCTTGGCAAAGCCGGGCCCCAGAACGCCGAGGATTCCGACCAGTGCACCGGTGATGCCCAGGTACGAGAGCGACCATCCGACGTTGTGGTGCTCCCGGATGTAGGTGATCCCTTCGACGAACTGGCCGACCATCGTCTCGACGGCACGTTCGGCATCGGCGACGGTCTGGCCCGCCGTGACGGAGCCGGAACCCGTTGGCGGCGACGCCGGCAGAGTCCAGCAGAAGACTGCCGCCACGAAGTAGAGCGCCGCCACGATGACGATCAGCAGCTGAGCGCTTGCCAGGGCCACCACGAACGGCCCGACGAGCGCAAATCCAAGGGCGAACGCCACGTTCATTGTCAAAGTGAAGAGCCCGTTGGCCGCTAGCAGCTGCTTCTTCGGCACAAGGAACGGGATCATCGAGGCTTCGGCCGGACCGAAGAAGGTCGTGACGGTCGATACGAAGACCATCAGCAAGTAGAGCATCAAGAGGTTGTTGTTCACGAAGACGATCGCCATGAAGGCGAGCCCTCGAAGGATGTTCGTCACCAGGAGCATGTGCCGCTTATCGACCCGGTCGACGAATACCCCCGCCATGGCCGAGAAGACGATCGCCGGGACGAGGAAGCTCAGCAGGAGCGCGCTCACGGCGCTGCTCCCGTACGAGGCATTGATGATGATCGTGAGACCGTAGATGACCATGTTGCCGCCGACCTGGGTCGACAACTGGGCCAGCCACAGGAGCAGGAAGGGTCGGTTCTGGAGGACAGCCATCCCGCCGACCTCGTCCGGATGCTTCCTCGGGCGCTGGGACGAGGAGCCATCCCGGGACC
>Ga0116131_1001646_pt1 | contig 12808 bp, 15 predicted proteins | sample June2015DPH_17_1_FD_89734 | JGI IMG/M metagenome (GOLD analysis project Ga0116131, IMG submission 89734) | Peatland microbial communities from SPRUCE experiment site at the Marcell Experimental Forest, Minnesota, USA - June2015DPH_17_100 | ecosystem: Environmental > Terrestrial > Soil > Wetlands...
AAAAACCTCACTATTCCACGCATGCAGTATGGCCAAATTCGCAATCTCAATAGCCGTCAAACACGCAGTCATGCCTATGCCGAACTTTACCACGTACACAAGCGTTTCATTCGGCTCCTCAACAATAACAGCAGCCCGCCCAGGAACCCGACGCCGACGCGTCAAAGCACGCTTAATCAAGTCGGCCATCCGTACTCAGCCTCCGCTGAAACGTCTGCGAATGATTAAACGCCCGGTGCCCACCCATCAAGAAACTGTTAACAAGCTTATCCGCCACTTCTCTGGGAATATGCTCTTTAACCAGCACCGACACGCCCACAGCCCAACTAAGCGGAATAGCCGTATAATCCAAGTCAAAGACGCCGTCAGCATAACGAAAACTGTTCTGCGCAATAACAACATGCTTAGTTTTGCTGCCGAACAAACCCACATAAACACCCCAACTCTTAACCGGCACATCAATCAACGTACCACTACTACTGCTCTTGCCAACACTAGCATCGCACCATTCCACACAGATCAAGTCACCTACACAAAGCGATTCAAGCTGCCTCTTCAAAGATTTCTCTTTCTCTTTCTCCAAACTCCAACCCCAAATTTATCTTTTACATAACCTGAGCCAAAACCCCGCCAGAAGGCGGAGGCGCCGCTGCCTTGAAAGTGGCGATGCAACCAACATAAGTTCCTGATGCAAGAGAAGTAGTTGCTGTAGAAGCTGCACCTGTTCCTGAAGCAATGTGATATAAATAGGCTTCAGCTATGTAAGCATACGCATATACTTTTTGTCCTAATCCATCAAGAAGACTAAAACTATTAGTTGGTGATGATTGAGTAATGTCACTACTTGAAGTTGTAAAAATACTTCCAATCCATAATTCAGATGCTTGAGCTGTTGTCGCTGTCGTGCCCGTACTTGGTGCACCTAAATTGGCACCACCAGCAGTAGCTGTCGTATCAAGAAAACTGGATGTGGCTATCCCCGACCATTCGCAGACATCAGCAACTGCACCATAAGCGGCACTACCCGATAAGGTTACAGTGATTGTTTTTGAAGCGCCTGAACCAACTATACCTATCCAAATTTCAGTATCTTGCTTATTAGTAGAATACTCTTTCTGTGCTTGCGGGTTACCTTCCCCCGCCCAAGTTACACCTGTTTGAGTAATACTTGATATAGTAACGTAAGCGCTTGAGTAACTGCCATAACAAAGTATTAGAACGTTACCACTTATTGGAGTAGCATACAAAGTCACTGTAATGGAGCTACCTGTTGTTGTTCCCCGTGCGTTAGCTACACTTCCACTCGTACCTTGATTCTGAGCAATCGCTATCGTGAAATATTGATTTAAATAGTTCTGTTCCAACCCGCTAAAATGCGGAAAAAGATAAGTATGCACATAATCATGGAGAACTTGTGAAGCTATACCATTGAAACAACCTTTCAATAAGCGTGATGGAACCTTGACTGCGAAAGGATATTTTTCACCGCAAAAAGGGCAGTGACGACTTTTATAAGGAACCCGTTTCTTGCATCTGGGACAAATATACACTTTTCTTCCGTGTAAATGAGCTGAACTTAAATGCTTTATCCGCTCCAAATTAACCCGTTTTTTAGAAAGAGATTTCGTTACTGTTATTGTCATTAGCTAAACGCCACCGACTGAGTACATACGACTTCAACCGTCAAATCCGCGCCCGCAATTGTAGATCCGACCTGATCAATGTCAATTGTGAGTTTATCGCCTTCTGCGAGAGCCGTGACGTCTGGCGTTCCAGAATCCGCTTGAGTTCCGCTAATAGCGATCGTAGGCCTGTTTCCTTGCGTAGTAAAAATTGTCGTTCCCGCTTTATTCACATCCACAATAAGAGTTGCCCCAGTCGGCGCGGTCTTAACAACAACCTTCACTTTCACGATAGTAAGAGTACACGGCGCCACAATAGTCGGAGCCTTATCAGTCCCAACAGCTAAAGTTCCCACAACAGCAAACGTCAACGTAGTCACAACGGTGGTGGCGTCCCCCGCCAAAACCATCTTCTTCCAAGTCGTCACCAAATCAACTCACCGACGCTGACGCAACTAAGTCTGTGGGCTTCAGTGGATTCACCTTAACTTCCGCAACGATCTCCGCGATGTACTCATGCTGTAGAATCTGAAGCACGGAAAGCACAACAACCTGTGGATACTTCGAAAGCGTTGGCACTAACTCATCATGCAACCTTCCGACTTCCTCAACTTTCTCTTTTTTCCAATCATCTTCCAAACCCTGCAGGAAACCCTGAATTCGGCGCTCTATGAACGCCTTATCCTTATCTCTATCTCGGCTCGTCTTTTCACCTCCCAAACACACTAATTACCCACGCCTAAGCAACCGTGCAAATATACGGGTGCGTGTCACCAGTCTTGAAGTAGATTTGCCCAAGAACAGGCGTTGACGGATCGCTCGATTGATTGTCAAGAGCCATATTCGTCATCTGCTGCTTACCACAGTTGACAGCGCCATCAGCCGCGTTATGCGTATTCAACTTATGAGCGGTCGCCGCCCAAGTAGCGGGACAAGCATGCACGTGGTCGCTCCTCGCAAGCGAAGTCGCTGTACCTTCAGCGGCTGAAGCACTTTCCGCAACGCTGCCAGTTGGCTGCGCAGTCGAAACATTGTGCTTGTGATCTCGCCGAGAAGCGTCACTTGCGACTCCCGCGTCAGCCGTTGCCTTCGTCACATCAACTGGAGCAGTATCACTTAAAACAGCGGCATCGCCTTCCAGCAGAACCTTCTTCCATGTCGTTACCATCCAATCACCTCCTACTCCGTCAATTCCATTTTAAGTTGAAAATCAGTTGGATCATAGTAAAGCCTATGATTCACGTACACACGCTGACCAACTTTTACATAGACAAAAAGACAGTTATCTTCCTGTTTGAAACCAACCTTATCTTTTCCGCCTAACGAAATAATAAAAATGCCAGTGTCAAGAAACACAGCATCTTCCTCGACTTTTATGCTCATATTTCCTTCACTAGAATTATGAACGAGTTATGGAATCCAAACTACCATCATCATTCCAAGTGAACGCAAGCGTAAAAAGCAAAGCGTCACTGCCGTCATAAGCTTTGATTGTAGCAACCGTGCCATCCCCATTCCAAGTGAAGGCATATTTCGCGATTTTCTTGCCCGATGGAGCACTTGTCAAAGCGCTTAAAATCGCATCATGAATCGACTCGCCACCCCAAACACTCAAGTCCTACACACTCCAAAAACTTTTCTTACCACGTACTCGCAACCTCCAATCATCCCGAAACCTTATACCTACTCTCGTATGCTTCCAATTTCCGCGATAACTCATCGACCTTTGCGTTCAGTTGCTTAATTGCGCCAAGGGCAAGACCCAGCAGATGGCCACCGTGGATCAACCCTGATTTTGAGCGTATCGCTTCAGGCAAGCTCTTGTTATCAATCAGTGGAATGCCAAGTTTATCAACTTTTTTGCTTATCTTGAGACCTTTGATTATTGCCAGGTCGTCCATGAAGTCCATGTGTCCGAGTGCGTTGTACCAGACGCTGTCGCCAGCAACAACGTTCCAGTAGGTTGTTGTGTCACCGCATTTGCCAGTGTTTACCCCGCCTGATGGGTAGAGATTCACGTGATCATGCGGTGCAGGCGCATATCGACCGTTGGGGTTTACATACATTGGATAGAAGTCAGTGCCTTCGGCTTCCAAAATGAGACCAGCAGTGTCTCGAGGGATTGCGTTGATGTTGACTCTACCGTTGTTGTCGATTGTGTCGACGCCTGCAACTTTGACGCCTGTTTTCAAGAACAGTTTGTTAAAGCGGAATGAATCGCATCCTAAGTCATCGCTGCCGTCTGCGTATGGCCTAATAATTGTGCTTGCAGCTCTGAGAATCAGGTCTCCAGTGTAAGAGACAACGAAAAAGTTTGTTCCGTCGAAGCCTACGCATGCTTTTAGCACTCGGCTAGTTAGCAGGTTTAGGACTGGAGAGGTTTTGTCGATTTCGACGTTGCTCGTAAAAATACTACTACCTAAGCCGCCAGCTCCTAAAGTGGAGACTGGAACACCTCTTTTGCCAAGTTTCGTCCTGCTCAGTTTCTCAACGTTAACCGTGAACGCCCGCAAACCATACAGGTAATCGGCAAGCTGAGGCGGTTCCTTCTCAAAGTTGATGGTTAACTCAAGCGTTTGAGTCGCAGCATCCATCTTATACTCGATACTATCAACACGATAGTAAGCGTTTAGACGCGGAACGAAAACCTTGTCAGCGGCAAGAATCGGCGAGCTGCCATAATCGATAACCGTGCTCGTGATGGTGAGGTATAGCGCAGGGTCTTTAAGATAAGCCAGCAACGCCCTAGCCCGAAGAGTACATTCGTTGTCGCTCCAAAGCTCCTCATCCGTCTCGCTATACTCACGTAAACCATAAGCCGTTTGACTGCCCGCATCTTCCATAACCGCGGAGTACCTGCACCCACCAAAGTACAAGCCATGAACCCAAAAGTTACCCGAACCCACATCCGTGGAGAACCAGAAGTCAAAGCGCACCACTTTAACCTGCGTCCAGTCAAAGCCCGATTGAATAGAATCCCATTGGCTAGCGTAGGTAGAGCCAACACCTATCTCGGTGCTATGAAATTGTCCATCTCCAGGAGTAACTGAGATTTTTTTCTGCGCTGCTCGACTACTTGTATCAAAAATCGTTACTACGCCCGTGCCTGAGTAGCTGCCGTCCAACCTGGCTTGGAAGTCAAGCTTAGGATACTGTTCGCAGCTGACTTCTTTTCCACTATTTAGCGTAAAATGGCAGGCGCCATAGTAAAGAGAGCCTGGGACGCTTAGTTCAATGCAGGCACCGCCATCCGGTGCACCCGTAGAATCAACGCTTACATTGCCAGAATCCGCAGCCCAAGCGCCATCCGAAGGCGTTAAGCTACGAGTCCACGAGACCTTATCAGTTGGAACACTCTTATCCGCCAGGCCATAACTCATAATTTTGTTTCTGACCCTGCTTATGTCAGTGCGATACTCGATTTGTTCGATTCTATCCGTCAGGTCCACAGTATTAGTTTTGCTGTACTTAGGAAAAAACTCGAATTTACCGTCAGGCGCCACACGAAAATCATAGCTAATTACGCCCGACTTATCTGCACTTCCAGCAATGTACTTCAAGATGTCCCAGACAGGCGAATCAGAATACTCCAAGTCAGTGTACGTAGTATCCGTGTTTTCGACTAATTCAATGCTACCACGTACATGACTGATACCTGCATAGTAGTCCAGCAGGTCTTTGACTATGGCTTCGCCCTTTTGTGAAGTATACGTTTTTGTGACGACTCGGCGGAAAAGCTTCTCACCCCAACACCTACCCGAAACCTTCACATAATACTCGTTAGGCTTATCCTGGAAGGAAACGCTCTCCGTCCGAGTGGTAATAACCTGCGGAACGTTGGAACCTCTGCCGATGCAAATATAGCCATCCTGCCCAACGCTAAGCGGATAAGCCCCGCTAGGACTATATTTGCCGTCAAAATTCTGCAGCGTAAGCTCCCAACTACTGACCTCTTTAGTAGCGCCAAGATGCACTATGCAATCAACAATGTCAGCCTGAGGAACTCCGACGGAGCCAAGGGCAACCGTCATCTTAGGGATTTCAACGCTCATTCAACGCCACTCCGGTACAAGGACTGCTCCCCAGCCCTGGATATGCTCTTCATGTTAGTAGTCGTGTTAGTAGCAGCAGTATTGAAACTCGTAACGCTTGCAGTCGCCGAATTCATCTGCGAAGCAAAATAAGCCACCGCAACCGCCGCGGCAATTATAACAGCGATTCCTATGCCCGTTAAGGCGAGGAAAGTAGCCTGACTGATATTAAGAGCGTTCTCCGCGGTAGTCGCAAGCCACGTAGCCGCCGTCTTAATGTTTGTAGCTACAGTTGAGGCTATACTTGCACTCGCGCTTCCAGTCTCCATTGACGTATTCAATGCTGTTGCTGTTGCTTGACCTTCTGTTGCACTCGTTGCTGTAATAGTTGAGGCAGCATTAGCCGCTTGCGACGAAGTATCAATGGTAACTGATGCAGTGTGACCCTGCGTCATAAGAGTCGAGTAACCTAGCATGCGAGCAACCTCACTCACAACAGTCACCACCGCAAGAGCATCGCGCACGTACTTCGTTGACTGCGAATCAAGAAAGCCAAAATCAGTCCCAAGCGTGGTTATGCCTAAGCCTAAACTGCTAACGCTGCTAATGCCCCTCGCAACGGTCGTAAGCTTAACCGTAGTCGCCTCAGCCTGAGTCCCCAAATCATCAAAACTTGTTCCAGCAGCCTCAACATTGGCGCCCATTTCACTTGCTGCAACGCCAACCTCACTGAAACTTGTCTGGATTGGAGAAACATCGATAGGTGGGATGACTGGAACCTCAACAGGAGCAAAACTAATCGTTATCGGCGTAGCTTCAACTTGAGCTTTAACTGTTGCCGCGTCTTCTGCCACTTGGTTAATTTGAGGAGAAGCCAAGTTCTCCACATTAAGGATCATTGGTGAACTTGAAACAGCAGAAGCCATACTTGCTGCGTCACTGCCGATAGCCTCAAACGTAGGCGAAGCTTCATTAACAGCCTGAATCGTTACGCTAATTTCGCCTAAACTCACTTTTCTGAAGCCCCCGCTGCCGCATTCTGCAAAGCTAAACTAATCAGTAACAAAAGTTTCGGTGCACTCTCTTGAAGCGCACGCGTCAAAAACAACCTTGGCTGAATACGGCTTGTTCCAAACTCTTGGAAAAACGCATAAAGCACACTGCAACCGACCTTAACCACCCATGCGCTTAGGACCTGCGCGTAAATGCTCTGCATCAAACGGCCAGTCCGAACTGGAGCAAGCTGCCTGGCGCGAAACATAATTTCCTGCGCCGTCTGCACCAACGCATCCTGCACATAATCCTGCATGCCATCATCAAGCCTCTCCATTTTACCGCCGAAATCCCCATCATCAACACTAACCGTGAACTCAACACTCATTATGAAAAGCCTCGCACGCCACTTTGACGCTTAACCTTCTCCATCTCTTCTTGCGACTGGCTATCAATCTCGCCCAAGATAACAAGAAACTCCTGCAACCTCTTAACCGGCTGACGCTCAAGCTGCTGCACAGTCCACCCGAACTCTTTGCATAACCGAAAATCAGTTAGGGCTTCATGTGGTTTCCCACGTCTCATAGCCCTTAGAAGTTTTTTGTTTCCTCAACCGACACAATACTAAGCTTATTCGCGATTCTGCTAAGCAACTCGCCCAGTGCAATGAGAATTCCGTCCTCGCCTTCGCTTAACAGTTTCTCGAGCGTTATCGGCTTGTTCTGCGGCTGCTCTACAAGCGAAGCATACACAGTCTCAGCTTGGATAGCTACGTAATCAGCCGTTACGACAACGCCAGTCTGAGGATTATACTTCGTATACTTCTGCAGAATACGATTTCTTTTAGCCCAAGTTATCTCTTGGAAAACATATTTACCAGCATATTCCTTGCCATAGCGTTCATCTATTTCAACAATTTCTTTTTTCATTAATTATCACCATTACCATAATTTTTACCACGTAAATCCTAGACCTAGGTTCAAATCCCGCCAGTACAGCGACGGCAAACTAAGAAACTCTGTCGACACGGCAGTGATTCCGTATCGAGCAAACCAGAAGCGAGAAGTTAAGGGCTTGCTTAGGGTGGACAAGAAGTTTCGAACCTATGGACCAGACGACCAGAAGAAAGAGTATCACAAGAGGCCGTATAGAAGCGGTTTACAGTTTCCTGAAGACGCAGTACAGCATGGCCATAAACAAGGTTAGAGGCGTGTCAAACGTTGCTTCTTACGCACTTTATAGCCTGTTATGCCTGGTTTTGAATAGAGAGGCAGCAGAGAAAATTGGACGACCAGACAAAGCAATCTCACCTACCTACTTCAACACGTAATATCAGGACAGGACAGCGCACGATTGCTTTCATAGTGTTTCTTATGCTTGCGTCTTCGTCGACAACAAGGATTCTGGCAGGTTTATCCAATCCTTTTCACCTTCGGTTATGGGTTTAAGGTCAATCGGCAAGGTAACCGTGAATGCTGTGCCTTTGCCTTTCTCGGCTTCAACCGTTATTGTTCCTCCGTGTGCCTCGATCATGCGTTTGCATATGGCTAAGCCGAAACCCATGCCTTGAGCCTTCGTAGTGGATAGCGGGGAGAAAATTTTCGGCATTATTTCTTCTGGGATGCCCATGCCCGTGTCTGCGAAAGTAATTTCAACACAGCCGTTTGCTTGTTTGCAGGTTAGTGTGATTGTGCCTCCGTTTGGCATGGCCTCTATTGCGTTCTTGACAAGGTTGATGAAAACGCGTTCTATTTTGTTTTTATCAATTATTAATGTAGTCTCTCCTGAAATGGTGTTTATGATCTTCACATTTTCTGGGATTCTTACCATTGTCAGGGCGTCTATCAGAACATTCCGTACCGAGTTCACTTGCAGTTCCAAACGCATATTTCCGGAATAGTCTAAGAGGTCGTTGATGATTTTGTCTGAATGTTCGACTCCTTTCTCAATCGCCTCAAGCATAACCTTAGCTTGGTCTTCTTTGATTGTAGCACCCTTCTTTTTCAAGAAGTAGGCAGCGCTTTTGATACCTTGTAGCGGATTGCGCAGGTCATGACCAACCATTCCTGCTAGCTCCCCGATGGCAGCTAATCTTTCCGCATTGGACAGCTTCTTCTCTAATCCTCTCTTTTCAGTTAGATCTCGAATCATCACCACATAACCGAATGGAGCACCTTGAGCATCCCGCAGAGAACCTACAGTCAACTCAGCTGGATATACAGACATATCCTTCTTAATGATGTTGCATTCTAAATGAAAGGGTGACCCGCTTCCGTTGTTTTCCTCAAATGTCTTTAGGATTCTCTTGTAATCAGCTTCAGACAGAAATGAGGACGCTGGCTTTCCAATAAGGTCGTCGCGAGAATAACCTGAAGATTCGTACATTTGCTTGTTGCCTTCCATTATGTTATTTTGGAGGTCAACTGCTAAAATGGTGTCTGGAGAAGCAGCGAATATGCTCCTGAGCTTCTCTTGATTCTTTTCCAATTCTGAAGTTCTCTCTTCAACTTTCCTTTCAAGACTTTCCGAATATTTCTTAAGCTCATCATGGGAATCATGTATCGCAGTAAGCATGCCATTAATTCTGCAGCCCAAGTTCGACAACTCGTCGTTTCCTTGAACCATAACATACTTTTGCTGGTCACTATTTGGATTTATTTTGACTACATCATTGGTAAGTCGGCTCACCCTTGAAAGAACAACTTTATCCAACAAAATGGCAGTTACCGCAAAAATGATAACACCTAGAATAGCGAATTCTGCAATGAGGTAACTGAGACTATTTGTTGCCTGCAAGTAAGCGTCCCTATGACTATCGACTCTTGTTATAACAATTGGAGCACCGCTTACATCCTGGAGCAAAACATAGCCTGCTATATTAGTTTCGTTTGTGACATGAGCAAAGACTGGTTCTTGGGGTGATAGATTCTTGCTTGCTAGCTGAAAATCCGCAGGCATCTGAGAAGTGCCTATAGTAAATATTTCAAGGGGTAGTCCTACAGCTTGGGCGAGGGCGTTATTCTCTGATTTGTCAAGAAAACGCCCTATGATGAGAGCTCCGCGAACTGGTCCCTCGCCTTCACTTGTTAGAATAGGCTGCGAGATTACAAGCATCGGAGCTCCTTCGAAAAGAATGAGACCTCCTTCGCTTTGTTCAGTATCGTTTGTATAGAGGAAATTATTGTTTGAAATCTGACTTATCTCGGCGTCTTGGAGGTTAATCGCTGTTTGATTTTCAAGGTCAAATGCTTGGCCAAATACCAATTGCCGTGATTCATTGATAAATAGCATCAAGTTTAGCCCCAGACTACTTAAGGTCTTGTCTGGGAGATTTGACTGTATATAGGCTGTATTGTTGTTTTCAATGAATTGGTATGTGTCGTCCCATGGAGCCCAGTCAGAGTCAGTTGAATTGAGGCTTTGTAGCTTTATGTTCAAGTTCGTGATGAATCTTTGAGCGTTCGATTCAGCCTCTTCGTTCTCAGATGTTGAGATGTTGTCTAACATTATTTTTTGAGAAATCACGTAAACAACCGACATTAATGTAATCGTTGTTAAGAAAAGTACGAGCAATGTCTTCCTACGTATTTTCATGAATAGGTAGCCAGCTTAAGCATGTAAGTAGATTCTCATGGACACAGTAAAAGGGTTATGAATCAACGGTAATTATTCAGAATACATCTGAATTACATATCTGTTGAAAAGACATCAGACGACAAGACAAAGCAGTCTCGCCACCATTCTTTAATACATAATATCGGGACAAGGCAACGCGCTAACGGTTCCATTTCAGAATAGTCCTATCTTGAGAAGAACTCAAATACCAGTTGTACCTATACCTAATTGGTGTTTTAGTCTTGAAAGTTGGAAATATGAATGGAATGAAGGTAATTACTGTCGATGCTTTCACTCTCGGAGAAATTGACGGTGCTCATGTGGACACAAAAACTTGGCAATTAACATATTTTGAGGTGTCGCTAACTAAGGAGGCTACAAGAGAACTTGGTTTCAAAAAGCCCATACTTGGTTCTCTAACTGTCAGTCTGCCAATTAATGCAGTTGCACAAGTCGGTGACGTAATAACCATCAACAAATCCCTTATCGAATTCAAAAGCCTTAAAGAATACACAGCTGAGTAAAAGCCAAAACTCAGCTTTTTTTCTTTAACATTAATAAAACTTCACTTCCTGCGCAGATATAGACTAATCAAATAAACTAAATGCATAAACAACTGAATTTCTACTTGATAAATCAGTTATTTTTCAGGAAAAAAGATAATCGCGGGTGATATCTCCACTTGGGGCAGGGTTCAAAACCCAGTTCAAATGTACGTAGTAAATGGTCTTAGCAAATAACTGTTCCAAGAACAATTAGTTTGATGCGGTTACGCAATGCTTTAACTCATCACAACGTCTCTGGCAACAAACGAAGCCTTAAGCGACACCAAATCCTCAATTTTAGTTGGCACCGTAACTTTATTCCACTTGCAATACTTGAACAAGGCACTGTTGCTGCCCAAACCAAAACTGAGACTAAACTCTGCATCGTTTACGACATCATCAAACTCGCCTTTGCTTTCAAACTCAAAAGTAACTTCACCGCTCAACACTCTCTGCCTCGCCTGCAAATACTTCAACAAATAAGCCGTGGAACCGATCACAGGAACCTCTTTCAAGTTATTCTCAATATTGAATTTCCAGTCAGTCACTCGCGTTATAGCCGTCAAGCCTGAGCCGTCACCATTGCCACGCTGCACACTGCTCTGATAAAACGGAACTGCACCCGCATAGTCGCCATACGTTGCCCCAGAAATCTTATCTGTTCCAACAGCTAAATCCTGCCCAATCAAATCTACAGTCGATTTTATATAAGATTCAGCACTGCATTCAACGCTTAACTTGTCGAACCTGCAACCCAAATGAAGCAAGCTGATAATGTCTGTAGCACTTGCAAACAAGCCTTTATAGTAAAGCACTTGAACACTTAAGCTGTCAAGCGTTTGAGCATGCTGAATGAAAGTTATAGGCGCAGTACTCGGCAAAGTATGCGTGAACTTCAAATGTGGCTTTCTTAAGCCCTTTAGCAATGCTTGCGGATCACGTGAACCAACGCCCATGACGTTAATCAGGCTTGGATCTATTTCGGGTTCAAAACTTTCAGAGTTTATACCAACCATAGCTGGATTTGCCGGCGTCACGCCATAGCTGCTTTCAACAATGAAGTAAACTCGGCTTTCCTGCCCACCATACGTTTCAACCATTTTTCTTTTTCACCTTTTCTTTGTCATAAAAACATGACTATAATGTTTAGAATATTCCTCCAATATCCTCAAGAGACCAGGAGTTCAAGACAAATGCTGTCCTGAAAATGAGGGGTTTGACGTCAACTTTGTCTTTATCTTGATAACTTACGACGTCTAGATAGGCGATGCCGTTAACTGTAACCGTGCAGCTGACGTAATCGCAGTTTAGAACTGCAGGAGTGGTTCCATTGCTCGGGTTTGTTGACTTAGCAAGCAGCCAAACGTATCCGTTTGCGTCGACATAATTAGGTGCCGTCGACGTCAGGCTTATTGTAATTGTCTGGTTACTGCTTCCGGAACCGCTTGAAGCATTCTCCCACTGAATAGTATGTGGATTCCAAACTTTAGCCGTGCAGCCGTTCCCGCCTGGAGCGCTACCGTAACCAACAAAGCTTAAAATCATACTCCGAATAGTCGAAGCCTTGCTGGGAATCTTTAAGCGGAAAAGCATAAGCGCAAACTGAAGGTTCACAGAAGCACTCTTGCTGTAGTCCGTTGAATCGGCATACCAAATTTTCTGATAATCCAGTGCTGAGAGCTCAGCCCAAGCTGTGTCTGAAGGCGCTAGTTCACTTGTGGCAACGGCTGAAAACGCTTTATGAGGGTCTCCAGCCGGATAGCCGAGACCAATAAAATCGTAAAGCGTCTGATTAGGAATCTTCATGTTCTGCCTAACAATACGGTTAACCTCTTCAACCATTTTCTGACGCATAAGCCTACCAGAATCACTTGAAGCAGGCCTATCAGAAGCCCACAAGTTAACAACCAGTCTGCCACGGCGCTGGCGAATCCTACCGCTCAACTCAACCTTATGATCCTCACTCTGGCTAAGGCCAACAGTAATTTGTGCATCATAGTTT
>Ga0116131_1001647_pt1 | contig 12797 bp, 12 predicted proteins | sample June2015DPH_17_1_FD_89734 | JGI IMG/M metagenome (GOLD analysis project Ga0116131, IMG submission 89734) | Peatland microbial communities from SPRUCE experiment site at the Marcell Experimental Forest, Minnesota, USA - June2015DPH_17_100 | ecosystem: Environmental > Terrestrial > Soil > Wetlands...
AGCGGCCTATCCCCGGGGGAGCAGTATGGCAGCCAAGGGGCAAATGACGGGAATGCTCGGCGTCTATCTTACCGCCGCCGAACTTACGTATAGAGACTTGATCGTATCCGTCACGTCGCGCAACGCCAAAGGTGCAGACCTGATTGCGATGGATCAGGCGTACCGAAAGTCATGGGCGATCCAAGTCAAAACAAACCGTAAGGCAGCTAAGTTCTGGCTTCTGAACAAAGGCTATAAAACCGAGTTTTCAAATCAGCTCGTTTACGTGTTCGTCAACCTGCGTGGCGAACAGCGTCCGGATTACTACGTCGTTCCGTCCAGTGTGGTCGCAAAGCGCGGATTGACAAACACCAGCACAACTGGCGCGGTCTGGTACTTTTTTGACATTACCAAATCAGAGGCGAAGCCATTCCATGAGGCGTGGGATATTTTCAATACTGGCGCGCAACCCCCGCGTCTCATTCAACGGCTTAGACGCGCCAGAAATCCTTGAACCGCGTTGGAGCCAGTTCGGTATAGCGCACCGTATGCTGGATGTTGCGATGGCCCAGGTAGGCTTGAAGCGCCCGAGTGTTGTGCCCCTTGTTCGCGAGCGTGTATACTGACTTGTCCAACAGAACGAAGACTCACTTCAAATCCGCCGCCTGACGAGGACAAGCACTGTGCACAAGCTGCGCTTTACCGGCACGATATATCCGAGAGCAATCAAGACTTCGATCGAAAATCATCCTACCATCAACTGGAAATCTGGCGATCCGGCATTTAGCTTGAATTGCGATGTCAAAATTCAGGACAACAACGTCACCATCGACTGCGAGGTGGATAATTTCGAAAAGGAAAAGCATCTCACCCCGATAGTGATGCGGGCATACGACACAGCAAGAGCAACAATCGATTTGATGTCTTTCGCGTCTGGAAATGGGTTGGTATTCGTCTTGGATACGTTCACAGACCCGGATGGGAAAACGACTGTGGTGGCTCCGCAACAGCCCGACTTGGCTGCCCTTTCCACAGCCGTCGCGAGGCCGGAGGATTTTGATAAGGTTCTTCGATTGATACTAACCGAACCACCGGTGTTTTTGGCGCTCCGCGACTTGATCGACGCGATCACTCAATGGCACCGGGCACCAGTAAACACCGCCAGAGTCTTGGATGGCCTGCGAAATCTGATTGCTCCCGGAGAAGAGCCCAAAAAAAGTTGGTCCAAGCTGCGAGCACTCCTAAGGGTCGAAGAGAGCTACTTGAAGTTTGTCACCGATACGTCAGCAGCCCCGCGACATGGCGATCCGACCCATATTTCCGGAGCGGTCACGAGAGATGTTTCTGCTAGGGCTTGGACGATGTTCAACCGGTATCTGGAGTACCGGAAGCGCGGCAATCAGCCGTTGCCTGAATCAGAGTTCCCGATTTTGCGATAGCTAAACCGCTTGGCCCCATTTTTCGGGCAGCGCACGTGAGTCCAACCTAGATTGATCCTTTCACGCGGCTCCGATCTGACCAAGTTACCAGAACAGAATCCAATTCGCGGGGAGTAATTTCCCTATTGAGGAGTTTCTGAACTCTCAGTCTGACAAACTTACAGCCGTCAAAAAACTGGCGTATTTTGGATCAGATTCATCGTACCGTGTATTGGTGCATGATCCTCCTATCTCACGCATTATTTTGCGAAGGCCATCCTCGGCACGAGAATCGTATATGAAGACTTTTTGTCGAAAATGGAAATGCAAATATTTTGATGCGAGGGAGCGCTTTTCCAGTTTAGTAATTTCGCAGAGCAAGGATGTGAGTTTCCTGTGCACTTTGACAGTCGTGGGCGATGTATCCTCGCGATCATCTCTCAAGGGAACCTCGAACAATGACGATTTTGTCGTTGGCTCGACCACCCCTGCGGCGCGACGATCATTTCCACTGTTGATTTGGCGCGGATGCGTCTCCGCTTTTTGCGGCAGGTGCCCTGTTCAGGCCCTTCAGCCGGACTTCTCCGTTATGCCGCGGCCACCATCCGCTCCAGCGTCACAAGCCGGCGGATGTTGTAGGCGAGGTTCTGCAGGCCGATCTTGGCTTTCGCCCGCACGATACCGATCGTCCGTACAATCCGACCACCCGGCGATGTTTGCTGAGCACCGAACACGTGCTCGACGCGAGCCCGAACTTTGCTTTTCTGGTGGTTGGCGTTCTCCTGTGCTTTCGATAGCGTATGATTGCGGCTCGCACGCTGATGAATGCGACTGCGCAAGCCGCGCACCTTGAGCTTCGCCTCGGTCGCGGCCGAGCGATACGCGCTGTCCGCGTATACGTCCGCAGACGTGTTGGCCTTGTTCAGAAGCCCATAGAACTTCCGGCTGTCATGCACGCTCGCGTCAGTCACCTCGTAGTGACGGATCAGCTTGTGCTTGGCATCCGCATTCACGTGGTTCTTGTAGCCATAGAAACTCTTACCGTGCTTCTTGGTCCAGCGCGCATCCTTGTCTTTCTGCCGGTTTTTCGCGGGGTTCTTCTGCCATTCCTTTGGTGTCTTGCCGGCCTTCACGGCCTCATTCTCTTCGCGGCTATTACGTTGCTTGGGAACCGGCACGATCGTGGCATCAACCATCTGGCCGTCACGTGCAATGTAGCCCTTCGCCTCCAAATGCCGGCTAAAGCGCTTGAACAGCCTCTCGATCAGCCCGGCCTTCCCCAACGTCTCACGGAACAGCCACAGCGTCGTGCCGTCGGGTACGCGATCCTCAATGCCAAGCCGCAGAAACCGCGTAAACGACATGCGGTCGCTCACTTGATACTCGACCTGCTCGTCGGAAAGATTGTAGAGCGATTGCAGCACCAGCATCCGAAACATCACGATGACATCGATCGGCTTGCGGCCAGCGCTGCTCTTCTTGTCCTCCGCCGGCGTCAACACTACCGCCTCAATCTCGGCACGGAAGCGCTCGAACGGCACCACCCGATCGATCATCTCCAGCGGATCGCCCTTCGCAGAAATCGCCGCAAGCCGCTTGTCCGCATCGAAAAATCCGAGTTGTCCCATCGCCCCACCTCTGCGAATCTTGTCCTCATCAGTTAGACTCGCACAAACTGGCTAAGGCGGCTATTTTTCGAGGTGCCCCCAAGTTGCACGTCCAACGCGATCCCGTTGTCTTCTCCCAAGAAATGAAGGAAGGGATGCTCGAAGCATCCACTTGACCCAGCAACCAAAGGAAAACATCATCCCACCGAAAGCAGAAGCGCCGCAGGGTGGCCGACATCAGATCGGAACCCTGACCGGCTTCGGATCGGAGCGGGTGGCCGGGTTCGTCGGAATAACGCACATCGGTACTTACGGTTGATTTGCGCCCGCATGAGCTATTGATGCACACTCTGTAGTTAGAGGAGTGAGAGCGCATGTCGGTGGACGGTGGTTCCGCCAGCAAGGAAATCGCAGATCTCCAAAAGCGTCTTGCCGATCTTGATCGCGAGCGGGAAAACGTTCTTGGTGCGCTCGAACAATTGAAGGGACGGACCGCAGGCGAAGCGCAGTGGATAGCTCAAAAGGCGGGAGCCATTGCGAGTCGGGCAGTTCAGTCTAACGCCGATAAGGTTGCCCTGTTCCGCTCGCTCTTCAGAGGTCGTGACGACGTCTTTCCCCGTCGGTGGGAAAACTCAAAAACTGGCAAGGCCGGCTACGCTCCTGCATGCCACAACGAATGGATACGCGGTATTTGTGAGAAACCGCGGATCAAGTGCAGCAACTGCCCGAACCAAGCGTTTGTGCCTGTCTCCGACGACGTTGTGAGAAGCCATCTGCAGGGGAAGGACGTCACTCGTCTCGAAAAGCCGGAGCCCTTCGTTGCAGGGATTTATCCGCTGATGGTTGACGAGACCTGCTGGTTCCTGGCTGCCGATTTCGACAAGCAGTCCTGGCAGCGTGACGCGTTGGCGTTTCTGACAACATGCCGTGAGAAAGGCGTGCCCGCAGCGCTCGAGCGCTCGCGCTCGGGCAATGGCGGCCACGTTTGGATTTTCTTTTCGGAACCGGTACTTGCATCCGAGGCGCGCAAGCTCGGTGCCCATTTGCTAACCGAAACTATGGAACGTTGCCCCGATTTGGGGTTCGAATCGTACGATCGATTGTTTCCCAGCCAGGACACTATGCCCACTGGCGGCTTCGGCAACCTGATTGCGTTGCCGTTGCAGAATGGGCCACGGCACAACGGCAATAGCGTCTTCGTAGATGACGGGCTACGACCATACGATGACCAGTGGGCCTTCTTGTCGAGCCTCAGACGCATGAGCCGAGCCGAGGTTGCTAATTTAGTTGAGCAGGCGGTGGCGGCGGGAAGGATTGTCGGGGTGCGGCTTCCTCTCGACGACGACGATGAGGCGCCTTGGGTGGCCGCACCGTCAGGGCGAAGAGCCGCGCAACTGATCGTCGGTGAGATGCCAGAAAGCGCCGCAGTGGTCTTGGGCAATCAGGTGTACATCGACCGGAGCATGTTGCCCGCACCGCTGGTCAATCGCCTGATCCGTCTCGCAGCGTTTCAGAATCCGGAGTTCTACGCCGCGCAGGCGATGCGTTTGCCGACCTTTGGCAAACCGCGAGTGATCACGTGCGCGGAGCTATTCACCAAACACATCGCACTCCCGCGCGGCTGCTTTGATGCTGTTATCGATCTTCTCACTGCCAACGGAATCCGGTCGGAGTTGCGGGACGAGCGATATGGCGGCGTGCCCCTCGGCACGCGCTTTCTCGGAACGCTCACCGCGGATCAGCATTTGGCCGCTGATGCCCTTATGTCTCATGACACCGGTGTGCTTGCGGCCACAACAGCCTTTGGCAAAACCGTGGTCGCCTGCAAACTGATAGCGGAGCGCAATACCAACACGCTGGTCTTGGTGCACCGCCAGCAACTGCTGGATCAGTGGGTGGCCCGATTGCCCGTCTTCCTCGATGTGGACGCTGATCGTATTGGAGTTATCCGAGGCGGAAGGAAACGGCCGAAAGGTTTCATCGATGTTGCGACTGTCCAAAGCCTAGTGAGGAAGGGCGAGGTATCCGACCGCGTGGCCGACTATGGCCATCTTGTGGTGGATGAATGCCACCACCTGTCCGCCGTTAGCTTTGAGGCAGTCGCTCGCGCCGCCAAGGCGAAATATGTACTCGGGCTGTCAGCGACAGTGACGCGGAAGGACGGCCATCATCCGATCATCTTCATGCAATGCGGTCCGATCCGTTATCACGTCGATGCCAAGAAACAGGCGGCGGCAAGACCGTTTTCGCACCGGGTCGTGATCAAAAGGACCACATTCCGCGCGGAGCGCCAGAAGCGCGATGCACCGAATTCGATTCAGGAGCTCTACGGCCTTCTGGCATGCGACCCGGCGCGCAATGACATGATCTTCAATGATGTCCTCTTGGCTCTTGAAGCTGGGCGATCCCCGGTCGTACTCACTGAGCGCAAGGACCACCTCAAGGGGATCGCGGAGCGCCTCTCGAAATTCGCCAAGAATGTCATTGTCCTGAAGGGTGGGATGGGCGCCAAACAACTCCATCAAGTGATGGAGACCCTGCAATCTGTGACGGATGACGAGGAGCGCGTCATCGTGGCGACCGGCCGCTACCTTGGTGAGGGCTTCGACGATGCCCGTCTCGATACACTATTTCTCACTATGCCCATATCCTGGCGCGGAACCCTCGCACAGTATGCTGGCAGATTGCACCGACTTCACGGGGCCAAGCGGGAGGTCATTATCTTCGACTACGTCGATGAGCATGAGCCCCTGTTGGCCAAAATGGCCAGCAGACGTAAGGCTGGCTACAAGGCCCTTGGATACGAAGTGATCAACGCTAACGATCTGTTTTCGCGCGAAACGGGCATTTCGTAACCGACTGCGTCTGAATTCTGTGTTTTCCCAATCTGAAGTGACGGGTACGGCTTCTTGCGCGGCACGTCCGGTCAGCAAATACCATGTTGAAAATTCTCTCCGGGGGCTCGGCCTTGTTGAACGCGGAGTTGACGAAGCGCGGTCGCCGCCTAGTGTTCCCCTGTGGGTTAGGATGCTGATTCGCAAAGCGGGCACGAACCGTTGTCATCGAAACCGGCAAGGAAGGGTCGCTGGCGGAGGAGGGCTCGCGCGGCACTCGATCGTCCGCCGTCTTTACAGGGCTGGCGGACCACCGACGAGGACGAGGTCGCCCTACGTCGCTGGCGTGGCCGGACCGAAATCGTCACCATCGAGGCGCTTGAATCCAAGCAGCCGTTTTTTGGCACCTTCCGCGTGCAGTCGGGAAGCGGCGCCTTCTATGAGGTGGAGATCCGCGACCTTAATGGCTTCGGCAATTCCTGCGGCTGTATCGATCATCGCGCGAATGGCCTCGGGACGTGCAAGCACATCGAGGGCGTGCTCGCGGCTCTGCGCCAGCGAAGCGCGAGGGCGTTCCGAGAAGTTGCGGCCCGCGGCACTTCGCGCATCGAGGTTTTCCTAGATCGTCGCGGTGCCGCAACGCCGGCATTGATGTGGCCGGCGGCCAGCCGCCGCCGTGCGAGTGCGGCGAGCCGCTGGCTTGCTGCGTTCATTGAACCGGATGGCACCCTTGCTTGCGATCCGAACAAAGTTGAGGCGCTTGTTTCCGCGTGGCGCGTTGCGCCCGCCGAAATCCGCCGCCTGATTCGAGTGTCGCGCCACTTCGGGCCGTGGCTCGGCCGGCTGCGCCGGGAGCACTTGCGCGAAGAGGCACGCGCGTCATTTCTTGCGGAGGTTAAGGACGGCGCCGCGACTTTCGATGTGTTGCGCCACCCGCTGCTTCCGTATCAGCGCGAAGGTATGCTGCATCTTGCGTTTGGAGAGCGAGTGCTCCTGGCCGATGAGATGGGCCTCGGCAAGACCGTCCAGGCGATTGCCGCCTGCGAGCTTTTAGCTCGACGCAAGAGCATCCAACGCGTGCTGGTCGTGTGTCCCGCCTCCCTCAAGGCGGAATGGGAGGAGCAGATCGCGCGCTTTACCGACCGCCCGGCGCGCTCCGTGTTCGGGGCCCGCCCGGCGCGCCTTGCCACCTACCGCGAGCCCTCGTTCTTCACCATCGTCAACTACGAGCAGGTGCTCGGCGACGCGGCGGACATCAACGAGATATTGCATGCCGACGTGGTCGTGCTCGACGAAGCGCAGCGCATCAAGAACTGGCAGATCAAGACTGCCCGTCGCGTGAAATCGCTGCGCTCGACTTATGCCTTCGTGCTAACCGGCACGCCGGTTGAAAACCGCATCGACGAGCTCTACTCGATTGTGCAGTATCTCGACCCGGAACTGGTCGGGCCGTTGTTCCGATTCAACCGCGACTTCTACGAACTCGACGAGCGGGGGCGGCCGGTCGACTACAAGAATCTCGGCGAACTGCGTCGCCGCTTGCAACCGGTGATGCTCCGCCGCCGCAAATCCGACGTCGAGGCTGAACTCCCCGGCCGCACGATGAAAACCTATTTCGTACCGATGGTCGAGGAGCAGGCCGCACGCTACGAGGAATATAAAAACCAGGCCGCTCGCCTCCTGGCATTGGCACAGCGACGGCCTCTCATTCCAAAGGAATTTGATCGCCTGCAGATGCTGCTCGCCTGCATGCGCATGATCTGCGACACACCCGCGATCCTCGATCCGACCTGCCGCGTGAGCCCCAAGCTCGAAGAGCTGGAAGGCATTTTGAGCGACTTGCTCGAAGAGCCTGAGCGCAAGATCATCGTCTTCTCCGAGTGGGAGCGGATGCTGGAGCTGGTGCGCGAGCTCGCGGCGGAGCTGGGCGTGGAGGCGGCCTGGCACACCGGCTCCGTGCCGCAGAAGCGCCGCCGCGCCGAGATCGTCCGCTTCAAGCAGGACCCGGCCTGCCGGCTGTTTCTCTCCACCGACAGCGGCAGCGTCGGGCTCAACCTGCAGGTCGCCAGCGCGGTCGTGAACGTCGACCTTCCGTGGAACCCGGCGAAGCTCGAACAGCGCATTGCACGGGCTTGGCGCAAAAATCAGACGCGTTCGGTGACGGTCGTCAATCTTGTCTGTGAAGATTCGATCGAGCATCAGATTCTGCACCTGCTCGGGCACAAGCAAGCGCTGGCCGATGGCGTGCTCGACGGCCAAGGCGATCTAGGCGCGCTCAAGATGCCGTCCGGTCGGGCAGCCATGATCGAGCGCATGCAGGCGATGATGGGGGGTGATGCGAGCGTTGCTCCCCGCATCCTGTCGCCGGAAGAAGCCGTAGCCGAAGAGTTGCGGCGTCGCCATGGCGAGCGGGTGCTGCTGATCGAAGCCCGCACCGACGGCGAGGGCGGGGTTCGGCTGCTGGCCGTCCTCGACCTTGAAGGCGAAGCGCTCGCGGCGGAGGCAAAACGGCACGAGGCGCGTCGTGCGGTCGGACTCGTCGTCGAGGTGATCGACCGGCCAACTTGGCTCGCCATGCGGCGGCTGGCTGCGAGCGGCATGATTACGTTGGCCGAGAGTTCCTCCCGCGTGCTGCACCAGTCGCCGGACCTCGCGGCCGCGGCCGATCCGAGTTTCGACCCGGAGAGGCGCGCCACCGAATTGCGCGGCGAGGCCGAGCGATTGCTGCGCATGGCGCGCGTGCTCGCGACCGGTGGTTTCCCTGAGGAGGCCTTGCCGCTCATTGCCAAGGCGATCTGCATCGGTGCGGCAGCAAAGCTCGCCGCGCTCGGCGAACTCGCGGCAGGTCAATCGATCGCGACGCCGGCGCAGATACGCGATCTGGTTGACCGCGGCGTCTTCGTTCCGCAAGCGGAGGCCGCACTGTCGACCCTGTGGTCTATTGCTGGAGGCCGCGCCGTTGCCGACCTGGAATCGCTCATCGATAACGCAATACTCGCTGCCGAAAGGATAAATGATCGAGAACGGACGAAGGCAGCGTGAAAGTGCCTCAGGACCGGCTGGTTAGTCTTTTGCTTTGCGGACTACCGCCTGGTCAAAGACCCACCGCGCGATCCAAAGGTCCAGCTGGGGGACGCCATGGAATGCCCTATCTGGAAAACTAGCATTCCCGTGATCTTTGTCACAGCCTGGCCGCTACGCAAGCAGGCAAGGTCAGACTGTCAAAGAGGGGATACGATCGCTTCAATGTCCGCAAATTCCTGACCGTCCACGCCCGGTGCGCCCTTGTTGGAGCGACATCGAGCATAGGCATAGGCCAGGATGTCTTTACAGCTGATTTTGTCGTACAGGGCGTAGAAGCGATAGCCGGCTTCTGCCTTCGCTTTTGCGTGCAACGCCATCTGCAATTTCTGAACACTCTTCGGAGTTAATAGGTCGCCCAATCTCCAGGTCCCTCACCACGTCTTGCGTTCGTCTTGAACTGAGGTCCCTTCCCTCCCCCGGCATTACCCGGCTTCAGCGGTACTGCGGACCTCTCCGTCACCCCGGCGCGCCCGGCCTTTCGTCACCTCCATAGCTGCTCCGGTTGCTTCCGGCTGCGTGTGTTCGCCGGGTGGGACTCGCACCCGCTGGAAAGCGCCGCCTTATCACGGCGCACACCCGGAGCGGACACCAGAACGGGTCGCGTTGGGTTCAAACTAGCCAAGGGCTCTGCCCTTGATATCCCTTTACCCCTCAGCTTGCGAGAGGGCGAAGAATGAGCAGCACTATCGGCTGACGAGGATCAGTCGGGGCGGCTCATGAACGCCTTCTACGAACACCTCCTCGAACACCGCGATTTTGCTCAAGGCCCCTGATCAGCATTACTGAACGCATCCGACCGTCAGCCAATCATCCGAAAGCCGACAACCGCAAAGTGATGGTCGAACGTATAGGCAAGCCGTAGCCGCGCTCGCTTCATGATTGCGAAACTGGTGGCATCGACAGCGGATAACTTTGCAGATCGCTCCGCCGGAAATAATCCCACGAAACCTGCAGATCGCGCAGCTCACAGGCGAGGATTTTCAGGATACTCAACTTGGCTATCGCGTCCTTCCACGCCAGCGCCACGTCCCTGTTGGCGTTGCGATCGAGAAACGTGAATGTCTCTATGACGACCGGCACGCTAGTGTGCAGCCTGGCGCCGGCCGCGCGCACGGCGTCCCACTGCTCCCGCGCGCGGGAATGCAGCGGGTCACGCGACAGCGCCAGCGCAATCCACGCTCCGCTGTCGACGAAGACAGCTTCGCCTTGCCGGATCACGGCTCGTCGTAGATGCTGTCGTGCTCGATCGAAGTGTGCTTCGGTCTACCGTCCCAGATCGCGACCGGGCCTTCGGCTGGCTCATGCGGCGGCATCAGCACGACTTTGCGTACAGCTTCACGAACTAGCGCGGCGACGCTGCGCTTTGACCGGGCGGCAGCCTTGCGCAAGGCTTCGAGCTCTTCTTTGCGCAGATAAACTGGCGTCTTCTCCATATATGTCAGTATAGAGCCATCACTGACATACTTCAATCGAAGCCCATCTCAAACCGGACAAGTCCGAGTGCTATCGACATCGAAGCCCATCTCATCGAAGCCCATCTCATCGAAGCCCTTCTCATCAAGACCTGGTGCGGGCGCCGTTGCGTGATCTGCGATCAGCATGACTTCGCTCCTTTGCACAAGGAGGGGGAGATGCCTGGACCGAGATTACTCATGCACGGAATCCGCGACGTCCTGAGGCTGTCGGCCGCCGGCATGTCCAAACGCCAGATTGCCGCCGGCCTTGGAGTGAGCGCGACAGCCGCCGGGAAAAGTATCCGGCGGGCGCGGCGCGCCGGCTTGGCCTAAGCTTCTCAAGCCGGCTTGATGGCGGTTTCGCGAGATCGTCAAGCCGATGTGCCACGTTCAGGGCCTCGAAGTTTACGTTTGGCAGCGCGGGCAATGCCTTCAAGCGCGCGTACCCGCCCATCCCGAAACACCGCTTCCGTACGTTTATCTCCAAAGGAGCGGATCATTGAGTGAATCATACCGAATACCGGTATGCGGCGACCGGCGCCTCCTCTCCCGTGGTTTGCAGCGATCCAGGGCATCGAGCGCAAAAAGCGTCTGGCGAACTTGGCGCCGCAAGGTTGCTTCTTAGCGGCTGAGACGGTCGAGGGCGCAGTTGGGCAGATTGGCGAGACGCAAGAAGCAGCGTGCGAACTCGACGGTATAAGGGACCTCAGGCTCAACCGAGTTCGACCCCGAGCTGAGCATGGATTCTGTCGCGCTGCTCATGCCCTCCGCTGCCGGATTGCGATCGACATCGAAGGCGTCGGCGGGCCGGGCCAGCGCATAGACGACTTCTCGGGAGGCCGGCTGCAATTGGCTCGCCCGTCTTGCTTCCGCCAGATAGTCGACCTGGATTTCGAACAGGCCGGTCCCCATGGTCGTCGCGCGGCGCAGCCGCCACAGCAGACTGGCAAGTCTCAGCACAGTTCCCGCTCCAGTACGGATTGGGCATCATAGTATAGTCGGCAGTAGTCGCCGCTTCGAAGGCTTTGTAATCTTCAGCATCTTTTAGCGCACCGATCACCGTCTCGGCCGTGAGCAATTGCCGGCATAGGCGGCCGGTGCATTCGCCTCAACTGATCTTATCCGCCGGTCGCGGCGCTTCGCCGCCTTTACGACGCATCAGGCGATCAAACGCGGTGAAATCCGCCCGCTTCCGGCGCTCAGCGAAGAAGGCTGCCGTGTTCATGGCCGCCAGCTTTTCGGATACCGCGGTTGCCACGAACTGGTTGATGCTGATTCCGTCCGCCTTGGCGCGGCGCTCAACTTCCGCCTTCACCGAGCGGGGGAGGCGGAGCGGGTAGGTACTTTGAGGGCTTTTCATGTCCTGATCCTCCTAAGCAATTCGGCGGGCGACAACACCTCAATTCCAAATGTCGCGGGCGTGTCGCCAAAATCCCGCCGGTTGAATGTCACGATTGCCACCGCTTGGCCGTTCACGGCGGCTTCGAGCACAAGCTCATCCGCTGGATCGCGAAGCTGGGGCCGCCACATGAAATGCGTTTCAACCGGGTCGACCATCGCGAGCACGGCATCCAGAAAGATTCCAACCTGTTGCTGCGAAAGCCCGGCGGCCATGCGATGTTCGGCCATCAGGCAGATCGCTTCGTATTCGAGCGCCAGGGCAACGTTCGCCACCAGCGTCAACTCGGACCGGCGTGCCGCCATCAGCAGCGCTGCAGACGCGCCGCGAGGACTCCGCATGCCCGCGACGACGACATTGGTGTCCAACACGCATCTCATATCATATATAGTGTCACATTGCTGGTGATATTACAATCGAAATCTCGATAGATCGGCCGGGTTAAAACCGTGTGTGCCGTGCGCCCCAGACTGCACCTTACATTCAAGTGCTGCTCAATAGTCGTCGCGCCTGTTGGCCGGCAGGTCTTGCCGACTGCCGATACGGAACCGACGCCCTCTCTCTTGTGGTTTACGACGATGCAATGCATCGAGAGCAAACAGGATCTGGCCGGCCTGGCGCCAAAGAATTGCTTCATACCGGCTAAGCCGGTCGAGCGGGTAGCTGGGCAGATTGGCTAGACGCAAAAAGCAACGTGCGAGGTCAGTGGCGGGTTCAACGGATTTCGACCCGGAGGTGGGCCGGGCTTTGGGTTCGTTTGTGATGCAATGGGAAGCCCGATCAGCATCGCCATTGACAGAATCTTCCCGCCCGAAGCTTGCATAGATAATTTCCTGCGGCTTTGGTTGAGTTTCGCGGGCCTGTCTGAACCCACGCAGATAGTCAGCCTGGATGTCGAACAGGCCGGTTTCCATTGTCGTGGCGCGCCGCAGTCGCCACAGTAGACTGGCTAAACGCAACACCAGCTCCCGCTCGACGGCCGATTGAGCGTCATAGTCAGCGATGATGGCCGCTTCGAATGC
>Ga0116131_1001655_pt1 | contig 12732 bp, 11 predicted proteins | sample June2015DPH_17_1_FD_89734 | JGI IMG/M metagenome (GOLD analysis project Ga0116131, IMG submission 89734) | Peatland microbial communities from SPRUCE experiment site at the Marcell Experimental Forest, Minnesota, USA - June2015DPH_17_100 | ecosystem: Environmental > Terrestrial > Soil > Wetlands...
CCCACCCAGCTCGTCCATCCCGACTTCGACCCCTGTTTCTGCCTTCGCTACGCCCGGACCCCAGACGAACATCCTGCTCCTCCCCTTCAGCATCACAAGGACGTTCCCCAGGGAGGCCGAGTAGGTCGCGGCGCCAGTGATTGTCCCCATCACTGCGTTGATCACAGGGACGACGTCCCTCGCCTTCAACAGCTTGCCGACGAGGGCGCTCGCCTCTTCGAGCGAGCGCCCGCCCTCCTGCACCCGGACCCCCCCTGAGTCGTAGAGTCCGATCAGTGGCAGCTTCTTCTCGATTGCGACACTGACCAGTCGCTCCAGCCTCTTAGTGTGTGCTAGGCCCATGGACCCCCCCTTGTAGGTCGGCTCCTGGGCGAAGACGGCCACCTCGACTCCGCCGACTCTGGCGGTGCCAGCTACGACGCCGTCGTACTGAGCGAAAGCCTCTGCGGGGACGCCATGGCTGAGGTCTAACGTGACCCCGTCTAGGTCAGCCAGTTTCCCGTCGTCCGCAATCGCCAGCAGCCAACCCGCTGAAGGGGCCTGCATCGGTTTCTACTCCACGAATGCCACGACTCTCGCGAAGGCGGCCTCGCCCCCTTTGAACAGGAAGGGGAAGCAGCCTAACGTAGTACGGACTGCCTTCTTCCCTCCGAGGACCTGTTCGATCTGCCCGCCGAGGTTCTCTACGTGTATGCAGTCATGGGGGAACAGGATGTTGTGGGTCACCTGATAGTCCTCCTCAGGGAAGAGTTTCGCCAGGTTCTCCTGGCCATACCTCTTCGCAGCCGCTGCCTTCACCTTGTCGCTGATCCGAGGAAGGAATCTGCCGATGGGGAGATTCATCGGGTGGTCCGTCGACACGGCGTCCACCCCCCATATGTGGATCTTCTTCCTCAGGAGGTAGTCGCAGAATGCCTTGGTGGGCCCTGGGTGCATGTGGATGTATCTCTCTTCGTCGGCTGTGCCGTTGGGCTTGGGCTTCTGATACCAGGCGTACTTGCTCCAGCCGGTGTAGAGCAGCAGAAGGTCGCCTTCCTTGACACCTCCGGCTGGCTTCGCGTTCTTCTCTACAAGCTCCTCTGTGTAGATGCCCAGGTCTCCGACTTCGCTCACGTCCACGATGATTCCGGGGCCGTAGAGCCACTCGAGGGGTATCTGGTCTATCGTCTTGCCGTTTGTCACGAAGTGGAGCGGCGCGTCCAGATGGGTCCCGATGTGCATCGCAGTCATGATGTACATGGCGTTGACTCCTTGCTCAGCTTTTCTCTTGATGAACTTCACTTCAAAGGGCGGATAGAGAGGCCAGAAGGGCGTCTCTTGGTTCAATGGTTGAGACAGGTCGTAAAGCTTTGTCATACGCTCGGCGAGCCGCCACGTGATATAAAAGATGTGAGTCGTTTCCTGTGGACGGTGGTTATCCGGAGCGTCGCCTCGGCTAATCTTCCGTTTCCACGGACAGGCGCTTTCGCGGAGGCTTACCGAACTACGCGAGAAAGCCCCGGATTTCAATCCGGGGATGAATCGCGTTGGGCTCAAATGGAATGGCTACGTATTATCTTCTGGATGGCATGAAGTCGGCGTTCCAGTTCCGTCTGTACCCAAACCGCAAGCAGGAGCGGAGGCTCCTGAGGATGATCGAGGCCGGGCGGCAGCTCTGGAATGAAGCCCTCGCCCACCGGAAGCGGCGCTGGGAGGAGGAACGGCTCTCCACCTCGTACAGCCAGCAGTGTTGGATCCTCACTGCCGAGAGGCGGGCCGACCCTTTGCTGGGGGAGCTCTACTCGCAAGCAGGACAGGAGATACTGAAACGCTTGGACAGGGCCTTCAAAGCCTTCTTCGAACACCGAGCGAGATATCCAAGGTTCAAGAGGTTCTCTGAGTCAGGGTCGTTCACCTACCCTCAGGCGTACAACGGGTCGGTGAAGCCGGACTTAGTCCGGAGGAGGCTCTTCCTCTCGAAGGTGGGGAACGTCAAGGTGGTCTTCCACAGAGAATTGCCTTCCAGACGCGAGGAACTGAAGACCTGCACGGTGGTCAGGGAACCGAACGGCGATTGGTACGCCTCTCTAGTCTATGAGGACGATGTGCAGGTACCAGAACCACTGAAGGCATACTTCGCCTCGCCCGTCGGGATAGACCTTGGACTAAAGTCGCTGATAGCGACCACGGACGGCGTGAAGATTCCTCACCCACAGTTTCTCAGAAAGGCGGAGAAGCGATTGAAACTCGTTCAACGGAACTTCTCTGCGACGCAGAAAGACTCGAAGAACAGGGAGAAGGCGCGCAGATTGCTGGCCATCCGGCAGGCCAAGGTTGCCAACCGGCGGAGAGACTTCAACCACAAGCTGAGCACCCAGCTAGTGCGGGAACACGACCTGGTCGCTTTCGAGGACCTGAAGGTCAGGAACATGGTCAGGAATCACGCACTGGCGAAGTCAATCAGCGACGCCGGTTGGGGCCAGCTTCGAAGTTTCTCAGAATACAAAACCAAACGGGCAGGTAAGCTGGTTGTCGGGGTGCCACCGGCGTACTCCACTCAGGAGTGCTACTTTTGCGGTACCCTGAACCAGATTCCCCTATCGGTCAGACAGTTCGAGTGCAGGGGATGTGGAAGGACGCTGGACCGCGACCTCAACGCGGCCTGGATTGTGCTGAAGCGAGGAGTCGCTCAGGTAGGGCAGGACATGCCCGAGCTCAAGCCTGCGGAGACTGGGCCTCTACCCGTCCCGACAACGGGACGCGCAAGCCCTGTCAAGGAAGCAGGAACTATACGCGGCGGGAATCATGCCACCCAGCAGGAAGGCCGCCGCTGGAAGCCCACGAATTCATTCGAGGGAGGATGTCACACTTCGACTTCCTTGGGGACGGCCACTTTCTCGCCGGAAGCGAGGAGGTCAGCGGGGGCCGGGCGTATGACGAGCCTGTCTTGCAGCATTGGCTTCACGAACCTGTCCCAGTCCTCCTTTGTGTTGAAGAATATCCTTGCCCCGCCCAGTTCGTGCTGCATCTGGGGGTATGGCTTCTGGTACTGGGCGTACTTTATTCCCCAGTATCTGAACCCGGTGTAGCTTTCGTAGGTCGCCCACCATTCCTTGATTCCCATTAGGTCGAAGGCATATTCGGCCTTGGCGGCGTACAGGATCGCCCCTATTCCTGAGCGCCTCTTGAAGGTCAGGGTGTGGAGGCTGATGGCGACGTCATTGTTCCACAGTCTGAAGTTCCCTATGGCTGCGAGTTCGCCGTTGATGATTCCTAGGAGGGCGACGTGGTCCTTCATCCTGGCGCGGTACCAGCCCAGGAACTCCGCGTAGACCCTGGCCGAAACGAGGTCGAAGAAATCCGTGTCGTGGTCGAAGAGCTTGAGGGCGGTCTTCATCACGATAGGCGCCTCTTCCTTTCTCGCCCTCCTGACGAGCATGCGTTCTCCGTCCGGGAGGTTCACGTATCCTGGCGGGTATTCGACCTTCAGCAGAGGGGACTCGAAGCCGCGGAGGATGGGTTCGATGTCTTCGACCTTTATCTTGACTTCCTTCAGAGTCACATTTTCAGGCGGAGACCAATCTGAGGACATCGGTGCAAGTGCGCCCTCTTGGTGCTTTAAATCTGTCGCACGCCGCGGAATGGCACGGAGAAAGAAGCGACAGCTGGCGGGATTCCTCCAGATTCGCTACTTGATCAGAGCCAGTCTGTCTGGGTTTGACTCCTGCGCCCGCTCAATCTTCCTCTTCAGCCTAGTCAGGCTCTCGATCTGATTGCTCAGGTTGTCTCTGCAGACGAAAATCGGTTCGCGAATCAGCCACTCGTCCTCGGTCCCGTCGGTGACCTCTCCCAGTCTGACGATGGCAGTTCTGAGAGTGACGATAGCCTTGTTCAGCTCCCTGGCCACACGCTGCACCCTTCTGTCGTAGGACTCGTCGGTCGCCTCGTCGAACAGCGCGCGCCTGACTCCCGCTTCGACTAACCCTTAAATCACCAAACCCGAAATCCTGATCATGCAGCTTCAGGGCAAACTGGCGCTTCCAAGCAACAGAGACAAAGTCTGGGACTTCGTTTCCGACCCGAGCAAGGTGATAGAGTGCGTTCCCGGCCTGCAGACCTACACAGTCGGCGAGAACAAGCGAATTACCGCCACGGTCAAGGTCTCCATCGGTTTCATACGAGGCACCTTCCAGACCAACACCAGGGTTGTCAAGGAGGACCGCGAGTCCTATGCTGCCGTCCTTGAACTGGCGGGCTCCGGGGCCGGGAGCGGCTTCACGGCCTTGGTCAACATAACCATCGCGGCCGTCGGCGAGCAGTCAGAGCTGAGCTGGGATGCCAACGTGAACATCAACGGTCCGCTGGGCAGCCTGGCCAAACCTCTGATCGAGGGAAACATCAAGAAGATCGTCACCCAGCTTTTTGATTGCGTGAAGGGGAAGCTCAGTTAGGTCCGACGAGCAGGCAAACGACCTTAAATAACGACAGAGTCATCGAACGAGCGATGCACGGTACGAAAAATAAAGGAATCACAACGCTCGTAGGAGTTCTAATCGTCATCATCATCCTCTTATGCGCAGTAGCAGCCTATGCTTTCATCTATCCACCGACCAGTACAAAGACAGTGACAAACACAACGACAGCTGGAACAGTCACAAAATCGGTGACCACCACGGTGACCGGCAGTACTACCGCCAGCGCCATCGGGGCGCTCAAGGTAGGCCTCATAGAACCTATCGCTCCGACAGACAACTCGTGGAACTATCAGGGATATGCAGAGCTGCAGAAGCTACAAACGGAGTACGGCTTCACTCTCACCCTCTCTGAGAACAAGGTTTCCGGTTCCGACGCTCAACCGGTCGCACAGCAATGGGCGACCGCGGGTTACGGGGTAATCTTCCTGCTAGGTGTCCAGTACCAAGCCATGGCAAGCACACTAGGCCCACAGTTTCCGAACACAATGTTCGTCTGCATTGACTGCACAGCAGCTAACGCGTCCAACGTCTACAGAATCTGGTTAGACATCAGCGGAGGCGGCTTCGTTCTGGGAGCGATGGCAGGCATGCTCAGCCAAACTAACAAATTCGGCCTCATCGGTGGCGGCTTCGTGTCATCGATCTGGGGCGGACACGAAGGGTTCAAGGCTGGCGTCCTGTATACCGATCCCAATGCCGCGACTGCAACCTTCTATAACAAGTTCGAAGCGTTTGCCTGGTCAGATTCAGCCGGAGCCCAGACAGACGCAACCAACGACTACACCAACCATGCGGACATCGTCTTCTCCTCTGGAGATGGAATCGATGTCGGCGTACTCGGAGCAGCAATGGCACAACCAACAACAACTCAGGTGTGGGCAACGAATGTCTACTCGAACCTGACAAAGGTTGTCCCTGCTGACAACAGAGTCCTGCTGGGCTCGATAGTCGTCAACTGGGCCACACTATTCAACAAGGCACTAATCGACTACGTCACAAACAACTATGCTTGGGGCTTCGTTACAGCCAACATGCAATCAGGAATTGTTCAGGTTCAGCCCGGACCCAACGTACCAACCAACATAGCGAAAGCAGGACGCGCATTGCAGAGCGACATCGTCGTGGGCACAATCGGCTTGTACTTCAAGGCTGACCACACAGGCAACCCACTCTGCTTCGACACCCCCACCGACTCCAGCTGCGCCGACACAAGCATTGTAGTGCCGTCCGGCGGCGGTTCGCCGACATCAAACACAGCACTACAATTCAGTTACCTACCAACACCACCGTAAAGTTGCGAGCGAGATGCAGGGCCTTCGATGGCTACGCGTAACGGCGTACAACGCTGCCGCGATAGCACTCGGCGTCATTGCCGGGCTGGTTGTCGTGGCGTATGCCGGCGGTAACGTCGAAGTCGCCCTGTCCACTCTTTTTCTGAATCCTTTTACGACGAAGAGCGGAGTCCAGCAGGTCTTCGTCAGATTCGCGATTTTCTATTTGATGGCCATGGGAGTTGGGATAGCCCTGAAAGCAGGCCTCTGGAACATCGGAGCGCAGGGCCAGTTGATCATCGGAATGGTCATGGTTTTTGTTGCCTACATCTACCTGGCGTTTCTTCCATGGCCTGTTCTGTATGTCACGATGATTCTTTTGGCGACCTTGGGCGGGCTTCTTTGGATTGTCGCCCCAACAATTCTCAGAGTCAGATTCGGAGCCAACGAAATCGTGGTTACACTACTTCTGAATGTCGTTGCAACGAACTTCGGCTACTACATGCTCAACGGGCCCATCAAGAGCCCCATTGCCATTGGCTATCCTTACACTGCTACACTTCCTGCTAAGTTCCAAATTCCCAATATTGTTGGCGGATTCCCGCTTACCTACGCAGTGCCCTTTGCGATTGTCTTAGGAGTCCTCCTTTACTTCCTGATCGAGAGGACGCCGTTTAGAGTGCAAGCGAACACGGTCGGAGAGAGCGCTGAAACGGCGAGGTATGCTGGGATAAGCATCCCTCGAGTGATGGTCATCACTATGCTGGCTGCCGGCGCACTCGCCGGACTTGGGGGCGCGCTTTTGCAGATGAGTTACTTTTACCACATCGACGCCGGTGTGTTCGTGACCAACTGGGGTTTCATCGCGGTCATCGCCGCCCTAGTTGGAAGGAAACACATCATAGGAATTGGCATCGCATCGCTCTTCTTCGCATACATAACGATAGGAGCGGAGGCCATGGCCCTTCAAGCGAACGTTCCAACTTCGGTCGTCTTTGTGATGGAAGGTGTCATGATGATAGGAATTCTGGCGGGCACTTACTTGGCTGAGAGGAGGACTGCAATGTGACCGTCCTCCTTTCGGACGTTCTCATAGGGATATTCTCGACCACTCTGCGGCTTTCTCCTCTTTACCTATTCGCTGGGTTGGGCGAAATCGTGACAGAGAAGTCGGGCGTCGCAAACATGGGTATCGAGGGCATCATGCTGATGTCCCTGTTCACTACTTATGCCGTCGATCTCACAACTGGGAATCCATGGTTGGCGATACTGGCCGCACTGGGTGTCGCAGGGCTGATTGGAGTCATCTTTGCTCTTCTCGCCGTACAGATGCGGCTGGACCAGATAGTCGTGGGGCTTGCCATCTATCTGTCGGGTCTGGGATTGTCGTTCGTCCTCTTCAACACGTTCGCAGGCACCAGGGCCCTGCCCGCTTTCGTCAACATCCCGAACGTACACATCCCCTACCTCAGTGACATTCCTGTTGTTGGGCAGATCCTCTTCCAACAGAATATTCTCGTGTACTTCGCTCTTGCACTTGTGGTCTTGGTTTCTTATTTCCTCGGCAGGACCTCTCTGGGACTCAGGGTGAGGGCCGTCGGCGAGAACCCAAAGGCGGCCGACAACATGGGCGTCAATGTTCTGAAGGTTAGATTCCTTGCGGTTATCTTCGGTGCAGTATTAGCGGGCCTCGCTGGTGCCTACTTCAATGTTGGATTCCTTCAGAATTTCCAGTTCGACATCATTAGTGGCCGAGGTTTCATAGCGCTAGCCATGATCTATTTTGCGAATTGGGGGCCTTACAAGACACTGTTCGCTGCATTATCCTTCAACATCGTATACGCGACTCAGTCAGAATTCGTGTCTATTGCTAGCACCGCGATAGCGGGAAGCTCGCAACTCTTCAACATGCTCCCGTACGTTTTTCTTCTCGCTTTGATTCCAATTCTGGGAAGAAAGGCTAGACCTCCCAAGTATCTTCTCAAGCCCTACAAGAAGGGCTAGGAAGAAGAGGAATCCCCTTTACTCTTGCTTACTCTGGATGCTAGTGGTCATCAGAGTAGCGAGCTCGTAAATATCTGCCTCCTTCGTGGGCACTATCTTGACGATTCTCCCTTGATTCATTACGGCAACTCTGTCGCTCATATCGAGAATCTCGTCCAAGTCAGCTGAAATCATCAAGATCGCCCTGCCCTCGGACTTCTGCTTCATCAAGATGTTCCTGATGTATTCAGCAGATCCGACGTCCAAGCCCTTCGTTGGGTTGTTCGCTACGATTACCTTTGGTCCCCAGAAGAGTTCACGTGCCAGAAGGAATTTTTGCTTGTTGCCACCGCTGAGAGTCCTCAGAGGGGCGTCCTCGGAGGATGCCGTAACGTTGAATTCTTTCAGCAATTCTCTGGTCTTCTCTCTTAGCTTGCCTTCGTCAAGAAGGATACCGTTCTTGAAGCGCTCAGAGAGGAAGGGGGACAGAATCAGGTTGTCCTTCAGTGTAAAGTCAAAAATGAAACCTGTCTTGTGTTCCTCGCAAACATGCGCGACTCCGGCCCTGCGAACATCGTCTGGGGTATCGTTCGCAATATCCTTTCCCTCTATGAGAATCTTGCCTGTCTTGACTTTTCGCATACCTGTGATGACTTCGTCGAGTTCTCTCTGTCCGTTCCCTGCTACACCGGCGACACCAAGTATCTCCCCTGCATCTAGCTCAAAGGACACCCCGCGAACTACGTGCGAACCCACATCGTTGTCGGCGTATACGTCCGTGACTTGCAGCATGGGTTTGCCGATTTGGGTGGGTATCTTCTGGACGTTGTACAAGACTTCACGACCCACGATGAGCATGGCCAGCTGGTTTTGGGTCACATCAGACCTGAGTTTCGTCGCGACCACCTTTCCCAGTTTCATCACGGTGATTCTGTCCGCGATCTGCATTACTTCGTCTATTCTGTGGGTCACAAAAACGATCGACCGCCCCTCTCCCACCATCCGTTTCAGACTGGCAAACAATTTCTCTGTCTCGATCTCGGTGAGGAAGCTGGTCGGCTCGTCGAAGAGGAGGATGTCTGCTCCGATGAAGAGACATTTGAGTATCTCAACCCTCTGCCTCTCGCCGACCGAAAGGTTCTCCACCATCGCCTCGGGATCGACCTGGAGTCCGTAGGTCTCTTCCATTGCCATCAGCTTGTTCTTTATGTCCCCCAGTTCGAGAATGGGTTTGCTCAGCTTCAGGTCGGTCATCAGGCTCAGGTTCTGAAGCACGCTCATGTTCGGAATCAGCATCAGTTCCTGGTGGACCATCCCTATCCCCGCCCTGATGCCGTCCTTCGGGGAAGAGAACCTGACTCGATTCCCTTTCACTGTGATCTCGCCCCCCTCTGCCTTGTAGTACCCGTAGAGGACGTTGCAGAGGGTGGACTTTCCGGCACCGTTCTCCCCGAGAAGGGCGTGGATTTCGCCCTTGCGCAGCGAAAAGTTGACTCCGTTCACGGCCACGAGATTCCCGAATCTCTTCGTCAACCCAACCGTTTCGAGTACAGGTCGGTCCTGCGCTTTCTCTTCCAAGCCAGTTCCGCGTCCAGTCGGGACGGATTAAAGGGTTCTGAGCTTATGGATTAGTGAGGGCGCTGAGGCACTTCTCCACCGCCCCCTCACGCGTCATGCGGTCCCTGCAGACAGCCGCTGAAAGCAGAACGCCCGAAGACACGTCAATGCCTGAAGTATGTCCGCGCCTTGCCACCTGCAGCAGGTTGTCGAAGAACCCGGGCCTGCCGCCGAATGCAGAAATAATCAGACGTTCCAGTTCCTCATCGACGTACCCCCTCTGGGCGTAGTCGATCAGCGCGGCACTCTCCGGGACCGTCCGCTTCTCCAGTTCGGGCTTTGGCAGCCGTATCTCTGCTCTGCCGGTCGTGCGTGCCACGTGATTGAAAGCAGCGGTGAAGCCGCCGATGAAGTCGTCGCCAGCCGGGGTGAACCCGCCTCCTATGCCAATCAGCGGAAAGTAATTCCTTGGCAGATAGGCTTCCGCCATTTCTCCCTCCGCAAGAGGCAACAGGACGGTGTAGATGAATTGCCTGAACGAGCCGTCGGTAACAATATCCAATTTCGACTGGGAAGCACCGTAGAGAAGCCTGAGCATTACGATGCCCCTGACGAGCTCGGATCCGGCCAGAGGGGCGATTGATGAATCCCTCCCGAGGCCACCATGGTACACATTCGCTCCTTCTGTTCGCACAGTCATCCTCCCGAACTCCAGTCTTCCCATGCCCAGGTTGCATCGTTCATCAATGGCAAGAAGTCTCCCGAAGTCCTCGACTGCTGAAAGGTTCACCGTCATGGGAGACCTGAGCTCTCCCCGCAGAAGCAGGATTACCTCGTCCCCGGCTTCGATATAGGCAGAGCTTCGGAAGACCCGCCTTACCCTTCCCTCTGATGCGTGAGTGAGAAAGGACGAAACTAGCTCTCCGACGTCTGCAGCCCTCAGAATCATGCTCCGAACTTGTCTACGTACGCTTCGAAGGCATCTCTGAAGACCTTCATCGGAAATGTAACGGTCCCAGCGCCCACCTGCCCGACGCCCGCCTTCTTGTGCGCTATTCCCGTGTTGATGGTAGGCGCGATACCAGTCTTCAGCACCTTCCTGAGGTCAATCCCGGTCGGCGTCCCCTTGAAGTCGAGGAACGGGATGAGAAAGTGTTTGTGTTTTGCCTGCGTGATTTCATACATCCTGTTCGTTACTTCCATTGCGTCCTGGACGCTTCCTCCAACCCAGGAGACTATGGCCGGGGCTGTGGCCATTGCGAATCCTCCGAATCCAGCAGTCTCCGTTATGGAACTGTCACCTATGTCAGGGTTTGCGTCCGCCTCGGTGTAACCCGGGAACCAGAGGCCCTTGGGGACGGGTGCTCCCGCCGTGAACCACCGGTTGCCCAACGAACTAACCCAGATGCCTGCGTCAGTTCCGTTCCTGGACATCACCGTGACTATTGTGCTGTACTTCACGTTGTGCCCCGCTAGCGTCATTGCCTTGGCGGCCGCCATCCCCATATTCAGCATCGTGAAGTTGTTCTCATCGATGAACTTGCTCACCTGGGAGAGCGTCTTGCTGTCAAATCCTGTCCTCACCAAGTACGGAGCGATCTGCTTTGCGAAGAGCGACGTCGTAGCCACGTACCTGTTGTGGCAGTCATCTCCCATGGTCAGCGCTTGGGCGATCATCGGTTTCAGAGGGAGGCCACTGTTTCCGTTCACCATTTCTTTCACGGTTGCCTGGAAGACGGGCGCAACGGTCTCGGACATCCAACGAAGCCTTTCCAGAACCTCCTTGCTGTATGCGCCATACCTGAGGACTTTCCCTATCCCCTCGTTCATGTTCGAGTAGGTCTTCACGCCGAACTTCCTGTCTTTCAGTTCGTACACGGGCATGCTGGGGGAAATCACCCCTGCCATGGGACCCACGGCGTTATGGTGGTGGTCGCAGTCCAGCCGGATCTCGCCCTCCGCAACCAGCCTCGCCGCTCTTTTCTCGGTCTCCGCCCACCCCTCGTAAATACAGGCGCCGATGATCGCTCCTCGGAGGGGTCCGCTCGCTTCCTTCCAACTGATGGGAGGGCCCGCATGCAGGAGTGTTTTCTTCATTCCTCCTAACTTCTCCTTCGCGGGTGCGATGTCCACCCAGACAGGGTCGGAATCCATCATTCTTTCGACGGCCTCCGCGTTCGCACTCTCAACTTCCTCCCTTGAAACAGTCAAGACGGGTCGAAGCTTTTTGGTTTCACGACCTGTTAAAAGGTTTCGAGTGCAAAACGTTTATCATGAGTGGAGGGGGAGTTTCCGCAGCGTTGGCTGCCATCAACGTCGTGAAGCGGGACTTCTTCCGCGACTCGCTTCAGTTGATGCGCCTATCAGAGGAGGCGAAGAAGCTCCCAGGAGTCGACGACGCCGTGGTGGCCATGGGAACTGAGACAAACAAGCGTCTCCTTCAGGGCCTCAGGCTTCTCGGCCCCGAAGGCAAGGCCGCAGGCGATGGTGACCTCATCCTCGCAGTCCGCGTCACAGCTGGCTCCAACGGCGAAGATGTCATGGAAAGGATGCAGAAAATGGTCATTTCCCCGCCCCTTGTTCCCGAGAGGCTCAAGGCCATCACCTTCCATTCGGTTGGTTCCGCCCTGGAACATCTCCCTGATGCGAACTTGGCCGTGGTTTCAGTGCCTGGCAGCCAGGCTTTCGAACCCTCCATGGAACTCCTGAAGAGGGGAATCAACATCCACCTTTTCAGCGACCACGTGCCACGAGAGCAGGAAGCGGAGCTGAAAGAATTCGCAAGTTCCAAGGGGCTTCTCGTCCTGGGCCCCGGAGCTGGAACCTCGATAATCAACGGCATCGGGCTGGGCTTCGCCAACGCGGTCAGGAGGGGGGGCGTAGGCATAGTCGCCTCCGCAGGGACCGGAATCCAAGAGGCATCTGTATTGCTCGACAGGATTGGCCTCGGAGTATCCCACGCGCTCGGCGTCGGAGGGTCCGACGTCTCGGAAGAAATAGGCGGCTTGATGACGAAGGATTGTCTCGGACTCCTCGAGAGCGACAAGAGCACCAGAGCGATAATGATAATCGCAAAGACTCCTACGGACAGGGTGATGGAAGAGGTCATGGGGTACGTCGAAAGGAGGACCAGGAAGCCGATTGTCGCTTGTTTTCTGGGGCTCGACGCCCCGTCTGGCTCTGATAAGCGCATCCGCTACAGCAAGACGTTGCATTCCGCTGTTTCGAACGCTTCCACCATCTTTGGTGTAAAATCTCGCAGAGAGTTTGAAAAGAAGGTGTCGACGAGCGTCGAAGAGCTATTGGCTACGGCGAGGCAGCTCTCGTCCGGCCTCGGTCCGAGTCAGAAGTACGCTCGCGGCCTCTACAGCGGCGGCACCCTGGCACATGAAACCCTTCTCGTGTTCAGAGAGCTCATCGGTGAGGCTTTCAGCAATACTCCCCTCTCGGGCAGATACCTCCTAAAA
>Ga0116131_1001657_pt1 | contig 12715 bp, 14 predicted proteins | sample June2015DPH_17_1_FD_89734 | JGI IMG/M metagenome (GOLD analysis project Ga0116131, IMG submission 89734) | Peatland microbial communities from SPRUCE experiment site at the Marcell Experimental Forest, Minnesota, USA - June2015DPH_17_100 | ecosystem: Environmental > Terrestrial > Soil > Wetlands...
AATTGAGAGACGGACATCTGCATGATTTGCTTGGACTGTTTCCGGGCCATGATCGGGTCCCCCACGACTTAGCGTTGAAAACACAGTACCACGTCACCGAACATCCGTCAAGTGGGGGATCATCGCCCTCTAATAGCGACAGATGGGTTTCCGGACTGGGATTATCTGCCGCCGGATGAAACCGAACCGTTCGAGTACAAGGCGTCGGATTGGGGAAGGTTAGACGGCCGGTTGGTGGCGCTCGATTATTCCGCTCCGGCCCTCTTTTGAGGCGAATGGCCCATGAGACTCAGTGGCTCCACGGAGCCGTGCAATCGGGCTGCAGAGCCTGCAGGCGCGTTCGCCGGGGGGGCCCAGGGTTTTTCGGCCTAGACCGCGAGCCAGACTCCTCCTCGCCCTTCCCTCGGGGCTAGGCTCCTGACCCGTGACTCCGCTCCGTCCACCGCCCCGCCCAACAAGGTCAAGGACAAGGTCAGACCGCAGATTTCGCCCTAAATCTTAGCTCGGTAATTCGCTCTAACCCCTTGATTTAGTTTGGCTCCCCGGGCCGGATTCGAACCAGCGACCAACCGGTTAACAGCCGGTCCATCCCTTCCGTGCAGTTCTACGAACAATTCTGCCACCCGAATTGCCACCGGACTACCGAGTATGAGCGAGGATGAGACAGGATGTGCCGCCGATTTTGTCCGGTGGAATTGGCTTGAGGCAAATCCACCATAGCGTGCGTTCGCCTCGTCGCGCTAGATCGACCATGCGTCCTCGATGTCTTCGTGCTCGTCGAGGCAATCGCGGGCGAGTTGATACAGGTCGGTTGCGCTTCTCACAGTGCATTGACCTGCATGGCTACACTACCTAAGTGCCATGAGAACGACCGTCCCGCGCAAGGGTGAGTATCTGGCACCGGCCCCACGTTGAACAGGTGCTGCCTTGGAGCACGAGCAAATGGCATGGGCCGTTCACTACTGGGATGAGATCAATAAGCGCAACATCACCTCCCGTGAGATCAGCACCCGGGAGGATGCAATGGATGAAGCGTGTAGCCTAATGCAGAGGCACACCGTCTCCCACGTCGCTGGCCCGAATGGTGAACGCATCGATATAAAAGAAATCCGCGAGTGGTGCTCTGCGCACATAAGCCGCTAGAATCGCTTCGCCTACGCGCTCTTACGAGCCGACTCTGATCACAACCCACGGCACGATGTCACGAAAGACTTCTTTCCGAGCGACATGGGTGACTCTACGTTGATTGAGAAGGTCGACTTGGCCTTGGACGGAGGGTTGAGGCTGCCAAACTGAGGCGGCCTAACGCACTATTTTTTTATCCAGTTCTTCCATGCTGCATGCCAGGACCTTGGTGAGATCGCTCGGGCAGTGAAGGTCGCACCGGAATTACTCGCCGAGCGCGCCTTCAATGCTCTGAACGAGAATGATTATGGTCAGTATGACGACCTCATTGGGGCTCTGTCCCCCGCACTTGGGCCGACGGGTCTTAAGCGACTGAAAGTACGATTTCTCGAACTATCCAAGGCGCCGCTCGAAAAGCCGAAGGGCAAAGATCGGAGGGTGATCGGCTGGGGCACTGGTGGTCCCCTCTATGCTGATGAGATCGCCGCACGGCAGCGCGACGGAAAGCTCCGCACGGCGCTTCAGATGGGCCCATGCTCCTGATCGATGATGACGCCGTCCGCACCAGCGGCTGCAACCGCCTGGGTGACGACTGCCGAGGGGATGACGCACACATGCCAATTCAGCAAGCGGCCCGGTTCGGAAAGCTTTGCCTTCAACGTCATCTTCATGGCTATTCACACCTTCACCGACGCGGCGGGCTAGCAGCAGACATGCCGTGGGCGCGGCGCCGTCGCCGAGCCAGATTGGCCGCTTTGAGACGCAAAGGACGAAACCTTCGAACGTCCCAGCTTAGCAGTTGTCCAGTAGATTGCACGGCGCTCTGTAGCGCCGTGCATTGCTCAATCATTTTCCGGGCGGAGCATACGCACCGGCAACTTTGGCAGCCTTTTCTGCGATGGCACCGGAAACGCCGTCGGAATTCGCGGCACACCTATCAGCGTGGTTCAAGAACACCTATCCCGCAGCTCCTGATGTGCCGATAAGGTTTGTCGAGGAAGCAATTCGTGGCACGTGGCACCGTCGCCATGAAGTGATCGGGGGCGAGCTCTGACACCTTGGCGACAAATAAACGACCACACGAGAATGCCGCCTTTGGACGACGAGCCGGTCAACAGTTTTGACACTGTGGGCAGCAATAGGCCGTGCGACCGCCGACTTTGAATACCTTCAGGGGCGATCGGCAGCGCGGGCAACGGCCTCCCTTCTTGCGTTCGGGTAGAAGGGCGCCCTTGGGCATTCGCTCGGTGAATAGTTCCGAGCCGGCACCATGGGCGACTGCCGTCTTGAGAACTTCGCGCATGGTCAGAAATAGCTGCTTGATCTGGTTTGGCGTGAGCGCGTCTGTGCGCGCGGCCGGATTGATACGCGCCTGAAACAGGATCTCATCCGAATAGATATTTCCGATTCCGGCGATGATTTGTTGATCCATCAAGACAGATTTGACATCGCGTTTGCTGCCGAGTGCGGCCGCTTTGAACGCAGACAAATCCAGGCGCGGATCGAGTGCGTCCGGTCCCAGCTTTTCAGCGGCGATGAAGTCGGCGGGATTTTCAATCAGGCCTACACGCCCGATCATTCTTTTGTTGGTGTAAGCGAGGCTGCCGTCATTGGCGAAATCGAGGCGCACGCGCGTGAAGGGCGGTTCTTGGTCCGGCTTCGGGACGAAATGGAGCGCGCCGGTCATGCCGAAATGCAGGGTCAGCCAACCGCCTCCATCGATGCTCGCCAAGAGGTGCTTGCCATATCGGCGGGCCGCTACAAGCCTGGCACCTTGAAGCCGGCTGATAAAAGTCTGCGCAGCAAGCTTGCCGAGGATGCGCTTATCGTTCACGGCGACTTGCTCGATCGTCTTGCCCAGAGCGCTTCTTGCGAGCACGCGCTTGAAAATCTCGACGTCTGGCAATTCAGGCATTTCACGGACCGTCTATTGCGCCGGCGATATCTTGATCTTCACTAATCTTCGGATGCATCGCCGCGTTGATATGGGTCAAGGTTGTCTCGGCGCAATTTGCTTAATTTCACGTCGGTAGCTCACTGCGCAGGCCGAATATCACGGAGGCAGACATGCCGTTGAGGCTGACGAGTGTGGCTTTTCGACAGGGAGGCGACATTCCAAAGAAATATACCTGCGACGGCGATAATGTGTCGCCGCCCTTCGCGTGGTCGGGTGCCCCGGAGGGCACGCGCAGCTTCCTGCTTATCTGCGACGATCCGGACGCGCCCGCCGAAACATTCCACCACTGGGCCGCCTTCGACATCCCGCCGGATTGGCGGGGCCTGAGAGAGGGGCACGGCGCGGAAAGTCTGACGAATGGCTTTCGTCAAGCCATCAACGATTTCGGCAAGCCCGGTTACTCGGGCCCCCGTCCGCCGCCCGGCGACAAACCCCACCGCTATCATTTCCAGCTGAACGCGCTGAGCGAGGCGTCGCTGCCTGTCGCCCCCTCAGCAACGTCCTTAGAGGTCATCACGCTGGCGACGCCATACGTTTTGGAATTCGTCGAACTCGTCGGATTGTACCAGCGTTTGATGAAACATAAAGCGAGGAGGGTTGGCGAATGACAATGCGTAGACGAATGAGGTCCTCAAGCCGGGCGGAAAGGGCAAAGAAGCCAATTCCCGTCAATAATCAAGCAATAGTTGCGCCGCGAAAACGCGCCAGGCCGCCTCTCATCGAACCGTTTCATGTTGCGGTTGATCGGCAATTGAAGTCCGGATACGGAACATACGAAGCCGCCGAGAAGGCAGCGCTGGCGATCAAAAAGCTGCATCCGCAGCTGCAAGTGACCGTCTATGACGCCAAAGAGCAGCGACACACGACCATAGAACGGCCAAAGGTTGCGGCTGACCCACGCAAAAAATCCCCTCATCGGGCGGGGAGCACCACCTCTCAACGCCGGGCTGTTGCCGGAGGCAGGCGTTGATCGCCGATTCGGCCCGCAAGCTTCACGTTCCGTCAGAGTGGGAAGCTGCAGCTGCCGAGATTTTCGGGCGCCGCCTGCGCATGATCCTGGTCATCGGCGGATCGGCTGTTGGCAAGAGCAGCTTTTGCCGTTACCTGGCGGACGCCCTGCTGGCGCGGCAGGCCGAGGTGGCCTTTGTCGACGCGGATATTGGCCAGAGCAATCTTGGCCCGCCGGCGACAGTCACGCTGGGCTATCCCACCTCACCGGTCGATTTCTCGGCGATGTCGCCGGCGGGCTATTACTTTGTCGGCAGCACAGGCCCAATGGGGCGCTTCTTGCCGCTGGTGATCGGGACCGCAAGCCTTGCGCGCGAGGCGCGCGGCGCTTTCGTCATTATCGATACGACCGGTCTGGTCCACGACTCTGGCCGCGTCCTCAAAAACTACAAGATCGAAGCCGTTCGGCCCGACGTCATTGTCGCCATCGAGAGGCGAAGCGAGCTAGCGCCGATCCGGATGGCCCATCGGCACGTGCCCATCATCAGGATCGAGCCTTCGCGCAAGGCGCACGGCAAGGACGATTACGAAAGGATCGAAATGCGGCGGCGGTCCTATGCGCGGCATTTTGCCGGCGCGGCATCGTTGGAGCTCCCACTCGAGTCACTGATTTTCCAGCGCACCCTCTTGTTTGCCGGCAAGCCGATCGAGCTCGAAGGAGCGGTTCACGCCGAGAGCAGCTCTGAAGGTATCCTGATCGTCGGCGCGCCGGTCGCACCGCCGCCGGACAGTAAGCTGCTGCCAGCGGGTTTCGAACGTAATCTGCTCTCCGGACTCGCCGATTTAACCGGTCACTGTTTGGGGCTTGGGATCATCGAACGCATTGACTTTGCAACACGCACGATTGCGCTTACGACGGTCGTCGAGCGCGATAAGATCCGCATCGTCCAATTTGGGGATCTCTACGTTACCCCAGAGGGTGGCGAGCTCGGACAGGTCAAGTGGGCGTGGTAGCCGGCGATCCGCGTTCAGGCGAGGCTACTGGCGGGGAAAGCGCGGTTATAGGCGTTATTGCCATGCGACGGCCGCCGCGCCCATTGCGACCGGCATACGCTTCGAGCCCCATGTGCCGGGCGAGCCGTTAAACACGCCGCTGCAATGGCTGTGGCACTTGTCGCAACTGCCATCGGCGCTCAGGTGCCACGCCGTGATCTCGTAGCCATCGCGTCCAATCAGCAGCGCTTGGCAATTGTGACAGTAGGTGGCTTGACCCGCCGGGTCGTGCACGTTTCCAGTGAAGGCGTAACGAACGCCGTTCTTCATCGCGATCGCCCGGGCGCGAGCTAGTCTTTTACTCGGCGTCGGCGGAATATCTCTCATGCGCCAATCCGGATGGAAGGCCGTGAAGTGCCACGGCACGTCCGGACCAAGATTCTCCACCACCCATTGCGTCATCTCGTCGAGCTCGGCCTCTGAGTCGTTGAGGCCGGGAATGAGCAGGGTGGTGATTTCAAGCCACACCTGCGTCTCGTGCTTCACATAGATGAGCGTATCCAACACCGGTTGCAGATGGGCGTAGCAGACGTTGTGATAAAAATTCTCGGTAAAGCCCTTCAGGTCGATGTTGGCCGCATCCATGTGGCGGTAGAAGTCGGCGCGCGGCTCGGCGCAAACAAAGCCGGCGGTCACCGCAATGCTCTTGATACCGCGCGCGTGGCAGGCGATGGCGGTATCGACGGCATATTCATGAAAAATAGTCGGGTCATTGTAGGTATAGGCGACGCTCGGACATCCGAGCCGTTTAGCCGTACGCGCGATGTCCTCCGGGTTCGCGCGCTCGGCCAGGACATCGTACTCGCGGGCCTTGCTGATGTCCCAGTTCTGGCAGAACTTGCAGCCCAGGTTGCAGCCGCTGGTTCCGAACGACAGCACGGGCGTTCCTGGCAGGAAATGGTTGAGCGCCTTCTTTTCGACCGGATCGACGCAGAAGCCGCTTGAGCGGCCATACGTCGTCAACACGATCTGGTCGCCGTGCCGCGCACGCACAAAGCAGAATGCACGCTGGCCCTCATGCAGCCTGCAGAAACGAGGGCACAGGTCGCATTGGATACGGCCATCTTCAAGCTTGTGCCAGTAGCGAGCGGGATGCGAGTCGAGTGGTTCTTCTGCCATGATGCCCATCCGCAATTCGAAAGGCTCCGCATTCAGCCGCCGGTTTTTTCGTTGCAGCCATCGGGGGCAAAGGCCTGCGGAAAATTCTCCAGCAGATCCTTGACTTCTGCGACGCGGTCGGCGCGACCGTAATTCACATGTACATGCACGTGGGTGGCGCCTTTCGCATCGATGCATGCCACGCCGCGAGGATCCGGCCCGGCCCGCTGCGTCAAGTTGCCTTCGCCGATGTAGATTGGCAGCCACCTCTTATGTCCATCCATCTTTGCGTAGATGAAGTTGCCCGGCTCATTGGGCGCCAGCTTTGGATGGCGTGCGTAAATCTCGTAGACGTACATCTTGCCCGATGCGCCAGTCCAGGTGCAGGTGAGGTTATCGGCCATGTTCCGGTCCATGCGCAGGAAAATGCTACTCAATTGATAGCGCGTGCCTGCCACTAGTCTTCGGCTGGTCGAAAAGCTAGCAATTGCAGCCCGGATTGGTTTGACCTGAGTCAATAAAGGCTGCCATCTTCGGCAACGCGTGACGAGCAGGATGGATGTCCTCATACTTGATGGGTCGTATGGCGAAGGCGGCGGCCAGATACTGCGGACGGCGCTGAGCCTGTCGGCCACGACTGGGCGGGCCTTTCGGCTCTTCAGCATCCGTACCGGTCGACACAATCGCGGGCTCTTGCCGCAGCATCTTTCCGCCGTGAGGGCGGTAGCGACGATCACCGGAGCGACCGTTTCGGGAGATCAACTTGGCTCGACCGAATTGTGCTTTTCGCCAACACACCCGCCCATAACTGGCTCATACACCTTCGACGTGGCTGAGACGGCGCAGCGAGGCAGCGCCGGCTCCGTGAGTCTTATCCTGCAGACACTCTTGGTCCCCCTGGCGCTGGCCGATGGCGCTTCCACTATCGTGCTGCGCGGCGGAACCCACGTGGAATGGTCGCCGTCCTTCGATGATCTCCTGAATGCCTATTTCCCGGCCTTGCGCCGAATAGGCTTCCGAATCGACGCCGAACTGAAGCGCTGGGGCTGGTATCCGGTCGGCGACGGCGAGATCTCTTGCGAAATCGGAATTGACCGCGGCGCACCTGGGCCTAACCCCATCGAGGTGGTGGACCGCGGCCCTTTGCGGCAGGTCGCCGGCACAGCGGTCGCCGCAAATCTACCCGCTCATATTCCACAACGCATGGTGGATCGGGCACGGGCATCCCTTGGAGACCTCGGTGTCCCCATAAATATCCTGCCGCAGCGCGTTTCGGCAGCCTGCCCGGGCGCTGGCATTTTTCTTGTCGCCGAGTACGAGAACATAGCAGCAAGCTTCTCTGGCTATGGCCGGCTTGGTAAACTCTCCGAAGCCGTTGCCGACGAGGCAGTGGCTGCTTTGCGCGAACACCATGCCTCCGCTGGCGCGGTTGAGCTTCATCTCGCTGATCAGCTGCTGCTACCGCTGTCGCTTGCGGCCGGCGTTTCCACCTTTACGACGCCGCGGGCGACTAGCCATCTAATGACCAATGCCTGGGCCATCGGCCAGTTCGCCATAGCCGATATTTCGATCGAGCAAGCGGCGCCTTGTCGTGTGAGCGTCGAGCCGCGACATTCGTGCTGAAGGCGAGGGGCGTTACAATCAGTCCGGTCGCAGCAGGCGGTGACGGGCAAGATCTTTACGTGACCACAGTCCAACCCCGGCGCGATCGTCGACCGTGTCGATCGCGATGACCGCGTCCGGATCCGTGAAGGAAATTTTGCACGGCGCACCTGCCGCCGCCGTTGCAGCCAGGAGGAAGTCGTCAAAGGAACGCTCGGCGTCTGGTGTTGGCAGATCGTGTCTATCCCCACGCCGGTGCAGACGCACGTGAAGAGAGCTTCCGATCAGGCGCGGCAACCACTCGAGCAGAACCGGTTTGAGTCTCTCGCTGAACTCTTCCATCGAATGAAACTCGACGGTGCGCATCGCCGGCGCAATGCGTGAGATCGCGTCATAAAGCGCAGTGCTTTCTTCGGTTTTCCGTTCGATGGCCTCAAGCAACGCTGTTGGATCCTCGACCTTCATTACAAGGACGTTGTAGTAAGGGCTTCGTTCAACCGGCCCAAATTCCTTCAAGGCGCGGCGCGCTCGGCGAAACCCGTCCTGGTAAACGCTGATGACGACGTTCCAGTCCTTCACAAGCAAGCTCCTGGTTCGACTAGGCGATCTTTAGTCTGTGGCGCCGCGAAGCTATGTTGGAGCGAACTCACGACGGCGGCGGATAAGGCCGGCCTCCACTCTGGTGAAAGTGAGGCTCTTCCGTCTATAGCGCGCGAGATCGATGTGGAAGCGTTTCGCCAACTTCTTCACGGCCGGCAGCGGATCGGGATCCGCTTTGAGCCAAAAGGGGCGTAGCTCGCGCAGGAAGATGTTCGTGGTCACCGGCCCGACGCCGTAAAATGCGAGCAACCTTTCCTCAAGGTCATGCGCATCGCGTGCGGCCTCATGCAGCCGGCCCAAGCTGCCGCCGTAGTCGGCGATGAGCTTCTCGCAGTCACGCAGGACCTGCGTTGACTTGCGACCATCATAACGCACATAGCCGCCCTCGCGCATCACGGGATAGACGAGGAAGTCCCATCCGGCGGCCACGATCTTGGTCGGCGTGATCAATCCATGCCGCATGAACGTGCGAAAGGTTTTTTTGGCTGTCGTTTCCGAAATTCGCGCACCGAACAGGAGGCTTGCAAGAAACCAGCGGAAGTACACAGCATCTGTTCCGCGTGCCAAATCAATGCCGAGTTCCTCCGAATAAAGCGCGCTTTGCTCCAATGCGCGTCGCGTTGCATCGGCGTGCTGCACCCGCTGGTGCGGCAAGCCCTCGGACGCCACAGTTTTCGTCGTATTTATCTGCGACATATGCTTGCAGAAGTACCGCCTATCTGTCGCGCTAAGTCTAACGGCAGCGTTCGCAGCTCGGATTTGATCCGGGTCAATAATGAAGGCCGATATTTGGGATATCAGGCTGTTTAACCCGTCCTCTGGCTCGGGCCTCTGTGATGTCGAATAGCGCAAAATTGAACGTCACCAGGCGTGAGCGCCCCTTCGGCATATGCCCCCGATGCCGTACAATTGTCAGGGCGTTTGACCAAATCGGCAAGAAATGTGCGAGGCCGCTTGCCTCCGGGGCCAAATGTCCAGGCGTCATTCGCAGTGCGTTAGCTGCAGACGAATGGACGGAGTGTCCGGATTGCCGTGCGACTGGTCGTCGAGACGACAACGTTTGCTCGCGATGCAACGGAGAAGGCTGGCTCTATGACAAGCGGCGCCCAGCGATGTGATGCGTCGCGCTCGCCTCTCGTGACCGCTTGTATGATAAGCCTGTATTGGCTGATCAATTGTCGATGAACGTCGCGAGCTTGCGCGAGCGAGCCGGATCGCGGAGCTTCTCAAGCGCCTTCGCCTCGATCTGACGGATGCGCTCGCGGGTCACACCGAATTCCTTGCCGATCTCTTCCAGGGTATGATCGGTGGTGCCGATACCGAAACGCATGCGTAGGATGCGTTGCTCTCGCGGGGTCAAATCGGCAAGAGCTTCGCCAACAATCTTCTGCAAAGCGCTGGCCTCGGCTGCCGCCTGCGGATCGACAGTATCGGGCGCCTTAATCAGATCGCACAAGGTTGCATCGCCGTCTTCACCGACCGGAGCATCAAGCGAGGTCGGCTCCTGCACCATCGACAGCACCTGTTCGACACGGGCGATGGGAAGCCCGATCCGCGCAGCGATGTCGGCCGGACTCGGGTTTTGTCCTTCCGTCTGGTAAAGCCGGCGCCGCTCACGCAACACCTTCCCTGCGTTCTCGGTCATATGGACGGGAATGCGGATCGTGCGCGATTGGTCGGCAATAGCGCGCGCAATCGACTGGCGGATCCACCAAACAGCATAGGTCGAAATCTTGACCCCGCGACGATAGTCGTACTTTTCGATCGCACGCATGAGGCCCAAATTGCCTTCTTGGATCAGGTCGAGGAGGTCCAGCGAACTCTTGCGGCGGTACTTTCGCGCGATCGAAGCCACCAGACGGAGGTGGGCCTTCACCATCTGCTCGCGCGCGGCCTTGATCTCTCGCCGGGTTTTGCCGACCTCGGCGAGGACGTCGCGGAAGTCCGAAACCGGTAGACCCGCGCGATGCGCAATTTCCAACGGCCGTTGCTCGATCCCGCAAGGCCTCTGCTGCTCGCGTTCCAGTTCCTCAATCAGGTCTGATACGCGATCGGGCTGCAGCCGAAGCGCCGCTACCTCATCGGCAAGTCCGGACGTAAGTTGGTGCAGACGCGCACGGTTGCTCTTGGCCAAATCGCGGCCGCGGGCAACGGCCGCGAGCCGCTTTCGGCTCAACGAGCCGATCTCGTCGGCAAGCGTAATAATTGTTTGCAGGCGTGCCGTCGTGACGGAGGCATTTTCGGCGTTTCCGTTTGCGAGCGCCTCGGGATTTGCGTTCTCAGAGCCAACCGTCATGGCATCGCGGTCGTGCGCCAAATTGGACGCGTCGGGCTCAGCTCCGGCAACGGATAGATCGACGAGATCAGCCAAACGAAGTCGCCCTTCGGCGAGCTCGTGCCCCCAGAAGGCAATTCGTTCGATGAGCATCGGGACGCGGCAAAGGTCCGTTAGCATGGCCCGCTGCGACGCCTCGATGCGCTTGGCAAGCGCAATCTCCTCCTCGCGCGAGAGCCATGCGGCGTCGCCCATCTGACGGAAATAGGTGTCGAGCAGCCCCCGAGAGAAAGACGCGCCATCGGACGCGGTCGCGCTCGAGGAGGCAAGCTCGTTGCCGCCCCCATCTGCCGGACCGCTTACCGCGCTTTCGTCTGCGCTGGTCGGGATAGAGATTAGGTCGGAGGGCGGCGGCTCGAATGCGCGGAATTGCGATTCCGGCCTCTCATCCAAAACCGGCGCATCGAAAGCACCGCGTCCAATGGCGCGATCTGGGCGCTCAAAAAGCGAAACCTCGTCGCCATCGAGCGGCTCATTCATCAACAATGTCATCGCATCGCAATCTTTCAACATAGAAGTGTACGTGCTCCTGCGCGCTTCGCCTGGGGATCGGGCATCGATCCACCCGAGGCCCTTAGTCCCGGCCCTACAAGCACCGGCGCTGGACGGCGCGGATCTGCAATTGCGGGAAAATTAAGAAAGCCCTGCCTGTGCGTGGCTGCACTGGCGGCAACATTTTCGACGCGGAGATGGTGCCTGACGCCGCAAGAATCAAGCCTTTCCTGTCGACTAGCGCCGCCCTCAGACCACGCCCTCGCGGGCGAGCACGGCGAACGCCTTGAAAAGGCCGAGCGTGACTTGCGCGAGCTCTGGATAGGCAAGCTTGTCGGGCGTATCGGTCGGTGCGTGGTAGTGCCGGTAGCGGTAGAATGCCGTGTCGGTGACCATCACGGCGGGATAGCCTTGGCGCCAGAACGAAAGGTGGTCACTCCATGCGACCCCGGGAATGAACCGGAACGTCGACACGGTCTGCAAAGGGAAATCGGACTGGGCATGAAAAGCGGCGGCTAGCCGACGCATAGCGGTCCTAGAGCGGAAGTCCGATACGATCCCGATGAAGTTCCCGCGTTCAGGATAGAAGAAGCGGAATATAGGAGGGTAGCCCTGACTGCCCGGCTCGTTGCTGTAGCACCCGATGGTCTCAAGCGATGCCATCAGCCGGATGTCGTCACCCCGACGCCGGGCCGCCTGGGCGTAGATCATGCTTCCTTGCTGCCGGGTCCGGAAAAAAGGCGGCTCTTCGTTGACGAAGGCCACGAAGCGGACCGTGAGCATCGGTTCAAGTGCCTGGAACATCCGGGACATTTCCAAAAGCGCGGCGACGCCGCTGGCATTGTCATTGGCGCCTGGACTGCCGATGACCGAGTCATAGTGCGCGCCGAGCAGCAGAATCTCGCTCTGATGTGAGCTTCCCTGACGCGTGACGACGAGGTTTGCGCAGGCAATTCCGGAAACTTGGTATTCGAGCCGCTCCACGGCGTAACCCAGCGCGCTCCATTCATCCTCGATATAGGCTGCCGCGCGCTGGAGCGCCCCGGAAGCAAAAACATTGCGCTCGCCGATTTCTCCGGCAAGCCGCTCGACATGTCTTCGAAGACGATGCGCGAGGACCTGATCTTCGTGGCTCATTTCCACTCAGATCGCTACACCGGTGGCGGCCGCGATAGGCGGCTGCAGTTCTTGCAGCGGCGGCAATTCCTCACGCGTGAGCGTTTCCTTCTCAAGCAACAGCTTCGCTCCGCGCTCGAGCTGGCTGCGGTACTTGCGCAAGATGCCCAGCGCGTTCTCGAAAGCGCCAGCGGTCAGCTCGCGCACCGCGCAGTCGATCTCGCGCGCCGTATCCTCGCTGAACTCACGTTCCGCGAAATGGGCAAACGCGTTTTCGCCGAGGAATGTCTGGCGCGGCGTCTCATAGGTTACCAGACCGAGCTTGTCGTGCATGCCGAAGCGCGCCACCATATTGCGTGCAATATCGGTCGCCTTGTTGAGATCGTCGG
>Ga0116131_1001671_pt1 | contig 12631 bp, 10 predicted proteins | sample June2015DPH_17_1_FD_89734 | JGI IMG/M metagenome (GOLD analysis project Ga0116131, IMG submission 89734) | Peatland microbial communities from SPRUCE experiment site at the Marcell Experimental Forest, Minnesota, USA - June2015DPH_17_100 | ecosystem: Environmental > Terrestrial > Soil > Wetlands...
AAAACCCACATTGTGCCGCCCGTATCCGGTCGCAAAAACGCCCGCGAGGTCCCGATACTCCAGGCCACACGAGGAGAGCGCCGCATCCATCGATTCGCGTGCGCAGGATTCGAAACTGACGCCTGTCTTGCGCACGTCGGATGCAAGAAGCCGGCGATCCGGGTCAATCAGCACTGCTTTGGTCGTCGCGGCTCCGACATCAATCCCACCGAAAACCTGACCTCCACTCACCGGCTCTTTTTCTCCGCCAATTGCTCGATATAAGCTTCGATGTTGGTGCGGGCTTGCTCTTCCGAATAGCAGCGCAGATCGTTCAAATCCCCGTGGATTGTGAGCATCGGCATTTTGTACGTCTTCGTCAGCCGTTCCGGCAGCCCATACCGGTTGTTTGAATTATTGGGGCAGGTCTTTGCGTCGTGGAAGATCATCCCGTCGATCCTGTAGAGCTCGACCTGCTTCTCGAAATAGCGCTCCTTATAATCCTCATCGCGAACGATCAAAAGCTCAATGTACGCGCGCGCCATGCTGTCGAACGGATCATCCGGCTCCAATGCGGGGAACACCCAGCTGCTGCAGTACGTGGACGCAAGAACGCAGGCATTCAGGTCGGCAAACTGTGTGGACAGCTCGCGCAATTTACCCCAGATCGGCATCCCTTCCCAGTAGATACGGAATTTTTCGCCGTCCACGGCGGCAACTCCGTCCTGAACGCGCTTCTTCAGCTCGGCCAGCAGGAGCTTGTAATAATCGACCGCCCGCTGCTCGCCTCTCAAAATTACCGCGGGTCCCATCTGGATCGTGCCGTCAAAGAATGTCAGCGGCGAGGGGACGTTCGAAGCAATCTGCAGTACTTCCTTCCAGAGATCGGTGCACTGGCGGGATAAACCAACCACACGCTTGAACTCGTCCATGTCGAGTTTCTTGCCGGAAATTTCCTCCAGTTTCGGAACAAGCCCTCTGATTTGTGAGGATATCGAATCCACATGCGCTTTGGTAACGTCGCCCACACCCCGATGCGTCTGTACGCCGATTACCGGAACATTGAATTCCCGCCCGTAAAAGTTAAACCAGTCGTGGACGTCACGGCATTGATTCGTGTTGTAGACCAGCACGTCCGGTCTTGGCGGACCGCTGAGGCCCGGGTACGCTGTGCTGATCGGGCTCACGCCCTTCAGGTATGCCCCGACGTCGCTGGTCAGGTACGAGCAAATGTCCGGCGAATACCCAATCGCATTCGCCACCGGAATGAGGTCGGTAGCCATACGGGTGGCACCGAGCATTGCACCGTGGTTTTCCGGAAAGAAAACCTGAAAACCCATGCCTTTCAACAGCTCGGCCGGGCCCACGCTGGTGCACCAGGCGACCTTGTGGCTCTTGGTCTTTGCGGCCTGATCCAGTTCCCGGAAATGGCCTTCCATGATCTCTTTCATCTGCTTTGACGCATTGATTTTCTTAAATGTCTGCGGGGTTCGTTGTTCCGTTTTCACTCCCTGACTCCTGTTCTGCAAATTGAAAAAATAGTCAGTAGCCGGTAGTCAGCGGAATTCCTTACTGACTACCGGCTACTGACTACTATCCATGTTAAAAAAGCTCTTGTCTCTAAACTCGATCAGAAAAGCGTGCCGTTAGCTCTTGTGCTGCTTCGCCGAAGCATTCGAACCATCCAGCTCAAGGCCGCGCTTCTCGAGCGCATCGATGATGTTCGCCAACGTCCGATGAACCGGCGCAGGAATCCCTTTCTGCTCGGCATATTCCGCGATTCGGCGGATGACAAATGCGTTCTCCGTTCTACGCCTTTTTTCGAGGTCCACCAGCATTGAAGGACGGTGCGGCCCCGCGCGCTTATTAAACTCCTTCACATATTCGTCAAATCCCGGGCCAAAATCGAATCCACAGGCTGCCGCCGTCGCAATCGATTCCTGAAGCAGAAGCTCAACCAGCTGCCCCGTTGGCGGAAAGTCGATGACCTCCTGCATGTTCATGCCTGTTACAGCGGCCGGCGCCATCGTGCAGCTGTTCAGGATCGCCTTCTTCCAGACATACTTTCTGATTTCCGGTGTCGCCTCCGTTGTGAGACCCGCAGCGGACATCAGTTCGGCAATTTCCCTGCAGCAGTCCTTCCCCCTCTCATCCAGCCAGCCCAGATAATTGGGCGGATTGAAAAAGGTCTCGCGAATCTCACCCGGCCCGACGAGCACGCCGCCATAAGTAATTACTGCGCGCAAAACGCGCGCGAGCCCAATTCGCTTACCAAGAACCTGTTCAGTATCGATGCCGTTCTGCACCGAAACAAAAACGGCCCTGGATGTGAGATCCTCTCGAAATGCGCCCAGCACATTATCAAGATCACAGGCTTTAGTACAAATGAAAACGAAATCCGGCACAACTTCGGCCAAGGCTTCAATTGACCCGTAAAGATGCGCCGGTCGCACAAGGATGTTTTCACGGCCCGTAATCCGCAGCCCCTCGGAGCGAATTTGTTCGATATGCTCCTTCCAGGAATCCACCAGAAACACAGGATGCCCCTGCGAGCAGAGATGTGCAGTCAGGATTGCGCCTACAGGCCCGGCACCTATCACTGCAAGCTTTCTCGGGTTCATTTGCAGCTCCTGCTCTCTGAGGGGGGGGTCGGAAAAAAACTCTGTCCACAATCGAAAACCCAGCCCAATCGTCACTTTGCGGAAACCATATTAAGCCTGTCGGGGGCTGTCAAGAAAAAACCATCCGGTATCCACTCGCCGAAATTGGTTTCGAAAGGGGCGGTTCTCCGGATATAATTAGGTCGATTCTGGAAAGGCAGGTTGCTTATGGACTACTACCTGAACCAAGAGGGAAGACGGATTCAGTTTAGCGTTCCTCCGGGTTGGAACGTGCTCAGCGCTCAGGATTGCGCGAAAGCTCCCGTGGTCGATGATGTTGTCAAAGAGATTGAGCGTGCGCTGGACAGTCCGATAGGAACCGCGCCTCTTCAGAAGCTTGGCCGGCCCGGAATGAAGGCAGCAGTGCTTTTTGATGACATGCAGCGGCCCACACCGGCAGCACTTGCATTCCCGGCTGTCCTGAACCGCCTGAACAAAGCCGGGATACCCGATGACCGTATTACGGCTGTCTGCGCAAGGGGGACGCATCCCGCACCTACGCCCGAGCAGTTGGAAAAAAAAGTGGGGAAGGAGGTTCTCCAGCGGCTGGCCGACCGCGTTCTAGTTCATGACGCACAATCGAGCGAAAACGTCTTTGTGGGGAAGACAAGCAGAGGAACGGCAGTGGAAATCAACCGGCACGTCGCCGAAGCCGATCTGGTTGTCGGTATCGGGACCTGCATGCCCCATCCATACTCCGGGTATAGCGGGGGATGCAAAATCCTGCTGCCCGGCGTTGCCTCTTACCGGACTGTTGGCGAGCATCATTATTCCTGGCTTCGCAACAAGACCTGCAAGCTTAGCGTGCTTGAAGGAAATCTGTGGTACGAAGATACGGTCGAGATCGCTCGCCTGGGCCGCCTGGGCTTTAAGCTCGACTTCCTCCTGAACGAGGCAAACCAAGTCATCCGCGCTTTCGCCGGAGATCCGGTGGAAGAACACCGGGAAGCCGCAAGGCACTCGACCTCGCTGTATCAGGTATTCCTTCCAAAGCTGGCCGACGTAGTCATCACATCCGCTGCTCCTTTGGAGCCGGGCGTTCAGGCAAGCAAATCGCTGCTTAACGCGAGACTGGCGGTAAAAACGGGAGGCACGATCATTTGGGTTGCGGCCGAGAACCAGCCGGGCCCCCTGATGTCACTGATAGAGCAGATGGCTGTAGCCAAGAGCGCCAATGAGTATCACCGCAGACTTCTTCGAGGGGATATTCCGGACGCCATCAAACCGTTCGGCATCTCGTTTTTTATGCTCGGCGTCCCCTTCAAGGAAATCTCTGAGCAATATAATGTAATCCACGCGACGCAGGGATTGACCAGGGCTCAGGTGGAGCTGATGAATTTCGCCTATGCTCCGACTGTTGAAGCGGCGATTGAGCAGGTTCTGAAGAGTGTTCCCCGGGCAGATGTGACGATCTTGCCCTCCGGCGGAACAATCATCCCGGTTGTTCGTGAGTAGTCGTAAACGGTGACAGCCATCGCTGTCCCTAAGTTGGGGACAGCGGTGGCTGTCACCGTTTTCCTACATCACGCCGGCTTCTTTCAGCTGCGCAATGTCATCCTTGGTATAACCCAGTTCCAGCAGGATCTCTTCCGTGTGCTGGCCGAGTTTGGGGGCTTCCCTCCTCCAGGAGGCCGGGGTTTCGCTGAAATCCCAGGGAAAACCAACCATTCTGGTTCGCCCCATCGTGGGATGATCCGCCTCGATGAAGTAGTTATTGGCAAACGCCTGTGGATCCCTGCTCACTTCGGTAAGCGACTGGATAGGTGTGCAGATGCAGCCTTCCTTTTTCAGCTGTGCACTCCATTGATCTCTGCTTTTGGTCGCGAATTTCCCATCAAGAATGCGAATGAGTTCCCTGGAGTTTTTCCCGCGGGCTTCGAGAGTGCTGAACCTGGGGTCATGCTCGAGGTCGGCGATTTCCATGGCCCGGCAGAAAGACGGCCAATAACGGTCCGGCTGCAGATGTGCCACCGCAATCCATTTCTCGTCGCCGCAGCGATAGTGGTTGTACATGGGGTTGCCGGCATCCGCTCTGGAATCTCTCGGGTATTCCTGACCCAGCATTGCAGGGGCATCCATGATAAGGCCGGCAAGCGCAATGATGCTGCCCATCAGCGAGGTGTCGACCAGTTGGCCCTTCCCTGTTTTTTCGCGCGCATACAGGGCTGCAGTCACCCCCCATGCGAGCATCAACCCGCCGATTTCGTCTCCCATTCCGGGCAGCAATGAGGAGGGCGGACTGTTGCGTTCACCGGCACACATCATCAAACCGGAACGGGCGATGCCGGTATAGTCGAAGGAAAGCTCGCCGGCATCGGGACCTTTTCTTCCCCAGCCGGAGGAATGAGCGTAGATCAGCCGCGGATTCCGTTTCAAAAGCACTTCCGGGCCAATCCCCATTTTTATAGGCGCATCGATGCTCATGTTGGTGAGAAAGACATCGGCCTTATCGATCAGCTTGAGAAAGATTTCCATGCCTTGAGCAGACTTTAGATTCAGCGCGATGCTGCGCTTGTTTCGGTTATTGCTTTCAAAATAATAATTGGGTCCCTTTAGGCCGACCGTAGCGCCGATCAGGCGCATAAAGCCGCGTGCGGGATCTCCTTCTTTAGGTTCCACCTTGATTACATCGGCTCCAAGATCTCCCAGCCTTGTTCCAGCTTTCGGACCCTGCTGAAACATTGTAATTTCCACTACTCGAACGCCGGTCAAAGGCCCAGCCATAGGGTTCCTCCTGAGAAAGACCGCCAATATAGACTTGGCAAAAACCGTAGTCAAGGACAGAAAGGATTGACGATTTCAAATTGACGATTGACGATTTGTGAAAGGGCGATAATGCCACCCTCTGCACGTTTTTCAATCGTAAATCGTCAATTGTCAATCGTAAATGGCCGCTGATATTGCGGGAAAAGTCTGTGTTATCTCTGCCGCCCCAGACGCTTGGCCTTATCCAGAATTGCGGCGCGGGCTTGCTCCATCATGTCCCGCACTGCTTCGTAGCGCATGGTCCTCTGTTCGAACGTGCGCTTGTTGAGCGCGCCCAGAAATCGTCCTTCGAATTCCTTAAAGGTGGAACCGTAGAGATGATAGCTGTCGGCGATATGGCAATAGCGGCCCACCTTTATTGGCCTGTCTGCAATGGCGGAGATGCGCTCGGCCATTTTCTTCTGCAGTTGAACCAGCGCGAATATGTTCATGAACGCTGCCTTGTAGGCATCGTTCGACCGGAATCGGGCATTCAGGCTGAGCACCCATTCGTTATTCTCTTCACTCAATCGGGCCCAGAGATTTTGCAGGCACGGCGGATCGAAGCAGTCGTTGTCCTCCCAGACTTTCCAGGTAATCGCCTGAGCGCGTCTCGTGTGGGGGACCTCCGCCAGTTTACGACACATCGTCTCAATCTGGTCGAAAGGCTTAAATCCGGGGACATCGTACACAAATAAGCGGCGGTGATACGTGTATTCCCAACGCGTGTCGGCAGGGTCTTCCGGATTCCGAACCAGGTGATCTTTGATCCCTTCGCAGACCTCCATCACATATTCCTGAAGTTCCTCGGGCCCTCCGGGGAAATCCTTATGGATCATCGGCTCGTGCAGGGGCTCGCTGATGGTCAGGATCATGGTGCAATCTTTGCTAGGAGGATCGCCCGGCTTGTCATACTGGGTGCGGATGGTGCATCCGTTCCGGTGCAATTCGAGCAGAGAATTTTCCCAGCCGCGCGCAATACAATCGGCTTCCACATGCAACACAGGGATACCGCTCATTGAATTCTCCATTTCTCAAAAGAGGAGGCAGTCTATATAGCACGGCTGTGCATCATCCGCTATAGAAGGAAAAACCGTTTCCGGTTCCCCGTTGTAAGCCATGTTTAGCTCAATTGTCAAAACCAATCCAAACGGGAAACCCATAAGCGCGAAACGGGGAACGGGTTTAAAACGACTCGATCTATTTGCGCCCCGCATGGTAGACTCGGATCGTTCGTGGAGGCTACCTCTTATGGCTGAATTTTCCAAGCTGTATGACGCGATCCTGAATGGGGATGAGAAGCTGGCGCTGCAGCTGACCAGGGAAGCGTTGAACCAGGGCGTTGATCCATCCGAGCTGATCGGCAAATGGATGATTCCGGCAATGGACGAGGTTGGTCGACTCTTTGAGGCGCAGGAGTACTACGTTCCCGAACTTCTGCTGGCCGGCCGCGCCATGAAAACAGCGCTCGAACCTCTGCGTCCGCTGCTCGTAGCCAGTGGAGCACAGCCGACGGGACGTATTGTCTTGGGCACGGTCAAGGGAGACCTGCACGACATTGGAAAAAACCTTGTCGGATCCATGCTGGAGGGCGCCGGTTTTGAAGTGATCGACCTCGGGATCGATGTTCAAGCGGAAAAATTCGTGGCGGCCGTCCAGAAGAACAACGCTCATATCCTGGGGCTTTCCGCTCTCCTTACCGTCACGATGCCGGAAATGAAAAAAGTAATCGAAGCCCTTGGCCGGGCCGGCGTTCGCAAGCAGGTGAAGGTCCTGATCGGAGGAGCACCGGTTACGCGGGAATATGCCAAGGAAATCGGAGCGGACGGATACGGAGAAAACGCCAGCTCCGCCGTTACCACCGCCCGGCTTCTCTTGGGGCTGGGATAGGCTGGGTTCTAAAACGAATAACGCTGGATTTTTTCTCTTCGGAAACCGTCGCTTTAAGATCGTCCCAAAACCGCGGGGATTGAATCGGAGGGCGGGGTGTATCCCGCTTTGTGAAAAATGGCGGTTCTTGGGGGGGAACGGAAAACGGGAACCGGGGAACGGATCTTGACAATAACTGTTTAAAGAGTTATACATAAGCGCTTTTATATCTCTCGTGATAAAGGGATGTGGACATTTGGATTTGCCTCACCAAACAGATCGAAAAAACGCGGGTAAGCCGCTCCCTGTTCCATACCACAACGCAATCATAGTTTCGCAGAAATTCGGGTCCCTTCCCGCTTGTTGCGGGTTCGGGGTCTAATTCAGGAGGAATGAATGTCAGTCGACGTCAATGAAACGCATCCTGCAGCTGAAAAATCTTCTCAGCCGGACGCGGCAGTACCCAACCAGGATAAATTTCCGGCTCCCGAAGCCGGGGCAAAGGAGGATGAAAACACCTTCGAAACTCTCCTGGCTGCGTATGAAGGGAGAACTCAGAGTTTCTCCGAAGGAGAAGTCATCAGAGGCAAGGTCATCGCCATCTCCGGCGGCGGAGTTATCGTCGATGTCGGATTCAAATCCGAGGGGATCATTCCCATCGAGCAGTTCATGAATGATCGCGGGCAAGTCACCGTCAAAACCGGGGATTCCGTTGATGTCTTCCTGGAACAGACCGAGGACTCCAGAGGGTATGTCGTGCTATCCAGAGAAAAAGCCGAACGGATGAAAATCTGGGACGAGATCGAGCGCGCTTACCGTGATCGGAGCGTTGTCAAGGGACGGGTGATCGAGCGCATCAAAGGCGGTCTGGCAGTGGATATCGGGGTCCGCGCCTTCCTGCCGGGCTCTCAGATCGATGTTCGTCCCGTACGGAACCTGGACAGTCTTCGCGGCGAAGAGTTCGAAATGCGGGTCATTAAAGTGAACAAAAAGCGCGGCAATATCGTGCTCTCCCGCAAGGCGGTGCTCGAGGAATCCATGAAGGAAGAGAAGGAAAAGACCATGGAGGTCCTTGAAGCCGGCAAGGTCATGGAGGGCGTGGTCAAGAATATAACCGACTACGGCGCCTTCATTGACCTCGGCGGAGTCGATGGTCTTCTGCACATAACCGATATGTCGTGGGGACGGGTGAATCATCCGTCCGAGCTGTTCTCCGTCGGAGACAAGCTGAAAGTCAAGGTGATCAAGTTCACAAAGGAAGACGGCCGGGTGTCCCTGGGATACAAGCAGATGACGGAGGATCCGTGGCTTCATGCGGACATGCGGTATCCCAAGAACCTGCGCGTTCAGGGAAAAGTCGTAAGCCTGACCGATTATGGAGCTTTTATCGAACTCGAGCCCGGCGTCGAGGGATTGATCCATATCTCCGAGATGACTTGGAACAAAAGAGTGAAGCATCCCTCGAAGATCCTTACTGTTGGTGATCCCGTAGAAGCGGTCGTTCTGGATATCGATGTGGAATCGCGGCGGATCTCCCTCGGACTGAAGCAGACGGAACCGAACCCATGGGATGTGATTGAAAACCGTTACGCGCCGGGAACCGTCATCAGCGGAAAGGTGCGGAACATCACCGATTTCGGCGCCTTCATAGAAGTGGAGGACGGGATTGACGGCCTCGTCCATGTTTCGGATATTTCCTGGACCAAACGGATGAAGCATCCGTCGGAAGTATTGAAAAAAGGAGACGAGGTTCAGGCCGTGGTTCTCAGCATTGATGCAGCCAACCAGAAACTTTCTCTCGGCATCAAGCAGCTGGAACCGGACCGTTGGGAAGACTGGTTCAGCCGTCATCAGCTGGGCGAAGCTGTGCGCGGCAAGGTCGTTCGAATGACGAACTTCGGCGCTTTTGTCGAACTGGAAGAAGGGATCGAAGGTTTGTGTCACGTTTCCGAGCTCGATGAGAAGCATGTGGAAAAACCGACCGAATTTCTCAACATCGGGCAGGAAATCGAGATGAGGGTCATCAAGCTGAACCTGCAGGAAAAAAAGATTGGGTTGAGTCTCAAGGCAATGAAAGAGGACGAACCGAGGCTCGAATTTACTTCTTACCTGGCTTCCGCCGATTCGGGGAATGCCTCAATGGGGGAGCGCCTGGGCGAGCAGCTGCAGCGTTTCAAGAAGCCTGAAAATGAATAGCTGGACGCTCTAAGCTCGAAATTGGAGATGCCGCAGAAACGTTCAAATCTGTTGCTCTGGATCACATTGGGCGGGGGAGCTTTCATCTTTTTCATCCTTTGTCTAATCGCTTTGGCCGTTTACTTCTCGGATGAAAGCTCTCCCGGACTGAGTCTTTCCGGCAATCAGGTGGCCGCACTGGAACTGGATGGGGTGATCTCCGACTCCAAGGAATTTGTTGATCAGCTGAAAGATTACGGCAACCGGTACCGCGCCGTCGTCATCCGCATCGACAGCCCCGGCGGGGGGGTCGCCGCCTCCCAGGAAATCTACGAAGCGATTAAAAAATTCCGCGCCGAGTCCAAAAAGAAGGTGGTGGTGAGCATGGGATCCGTCGCCGCCTCGGGCGGATACTATGTCGCGTGCGCAGCCGATAAGATTTTTGCCAATCCCGGAACCATCACGGGAAGCATCGGAGTGATCGCCGAATGGTACAATTACGGCGACCTGCTCCGGTGGGCAAAACTGGAGAGTGTGGTGATCAAGAGCGGCGCCTTCAAAGATGCGGGTTCCGGAACCCGTCCACTAACCGAAGAGGAAAAGGCTTATTTTCAGAATCTCATCAGCAATATGTATAACCAGTTCGTTTCCGCCGTCGCCGGCAGCCGCAAAATGAAAGAGGCGGACGTTCGCAAGCTCGCCGACGGCCGGGTCTACACGGGACAGGAAGCCAAATCGGACGGGCTTGTGGATGAGATCGGGACGTATCAGGACGCAATTACTGAAGCCGCTAAGCTGGCCGGAATTACGGGCTCTCCCAAAGTGGTGAGCCCTGCGAAAAAAGGTTTTTCTATTCTCGAGCTTCTTCTCGGGGATTCCCGCTCCGCGCTGTCGATCAGCCCCGACCGTTCCGAAGCTCACATCCGGTTTGAATACCTCTGGAAATAGGGAGACAGAAAGCCATGACAAAAGCAGAACTAGTCGAAGAAGTCGCCAACGAATCGGAACTGACCAAGAAGGATGCGGAAGTGATCGTCCAGACAGTCTTGGACAGCATCACCGAATCCCTCCAGCGCGGCGAAAAAATAGAGTTGCGCGGTTTCGGCTCCTTCCGCATTCGCAATCGCTCCTCCCGCCAAGGCAGGAATCCCAAAACAGGCACCGGCGTCAGCGTCCCGGCCAAGCAGGTGCCTTATTTCAAGCCTGGCAAGGAAATCAAGGACCTCGTTAACCTCTAATGGACCGACTCTGGACTCCATGGCGCTTCGAGTACATCCGTAGCGCCGATCAGGCGGTATCGTGCGTTTTTTGCGGCATTCTGCCGGAGAGCAGGGACGTCGAGAATTTTGTGCTCTTTCGCGGCAAGCACTCTTTTGTCCTTCTGAATCTTTTCCCTTACACGACAGGCCACATGATGTGCGTCGCAAACCGGCACGTTTCCCTTCTCGAAGATGCAACCTCCGATGAGCTGCATGAGATGATCGAAGTGAGCCGGCTCTGCCAGAGCGCGCTGCGGTGGGAGTATCATCCCGATGGTTACAATCTCGGATTCAATCTCGGTCGTTCGGCGGGTGCAGGAGTCGAACACCACCTGCACATGCACGTGCTCCCCCGCTGGGTTGGAGATTCGAATTTTGTTTCTGTGATAGGTGAGACCCGCGTCCTGCCTGAGGAACTTCCAGTTACCTACCAACGATTGCTTCCCCATTTTAGAAAACCTTAACCCTCGTTTCCGCATATTTACTGAGATTCTCCTCGCATTTGATTCGTGCAGACCCGTAATACTATGTCGCTAGTATTACTCAAGCCCGGTACGTATATTCCTTTGGGCGCATGCGATGGGCCTTTCCCGGCGGAAGGAGCGCGGAAGCTCCAATATGTATCAAATTTCCTACAAATGTTTTGTTAGGAAATTTCATATTTCAGGTCCCATTGGTCCCCTTTGTTTTAGGCGTTTTCGTGCTGGAATAGGCCTGAAACCCGCGTAGTTACGGGCTTTTTTTCAAATTTTTAAAAATTAAAAAATTGCTATTTTTTTGTTGAATGTATTGAATCGCGTGTGCTACTTTCACCGCCGTTGTTGAGTATATAATACGCGAAGTCACGCGAAATCCTGACATTCAGACTTTCGGGGGCAGCAAGAAAGACCGGAGTCTTTGCTGTTGTAAGGGTATTTGTGTTTTCCACAGCTGTGGAAATTCCTGTGGAAAACTTTGGATTCTGGCGGCTGACATTTTAGCGCTGGGTTATCGGCTATGGATTTCTGGCACCACGTCCTTTCCACTCTCCAAAAGCAGCTAAACAGTCAATGCTTTGACACCTGGTTCAAGCCGCTTTCCTATCAGGGACGTGAAAACGGCGTGTTGCGTCTGACGGTTCCGACACAGGTTTTCAAGAGCTGCCTGCTCGAAAATTATTCCGATCTTCTCCTGCGCACAGCAGCGGAAATCGCCAAATCTTCCTTGCAACTACAAGTCTCCGTGGAGGCGGCGCCCCCCGACTCGGGCTCCTCCGTGCCGGCCCCACTCCAATCGGATTCCCTGCCGCTGCTGATCCCGAAATATACCTTTGATACCTTCGTGGTGGGAACCAGCAACCAGCTTGCGCGGGCCGCTGCCCTGGCCGTGGCAGAACGCCCTTCGAAGGCGTACAACCCGCTTTATATCTACGGTGGCGTCGGGCTGGGAAAAACGCATTTAATACACGCGATCGGCAACCTCATTCAAAAGCGGAACAAAAGCGTCCGAATGACCTACATGTCTTCGGAAAGGTTCATGAACGAGCTGGTCAATGCCATCCGGTACGAGCGAACCATTCAGTTCCGCCAGAAGTACCGCAACATCGACGTCCTGTTGATGGACGACATTCAATTCATTGCAGGAAAGGAACGCACGCAGGAAGAGTTCTTCCACACTTTCAACGCCTTGTACGACGCTCAGAAGCAGATCGTGATCACAAGCGATTGCCCGCCCAAACAGATTCCCACCCTCGAAGAAAGGCTGCATTCGCGTTTCGAGTGGGGCTTGATTGCGGATATTCAGCCGCCGGATCTCGAAACCAAACTGGCCATTCTGCGAAAAAAAGCGGAATCAGATTCCGTCAAACTTCAAGACGAAGTCGCCATTTACATTGCAGGCGGGATCCGCTCCAATGTGCGGGAGCTCGAGGGAGCATTGAACCGGTTGAGCGCTCGGGCTTCGCTG
>Ga0116131_1001699_pt1 | contig 12512 bp, 6 predicted proteins | sample June2015DPH_17_1_FD_89734 | JGI IMG/M metagenome (GOLD analysis project Ga0116131, IMG submission 89734) | Peatland microbial communities from SPRUCE experiment site at the Marcell Experimental Forest, Minnesota, USA - June2015DPH_17_100 | ecosystem: Environmental > Terrestrial > Soil > Wetlands...
GAACCTGACCCCCTCCTGCTCCGCCTCGGCGAGGGGCCGCGGAGGCAGACTCGAGAGCATCGCGCCGCTCTCGCCTATGGCGCCGGCGATCAGGTCCCGGGACAATGCAGAAGCCATGAGCGCGCTGACCGAAATCGAACCGGCCGACTCACCGGCAATCGTCACCCTTTTCGGATCTCCCCCAAACGTCGCGATGTTCCGCTGCACCCACCGTAGAGCGGCAACCTGATCCAGCAGGCCGTAGTTGCCGGACGCGTGATGGGGCGACTCCTTCGTCAGCTCCGGATGGGAGAAGAATCCAAAGACGTTGGTCCGGTAGTTCAACGTGACCGTAACCATGCCCTTGCGGGCCATGCTCGCGCCGTCGTAGCGCGGCTCGGAACCGTCGCCGTTCTGAAACCCGCCGCCGAAGATGTACACCAGAACTGGCAGCCGCTGCTTATCCGATTTGGCCGGCGTCCACACGTTGAGATAAAGACAGTCCTCACTCATCCCATTGCTGCGAAACCAATAGTCCGCCATGGGCAAGGTTCGCTGCATGCAGCGCGGGCCGAACTTGTCGGCGTTGCGCACGCCCTTCCAGTTTTTCACCGCGCGCTCGGCTGCACCTGTAAGGCAGGAGGTTTTCAGGGGATCAAAGATAGACGTTTCAACGACTTGAAGATGGTTGGGCCTCCCTGTATCAGGATTGACTCAGGGCACGAACCAGAAAAAAAACCCACGCTTCACAGAGCCCCAATCGAGATCACACGTTCCCCCGCGGCATGCTTCACCAGTACGAAGGCACGGCTTTTGCGCACCTGGAGGAGCCAAGGGTGGGGCCCCTTCCTGGGCTGCCGGAGTCGCCCGGGATGGAAGAAATGAGAGAAGTGGTTCCAACGGAAGCGGTTGGGAGCATAGCCGCTGCTGGCCAGGAAGCCCAAGAAGGAAATACTGGTTGACATGTTTACCGGCTGGTGTAATAATCCTGATGCATTCAATTTTGGTGTGTTTCCACGAACCCAAGGTTGAAGTTGGGTACGTGAGATCCCCGCAGGGGGTGATTGCTTCTGGCGGCAATGCCCAGCCTGCCAGCGGGTGCTGGCAAGAGCTAGGGTTGCCGGTCAAGACTGTGCTCGCGCGACGCTAGTTCCGCCATCTTTGGCGCTTGGAGGAAAGATCCGTGCAGCGGCGACGCGTAAGTTTGTGTGCGGACGTTCGTTTCGCGAACAAACAAGGGGTCATCGAGATGTCCAAGAGATATTTGTTGCTGATACCTTTTCTGCTGTGTGGAACCGTATCGTCGCAGACGACCAGCGGTTCGATATCCGGCGCTGTGCTCGACGCGCAGAGCGCCGTCATCCAGGGGGCTTCTGTTTCGGCCCAGGAGAACCAACAAAAGTTTACTTTTTTGGTGAAGACGGACGATGTCGGCCGCTTTGTCTTCACCCAGGTGCCGCCCGGCACCTACACGATTAAGATTGCGGCGCCCGGATTCAAGACTCTGGATCGGACCGGGATCGTCCTCAATGCCAACGATAAGATCGGGATGGGCGAGCTAAGGATGGAGGTCGGCCAAGCCACGGAATACGTGGAGGTTGCGGCCGACGCGGTCATGCTCCAGACCGAGAGTGCCGAGCGGTCGACGGCGCTGGTTGCCAAGCAGCTCGAGAACATCATGGTCAACAGCCGCAGCTATCTCGACCTGGTAAAGCTGGCGCCCGGCGTGGTCAGCACCATCAATTTGCAGACCGCGGGAATGGGGGGCTTGTCGAACATCTCCGCCAACGGCAATCGGATGAACTCCAACCAACTGATGATTAACGGCATCAGCAATACCGATACGGGTTCGAACGGCAGCCAGAACGTCACGTTAAGTATTGACTCAGTAGAGGAGTTTAAGATCCTGACGGGCGTCTACCAGGCCGAGTACGGCCGCGCCATGGGCGCGCAGATATCGGTGGTAACTAAGAGCGGCACGTCCCAGTTTCACGGCAGCGGCTATTGGTTCCACCGCAACGAGGGCATGAATGCCAATAACTGGAAGAACAATCGCGACGGTCTGCCCAGGAACCTGTTCCGGTTCAACGACCAGGGCGGCACCATCGGCGGTCCGCTGCTGATTCCGAAAGTCGTCAAGAGCCGCGACAAGCTGTTCTTCTTCTGGAGCGAGGAGTTCCAGCGCCAGTTGCAGCCCCAATCGGCGCGCTATGTCACTGTCCCGACGGACCTGGAGCGCGCGGGTAATTTCTCCAAGAGCGTCGACCAGAACGGGAACGCGGTCGTTATAAGAGATCCCGTAACCCAACAACCGATCCCGAATAACATCATCCCCGCCTCTTCGTTATATGCTCCTGGGGTGAAGCTCCTGAGTTTCATGCCTGAACCCAACGTGCCGAATTCCTGCACGCTGCCGGCAGTGGCTGGTTGCACAAAGGGGTACAACTTTCAGAGCCAGGTGTCCAACCCGTATCCGCGCCGCGAAGACCTGGTCCGAGCCGATTACAACCTTACATCCAAAATCCGGCTCTTTGGACATTACATCCACAATTCCAACACGTTCGATGTGGTCTACGGTTCCTGGATCCTCGGAACCAATTTGCCCATCGCCCCGATCGCGTACGCCAACCCCGGCTACAGTTGGGCCGGGGGCATGACCTATGTCATTAGCCCCACCATGACGAACGAGTTGAACGTCGGTTCCAGCAACAACAACATTCTGATTGCCTATACCACGGACGCCTTCTCGCGAGCCAAGACCGGTGTCAACCTGCCGGTGCTGTATCCCAGCGCCGTGCAGGACGACTACCTGCCGTACTTCACGTTCGGCGGCAGTAAGATCGGCAACTCGCCGGCCGCCAATCAAGGCAACAACGGCGCTGGCCCGTTTGTTAATTTCAATACCACTTATGATATCACCGACGCAGTATCGAAGGTGTGGAACCAGCATACCTTCAAGTTCGGCCTGTACATGCAGAAGAGTATCAAGAATCAGACATCTTTCGGTGCGTTCGACGGAACCTACAACTTCGGGGATAACAGCAACAATCCGTATGACACGGGGTTTGGTTTCTCCAACGCCGCCATGGGCGTCTATAATACCTTCTCGCAGGCGGCCAACATGATCAACGGCCAATACCGCTACTGGAATATCGAATTCTACGCGCAGGACACCTGGAAGATCACTCCTCGTCTGACTCTGGACTATGGGCTGCGCATGGCTTGGATACAGCCTCAATACGATGTCTCTTTGCAGGCGTCGACGTGGGTGCCTACGGTGTGGTCGCAGTCGCAGGCGCCGCGGCTGTACTATCCGCAGATGGTGAACGGGGTGCGCATGGGCGTAGATACCGTGACTGGCGGGACGGTTCCCACGGCCAATATCGGCTATCTGGTCCCTGGCACCGGAAGCGTCGCCAACGGCATCGCGCAGGGCGGCGTGAATGGTTTCACCAAGTACCTTCAGAATTCCCCGGGGTTGTTGCCTGGCCCGCGGCTGGGCATCGCCTGGGATCCTCTCGGCGACCACAAGATGGTCATCCGGACCGGCTTCGGAATGTACCACGACCGGTTCCAGGGCAATCGCGTGTTTGATTTCGTCAGGAACCCGCCGCTGGGCATCCAGCCGACCCTGACCTACGGCTTCATGAAGGACATCAATCCGACGAGCGCGCTGCTCTCGCCGCCGTCCTTCTATGCGGCCGACCCGACGGGGGCGGTCCCCAACTCCTACAACTACACTTTCGGCGTCCAGCGGTCGCTGGCTGGGATCTCCCTCGACGCCGCGTACGTCGGCGTGCTGAGCCGCCACTTGCAGGATAACCGCAACCTGAACTACACCCCGTATGGCGCCGCGTTCCTGCCGCAGAACCAGGACCCGACGCTGGCCGCCAGCACCATCCCCGGCGCCACGGCCCTGATGCAGCAGTTTCTGGCGCCGTACCGCGGGATCGGCAGCATCACCCTTTACGAAAGCGCCGCCACGGGCAATTACAACGCCTTGCAGGTCACGGCGAACCGGCGTGTGGGCAAGCTGTTCCTTGGCCTGTCCTACACCTGGAGCAAGAACCTGACGACGGCCACCGGCGATACCAACGCGGTTCGTGTCGATCAGTACACGCACATGGCGTACTACGGACCTTCCGGCAACGACCGCCGCCAGATGTTTGCGCTCAACTACGTCTACAACCTCCCAACGCTGGCCGGCAAGAATGCAGCCGCCAAGGCCGTGCTGGGCGGCTGGCAGATTGCCGGCGTCACGTCGTTCATCAGCGGGGCGCCTTACAATCCGGGCTTCAGTGTCTCCACCGGAGGCGGCAACCAGAACATCACCGGGTCGTATACCGAGGGCGCCCGGTTGCGTCTGCTGGGCAATCCCATGACCGGCAGCCTGGACCCGTATTACCGGCTCAATCCCGCCGACTTCGCCCTTCCGCTAGTAGGCAGCCTCGGCCTGGAATCCGGCTACAACTATCTCACCGGGCCGGGCATCAACGACTGGGACCTGTCGCTCGTGAAGGAGATCTCCGTCAAGGAGCGGGTCCACTTCATGTTCCGCTGCGACGTGTTCAACGTCTGGAATCACACCCAGTTCAGCGGCATCAACGCGTCCCTGACGGCGAGCACGCTGACTGGCGCTTACACCAACATTGCCGAGGTGAGTGGGGCCATCAACAACAAGAACGGGTTCGGCAGTGTGAGCGGCGCCCGTGATCCCCGCATTCTGATGACGATGATAAAGATCCGGTTCTGATAGCGCCTGGACCGTCGGCCAGCCACCACGTCCCAACTGTGGAAACCGTGGTGGCTGGCTTCCCACATCGCTATTAGCGGCGGCGATCGGGATTGCCGGTTTTTCCACGACCGAGTGGAGTAGGAGACGGCAACGGGTCTCACAACCGATTGCACGGGTCAGGCCGGGACTTTTGTGCGACGTTGATGACGGAACTGCAATGCGTAAGGCCGTCAACCGTACTCGGCCGGACATCGGCGCGGATGACAAACCTGATAGGCCGCCCGCCGCGGCGGTTTCCGTAGCCGGCTTACGGAAACGGTACGGTGTTACCGAGGCGGTTTGCGGTGTCAGTTTCGAGGTCGAAGCAGGCCGGATCTTCGGACTGCTGGGACCGAACGGCGCCGGTAAGACGACCACCCTCGAATGTATCCTCGGATTGCGGCAGCCCGACGGCGGTTCGATTCAGATCAACGGGTTGGACCTCCGGACGCATGCGACCCAAGTGAAACTGCTCGTGGGCGCTCAACTTCAGGCGGCTACACTTCAGGACAAGATTACCCCGCGGCAGGCCCTGGATCTTTTCGGCTCGTTCTACCCTCGGTCATTTGCCAGCGACGAACTTCTCGGGCGTTTTGACCTTGAGGCCAACGCCGATTTCCCCTTCGCTACGCTTTCAGGCGGGCAGCGGCACCGGCTGTTTCTTGCGCTGGCGCTGATAAACCGGCCCACTTTGCTGGTGCTCGACGAGCCCACGGCCGGCCTCGATCCACAAGCCCGCCGCAAGCTGCGTACCCTGATTCGTGAGATGCGAGCGGAGGGTAGGACGGTCCTCCTCAGCACTCATGATCTGGAAGAAGCCGGCCAACTATGCGATCAGATCGCAATTATGGATGGCGGCCGAATCATCGTGGCCGCCCCGCCGGCTGAATTGATCAGCCGCGCCCAGGCGCCCGCGCGGGTGATCGTGCGAACCGTCCCGCCTCTGGCGAGCGCCGTCGTGGATTCGCTGCCCGATGTAGTCGGGGCTGTTTACGGCAACTGCGGTTGGATTTTGGATACACCGGCGCCCAATCGTTTGCTGGCGGATCTGGTGCGGCGAGCGGACGAAGCGGGGGCCGAACTGCTTGACGTTGAATTGCACCGGCCCTCGTTGGAGGACGTCTTTATCGAACTGACCGGCCACCCCTGGTCCGGCGGAGGCGAACCGGGAGGAGTTTCATGACGGCACTCCCGGCGCTGAATGGATGCATCCGCCATTTCCTGCTCACGATTTATCTGAATTTCCGCAACTCACAGGGAATGGTGTACGGGTATCTGGTGCCCATCATATTCCTCCTCGCGTTCGGTAGTGTGTTCAGGGCCGATAATCCGCCGTTGCTGGCTCAGATGGGCCAGATCATGACCATCACGATACTGGGCGGCGCGTGTTTTGGGCTTCCGACGGCGCTGGTCGCCGAACGCGAACAGGGCATCTGGCGACGTTACCGCTTGCTGCCGATCCCGACTCCGTGGTTGGTCTTCAATGCGATGCTGGCGCGAGTGTTGATTGTCGCCTCCTCCGTTCTGGTTCAGATCGCCCTGGCGCGCGCCATTTTTGGCACCCCATTTCCCAGTCATCCGGGAGCGGCCACGCTGGCATTTCTTTTTGTGACCGCGGCCTTTCTGGGAATCGGTTGGCTGATCGCGGCGCTGGCAGACAATGTGCCCGCGGTTCAGGCGCTTGGCCAATGTATTTTCCTCCCGATGATCATGATCGGAGGAGTGGGAGTGCCATTGGCAGTCCTGCCGCTATGGGCGCAACGGATCGCCGGCTTCATGCCGGGCCGTTATGCGGTCGAGGTCCTGCAACCCTGCTTCAATGCGCTGAACGGACTCCACGACAGCGGATTCCGATTGGGTGCGCTGGCCGTGATCGGCCTGGCGGCGGGGGTTTCGGGGACGAAACTCTTTCGGTGGGAAGCAGGCCAAAGGATGGGCTCCGCACGCTGGTGGGTGGCTGCCGCACTGACCTCATGGGCGGCAGTCGGCGCCATCGCCTGGGAAACGGGCCGGTTGAAACCCGTCTTGGCGGAAGCCGGGGCGTGGACCAATATCACTGAGGCGCAGATCGCAGAAATCCGCTTTGACGGTCTGCCCAGCGACAACGATATTGTCGCGCCTCTGGCGCCGCCCACTCTGGACCCGGCGCAAACGAAGGGACTTGCCGGAAAACTGGCCGTCTGGCCTCAAGCAAAACTCGACGACTCAGGACAGAGCATTCGCAATCTTGTTTCCATCGCCGCAGTGGCCGATCTTTGTGCCGATCCGAGGGAGTCGGAGTTTGCCCGGCTGGTGTTTCGGCAAATTAACAGCCGGTTTGAAGCCGCCGTGGCGCGTCAGGCTCTCGCCTGGATAATCCTGAATCCCGAAGATGGCCAAGCTGTTACAAAGGCTCCCGAACTGGGGCTGTTCCGGCATCCTCCGGAGCGGCTCGTTCGCCAGCGTAGCGTCATCTACGCGGAGAAGTACCTCGGACGACTGCTTGGAAAGATCCCGGACTAATCAGTAGCGGGAGGCTGGGTTGGGATCGTCCCAAGGGCTGTGTTGATGTGCAGGTTTCAATACAGGTATAGTAATCGGAGGGTGGATGCTTCGGACCGCATTCCGTGTTGCTTCCATGGCCTGTTGATTTCCCGGTCCGAGATGATCCTGCGGACTCTGTCGAGGCCCTTCAGAATTGGCCGCTTTCCGGCGGTTGTTTTTGTGCCCAGGAGGGAAGGAACACATAGCCGTGTCAGTTGAGAAACGGAATCAGATGAACCCGGCCCCTGATGTCGTTCCAATTCTGGGAACCCCCTCGGACCTTCTTCTGGTCAAGGAACCAAAACAGAGCCCCGAAACCGGCAATCTTGCGCCCCGGCGTCTGGTGGCGCTGCTGATTCTAATTGTGGGTGCGGCCGTCCCCGCCTGGCTCGCCTTTGTTACGGCGCATCGCCCGCAGACGCGGGACATCCATATCGAGGCATACCGATACGGCTTCAGTCCCTCGCGGATTAAAGCCAATCGCGGGGATCGCCTGCAGCTCACTTTTTCGACGCGCGATACTGGCCAGAGTTTCTTTTTCCAGGATTACGATCTTCACGTCTCGATCACTCCCGGCAACAAGCTGGTGTCGGTCCAGCGCCTGTCACACCCCGATGATCCCCCAACGCAGATGGAAACGGTGGAAATCGTGGCAGGACTTCCGGGCTGGCAGGGATGGCTCATCTCTAAGTCGCAATTTCGCAATCATACTTACAATGGCCCGTTGCACGGAACAGAGCGTGGGGAGTTGATCGTAGCCCCCAATTTCCTGCTTTATGGAGGCCTGGGGCTCTGGGGTGCGATTCCGTTAGCGGGATTGATGCTGGCGGGCCGCCGAACCGCCAGCGGCTCCGACCGCCGCCTCAACTTGTTCAGACTTTTCCCCTGGCTCAAGCGGGCCGTAAAAGCCCCGTCCTTTCAATTCAACCTTGCGCTCCCGATGCTGGGAGTGTTCTGGTTCATCATCCTGGCAGGCCTGTTCGGCACCAAGGTTTCCGGACGCAACGCGGGTCCGATGATCGTATGGGTGCTTTGGCTCTCGGCCCTGATCGTCCTGCTTGTGCCGATCGGCGGGAGGATTTGGTGCACGGTTTGTCCTCTCCCCCTGATGGGGGAATGGTTGCAGCGGCGCCGGCTTTCCCGGGATCCGGCCGGGTTGGAACACAAATCCGCTCGTCGAATATTCGGAGTGCCGCTGATTTGGCCCGCGTGGCTGAGCAACGCCTGGCCGCGTGTGCTGCTCTTCCTTCTGTTAGGGACCTTCAGCACCACCATAGTTGCGCTGCCTCCCGCGACCAGTTGGTTATTGATCGGCCTTGTCATCATGGCCATCCTGGTTTCCTCCTTTCCAGAGCAGCGGATTTTTTGCAGGCACCTTTGTCCGATTAATAGCTACATTAGCCTCTACTCCACGACTGGGCGGGTGATGGTCCGGTCGGCCTCTGCCCAAGTATGCGCGGAATGCAAAGAGCATTTCTGCCTGACCGGAAGCATCCAAGGATGGGGATGCCCTTATGGACTCTGTGTGGGTGAGATCGATCGGAACAACGATTGCGGAGTCTGCATGGAGTGCGTGAAGACCTGCGCGTACGATAATGTCGCGGTCTTCTGGCGCCACGCGGCGTGGGACAAAGACATTGCCAGTTATGGCGAGGCCTGGCAGGCAATCGTCATGTTTGCCCTGGCTTGCTTGTACTGCTTCATCAATTTCGGCGCCTGGGACAGAATCCGGAATTGGATCGACATAGTAGATAAACAACATTGGAGAACTTTTTCGATTTATGCTCTGGTGGTGTGGGTGGTATGCCTGGGAGTCCTGCCTCTGTTGTGGTATCTGCTGACAAGAGCTGGAATTGCCGTCAGCAGGTCGCCTTTCGTCTCGGAGACTCAGTTTCGGGTAACCTGCGCCGCGCTGATACCCATCGGATTGGCTTGCTGGATAGCTTTTGCGCTGGCGACCGTGCTTTCGATGATGACCTTTCTGCTCCAGAGCCTGTCGGATCCGTTCAATTGGGGATGGAATCTCCTGGGCATGGCCGGCAGCCCCTGGCACATCATGTGGTCCCCGGCCATCCCATGGCTGCAGGTAGCTTGTGTTCTCATCGGCGCTGCCTGGGCCATCAAGACGCTCTATCATTGCTGGCTTGACGGCGCATCGCATCGGCGCCGGGCAATTGTGGGTTCCCTTCCGCTGGGGTCTTTCCTGTGGAGTGCCGCCGCTGGTATGATCTGCTTTTTCGCCGGTTAGGGGAGAAGTGAAGAATGAAGAAAGAGGTTGTCAGACCCAAGTCGCCCGGAACGAGACGCTCCTCTTCGCTGCCGGGTCTCAGGATACTTGCGGTCATTCTGGGCGTCCCATTGTTAGTTCTGTTCTACCAGGCACACCAATCAGGCCTTTCAATCGGACAGATGTTCGAGCATATCTTCAAGGGAGCCCGAAAAGCGGATACGGAAACAAGCCCGGCAAAGATCGGGCATGGCAAGAAGATCGATTTTCTGACCCCGGCGCCGATCGGATTTCCGTCGGCCGATCCTCCCCGGATCGGCAGCCTGGAGATCGTAGATCTCGACAAGGATGGCCTTCCGGACATTCTGGTGGCCGATATGCTGGCGAATCGCGTAGGCTGGATCCGTCAATTCCCGGCCGGGGTTTATACGGAAAGATGGATCAGCCCCGTGCTCCCGGCCCCCGCGCATGTGAGCGCCGTCGACATCAACAAAGATGGCCACCTGGACGTGCTGGTCGCCTGCATGGGTAAGCTTTTCCCCAGCAATGACAAGATCGGCTCCGTCGTGATCCTGGAGAATGACGGAAAGCAGAACTTCACTCCGCATACGATCATCGATCACATTGCCAGGGTCACCGACGTTCGTGCCGCCGATTTTAACGGCGATGGCCGTCTGGACCTGGTCGTGGGCGAGTTCGGTTATGACGACGGCGAAACCCGCTGGATGGAGAACCTCGGCAACTGGCAATTCCGCTCGCACATACTGCAGAGACTCTCCGGAGTGATCCATACGATTCCCGCAGACATGAACAAAGACGGCCACATGGATATCGTCAGCCTGGTCAGCCAGGAATGGGAAGAGGTCTACGTGTTCGAGAACGATGGACACGGAAACTTCAAGTCGCACCTGGTTTGGGGCAGCACCAACGAAGACTATGGCAGCAGCGGCATCAGACTCGTAGACCTGAACCAGGACGGATTAGTGGACATCCTATACACCAATGGGGATGCCTTCGACTATTTGCCGCCGCGCCCACGCCCCTGGCACAGCGTCCAATGGCTCGAGAATAAGGGCAACTTCAAATTTGAGCATCACTCCATCGGTCTTCTCCCGGGGGCCAGCGCCGCGGTGGCGGCCGACTTGAATGGCGATGGCCATTTGGATGTCGCGGCAGTCAGTTGCTACAACTTTTGGGAGCGGCCGGACTCGCAGAGCATCGTCTGGTTTGAGAACGACGGCAAAATGAACTTTACAGAGCATGACATCAGCCACTCTCCCACTCATCTCATAAGCCTCGAAGCGGCAGATATGAACGGGGACGGGAAGCCCGACCTGGTTTCCGTGCGGATGGACGTTTATCAGCCATTTACCAATGACGGGCGCGTGGTGCTCTGGCTCAATCACTGGGGTCAGGCGCCGCAAGTTGGCCGGATGTTCCCGGAATCAGGGACGTTTCAGATCCCTGAGCTCTTCGCGTGGAAAGTCTACTGTATGCGGTACGCACAATAAGATGCAGGTTCGCTGTGCGCAAAGAAAACATGAGACCCGAATCTCGCGACGATCATCGTGGCTACGATAAGTCGGCGCTTCTGAAAGCCGGCGGGCTTGCCGTGGCGCTGGGCGTGGCCACATGGCTGCTGGTGCCAATCCTGCTTCCGGCAAGGTTGCCGGAGGATTTCCCCAAGTTGCCGGACCTGCGAACGCTCAACCCAAGTCTTCGCGCGTTGCTCGAGAGCGCGGATCAGGAGGCCCGAAGGCGGCCTGGATCAGCCGAAGCGGAAGGCAAACTCGGGGAGGCTTACCATGCAAACCTGTTTCTAGACCAGGCCGCACGTGCCTATCGGATTGCCGCGCGGCTGGCTCCTCATGACTATCGATGGGTGTATTGTCAGGCATTCCTGGAGGAGGAGAACGGGAACGAAAAGGAAGAGTTCAGGTTATTGCAGGAGACGCTGCGGCTCAAGCCCGATCATGTCCAAGCTCTGCTAAAGCTGGCTGACGGGTTCTTCAAGCTGGACAGGTTGGACGATGCTGCACAATATTATGAAATGGCCGCTCGGGTGCCTGGTGGCAGCGCCTCTCTGCAAGCGACTTTCGGACTCGGTCGCGTTGCGGCGCGCCGCCAGGAGTGGAACAAAGTGATCGAGCGCATGGTTCCCCTATCACGCGCCTATCCATATCTGCAGCCACCCTACGAATTGCTGCAAGAGGCCTATGAGGCGCTCGGGCAAGCGGACAAGGCTGCAGAGGCGCGACAAAGCATTCTCCTGAGCAAGTGGAAGGTCGTGCCTCCGGCAGAAGACCCTTTGAACGAGCAATTAATTGGTCTTTGTTATTCTTCCACGCGTTTGCTCAAACAAGCCGGCCTGCTGAGCCATCTGGGATATCCCGATCGGGCGATTCAGGTAGCTCGTCGTGCAGCCGAAGTTGACCCCACGGACCCCGATATCCGGAACTTTCTCGCTCGCACCCTGCTCACCTTTTACGGAGACAAACCGGAGGCTGTCGACGAAGCGCTGACGCAGCTTGGTGAGTGCCTTCGACTAAGGCCGGACGATGTGTCGCCCTTGTGGATGTTCGCGGATGACTTTTTCGAAACCCTCAAGACGGCTGCAGCCGTTGAACGGCTCCGCGCCCTTGTGCGCCCGTATGCCAATCGCGCCGATGCCCATCTCTATCTGGGCCTGCTTGCCGACGCGCGAGGGGATACCGGCGAAGCTGCCTCCGAGTTCCAGGCTGCCCTGAAGAACGATCCCAACAACTCCGGAATCTACGACAAGCTCGGCGTGATTCTGGATAGAGGCGCGAAGTTGGACGGGGCAATCGCATACTTTCAGAAATCCGTCCAACTGAACCCAATGAATACTACTGCCCGTCTCAACTTGGGTGTTGCCCTGCTGCAACGAGGGAATGACGGTCAGGGATTGAAAGAGCTTGGTGAAGTGCTCCGGCTCAAGCCGGACTATGCCGCCGCGCACTTTAGCATGGGATTCGCGTTCCTGTATTC